>Ga0209345_10001032_pt1 | contig 35180 bp, 32 predicted proteins | sample Cruoilmetagenom7_FD_187294 | JGI IMG/M metagenome (GOLD analysis project Ga0209345, IMG submission 187294) | Oil polluted marine microbial communities from Coal Oil Point, Santa Barbara, California, USA - Sample 7 (SPAdes) (version 2) | ecosystem: Environmental > Aquatic > Marine > Oil seeps ...
CGATCTGCAGCGGCGCCATTGAATTCGGCCGGCGTGTACGCCACACCGACATTATCGGCAGCGGCAGCGATATGGCCGCGGCCTGGCGCTTCGAGATCGCTCAGGGCCGCTTTCTGCCCGACAGTCGCAACGGTTATCCACAGCCCTGGGCGGTACTGGGCCACAAGGTCAAACAGGAACTCTTTGGCACACAGAATGCGCTTGGCCAGTTCATCCGCGTGGGAGGCGAACGCTACCGGGTAGTGGGTGTCATGACCGAGAAGGGACAGATGCTGGGCTTCGATCTGGACGACATTGTCTACATCCCGGTGGAACGCGCCCTGAGCCTGTTCAATCGCAGCGGCCTGATGGAAATCGACGTGACCTATCGGCCCGGGATCAGCGCATCCGCCATGGCTGAACAGGTCCGCCAGCGGCTGATCGATCGCCATGGTGTCGAGGACTTTTCTCTCATCACCCAGGATGAAATGCTGAAAAGCCTTGATCGTATCCTCGGTATCCTGACACTGGCCGTCGGTGGACTGGGCGGCATCTCCCTGCTGGTCGGCGCCATCGGCATCGTGACCATCATGGTTACCACCGTACACGAACGCCGCGCCGAAATTGGCCTGCTGCGGGCGATCGGTGCGACTCAACGCCAGGTGATGTGGCTGTTTCTCGGCGAAGCGATCCTTCTGGCACTGACCGGCGGCCTTGTCGGCATCCTCATCAGCGGCCTGGCACTGGGGATGCTGGCATTGGCCATCCCCGATCTGCCCGTTCAGCTGTCGTTTTTCTACCTACTACTAGCCTTGCTGCTGTCAGCACTGGTCGGGTTGGTATCAGGCGTACTGCCCGCCCGCAATGCCGCAAAGCTTAACCCGGTGGTGGCATTGCAAAGCGAATAAACGCTGCTCAGCGATACTGCCTTCTAGTCGTATTGTGGCCCGAAGCTGACGTTAGGCTGACCGTCCTCAACGGCTGAGAATGAGCATTGACGACAAAGTGCACCGGCGTCATTGAAACTCAGCGGAATGACCTTGCGGTACAACTCCTTGCTTGGCGTACTGAGTGTTGAACATCAGTTAGACTGTTATCACAACCAAGCGATGCTCAACAGCGAGGGGCCAAAATTGTAGATCGGCTGGCCCGGCTGACTCACAATTGCAGAACTTCGGCTTAGAGATGTAATCCATTCGTCTGTGCACCGTGAAAAGTTTTCGATGGGATCACAAGTGGGTCTACAAGAAGTTGGAGCAGAATCTGTGCATGAAGCCGAAGGAAAAACACCTGATTCGTAAAAAGCCCGAGCCTTTAGCGTTACCGTAAGTTATTGTTAATCTTCGGAATTAGAGCACATCATATATTAGCGCCTCTATCGACACCAGGTTATTTCAGTTGGCGCTATAAAGAAGCACAAGTGGCGACAGCTTGATTTTCCTTCTAAATTCAACTGGGTTAAACCTCAGGGAGAGATAATGAAACACGATGATGCACTGGTACAGCAACTGAACAAAGTACTGACACTTGAATTAACTTCCATCAACCAGTATTTCCTGCACGCTCGTATTTTCAGAAATTGGGGCCTGGAAGGACTGAATCACAAGGCCTACAAGAAATCGATTCTTGACATGAAACAGGCCGATCGCCTGATCGAACGCATTCTGTTTCTGGAGGGCTTGCCCAATCTGCAGCACCTTGAGAAGCTGCGTATCGGTGAAAACACCGAGGAAATGCTGCAAGGGGACCTCAGCCTTGAAACAGACCAGATCGCGCTGTTGCGTGATGTCATTGCCCAATGCGAAGTTGGAAGAGACTTCGTAAGCCGTAAGCTGCTGGTCGATATTCTGGAAGAGGAAGAAGAGCATCTGGACTGGATCGAAACCCAGCAGTACCTGATCCGCGAAATTGGTATCCAGAAATATCTGCAATCGGCCTTGGAGGAGGATTGAACATGCAAGGTAAACAAAGCGTCATTGACGCATTGAACAAACTACTGGCCGGAGAGCTGGCCGCCATGGATCAGTACTTTATCCATTCCGAGATGTATGCTGACTGGGGTTTGAACAAACTCTACGAGCGCATAGCTCATGAGTTTGATGACGAGAAAGGCCACGCCAAACTGATTATTGAGCGCATCCTTTTTCTCGGCGGCACACCAGATCTTGTCAGCCGTGATCCAATTCACGTCGGCAAGACCGTACCTGAAATGCTTCAGAATGACCTGAATACCGAGTATCAGGTTGCACACAACCTTAAACAGGTGATTGCGCTGTGCGAACAGGAACAAGACTATCAGACCCGTGAAATGTTGCGTCAGCAGTTGGCTGACACTGAAGAAGATCATGCATACTGGCTCGAAAAGCAGCTGGGGCTCATAAGTCGTGTCGGCCTACAGAACTATCAGCAGTCCCAAATGTAACAGAGCCGGCCTAACTAAACGATAACAGGCAGCGCTTCATTGCCCGTATCATGTTCATGCGTGATAGGGGCAATGATTATCATGTTTAGCTCACCCCGGTAGCCCATCGGCACGGGGCCGGCTGAGCAACGGATAGAAGCGTATCAAATAAATAAGGAATGGAACGGCCCAGCCCGCAGCAGCGAACAGATACATCCACCAAGCATATTCTGGCCAGAAAGGAATCAATCCTCGACTTAAACTGGCCATCAATATCAACATGAAGCCCAAAGACATCCATGGGTCTGGTGTGAGTTTGCGCCCGGTATGGATTCGGCCCACAATCATCATAACCAGCAGGAAAGCCATACCGAAGGCTCCTGTTGTCAGAAAGTGACGGAAATGATTGCTGCCTGATACAGTGGGACTCAATACATCATATCCCATCAGGCCGTATCCACATGCCATAAGCAGCAGAACCAAAAGCGGAGGCAATATAGGTCCCTTTAACAGAGTACGCAGGTCTTTTAACCAAAAATCATTCAGTGTATTCAGCAAAGCCGCACAGGTAGCCAGCCCAAGCCAGCCCATAATGGGATTGGCTGGCAGATAGAATTCAGCCAATGTAAAAAGCACAACACAAATAATGGCTATGTTATATGCTGGAGGCCGGGCTAAAAATCGATCGTCGATTTGGTTTTGCTCCAGCCAGGTATTGATCGAGCCCGTACTGACCCGGCGTATAACCAGCAAAGTCAGTACCATCAATGCTCCCAGTGCAACCATAAGAATACGTTTAGGCTCGGCTGATGCCCAGCCAACCAGCGAAGCAAAGAACCATGACTGAATTGAGAGCATCGCCATTAATGTCAGAACCAATCCCCAGTGACGCCTTTGAGGGTCCATGAAAATAGGCTTTACGACCAGCAAGATTACCCAGGCCAACAAGGGAAGATGGGTTAACGCCACTCCTTCAGGCCCGATTTCATCCAATAGCCAGAAACTGATACGCCCAAGGCACCATAGCAAAACCAGCAGCAGCAATGCTCGACCCGCTACCGGTTTCACCCCATGGAAAAACTCGGGCACCGCTGTAAGCATGAAACCGATGATTCCTGCACTGGCAAGCCCAAAGATCATTTCATACATGTGCCAGAGTAAGGGGTCATTATGAAAACCTACCGGAATAAACCCCGTCCAGAACAGCCCCCAAAAAAGCACTGACAAGGCCATATAAGCGGACACCAGCAAAAAAACAGGCCTGAAGGCGTACGCCAGCACAGGGTGATTTTCAAGCCTTCGTATTGCACTGTCAGTCAGCATGGATACTCAGCCCAAAGGTTTCAACAATACAAGGATCCGCCAGCATGTTGGCAGTCGTTTCATATACAAAGTGATTGTTACGTTCATGCTGAGACCGATCAATATGATAACGCTTCACTATACGGCCGGGCTCACCCGCCAGTAAAACTATCTGATTACTCAGTCGTACAGCTTCCATCAAGTCATGAGTAATAAACAAAATCGATAATTTATGCGCTCGGTTCTCCTCAATAAGAATTTGCTGTAGCTCTTGCTTCAGACCAATATCCAGAGCAGAAAATGGTTCATCCAAAAACAATAATTCAGGACGCGTTATTAATGCACGGGCAAAAGAAACGCGCTGGCGCATACCCCCACTTAGATCTTTTGGGAACTTGTCCAACGCTTGCCTATCCAGACCAAATTTTAACGCCACATCTTCAGCCATCTTCCAACGCTCGGCTTTTTTAACACCTGCAGCCTTTAGCCCAAAGGCAATATTATCCCGGGCTGTTTGCCAGGGCAGTAATCTCGGCTCTTGAAAAGCAAAGGCAACACGATCAAATGGGTTATGTATGTCGCCCTCTTCCACTTCCAACATGCCTGCACACAAATGCAGCAATGTGGTTTTTCCCCCGCCACTGGGGCCAACAACGGCAACAACATCACCCTTTGGCAGTTCAAAGCTGATATCGTCCAACACCTTTTGAGGGCCAAAGCTATGCCCCAAATGGCTGATGCTCAATGCAGTACGCTGCATTATTTTTCCCGCCATTGTTCAACCTCCCGCTTAACGGGTTCCATCAGCAGATATTCGATCAACAACAGGGATGCGACCAGTATCGACACAAGTGCCAATGCTCCGGAGGTATCCAACTGACTTCGACTGACTGCCAGTGCCGCGCCCAAGCCATCAGAGGTCGACAGCAGCTCCGCCATCACGACAATTTTCCAGCTCATCCCCAGCGCCGCTGTCCAGGCCGGAAACAGGTAGGAAAAAACATGGGGAAAGTACACATCCGTCAGTTTCATCCACAACGGTGCCCCAAAACTGTCAGCCATCTCCTTGAGTTGACCTTCCAGAGTACGGGTACCTTGCAGCGCACCCACAAACACAATTGGAAAGGAAGCGACGACTACCGTAAAAACAACCGTCATGTCTGACATGCCAAACCAGATCATCGCCAGAACGATCCAGGCAATGGGGGGCATCCCCATAAAAATGGTGATTAGCGGACGGCTCAGGATCGAAGCCGTGACAAACGAGCCGGCCAGCATACCCAGCAGGGTTCCTGTCATAATGGAGAGCAGAAATCCGCTCAGTGCGCGCCCCATGCTGATTTCAAAGTCACCCCAAAGACCTTCGTTTGTCAGCATCTGTACCAGGCGAGACAGGGTTTCCAGTGGAGCAGGCAGCACAAGTGCACCATATACCTGGTGACCGATCTCCCACAGCGTAATGAACAACAAAAGACTGGCAATAGACCCCCAACCGCTCCAAACGTAGCGAGGAAATCCCCATACAATATTAAGTAACGCCTTCAACGATTGGCCTCATTACTGTCTGGTCGGTTACGGATAGTAAAATCCCGAGTCAGGTAATTTCCCGCCAATCAATGCAGGTGTGCGCTGGTGCAGCAGATCAAAGAAAAAGGTCAGCTCTTCTTTCGCTTCATCAGCACTCACATGCATCAACTGACTGACTGCGATAGAGTCCGCCACGGCTTCCGGTGTAAGCATATCGATATGCTTGGCCACCAGGTGGCCCGCGGCTGATGGATTTTCAAGACACCACTGCGTGGCTTTTTCATACTCTTGCATGAAGCGCTCTACTATCTCGGGGGGCAGTTGCCGGTTCAGAAGCGCAATACCTGCCTGTGGAATGCGGGCTTCCCGTTTTAGCACACGCCCCCATTCCTGCTGCAGGTCAACACTTCGGTGCAGGTCTGGGGCTATTAATTTCACGGGCATGGACTGTGTATTGCGTAATGCCATGGAAGCCGCAGGCTCAGCCAACAGCGCATGATCAACCCGGCGCATTATCAGCAGCTGCATTGCATCCAGGGGGGTCGCGACATAACGCAGGGAAAAGTCTTCTTTCGCATCAAGCCCCTGATGTTCGATCAGTGCGTTAAACACCAGGTCTGGCATATCACCGCGGAAAGGCATCGCTATTTCCTTTCCCCGAAAGTCCCTCAACGTTTTCAGTTCCGGGTCACGGGAAATCATCCAAAGCACGCCCCACACAGATACGTTCAGCAATTGAAGGTCAACACCGCGATTATAAAGGTTAGCCATAACATTGGTGGGTGAAGCAATAAAATCCGTTTCACCATTGAGAGCCAACGCCCTCATTTGATCAGGATTTTGCCAGACCTTGAACTCTACCTGCTCAGCCACATCTGATAGCGCTCCGCTTTCGACCATTCGGATTAATGGGTTGGAAACGGCGGCAAAAGGCCCCGCCAACACCAGCTTATCCAGTTTTTCAGCCGTGTCGGCACTGGCTTGGGAAGTCAGTATAAACAGCAGGCTTATGCCGTGAAGCAGTCGAATGCAAAAGCGCTTCATGTCAGAACCCCATATTCCAGCTTAAATGAACATTCAACCCAGGTGCCAATGGTTCAAAGCCACTGATGCCGGTGGTGAGATGCTCATGGTAGCTTTTGTCCAGCATGTTGTTGACAGCCAGACGCACCGAGTTACTAATGCCGTCAGCAGTTTGCGCAAAACGATATCCCACAGCCGCATCAACCGTCACAAAGCCTGGCGTGGAGTCTTCTGTATTGTTGGTCAGCTTAGTCCCCACACGATCCTGCTCAGCTACAAGACGCGCAGCAACGTCCCAATTCCACCCATATTGGGGTATCTTTCTCAGGCCGACTGTCATCTCGGCAGGGGGCACCTCTGCCAAGGGTTCATTATCGTACTTGTTTTCGCCACGCAACATGCTGAAATTGGCAAAGGCCAACAAGTCGTTCCCCAAATCCTGCTCCAACGTTGCCTCAACACCACTCAGAGTGACCTCAGCAAGGTTTTCTGTCGATTTAATGGGCAGCCCGGTTCCGGGGTGAGTCATACCGGTAATACGACCAATAATGTAGTCATCAATTTGTGAGTGGTAGGCTGCCAGTGTGTAGGACGTATTCTCGTAGCGCCCCTTGAGGCCCAGCTCCAGTGTGGTGCTGTGCTCCGACTCAAGCTGTGGATTGCCTTTGTGCAGATAGCCATCGCCACGCGGGCTTGACTCAAAGCGCTCACGCATTTCAGGAGCACGGTATGCCTGACTGAAATTGACGTAAGGGTTGAGCGATGATGACAAGTGATACACAGCCCCCATGGACCATGAAAGGTTGTTATCCGTCTTCTTCAGGTCAGTCCCGGCGGGCACACCTGCAATTGCATGTGCATCACCGCTCACACGGTCATAGCGCAGACCGGCCTTGAGACTCCATTCCTCCAGAAGAATCTGATCTTGCAGAAAAACACCCACCGATTGAATTTCGCCCTGATCGAACGGATCGTTACGGACATCGTTATCAAAGAAGGGCGCATTGGTATCCATGCGTCGCTCGGGATCTCCTTTCATTCGCCACGCATCGGCACCCAATGTCACACGGTGAGTATCGATTGGGCTGAAGCCCATTTTCAGGCCTGCTCCCAACGTGGAGAAGGTCACGTCAGTACGCACGACATCTCGCTCAAGTCGGGCACTGCGTGAGTTGATAGTCCGATTCACATCCTGCTGGTAAAGGTTGAATCGCAGTCGGCTGTCAAATTCGTCTTCAAATTCGTGTGCATACGCCAATTCATAAAAGCTACGCACGGTTTCAGGTGAGTGTATGGTCTGCTGAATGTGGAACGGATGGGGTTTGGTTGATCCGGGATACCAGACATCCCTATCCTTCTGGTGCTGAGCATTCAACTCCAGCACACCCTGGTTACCGATACGCAGGCGATAGTTTGCCGACAATGCACCCTGTTTGTAACCACTGCCTGGCACTTCACCTTCCGGCGTTTCGTAATCATTTACATCCATGCCGGACAGGTTCAAATTCAAGGCATGATTGGCATTACTGATAGCCACAGTAGCGGCAGCACGGCTCGCGCTATCAGCGCTGGACACCGAAACTCGCGTACTGCCTGTCACTTCGGGTTGTTCACTGAAATCAGCTTTACGGGTGATCAAATTTATCACCCCACCTACAGCCCCGGAGCCATAAAGCACTGAAACCGGCCCCTTGACGACTTCTACTCGCTCTACTTGCTGCAAATTGACCAGCGAAGCGATAGAACCATAGGGCTGTGATGAATTAAGCCGCACCCCGTCAACCATGATCACGACCTGCTCCTTTTTCAGGCCACGAATGACCGGGTTCATACCCCAGGCACCGTCAGCTGATACTGCGAGCCCAGGCTCACCTCTGAGCAGATCGCCAACATTGTCTGCCGCACTCCCGGCAATATCGTCCTTGCTAAGTACAGTGACTGCATGTGGTGTATTCAATACATCGGTTTCCTGACCCGAAGCGGTGATGGTCAACGTCTCAAGCTCAGACACCTCCTGTGCTGCCTGAGCCGGCAAGTGGGCACCAACAGCCGCCATGGCTGTGAGCACTGCTGACAACAGGCGAGGGTGACAGGGCTTCAAATGCCCCAACACAAACGGCAGGATAAGCGGGTTGGTATGGCGCACTGCTGACATGTTAATTCCTCGCGACAATGGGTCTCAGGACCTGACGGCCTCGAATACTCTCAAGACACGCAATACTGAATGATAACGATTTACAGTCGTAGTATTATTAATGCATCTTAAGATTTTCAGAATGATATTTGTCACATGAGCGATATGGTTGAGCAGATAGTTAGCGACCTGAAAAAGAGCTTTCTTTTTTCGGATCTGAATGAAGAGGAGCTGTCGCTCCTGGCATCGATGACACACCGTCGTCGCTTCAAGCCCGGTGAATTTCTATTTCGATTTGAAGACAAGGCAGACTATGCCTTTCTGGTTACTCAGGGGCGTGTCAGTGTATACCGCTGGACGCCAGAGGGTGATGAGAAAAAGTTTCATAACTTCGTTGTAGGGCAGGTGGTTGCTGAGGCCGCCATGTTCATGCACCAGGGGGTCTACCCCATGAACGCAAGAGCCGATCAACATTGTGAGGTGCTTGCCATCCCAAGGGCGTCGCTGCGCACACTTTGCATGCACAAACCGCAAGTGGCATTTAAGCTGATTGAATCCATGGGACAACGAATGCTGTCACTGGTGAATCGTGTCGATCAGCTATCAAGCAGCACGGTCGGCCGACGCCTGGCCGGCTGGATTGCAGATCAGTGCCGCCATCAGGCAGAACCGGTTTCCTTGCAGATCAACCGTAGAGATTTGGCGCTACAGCTCGGTACAGCACCCGAGACGCTGTCACGTCTACTGAACAAATACAGGGAATCAGGCCTGATCGATGGACAGCGCGGGCATTTCAAGATCATGAGCGTGGAGGGAATACTGGAGCTGGAGCAGATGTCAGGCAGCACACCCAAGCTCGCGGGACACTCGGGACAGGCATGTCCCCTGCTGTGCCGAAAGGCCTGACAGGACCTTAATCAACCCGACTTGCGGATTTTTTTCAACGAAGGCCAACGCAGAGCCACCCCTGGGTACTGGTCACTTCAGGCTCCTCTAAAGCCGGCCGCGGCATAGAACAATCAGCATAGATACGCTTCTGAATAATGCAATTGCATATGATAACCATTAGCATTATCATGCAGCGGTAATGCTAATGGTCTTCGGAGGTGCCTGTCATGTGCCAAAGCTGCAACGGTATCAACTCAGCAAAGCATCAGCGCTTGTCAAAACGCTATAAACTCTGGCAACTCCCCACCTACACCCACTGCCCAGTTATCGGCACCTGCTTAACTTTGGATGAACTGATCAAGGTAGTCCGGCAGACAGGATTGCTTGTCGAGCAGGGCAGTGACTACTATCTTCACAGCAGCCTGGTTCAATTGGCAGACCAAAACGTGCCACCCTCACGCCGAATCCAGAAGATTCTCGACTCAAAATACAGCCGCTGGATCAAATCCTATGGCGCACTGACAACTGACGCAGAACGGAAAAAATTCTGGCATGATGCTGTCAAAACAGGACAAGTACCGGGAGCCTTCTGGGCCGTTATCAGCCACACTCACTCCCCTGCCAGCCTAGTTGATCTGGCCCTTGGCGATGTACATATGCTCTCACACCTTCAAGGGGGGCTGAACAGGGCTGACTTGCAGTACATGGCCAAACTTGAGCAGGAGGTTTGCACTCTGCGTGACAAGCTTGAACGCCAGCAGATACAACACCAAAAATCACAGCAGCAAAGCAACCGTCTGGTGACGGCTCAAGAAAAAGCATTACAGAGCTTGCGACAACAAATTCGACCTGATGAAAATGGCCCTTCGAATCTGCAGAAAGAGCTGGACTCCGTGCGCAAGAAATACCACTTGGTCGCTCGCCAGAAAGATTGGGCTCTCAAGCAACTGCAGCAACGCCTGACGAACATAAAACGCTTGGAAGAGCGACAGGAGGCGCTTGTTGATCAACTATTGGAGACTACGCAGGAGCGCGATGCCCTCGAGTCGACAGTTGAAAACCTGTTACAACCTGGCCGCAATGAGGACGAGCATAACCAAACCTCTCGTGCATTTGACCTGAATGGCCGAAAGCTAGCCTATGTGGGCGGGCGTACAGCCCTGTTTCCAAGGCTGAAATCATTTGTAGAGGCCCACAATGGGCAGTTTTATTGTCATGACGGCGGCATCGAAGACAGTCGACCGGAACTTAGCCAATGCCTGTCGAAAGCTGATATGGTGTTCTGTCCCATCGACTGTGTCAGCCACAACGCTTGCCTGCAGGTCAAAAAGTATTGCAAACGCAATTCAAAACGGTTTGTACCGCTTCGCAGCGCCAGCCTTGCAACTTTTACACACCAACTGAAGCAGAATTGTGACGCCATTGTAGAGTAATCCCTCCAGGCGTCATCAACCAGAACAACCAGGGATGGGAAAGTGATGTATGGGAGACTTGCGCCCCTTTTCACATAAGAAACCCTGAGAGTTTGCTTTCACACACAAAGGCAAGCTGATACGGACCAATTAACTGACAGCTATTTGCCAGCCGCTCAAGCCGCCAGCCAAAGCCTGCCTCCCTGATTCAACCCGCTGTTGCGCGCAATATTAATAATGATTATCATTTATGAAAATTGCAGGCTGTGGTTGAATTGCGTCATGCCACCGAAAAGTATCTGCCCAACGGAAGCACTCTACATCGAGCACAACACGTGGTTACGCTGCTGGTTTCGTTCACGTACTCAGTGTGCCTGCCAGGCAGAGGATCTGGCCCAAGATACTTTTTTACGGGTTATTCGGCGTCGTGAGCAGCTTCAAGACCAGCCTTTGCGTGAACCCAGAGCGTTTCTGGCCACAATAGCGCGAGGTCTGCTGACAGACCACTGGAGACGCCGTGAACTGGAGCTGGCCTGGCAGGAAACACTTGCACAGCTACCTGAGGAGTCCATACCATCCCCAGAACTGGGGCTGGTACTATTCGAAACACTGACAGAAATCGATCAAATGCTGGACACCCTCAAACCCAAAGTGCGCCAGGCCTTTCTGCTGGCTCAGCTTGAAGGGTGCACCTGCCGCCAAGTAGCTGAGCAACTTGGCGTTTCCCGTGCTACCGCAGAGCGCTATCTCGCCAAGGCACTTCGACACTGCTATCACCTGCGGTACGAACCATGAAATCACACAAGGACACCATCCCGGTCCCTATCATTGATGAAGCGATTACATGGCTCATCCGGCTTGAAATGAACGAGGCAACTGAGGATCAGCATGCAGAGCTGGAACAGTGGCTGCAGCGCAACCCCCTGCACCGGTTGGCCTGGTCACGCGTCAAGGACCTACATGGGGGCTTCACCGCGCTCCCACCCCAGCCCATCGCACATGCTCTCAGAACGCTGGATAAACAACGCCAGGTCTCTCGACAAAGCCGTCGCAGGGCCCTCAAGACACTGTCTCTGGCTGGAATGATGTTGGGTAGTGGCTGGCTGACAAAGGAATACACTCCATGGCAGCGCTTGTTATCGGACTTCACGACCGTAACCGGAGAGCAAGCTACCCTGGATTTGCCCGACGGTAGTCACTTAATGCTGAATACAGACAGTGCCGTCAGCACAGACTTGGGTGGACAGCTTCGCACGTTGACCCTGCGACGTGGGGAAATGCTGCTTGCAACGGGCCGGGACTCTGGACATGAGCAGCCCCGCCCGTTTCGAGTCGAAACATCAGCAGGTCGCATACAGACTCTGAATTCGCGTTTTACCGTACGACTAGAAGACCAACGCGCCAGAGTCAGCATTCTTGAGGGACACGTCGAACTGCTCAACCGCAAGGGCACCCATCAGCGGGGTCAGAGCGGTGAAAGCATATGGCTGTCGGCAAACGGCATATCACAGGCCGCTACAGGCACAATTCCAGCCGATGCATGGACGAGTGGCGTTATCGCTGGCAAACGCATTCCACTGGGAGAGCTGCTCGATGAACTAAGTCGCTATCGCACCGGTGTTATCGACTATACGCCCAGGCTGGCAGACTTTCCCGTTTCGGGCGTTTTTCAGTTACACAACACCGATGACACTCTGAAATTTCTGGCGAATACCCAACCTATCAAAGTTGAATTCAGGACTCCATTCTGGGTGGTCGTCGATCTTGCCTGACAGCGACAGGCCCCTTTGGGCCTTTGATTACTTATGTCAATTCCCTGGCACTTTCTCTGCCAGCGACTCAACCATAAAAAATTTAAATACAAATTGAGGGTATTTTAATTCTCATTCGGCTTTTATTCAGCCCCCGTACTCGACAACCGTAATTTGTTAATGAGGATTGAGAATGAACCATCCCCCCCTTCGCGGACAGTTGTGTGTATTGCGCCGCTCCCCCCTTGCCATCGCCCTCCAGGCCGCCACTCTGAGTATCGCGCTTGGCCTTACAACCGGGGCACAGGTATTCGCGGCGACAGAATCCACCGAGGTGCACCAGTTCACCGTTCCTGCAGGCCCCCTGGACTCTGCCCTGGAGCAGTTTGCTCGTATGGCCGGGGTTAATCTGAGCTATGAAGCAAGTGAGCTGAACAGCAAGACGACTGAAGGCCTGAAAGGCAGTTATGCAACTCAGGAGGCACTGCAGCAACTGCTGAATGGGACCAGTCTGATCGCCGTTCCTGAAAACGGCGGTTACCGTGTCAAAGCCAAACTGAGAGGCGATGAGGTAGTAACGCTTCAGGCCATTGAGGTGACCGGCCGTGCCTCTCAGGCTGACTTTGCCGAAACCACCTTCTCAGCCACCAAGACCGAAACCCACATTCTGGATGTTCCTCAGACGGTCAACACTGTGACCAAAGAGGTGATTGAGGAGCAGAATCTGTTGCTACTCAATGATGTGGCCCCGTTCGTGGCCGGGGTAAACGAGTTCTCGGTATACGATGACCTGACGATTCGCGGCTTTCGCAACTCGGATGACCGGCGCGTCAATGGCATGCGTGTTTACAATAACTTCTGGTCCCAGCCCTATATCGCCAACGTTGAACGCGTCGAGGTCATCAAGGGGCCGTCCGCCATGCTGTACGGGCAAGCCAGTCCGGGCGGCGTGATCAATATAGTTACGAAAAAACCGCTGAACGAAAGTCGACATGAGATACGCGGTGACCTGAGCAGCTTTGGTTCAGGCAAAAACCAGGGACTGGTCGCCCTCGACACAACGGGCCCTGTCAATGAAATTGGTACATTCCTGTATCGCTTCAACGCTTCAAAATGGGACCATGACTCGTTCCGAACCGAGATCTTCGACAAAGGCTACAGTCTCGCGCCATCCTTGTCGTGGGTTCCCAGCGATGATACCCGCCTCAACCTGGAGTTCAGCTACACCAACCGCAACACCGTACTGGACCGCGGACAGCCGAATCTGGCTGATGCAGACTCGCTGGGCACAATACCGATCGACGTTTCGGTCACCCAGCCTGGTGATAGCCTCGATTACGAGGACCTGACCGCTTCACTGTCCCTGGACCAGGCCTTGTCGGATCAGTGGCGCCTCGCAGCCGCTTTCCAGTACCACAGTTATGACGAGCACCTGACCGAGCACCGAGTGGGCAGCAGTCTGCCTTCCGGCAGTGAATACAACGTACGATACGGAGATCGTACAACTGAAGCAGAAACCCTCAGCGGAACCATATATGCGACCGGCCATTTCGATACCGGGCACATCTCCCACAAACTGGTTGTCGGGGGTGATGCATTAACCCAAGAGAATGAATCACGTGACATGGGTGCCAACAACGTCTTCGTGTTTGATGTTCTCAACCCTGAAAATATCAGCCGACCCGTGGAAAGTTACACGCTCACCACCCCCTCATGGAGCCCTTGGGGGGCTGAGAACAAACGTGTTGGCCTATTCATTCAGGATCAAATGACGTTGGGCGCCTGGGATTTGCTGGCTGGCGTACGCTACTCGCACTTCACAACTACCCCGGTCGGAGGAGAGGAAAACTCGGACAGTGATCTGGCATTGCGCCTGGGTACTGTATACCGCCATACCGACAACTTGAGCTTCTATGGCACTTACGCCGAAGGATTCGAGCCGAATTTCGGTTACACAGCGCAAGAAGGCGGTCCCTTCGCTCCAACTACCAGCCGACTCTATGAAGTGGGTGCCAAGCATCAGGCATTTGATGGCGACCTTTTGTTCACAGCGGCACTCTACCACATCGTCAATGACGACATTGTTACTTGGGCCAACGTCTCCGGAAATTCCGACCTGATGCGTCAACGTGGACAGGAGCAGTCCACAGGACTTGAGCTGGAGATGATTGGCAAGCTTACGGACCGACTATCCATTATTGCCAATTATGCCTACAACGAGGCCAAAGTCACCAAGGACGAAGTAAAAGAGAACGAAGGCAAAACCAAAGAGGGTGCTCCCAAGCACGCGGCGTCAATCTGGACCAAGTACCAGCTGAACCAGGCACTCTCAATGGGTGTCGGTGCCGAATACGTGGGCGAGCGCAAGACCTTCCAGGAAGGCTTCGACCTGCCGTCATACACTCTATACAACGCCGGACTGTTCTACCGCGCCAACAACTGGAATTTGTCTCTGATGGGTAAGAACCTGACCGATGAAGACCACTGGACCGGTGGCTACTACCCTGGCCGAGTCTATCCGGGGAATCCGCTTCAGGTAATATTGTCTGCCAGCTACTCTTTCTAAGTGACCTGATTACAGACCCTGAAGAATGGCTGACTGCCACCCCACGGGGCAGTCAGCCTGCTAATTCACTCTACTCTATTTTGACACAAGACACCGGCTCAGACCGGTGCTCTCTGTATTGAGCATCGTTTATGAAAGTTCGAACCTGGTTCCGTATTCACAGCTTTACCGGTGTGATTACCGGCCTGCTGCTATTCATTATCTGCTGGAGCGGAACATTCGCCGTCATCGCACACGAGCTGGACTGGCTTGTAACCCCCGAAACGCGGATAGACGTACCCAAAGCCCCACTGGATTGGGAGGCAGTGGTCAGGAATGTAGAGGATGCCTATCCCGACGCCACGCTGCGTTGGCTCAGCGCCCCCCTACACCCCCTTTCATCCGCCGAGCTCATCATCGACTTGCCCGAACAAAAGTCTGTACGTGTATATGCCGACCCTGCATCAGCCGAGCTGCTCGGGGACTACAGCTACTTTAACGTACAACGGTTTTTTCGCAGTTTTCACAGGAACCTGTTTCTACCCGGCATCGGCGTATATGTGGTTTCCGCCTTCGCCGTCAGCATGCTGGTCTCACTGGTTGCCGCGCTGATGTTCTACAAGCGCTGGTGGCGCCGGTTCTTTCGCTGGCCAAAGTTACATAGCCGAAGCTTTTGGAGCGAATTGCATAAAACCGGCGGCCTTTGGTCATTGTGGTTTCTTGTTGTCATTGGCATTACGGGCCTGTGGTATCTTGTCGAAGCGGCACGGTACGATTTTATTGATGGCAAAATCAGCTATGCTGGCACTGCTCATTATGCGGTCCACCAACTGCCGGTACCGAACCACCCCGATGGTCTCCCCGCTCAACCGCTTACACAACTGATTGAGAAAGCCCGGACAGAGCGCCCCGACCTCGAAATCCGCAGTGTTTACATCGATGGCCCCACCATCGTGATTCAAGGCCAGTCCGACCACCTGCTGGTCAGGGATCGCGCAAACCGGGTACGCCTGGACCGCTACACTGGTGAGGTCCTCTACAACCAAACGCCACACGATTATTCACTCTATTGGCGCTGGACCGATACCGCCGATCCACTGCATTTCGGTGACTTTGGCGGTCTGTGGAGCAAATCGATCTGGTTCCTGTTTGGCCTGCTGCTGTCGGGACTCATATTGAGCGGTACCTACCTGCATGCCAGGCGCTTAGCCGGTGAAGCCAAAGAGCGCCATCGCTGGCCGGGAACCAGTGCCGCAATGGTGGTTTCTGTTTTGGTACTGGCGGCCTCATCTTCCTTTGGCTTCATTGAAGTCAGAGACTACTACGGACTCGTGGTGGAGGGAGCACACCAACTTCCTGATCTGGCACCTGGCGTCAATGCAGTAATTAACGGTTGGATAGCTGTGACACTGGGCATTCTGGCTGGGTGGGTATGGATGTTATGGAGATCAACTTCTGCGCTTCAGCGCAGGCCTACAGACTGATCAATACTTATCCCCCAACTGAGGAGGATAGAGCGATGAGCGAACCCCGTGTTATTGTAGAACACCTGAAATCACCTTGGAACAAAGGGAAGTTGCTGGGACAAAAACGCCCACTGAAACTTAAAGAAATTTGGGGCATTCGAATCCGCCTTGAGCTTGCAGGAAAGACTCGTGACTTAGCGATGTTTAATCTCGCGATCGATAGCAAACTACGCGGCTGTGACTTGATGAACCTAAAAGTCAAAGACATCAGCCACGGGATATCTATTCAGAGCAGAGCCATCATCATCCAGAAGAAAACAGGCAAGCCAGTACAGTTCGAGATTACTGAAGAGACCCGGAAATCCCTGCGCGATTGGATTGACAATAAAAGGTTAACAAGCAATGACTTTCTGTTCCCCAGCAGGGTCGTTCCCAACCGCCCTCTGACTACACGGCAATATGCCCGCATCGTTGATCAGTGGGTTACAAGTGTTGGTTTGGATGTCTGTGACTATGGGACACACACGATGAGAAGGACCAAGCCGACTCTGATATACAGACGTACGCATGATCTGAGGGCAGTCCAGCTACTACTCGGTCATTCGAAGTTGGATAGCACTGTCCGATACCTAGGAGTGGAGTTGGATGACGCGCTCATTTTGGCAGAACAAACGGATGTCTGAGGGGCTGGAAGGGCCGGCACTCGCTGGCCCTAAGCGGCCCTTAGGCGTTATTGCAGAAAATACAAACTGTATTAGGTTTCTATAACACTTGGCTTTTTTGAGCCCGTATTTTTCGAGGGCCGATGCAGTCGCTTGTGCGTATTGCCCCAGTATCTTGTCAAAAGCCCAGGCTTGCTTTGAAGTCTGGCTGATCAGCAAAGGTAGCAGACTGCCTAAACAGCCTGCGCCAGTGATGAATCAGAGCAAACGCTTCACTTCCTTGTATTCACCGCCCATACGCAGAACCAGTGTTACGTTGTCCTGTGTGCGGTTACGGAAGAACCAACCATGATTGCCGGTGAAAGCGGCTGTCAGCTCACCTTCATCACTGCGGACACCCCGCCCCTTCTCGTAGGAAATGGAACGGCCTTTGGCATCGCCATGAGTATCATAGTTCAGCGGACCTTCCATACCTTGCCACGAAAAGCGCGCAACAGCTCCTTCATCCATGACCAGTTTGATCTCAGTACCTTGTCCAGGCGTCAGTGTGATGGTCACTTCATCACGCCAGAGATTTACCGGGGCAACCGGTGCTTCCGACACGGTTGCCGTTGCTTCAGGTACCGCTGCATCAACTGTTTCAACCGGCTCAGGCGCTACCGCCTTCTCCGATTCGCTGATGACTGTTTCGGCAGTGGGCTCAGCTGGCTTCGGCACCTCATTGAGTACAACAGGCTCAGGCTCGGTTACATCAGCGGCCGCTTCCTGTGCCAGCTGCTGTTTGATTTCTCCCATTTCAACCAAGCCAAGCCAACGTCCGATCCCGGTTGGGTCTACGGCATATTCGGCAGGCAGAACAACCGTGAGCAGGATGGCAACGGCCGCAATCAGTGCCAGCACAGTAGAACGAATCAGCTGACCGGTAGTTGGCAGCTCGGCACGGGAGGGCATATCAGAGTTATACATCGTGAATCACCTTAACAATCAAGCAACAAAGAAGCCGGTCAGCTGGTAACCGATCAACACAAAACCGGCACACATCATGGCCACATTCGCGGTATAGGCATGACGCCAAAAACTGTCACTGCGCCGCCAATATCCCATCAGGATCAGGATCGCACTCAGGGCGAGCAACTGACCGATCTCGACCCCGACATTGAATGCGAGCAGATTGGGCAAGAGCCCATCCGGTGAGATGTCATATTCGATGATCTTGGTTGATAACCCAAAGCCGTGAAAGAAGCCGAAAATCAGCGTTGCCGCACGGGTATTGGGTTGAAAACCGAACCAGCGTTGATAGGCCCCCAGATTGTCCAGTGCCTTGTAGACCACGGACAGGCCGATGATGGCATCAATCAGATAACTGTTGATGCCGATGTTGAAGTACACCCCCAACAGCATGGTGGTCGAATGACCCAGTGCAAAGAGGCTGACATACAGCGCGATATGCTGCATGCGATACAGAAAGAAGATCACGCCGAGCAGAAACAGGATGTGATCATAGCCGGTGACCATATGCTTGGCCCCGAGGTAAATGAAGGACACCAGCTGCACGCCGGTGATCTCCTGAATATAGCCTTTGTCGCCCTGTGCAACGGCATGGGCCAGCACGTCAGGTGCCAGGCTGAATAGCATTAGCCCGAACATGAGCGCCATCAGTCGCCCGTGCCCAACGGACACGACAGCGCCGAGGCGGTCGGTAAAATTAGAACGCATTGAACACTCCCAAAAATCGGATTGAATGGCCGTTTTGATAGGATACCGCTAGGTGCTGGTCTTTGGAGGGCGATCCAGTCGGTCAGGTAGCCGAACCGGGCGAGTAACCTGTTCGTCAGGGTGTGATGACATCAGTACCAGCGGCAGGATCAGTGAAGAGGGGTCTTGCCGATCCGGCGTCTCATGTGAATGGGTACTGGGATCGTGATGTTCGTGCTCAGTCGCCCACGCGTGCGCGGCATGCGTATGGCCCAGGTGCTCCAGCCTACTGTCTGTTTCAACCACCCCATGATTACCAAAGCCCTGCGCACTGGCATTACCGGGAAATGAAATGACCAACCCCGGTAACAACAGCACCAGTATCAGTAAGGGCAAGAAGTTGAAACACACGCCTTTTTGCATGAACAGACGGACCAAGATACAACGAAAGAGAACACCTGCCGATGCACCGGCTGCGGCTTTGGCGTATGATAGTCGGCATCATAGCATCCCCCCCGGGGGGATAGAAAGGGGGACCTGATGCAGGCACACTCACACTCAACTCACCCGGCCATCATCAAGCGTCTCAAACGTGCTCAGGGGCATCTGGGCAGTGTTATTGAGATGATTGAACAGCAGCGCCCCTGCCTTGAGCTGGCTCAGCAGCTTCATGCCGTGGAAAAGGCACTGTATCAAGCCAAGAGAACACTGGTGCAGGACCACATCGACCACTGCCTGGAAAGTGCGCTCGGTGATTTGCCTGACGAGCAGCACGCACGGATGGAGGAGTTTAAGCAAATCACCCGTTATCTATAAGGCACTGAATTATGCTCGATGTTCTGGCCAACCCGATATACCGACACCTGTTTCTGGCGCAAGTGGTTGCGTTGCTGGGCACGGGATTGGCCACCGTCGCGCTCAGTCTGCTGGCCTATGAGATGGCGCAGGACGAAGCCGGTGTGGTGCTGGGCATGGCCCTGACCATCAAAATGCTGGCCTATGTGTTCATCGCGCCTCTGGCGTCGGCACTGATCCGCTCACTGCCTCGACGTAAAGTACTGATCACGCTGGACCTGATTCGTGCAGGCGTGGCGCTCTTTTTGCCCTTTGTCACCGAAGTGTGGCAAGTCTATTGGCTGATATTCATTCTGCAATCGGCTTCAGCCTGTTTCACGCCGCTGTTTCAGGCCACCATACCGGAGGTGCTACCGGATGAAGACCAATACACCCATGCCCTGTCCCTGTCACGATTGGCCTATGATCTTGAAAACCTGTTAAGTCCAACACTGGCGGCAGTACTGCTGGCACTGATGACCTGGCACGGTCTGTTTGCCGGTACCGTACTGGGGTTTGCTGCTTCCGCTTTACTGGTCCTGAGCGTAACCTTGCCTGTCGGTCGCTCACAGACCATGCAAAAGAGCGGTATCTATCAGCAAACCACCCGTGGCATCCGTTTTTATCTGGCTACCCCCAGGCTGAGAGGTCTGCTGGCGATGAACGTTGCGGTCACGGCGGCTGGTGCCATGGTCATCGTCAACACGGTGGTGCTGGTACAGGCGCAGTTTGGGCTCAATGAACAAAGTACCGCACTGGCTCTGGCCTGTTTTGGTGGAGGCTCTATGCTGGCAGCTTTATCGATGCCCGCGTTACTCAAACGCCTGCGTGATCGCACCGTCATGCTGCTGGCAACCCTGTTATTGGTCGTGGGCTTGTTCACAGCATCTTTGGTTGAGAGCCTTAACGGTCTGCTGGCAGTTTGGGTGTGGCTGGGTATTGGGTACGCGCTGGTTCAGACCCCTTCAGGGCGACTGTTGACGCGCTCGTCTCACCCCGAAGACCGACCGGACCTGTTTGCTGCCCAGTTCTCGCTGTCTCATACCTGCTGGCTATTGGCATACCCGCTGGCCGGTTGGCTGGGAGTTAAAATCGGCTTGCCCCTGACCTTTATACTGTTTGCAACCGCTGCCTTGCTTGCACTGATCGCCACACTCTTACTCTGGCCAGCCGACGCCCCCAGTGAGCTGACGCATCGGCATGATGCTCTGCCGGAGAACCATCCTCATTTGGCGGGCAAAGGGCAAAAACATACTCATCCCTATGTCATTGACGAACTTCATATGCGTTGGCCGAAATAGAGATAGATGGAACAAGCACTTTGGTTGGCAACTACACATTGGCTGAATGTCCGGTTTGTGCGCGATGAACCTTCCTGACGAATCGCCCCTGTTCAAGTTTCCAAACATCAAGTGCTGGCCCGGAGCGGATATTAGACGACCCATGTTTTTGGCATGCCAAAAGCATGGGTGGGTTATCCATCTAGCGACCTACCAAATTATCCTGTTCCAACAACTTGGCGAAGAATTCATGTCCCACGGGTATAAGTGCAAAGCCGTCATGCTCTGCACCAGGGACCTCTGCCAGCTCTACTGAAATTCCCAATTGCTTCCAGGCTTTATGCAGTCGCCGTAATAGTGTTTTGCGCGAGTCCCCTGAATTTTCCCATGCATGAAAGGGAAGCCTATTGGTGTCCTCGCAGCCCACAACCATCTGCACTCTGACATCCTTGAGTACTTCCAGATCAGGCACATCAAGGTACTGTTCGGGCAAACATATCTGGCCGGGCGCATGGATGGAGAGGCCCTTGAGGCGCCGGGGGTGTAAGTAGGCAAACCGGTGCGCAAACTGTGCTCCACCCGAGAAACCGTAAAGATAAAAATCTCGTGCTGTCAGGTACTCTGCAGCCACCTCTTCGATGATCGACAGCAGTACCCGATCATAGCGATAACCAAACGGTGACTGAAGTTTGTAACCGTCGGGATCGTCATCACGAACTGCACCACGAGGAAAGAGCGGTGCCAGCACAACGCAACCATGTGTTTCAGCAAACTCGATAAAGGCATCCCTGAAACCTTCGGCCGTACGCCCCGAGCCATGCACAACCACCAACAGTGGAGCCTCTGACTGCATCTGATCAAGGTGGCTCTTCGGTACATACAAGCAATATGAAAAACGGGGGTCGGCCTGACAGGCAGTAAAGGGGATACGTCCCCGTTGATAGCGTTTCTGCAACTCCCTCACACAACATCCTTTATCCACGCAGGCCCGCGAAGCCTGTTCATCGATCCTTTGGCAAGGCAACAGGGTTTACCATTGGCACGAATTTTCACCTCGGCATCAACGTTAAACACGCTCGCCAGCATCCCCGTTTCAATAACATTTTCGGGAGCCCCCGATGCCAACAGAGTTCCCTGCTCCATGACCAGCACATGATCGGCAAACTGTGCAGCTTGATTGAGATCATGCAAGGACATGGCCACCGTCAGCTTCTGCTCAAGATTAAGTTTGGTCAGAAGTTCTAGAACCTCCAACTGGTGTCCCCAGTCGAGAAAGGTCGTGGGCTCATCGAGCAACAGGATTTTGGCCTGCTGGGCGATCGCCATGGCAATCCAGACCCGTTGCTGCTGGCCACCGGACAGTGCCTGCACAGGCTTTTCTGCGTAACATTCAACACCGGTCTGTTGCATCGCCCAGGCAACCACTTCCCTGTCTTCACGGCTGGCACCGCGCAAGATGCTTTGATAGGGGAAACGTCCGTACTCGACCAATTCACGCACCCGGATACCTTCGGGCGCCACCGGCTTTTGCGGCAACATGGCAACTTCAAGCGCCAGCTCTCGGCGAGGCCAATTCTCCAGCGAGCGGCCATTCAATGTAACACGGCCCAAGGTTGGCCTGAGCAGGCCGGCCAGGCTTTTCAGAAAGGTACTCTTACCGCAGCCATTGGGGCCTATCAGGGCTGTCACCTGCTGCATGGGAATCGCTACGCTCAGCTCATGTATAATGGTATTGCCGTCATAGCCCAGCTGCACCCGCTCCGCGTTCAGGCTCATTTTTCTCCCCTTGTCTTCAAGGTTGCTGCTTCAAGAGATACAAAAAGGCAGGCACACCAATAAGCGCACAAAGCACTCCAACGGGCAGTTCGAAGGGCACTACCAGAGTACGCCCAGCCAGATCCGCCACCAGTACCAGCAAGGCCCCCAGCAACGCCGAAATACCCAACTGGTGTGGCAAATTTCCCGGCACCAGCCCGCGCGCGATATGAGGCACCACCAGCCCAACGAACCCGATCGGACCAGCCACTGCCACCGCGCTGGCTGCCAGAAGTGTCGCTACCAGTAGCACCAGCAGACGCCAGCGCCCCAAATCAAGCCCCAAGCTCAGCACCTGCTCATCGTTCAGGCGCAACAGACCCAGAGGCCTCAAGGTTATTACCACCCCTATCAGGCCTACCAGCGTCCATGGCAAAATCACCCATAAATGGTGCCAGTCACGTCCATGCAGACTACCGGCCAGCCAGGCAACCAGTGTTTCGGTATGAGCCTGCCCCCAGAGTGCCAATACCCCCGTCATAATGGCGTTGAGCACCGCTGCGCACACAACACCGGTCACGATCAGCTTGAGTGGTGTCAATCGAGCCGATCCGCTGAGCAGATACACCCCCAACGCGGCCAAAATACCTCCGGCCAAGGCCCCCCACGGCAACCAGGCCAACAGTTGATCACCTTGCAAATTGAAACTAGTACCGATTGGCAGCATCGAAGCGCCCACTACCAGCATCACCGCCAACAGACTGGCACCCGCGGAAATGCCAAGAACACCGGGATCAGCCAAAGGGTTACGGCTAAGCGCCTGCAACATACAACCCGAAAGTGCGAAATGCAGCCCGACAACAGTGGCAAGAACAGCCCGGGGCAAACGCAACTCCCAGACTACCCGTTCGCCATGCTCGTTCCCATTGCCGATCAGCGCCCCGAAAACCTGCTCAATACTGAGCGAAGACGCCCCGAAGGAGAGGCTCAGTAGCAGGCCCAGTACGATGGCCAATGGCAACAGCATCCAGCAGACAGCGGGTGTAACACCAACCTTGTTCACCCAGCCCTCCTGATATTCTTGTGCATCAGCAGAAGCAGCCAAGGCCCGCCCAACAGCGCGGTTACGACACCCAGAGGAACCTCCTGCGCTGTCGCAGGTAAACGTGCCATCAGATCAGCCCAAAGCAACAGTAATCCACCCAACACGGCATTCAGCGGCAGCCAGGCAACTGATTGCTCAGACAGCAGTTGTCGCGTGATATGAGGTACCACCAGTCCTATGAACCCAACTGGCCCAGCCACGGTTACCGCCCCGGCCGTCATTACCACTGCCAACAGCATAAACATCAGCCGCCAGCGAGACACTGAAATACCCAAGCTGCGGCCTACTGCATCATCCAGCAACAACACTCTGAACCACCGAACCAGAAGCATTGCCAAGAGCAGCGGAGGGCCTGTCCAGATGATAACCTGTGCCAGCTGCGCCCAGCCCCTGCCGCTAATGCCACCTGCCAGCCAGAAAAACAGCTCACCCGCCTCAGCTCCCGAGAATACCAACAGGCCGGTCATCACGGCGACACACATTGAGCTCATAGCCACACCGGCCAATACCACACGAACAGGCATGAGGCCATTTTTCCAGGCAATCACAAACGTCAATACGCCCACAAACGCACCTCCCGCAACACCTGCCAGCGGGTACCAGGCCGCATCCACGGAGGCCAGTGTACTGAGAATGACCACCATGCAAGCCGCACCCGCAACGACGCCGGTAAGGTCCGGTGCTGCCAGGGGGTTACGTGTTACGCCCTGCATAAGGCCACCGGCCGTGGCCAGGGATGCCCCCACCAGCAAAGCCAGCAAAGTACGCGGCAAGCGCAACTCCCAGAACAGGATCCATTGCAGTAATTCGCCCTCGCCCTGGCTCAGTCGCCAAAGGTCAATCGGCGTAAATGCCTGCGCGCCCATCATCAGGGACAGTACAACAGCGATTATGGAGATAGCGGCCATGATGGCCATAAGCCTGGTATTCACCGACAGGACCTAACGGTAGGGCTTGCTGCGCAACGACTCAGGCAGCTCCGGCATTGTGAAAAGTTCGGGATAAAGCCTGTGCGCCATCTCCTGCAAAACCAGCGATCGAGCGATAGGACCGGCCGCTTCTTTCCAGTGTTGTCCGACTTCGTATACCTGTCCCCGGCGCACCGCTTTTAGGTAGGGCCAAATCGGGTTTTGGGTAAAGGCGCGCTCCTTGTTGGACTCAAACAGGAAAATCACATCGGGATTTTGCTTCAGCAGGTCTTCAAGACGAATACGATAGCCTAGAGGTAGCCCCTGTTCGGGCTCACTAAGCTCCCCCCCCAGATTATCGACATTGAGCCAGTTGAGCAGCTCAGCCGTTAGAAAATGATCGTAGTAGATAAAAGGCGCCTCGCCCCCGGTCACCAGCAAGGCGGCTGACAACCCACCGGGGGCTTGCTTGCGGTATGTTTCGAGCTGCCTTTGAAATGATCGGTTGATCTGTTCGGCATCCACTGTCCTGCCCACCAGTTCACCAGCAATGGATACTGCGCGGATGCTATCATTCAGGGTCACAAGGTTCAGTGCGGCATAGGGCGCTATTTCGGCAAAACGAGAGGCGTCCTTTTCTGTATAGCGACGAATGGCCAATACCAGATCCGGCGCCACTTCTGACAGCAGCTCCATGTTGACCTGTGAGCGGCTTCCGATGACAGGGACACCCTGAAGACTACCCGCAAGATAATCCGGCTGATCAAAGGGACCAAATCGGGTAATAGCGGCCGGCTTCATGCCCAGAGCCAACAGCAGATCAGCGCCAAAGGTTGAAACACTGGCGACACGCTCGGCAGGCCGAGACAGCTGCACCGGCTCACCTCGGTCGTCCTGGACCGTAATGGCTGATGCCATCAGTGGCACAAGCATCAGACACAGCAGGAGCTTGTGGAATAGCATTCTAGACATCCATAAAACCCAATTAGAATCATTCACATTAAAGCGGCGCATTATGGCATAATTGGCGCCAAAATCGATTGCTTTTTTGATGCCTGTATCGGCAGCATCACAAACTAAATTCCGTCAACACTGACAAGGATAGATATGAGCAGCAAGGGTAAACCGCTTTCCGATCAAGCCACCCAGGTACTGGTCAGTAAACTCAAGCAAGCCATTGGCTCGGGCTGTTATCGTCCGGGCGAGTGGCTTAAACAGATCGATGTGGAGGAGACCTACAACGTCAACCGCTTTACCGTGCGCTCAGCACTCAGTGAGTTGCACGGCAGTGGTTTCCTGCAGCATGTCCCCTACAAAGGCTACAGAGTAATCGAGCACTCCCTACAGGAGCGCATGGCTATTACCGAAGCACGCGAACTGATCGAGTGCGCAGTCGCCGCAAAGGTAATACTCAACATGGATGAGTCTGGCCTTAATGAATTGGAGTCTCTCGCTCGGGCATTCAGTGAAGCCGTTCAACAGCAAAATCAGACGCGTATGATGGAACTTAACTTCACCTTTCATCGCTTCTTCAACGAATACTGCCGTAACCCTCACCTGTCCCGGGTAGTAGATGATATGCGTGAGCGTGGCGTTGGAAGCGCCAACCGTGGCTGGACCAAACGCAGCACACAGGAGGCCAGTGCCCAGGATCATTTGGACATGGTCGATGCCCTGCGAGAGAAAAATCTGACCCGCCTGCAGGCGTTGATACATACCCACCTCAACCGTTGGCGCGAAAGCTATAGCCAACTAAGCTCCTGACCCGGTCGTGACTTAGAATCGATTCGTCACAATCGACCATCGACAATTATCACGCATAGTAAAACAAGTGATAATTATTATCATTCTGTTGTATTGGCGCCAATTTGCTTTTATGATCCCGCCCAGATCGTTTCGTATAAGTGCTGCTGGACAGGCCTACGCCCCCTCATTCGACCAGTCTGGGCTGATATCAACGACTCGATGTTTGTCTTAACCAACATGGGAACGCAGTTTGATGAGCAAAATGAGCACGCCACCCAAACCCCTCTTTGTCCGCAAGGCTCTGTATCGCAGTTGCCTGCTGGCCAGCCTCTCGACTCTGGCTCAAGCCGAGACAAACCAGGAAACTCTGGTAATTACCGCTGACTGGCTAGGTAACGCAACAGTAGAAGAGATCAAGGTCTATCCCGGATCTCGCCACCTGATTACTGAAGCAGAACTGCATGAGCGAGGGGCTCTCAACTTGGAAGATGCCTTGCGCAGTACCCCCGGCCTGCAGATTTTGGATGAAACCGGCACCGGCATCCTGCCCAACATCGGCGTGCGCGGCATGAACCCGCTGCGCAGCGAGCGTGTTCAGTTTCTTGTGGACGGCTATCCGATCGCCATCGGTCCATACACCAACGTGGGCGTTTCCCTGTTTCCGGTAACTTTCCCCAGCATTCAGAGTATCGATGTGGTGCGCGGCGGTGCAGCCGTTCACTACGGTCCCAACAATTTGGGTGGTGTCATCAACCTACATACCCGTCCCATCCCACATGAGCTTTCACAGACCATCCGTGAACAGGTGGTCATCAGTGAAGAGACCGGTCATCTGCTGAATGACGTCTATTACCGTGTAGGTGGTGCAGTGAATGAGCAACTGGCCTTGCAGCTGCAAGTAAACTTGCAAAACGGCGAAGGCGCACGCGATAACTCGGACACCGATGTGGGCAACATCATTCTAGATGCGCGCTATACACCAAACCTGGAACACGAAGTTGCGGCCCAACTGCAGTACTACGATGTTGATGCCAGCCTGCCCGGTGCGCTTAGCCCAGCAGCCTACCAGGATGACCTCACCCAATCGCAGCGACCACTCGATGGCTATAAAGCGGATATGCTGCGTGGCACTCTCACCTGGACCTTCACACCCAACGACGATGTCGAGTTCCAATTGCGCAATTTTGCCCACGACGCGGATCGTACCTTCTATTTCGGACAGCGTTTGGGGACGGGTGATCACTGGGCAGACCCATCGCTGCCATCCACTCACCTGGCAGACTCTCCGCGCCTGTTCACCGTTTATGGCACTGAGCCACGGCTGACCCTGCGTCAGAACAACCACACCTTTACGCTGGGCGCCCGTTATATTCACGAGGAGGTCGAGTTTGATGTCAACCGGCTGGAATTCGCGACTGATAACTACGCAAATGTCCGTGACTGGAGTTTTGAAACAGACGCCTGGGCGGCCTATGCCAGTGACACAATCAGCCTGATGAACGGACGTTTGGATGTCACACCGGGCATCCGCTATGAAAATGTTACAACCAACTACAATGATGGCATCTCTGGAACAATCGACGAGAATAACGTCAGCGAGTGGCTTCCGGGCCTGACGGTCGGTTTCCAGGCCACCAAGGATCTCTTCGTCTACACCAATGCCCAACGTTCGCTGGTGCCGGTACAAACTGCCCAAGTGACCAAACCGGGAGAGGTGGGCAACGAGCTGGCCTGGAATTACGAACTGGGTGCTCGCCTGCAGGCAACAACTAATCTGTCTGCCGGTGCAACCCTCTTCAGAATCGAACATGAAAACCTGATCCAGTATGACAAGCCGAGCGATACCTATATCAATCTGGGAGAGACGCGCTCTCAGGGCATCGAGCTCAGCAGCGACTGGCAGGCTAGTGATCAGCTCAAGTTGGCACTCAGCTACACCTACTTGGATACCGAGCAGCTAAGTGGCGCCAACGTTGGCAATGAATTTCCAAATGCGCCTCATCATCATTGGGGTGCCGAAGCGGTGTACCAGCACAACCAGTGGCAAGGTAGCCTGACCGGCACCTATGTCAGTAGCAGTTACAGCGATGCTGCCAATACTGAAGCGGAAACAGCCAATGGCAGCGCCGGAAAACTGCCGAGCTACACGCTGGTCAACGCCCGTATTGCACGTGATTTCAACCTGGGTAGCGACAAGCGACTGCAGCTGGCACTCTCCGCCAACAATCTACTGGACGAGGATTATTACTTCCGGGGGGCTGATGTCAGCCCGGTTGGCCGCCTGCCTGGCCCCGGTCGTGCATTTATCCTGAGCGCCCAGCTGGATTTCTGATCTGAAGTCTCAGTTTTAAGCTGGGTCACTCTCCCCTTCGTGACCCAGCTTAAGCTTCAAACCCGCAATGCTTGTCTTCTACATGCGCAGGGCTGCATCCGTGGCTAATACTGCAGCTGGCCCGAAGCAGACCTAAGGCGAGATGTGACTCAAGCAGAGTATTGGCCATGGCTGTCGTTTGGCGTATCGGTATGCTGCTCCCCCTCTAGCTGATGATTCGCTGGGAGTACCGACTTATCACTAATATTCTGGTCTATTCAAGAACACTGTGTGTCAATCTTAAGCTAGATCGAGAGATGCATACTGCCGGTCAGCATAAGGAGTCGTAACGTACTTCGCATTAGGCTTACCAAGCAGTGCCACCAAGACCCGACATATTATGTTCTCCATCTGCAAGATAATCCCATCGTCATTTGGCTGGACATTACCTCCGAATACTGAAAATCCTAACGGCTCATCAAAAAATAACGCCTCATGGATTGAGTCGTTTCTGGTCGTACAAGAGAGGGGACCCATAGTGCCGCCTTGATTTTTTGCCCACGGCGGTACCACTATATTGAATTGGTTACAGAGCCATTCAATTCGTTTGTTGTGAGTGATATCGGGGCTCTCTTTGGTGCGCGGCCCGAACACCTGGCGATAACAGGCATCTAAAGCCATATACAGATACTGAAACCCCTCAAAGCACAGAGCTTGTGGATTCTGAGCCATAAACAGAGCATGAATAATGGCTTCAATACGTTTCAGTGAGCGGGCATCATCAGTGTGCTTATCGACGAATTGTATGGCGAGATTTACCCCGGCTTTGATTGACGACTCACCGGCAAAAAAATCGTTAAGCTTTTTTCTTTCGATAGGTGTGGCGTCGAGAAAACCGCACTCCTCGGTCGTGAGCCTTAATCCTAGGAAGAAAGATAAGCACCAAATAACGAACTTCACTTCCTCCTCATTGGCAACATCGGTAATGGTGATCGTGTGCGTTCTGGGGAGTCCCCCTCTGTCAGGATAGTTGTCGCGCCCTTTGTTAAACTCTCTTATTCACCCAGGGGCGTTTGGAGATCTGTATGCCTCGTTACTCCGATGAGCGACGTCAGGCCGTTGTGGCCAAGCTGTTACCGCCCTACAACCAGAGCGTCGAAGACGTTGCCCGCGAGGAAGGCATTTCCTCAGCTACTGTTTATAAATGGCGCAAAGAAGCGCGCGCTGAAGGGCGCTGTCTGCCCGATGCCAGTGATCAAGGCACAGAGGGCTGGTCCTCACGGGACAAGTTTGCGGCGGTGATTGAGACCGCAGCGATGAACACCGAAGAGGTCGCCGCCTACTGCCGTCAGCGGGGTCTTTACCCTGAGCAACTGCAACGCTGGCGACATGATTGTGAACAAGCGGCCAGCCTGTCCTATGACGAGCGTCGTCGAGAAGCCGATGAAGCCAAACAGCAGCGCAAGCGTATTAAAGAGCTGGAGCGAGAGCTGCAACGCAAAAACGCCGCACTGGCGGAGACGGCTGCACTGCTGACGCTGTCAAAAAAAGCACGGGCGATCTGGGGGGACGAGGAGTCATGATCAGCATCGAGGATCGCCAACACGCCGTACAGCTGATCGCCGATGCCTGCGAAGACGGCTCAACCCTGACGGCTGCGTGTGACGTTATAGGGATCTCGATCCGAACGCATCAACGCTGGGTGCAGACAGGTGAGATTACAGCTGATCGGCGCCCCTTGGCCGAGCGCCCGGTGCCTGCCAATGCACTGACCGCAGAGGAAGAGTCCGAGATCCTGAAGCAGTGTCACCGGGATGAGTTTGCTGACCTGCCACCGGATCAGATCGTTGTGCGGTTGATGGACGAAGAGCAGCGTTACATCGCATCAGTTTCCAGTTTTTATCGTGTGCTGCGCAAGCATGGCCAACTGGCTCACCGTGGTCGTGCCAAGGCCCGTAAATCACAGCCTGCACCGACCACACATACGGCAACAGCACCTAACCAGGTCTGGTCGTGGGACTGTACCTGGCTCCCCGGCCCAGCCAAGGGAACCTACTACTATCTGGTGATGATCCTCGATATCTTCAGCCGCAAGGTGGTGGGCTGGGAGGCTTTTCTGGGAGAGTCTGCCGCCAACTCCCGTACCGTCATTGAACGGGCGGTGCTGGCCGAAAATATCGTGGGCCAACCGCTGGTGTTACACGCCGATAACGGTAGCCCCTTCAAAGGCGCGACCTTGCTGGAGAAGCTTCGGGATCTACAGATCCAGCCATCGTTCAGTCGGCCACGTGTGAGCAACGATAACGCCTTCTCCGAGGCCCTGTTCCGCACCTGCAAGTATGTGCCGAACTATCCTGCCAATGGCTTTGCTGATCTAACGGCAGCACAGCAGTGGGTGCACGGCTTCGTGCAGTGGTACAACCATGAGCATCGTCACAGTGCTATCCGCTTCGTGACGCCGATGCAGCGCCATACCGGGGAGGACAAGGTCATACTGGCGAAGCGCCATGCACTCAACCTTGCAGCCAGAGCGGCACACCCTGAGCGCTGGAGCGGTGATACCCGTAACTGGGAACCGGGGACATTGGTGTCGTTGAATCCAGAGCGGAACGTAGTCACTGAGCCAGTGCGAATGGCTGCATAAAAATCAGACAGGGCGACAGATACCTTGACAGTTACCGGTTCTTAGCGACTTCGGCTGCACGGTATGTACGGGGATCGATTCCTTTCTTCACAAGCTGTACGGCGTCAGCATGGAGCACTCGGGCTTTCTTCAAGCTGATCGCAGGGTACTCACCCATCCGATAGTCTGCAGACTTGTTCGCGATGGAAAAGCGATACAACCACACTTTCTGATTTCTACCTTTACGCACCTCGATAAACAATCCGTGTACCATCGGAGTGTGAACACGCACGCGCTGAACATTACGTCCTTCATCAAGACGCAGTGCTGCAATTTCCTTCGAGGTGGTGATCGCTTTTCTCACTGACCTGCCCCTTACTTACGCCTCAAAAAAGGCCAAAAGTGCACCAAGGTTCGCACCAAGGTTTTACCTAGTATAGAGCGAAATCTGCTGAGACGCCATGAGACAAAAAATAACTATAACTTGTTGTATTTCAATGCCTTTATGGCACATTATGGGACTTACTGAAACGCCATGAAATTGGCAAAAATTACCCTCCTAAGGGGCAGGTCGCAGGTTAGAGTCCTGCCTGGGGCACCATTCTTTTCACGTCAGTCATGCTCTGACGAACCTCCACCCATCGCCACCACCACTCTGTTGCGGCCACTGTTTTTGGCCTGATAAAGCGCATCATCCGCTTTACGCAGCAGTCTCTGGTAATCGGGGTGACCATCAAAGCAGGCCACACCCACACTGATGGTGGCTTTCAACTCTTTTCCATCGTAAAGCAGGAAACTTTCCTGCTCGACGCTTGTGCGCAGCTTCTCCGCCACTGTTCTGGCGCGTGTGACATCCATATCCACCGCGATGAGTAAGAACTCTTCACCGCCCAATCGGAACAGATAGTCCCCGGAACGGCTGTTGTTCAAAAGTATCAACGCCAGCTGCTGCAGTACACTGTCACCCGCTTGGTGCCCATGGATATCGTTGACTTGTTTGAAGTGATCAATATCAATGGCAAGGACAGCAAAGGCCGTTTTCTGAGCGCGGGACTGGCTGATCTGCTTGCTCAGCACTACTGGCATGAACTTTCGGTTCAGCAGCCGCGTCAGCACATCGCGGCCAGACTCCAGCTCATCGTTGCGTTCAAACAGATTGCTCAGGTGAAAGCGTATGCTTTTAACCTTGTCTCGCAGATCTCGCAACAGATGCACGCGAGAATCCTGGCTGATGGCGTTGCTGCCATCCGACCCGAAAAGCGGCAGAAGTACACTGTCAATCTCTTCCATGGTGTCCATCACCGCGCCGGCTTCAGCCGAGCCTTCAAATGCATGAATACCCTTGTGGCGGAACCAGAGGCCAAAGTCCGACGTCTGTATTCGTGGCAGTTCACTGGACTGAGTACCGATCGCCTGGCTGAACATCAGCTGATTTTCCCAGTCAAACAGCGCTGCCCTCTGCTGCTCTTTTTCGTTGGCAATATTCTGGGTGATGGCGAAGAGTCGATAGGCCTCTTCGGATCGAGAGTTGCGATCATGTGACAGGGAATAGGCGTGCCCCATGACTTCCATTGCCAGGTCGATGGTATCCGACGCCAGTCGCATCGCCGCATACTGATCCTCACCGGACAGATTCGGGACCTCATGCAGCAGCTGAACAAAGCGATCCTTGAGGCAGCGTGCGCCTCTCAACACCAGGTGGACAGGTATACCGATACGCGCATGCACTTCACCGATCTTGCGTTGTTCTGCAATCAACCGCAGCACATCATCTTCTGTGACCGAGGCGAACAGGCCCGCAACCCAACGCTGCATGGACTGACCCAAACGGTTCTGTACTTCATCGTTTGACAGGAACTGTGATGCAGCGGGGTCAGCAAGCATCTCCCGATAGAAATGCTCCGAAAGGGAAGCCGAATGTTCGCGGGAAAAGTTGATGACAAATTGCTGGATTTCAGCAGTGAAGCGCTGGTTTATTGAGGTCCACTCTGTACACAGGTGTTCGGAAGAGAAGCGAGGCATGATCACTCCATGGCCCGGAGGAAGGGAATACCATTACTAAGTATATCATGGACTACGTTCTTCTTGATCCCACTCAAAACCTGACGGTTGGCGCATCCATCCTAATGTTGCTAGTATGCAATCAGGTTTGGCTTTGATGTATGGCCTTTCCCGCTTTCCAGCGAAAGAATCTCTCCCGAAAGGGCAACCGCTGTGCGCAGCGGACGCAAAGCCTCGGGTCTGTAATGGATGAGACCGCCGGGCTACCGAAAGAGAGATTCGCCCTACGCTTGCCTCTGTGTCACCTGTCCCATATACCCTCCAGACCCATCGGCACACCTGGTGCGACGGGCCTGTTGCTGTTTACCGTTTGCACACTTGTTTCAGTGTTGTATTATGGAGACACTATCTTCCAGCGATAGCGTGCCAGGGAAGGCCCCTCAAGTCGCTTCATCTCTGTTCACTTCATGTTCATGCTTGGGCAACTCTCGACTCAACGCCTTCTCAACGGCGCCCGCTGACTTGGCATACCGTGCCAGCAGGTTATACAGCACCGGAATGATAAACAGGGTCAGTGTGGCCGCAAATACCAGCCCACCCAGAATCACCATGCCAATGGCTGCACGGCTTTCCGCACCGGCCCCGGTCGCCAGTACCAGCGGTATCGCGCCGAAAATGGTGGAGATGGTTGTCATCAACACCGGTCTGAAGCGCATGATCGCACCCTGTAGGATCGCCTCATGGACCTCCAGCCCCTTGTCACGCAACTGGTTGGCAAACTCCACGATCAGGATGCCGTTTTTGGCCATCAACCCAAGTAACATGATGATGCCGATCTGACTGTAGATATTGAGACTGATCCCTGATGCCCAAAGCGCGGTCAGCGCACCCGTCACGGCCAGTGGCACGGTGAGCATGATGATCAGAGGGTGAATCCAGCTCTCAAACTGGGCGGCCAGGACCAGAAACACGATCACAAACGCCAGCGCAAAGGTCAGATAGATCGCCGCTGAAGAGTCCTGAAACTCTCGGCTGAGCCCCTGATAGCTGACCCTCGCCTCCGGCGGCAGGTAGTCCTGAGCAAGCCCATTGAGGTAGCCCAGCGCCGTACCCAGATCATAGCCTGGTGCAAGCGAGCCGCTGATGATGACAGCAGGCAGGCGGTCGATGCGGCGCAGGTCCGGGTTGGCCCCCACCTCTTCCACATCCACCAGTGCCTGAAGCGGTATCAAGTCGCCCCCTTCGCGTGGTCGCAGATAGATCCGCCCGAGATCAGACGGCGTAGCCCGGCTGGCATCCTGGGCCTGTACAATAACGTCATATTCGCGGCCCCGGTCCATGTAGGTGGTAACCTGACGTGACGCCAGTACGGTTTGCAGGGTCAGCCCCACATCTTCAACCGTGACATCAAGATCAGCCGCACGCTGGCGGTCGATGTTAACGCGCAGCTCAGGTCGAGTCAGCTCGAAGTCGGTTTCAAGGTTGATCAGGTTCGGGTTTTCCTGCGCTCGCTGCAGAATCTCCTGACTCCAGCTTTGTACACTTTCATAGTCAGGCCCACCTATCACAAAGGAGACAGGCTGGCTGAAGCCACTTTGCCCAAGCCCAGGCGGGTTGATCGGAATCGATCGCACGCCGGGCACCTGTGCCAGTTTTGGAAACAACTCAGCGGCAATGCTCTGTTGCTTCACATCACGTTGATCCCAGTGACTCAAGCCCAGAATGATAAAGGCGTTGTCGGCCTCGCCACGGAAGCCGACGATCGACAGCAGCCGTTCGGCCACTCCGTCCTCAAGATAGGGCAGCAGCCGCTGTTCGATCTAGATCGGAAG
>Ga0209345_10001033_pt1 | contig 35116 bp, 36 predicted proteins | sample Cruoilmetagenom7_FD_187294 | JGI IMG/M metagenome (GOLD analysis project Ga0209345, IMG submission 187294) | Oil polluted marine microbial communities from Coal Oil Point, Santa Barbara, California, USA - Sample 7 (SPAdes) (version 2) | ecosystem: Environmental > Aquatic > Marine > Oil seeps ...
CAAATATCCTCCGCTTCGCCGGCTATGCCGCGATCTTCAACCGGATCGACAAGGGCGGGGACATCATTCGGCCGGGCGCCTTTGGTGCCTTTCCGGAAGGAAAATCCCTGCCGTTACTGTGGCAACACGACCCGCGCCAGCAGATCGGCCGCGTCGACCATGTGCGCGAAGACCGGCGCGGATTGCGGGTGATCGGGACCATATCGACCGCGACTCGGGCGGGGCGGGATGCGGCGGCCGGTCTGGCGGGCGGCACGGTGAAGGGCCTGAGCTTTGGTTATCGGGTGAATTGCTGCTCAGGCCAGACACCGCGCGAGCTGATCGACCTGGATGTCGCGGAAATATCGCTGGTCACTTCTCCGATGCAGCAATGGGCGCGTGTCCACCATTGGGATGGACTGGCCGATTTCACTTGATACCGGCCTGACTAAGAGTATTAGATAAGCAATACACTTGGGAGACATTAATGAAAAATCTTGCAGCCTTTCTGCTCGCGCTCTGTTTCGCGGCTCAACCTGCTTTTGCGGAGGAAGGAGCCGATGACGTCCTCGAGCCCGTGCGGGTATTGGTGCTGGGCGCCTATCATTTCGCCAATCCGGGCGCTGATCTGAACAACGCCGAGGCCGATGATGTGCTGACGCCCCGGCGGCAAAAGGAACTGGCCGCTCTCGCGGAGACGCTGAAAACATTCGCGCCCACGGCTGTCGCGGTCGAAGCCGTTGCCAAGCCGCCTTATGCAGACACCGGCTTTGCCAATTTCAAACCGGAGGACCTGACGAAGACACGCAACGAAACGGTGCAAATCGGATATCGGGCAGCCCATGTCGCCGATATCGACCGGGTCTATGCGATTGATGAACGGTCGTCGGAGGGGGAGCCCGACTATTTTCCCTATGACCGCGTCCATCAGCAGGCAAAGGAAACGGGCGATGCCGAGCGTCTCGCAACAATGTCGGACTATGGCGCGCTGATTGCGGAATTCGAAGAGCAGCAAAAGAGCCAGTCAATTCCCGAGCTATTGAAATTCTGGAATAGCGATCGCTTCCCGGATGATTTTTACTGGAATGTGATGACCATCGGTGAAGGCGAGAAGCAAACCGGCGCGGAACTCGCGGCTTACTGGTTCATGCGCAATGCCAAGATTTTCAACAAGCTGGTGCAGGTGACCGGGCCAGGCGACCGCGTGATCGTGGTCTACGGCAGCGGCCATGGCGCATGGCTCCGCGAGATCGTCGAGAGAACGCCGGGTTATGTTCTCGAGCCGGTGATGCCCTATTTGCACAAGGCCACGGACGCCTTGTCCGAATAGAGCAGGACATTTTGACAACCCCGAGCCGCCCCTCACCGGGCGGCTTTTTTATTGCCCACAGGAAAGGAAAACCATGACAGATTCCCCCAAGTTCGAAACCAAGGCCGATCCGCTTGAAGCGTCTTTTGACGCGGTGCTGATGGCCGAGGATGTCGCCAGCCAGAGCGACCAGATCAAGTCGTTGCGCAGCGATGTAGACGGTCTCAAAAGCCAGATGACCGATATTTCCAAGGCCTCGGCGCGACCGGCGCTGGATGGCGCGAAAGGGATGCCGTCTTCGCCTGCCGCTCAGGATTTCGTGTCCAAATATCTCCGGCGCGGGGACCAGAGCGGCATCGAGATGAAAAGCTTCTCCGGTGCATCCGGTCCCGAAGGCGGCTTTGCCGTGCCGCAGGAAATTGACGGGCTGATCGGCGCGACGCTCAAGGATATTTCGCCGATCCGCTCAATCGCGACGGTCGTGCAGACCGGTACGGCGGGATATCGCAAGCTGGTTACGACCGGTGGCACGCCCTCCGGCTGGGTCAGCGAAACGGCGGGCCGTCCGGAAACCGGTACGCCGGACTTTAACGAGATCGCGCCACCCACGGGAGAGCTTTATGCCAATCCGGCGGCGTCGCAGGCGATGCTCGATGATGCGGCCTTTGACGTCGAATCCTGGCTCGCCGACGAAATTGCCCGCGAATTTGCGCAAGCCGAAGGCGCGGCATTTGTCGGCGGATCGGGCGTCAATCAACCGCGTGGCTTTCTCAACGCTTCGGTGACCGACGAGAGTGACGATGTCCGCGCTTTTGGATCGTTGCAATATGTGCCATCGGGCGCGTCGGGCAGTTTCGACAGCGAAGATGTGCTGGTCGATCTGGTCCACACGCTGCGTCCCGCCTACCGGCAGGGTGCAAGTTTTGTGATGAACAGCAGCACGCTCGCGCATATCCGCAAGTTCAAGACCGCCGATGGTGCCTTTCTGTGGCAGCCTTCGCTGGCCAACGGGCAGCCCGCGACTCTGCTCGGCTATCCGGTGGTCGAGGCAGAGGATATGCCGGATATCGATGCAGACAGCCTTTCGATTGCCTTTGGCAATTTCCGCGCCGGCTATCTGATCGCCGAACGCAGCGCGACCAGCATCCTGCGCGATCCGTTCACCAACAAGCCGTTCGTCCATTTCTATGCGACCAAGCGGGTTGGCGGCCAGATCATGAATTCGGAAGCGATCAAGCTGATGCAGTTCAGCGCTTCTTAATGCCCTTGCTGCGCCTCGGCGCAGCGCGTCCGCGCCGGTTGCTCCCCCTCGATCCGGCGCGGACGCATATTTCGAACATTTTTTGAAAGGATGCCGCGACCGTGAGCTTCCCCATTGCAGACTGGCCCGATGTGCCGGCAGATCTGATCGTAGAGGTCAGGGATTTTATCCGGATTGATCATCAGGCCGATGATGATGCCATCGATGCGTTTCTGCGAAGCGCAGCCTCGTTGTGCGAGGATTTTACCGGCCAGATGCTGATTACCCGATCGGTGACCGATATGTTGCCGGCGCGCCAGGTCTGGCAAAAGCTGAAGCGGCTGCCGGTGCAGTCGATCAGTGCGGTCGAGCGTGTTGCAGCGGACGGAACGGCAGCGGTATTGGCCGTGGAAGACTTTGCCCTCGACATTGATAGCGATGGCATCGGCTGGATCAGGCTGCACCGGTGCGATGCTCATTCGCACATTCGGGCGACCTACAGCGCCGGTGTGGCGACGGATTGGGACGAGCTGCCTGCGGCCCTGCGCCAGGGCATCGTGCGGATGGCGGGCTATTTCTATGCCAATCGCGACGGGGTCGATGCGGGTGGGCCGCCCAGTGCGGTGACGGCTTTGTGGCGGCCCTATCGGCGGATGAGGATCGGCTGATGGGACAGGAATTTTCCGGCATCTTGCGCGAACGCATATCGATCGAACGGCAGACCCCGGGGCGCGATGTGCTGGCCTCCGCCGAGCCGCAATATCTTACGGTGGGTGTCTTCTGGGCGGCTGCCGAGCCGGTGCAGACCAGCATGGCAAGCGAAGCGGAGAGCCGTTCGTCCATGCCACACTGGCGCTTCATTTTGCGGGAAACCCGGGCCATCAAGCCGGGAGACCGGCTCGTCTGGGGGGATCGCGTGATGACGATATCGAGCGTCATTCTTGAGCACCGGTTGATCCCGAAAACCATCCTGCAGGCGGAAGAAAAAAGATGATGGAAAAATTGCAGAAACGCGGCGTGAACATTGCGGAGCAACGGTTGGACCGCGTTAAATCCGAAATCAAATCGGTGTTGGCGGAGGAATTGCCCGGCGATGCCCGGGTCACGGAAACGACCGACGGGATTGAGGTGGAAGCGCGTCGGTTGAGTGAACAGCTGATTAAGAATAGCAGCCTTCGCGATGTCGCCTTTCTGATGCGGGCCGTGCGATGAGCAGCGCACTGGAAACCGTGCAACGGGCGCTGGTGGCACAACTCAACGACCACACGCCACTGATGAACCTGATCAGCGGAATATATGATGGTCCACCGCCGCGTGCGGATTTTCCTTATGTCGCGCTGGCGACCGGTGCTTCACTGGACTGGAGTCACAAGGGCGGGGTGGGGCGCGAGCTTAGTCTCGGCCTGACCGTCCATGATGACGGCGAGACGGCGGCGCGCCTGCACCGGGTTATGGCGTTGGTCGAAGAGGCGCTGGAGCCGGGCCTGGATGATCCGGCTGGGTGGCAGATCGTCACTTTCGATTTTCGCCGGACGCGTGTTTTGCGCAGTGCGGTTAGTCCGTGGAGCGGGTTGATTGAATATCGGACGAAGGTTTTGAAGGTTTGATTTAGCCTCAAGCGCCGGATTGGTTGTTTACTTTGTCTCGCGGCAGTTCGCTGCGCGAACGCCTCCGACGGGGCGAGCTATCGCCCGACGCGCGGTCGCGCTTGCCTCCGCTTCGCGTCGGTTCGGCTCTTCTACTGATTATTAGCGTCTAACCGAGCGCAGCGAGGCAAGGGCGCCAAAATACTAATGGCGTCCGCCGCGCCTCATGGCGCGAAAGCCAAGGGCGCGGATGCGCCCGCCCGGCGCCTGAGGTTCAATAAAAACCCCCGCAGCGAACTGCCGCGAAACAAAAGAAACACAACATAAAGGAACCAGAATATGGCAGCAGAAAAAGGCAGTGCCTTTCTCCTGAAAATCGGCGACGGCGAGAGCCCGCCGGCTTATACGACTATCGCCGGTTTGCGGACCACACAAATGTCGATCAACGGCGAACCGGTGGCAATCACCAGCAAGGACAGCGGCGGCTGGCGGCAATTGCTGTCGGGCGCGGGCGTGCGGTCGGTATCGGTGTCAGGGGCGGGGGTGTTTACCGGCTCCGACGCGGAGGTGCGGATCAAGAACCATGCGCTGGGCGGGATTATCGACGCCTATGAACTCAGCTTCGAGGGCGGCGAGCGGATGCAGGGCGACTTTCTCGTCGCGCGGCTGGATTATAGCGGCGATTATAATGGCGAGCGCAGTTACACATTGAGCCTCGAAAGCTCCGGCGTGGTCGCCAGTGTCTGACCGGCCTGCGAACGCCTTGCGCGGCGAAGCGGAGATTGTCATTGGCGGCGCGCGTCTGATCCTGCGGCCCAGTTTTGCGGCTCTGGTCGCGGCCGAAGAGGAGCTGGGATCTTTGTTCGATCTCGTCGAACGGGCTGCCGGCGGGCGGCTCCTGCTCTCGGAAATCGCGACTCTGTTCTGGCATGTTGCGAGCGAACGGCCAGAGCATTTGACCCGCGAGCAGCTGGGCGAGGGAATGATCACGCTGGGGCTGGCCGGGGTGACACCGGCGCTCAAGATTTTGCTGAAGCAGATATTGTCGGGTGGCGATGCGTGAGGCGTGCCCCCGCGCAGGCCGGGAGCCATTTCCGTTTATCGCGCCGACGCAGGAGAACCGCAGTTTTTCGCCCTCTATATCCCGGTTATCCGGCACCGTCTGCGCAGCCCTTCGCTGGACTCCGGACCAGTTCTGGGACGCAACGCCTGCCGAGCTCGCGGCCATATCTGCGGTCTTTGCCGACAACGCGCCCGGTCATCTAGGTCTCGCTCCGCTCGGCACCGAACAACTCGAAAAACTGAAAGAGACTTTTCCCGATGGATGAAGAAATCGAACGGCTGGTGGTCAGCGTGCGCGCCGATACGGCCGGTTTTGCAAAAGATGTTGCGGATATGAAAGGGCAGCTGGATGGTCCCTTCGCATCCGGTCTGGAGCGTGCCGGATCTGCGCTGGAGTCCACGCTCAGCCGCGCCATTCGTCGTGGCTCGCTAGAATTCGAAGATCTGCGCCGCGTGGCCCTTTCGGTTATGAACGATATCGCCAGCGCTGCGATCGACGCTGGCTTGCAAAATCTGTTTGGCAGCAGCTCCGGTGGTGGGCTTGTTAATATTGGAACATCCTTGCTGAGCGCGTTTCTGGGTGCCCCCGGTCGCGCAACGGGCGGCCCGGTCACCGGAGGCCGCGCCTATATGGTGGGCGAACGCGGGCCGGAGATATTCGTGCCGACTGCGGCAGGGCGGATCGAGCAACCGGCATCGGTCGGCGGCGCGCCCAATATCAGGCTGACGATCAATATATCTGACAACGGCCAGGGCAGCGCGCCGGACCAGATGCGCCGGTCGAGCCGTCAGGTGGCGCGGGCGGTGCGCAATATTCTGACCGCGAAAGGAGGCTGACCATGGGATACTGGTTAGCCGGGAAGAGAACAGGCCAGCGCAGCAGTTTCATCCAGCGCTTCGATCCCCGCTTCTGGACGATCAATTTCCCGCGTCCGATGATGGCCTCGGTGGTGACAGCCGCGCCGGATGCGCTGCGCGTTGATGCGGTCTTCTACAATAGCGACGATCTGGCCGGGTTGATCTGGGAGAGCGAAGATACGCTCGATCATCCGTTGCTCGCCTATGAAACGGAGCGAGACTATGCGCGGCTCACATGGAAATTTCACTGGCGTTCTTTCGGGATTATGCCGCTCGACGCCATCGACGGACCGACGTTGACGATCGAGGGCCGCGATGCCGCGGGCAATCCCAAATCCTGGTATGTCCGGCTGTGGAATTATGCCAGCGGGACCCCGACCGACGCGGATATCTCGATAGAATTTTCCAAGGTTGAAGGCGGGTTTCTGCTGCCGGGCGAGGCCGATCCGGTCTTTCCCGAAGATATCGACAGGCTGTTCCTGTCGATCATCCCGCCCGAGTATGACGGGCAAGGCACGCGCTATCCCACGCCGAAAATTGGCTGGGTCGAAATGAGCAATATCCGCACCGATGGTCAGGGTACGGTGCTGGAGATTGGCGACATCATGGTGCCGGAAAACGGCCTGTCCATGGCGACCGCCTATGATGACAGTTTCAACCAGACGCCGGAACGCCTGCTGCGGATGACGCGGGCTTTGGGCTATCGCGGGGCGATCAATCATTATGTCGGGATGAGCCATTATTTCCGGCTGGAGACGCTCGGCGAGGGGCTGTATGTCAGCCTGTCCGCGCCGCTGGCTGGCGAGGAATTTACCGCAATCAACCAGCCGGCGGCGGTCTGGCATCGTGATCTGGTCGCTCGCGCGGAGGCGATGGGCTTTTCGGTGATCCTCTCGCTGTCCTACGAGCTTTTCGATGCGCATTGCTGGAACGACTGGAAACAGCGGGCGGAAAATGGTGATCCGGCGCTGACCGGCTGGGAGCCGCCCTCGACCCTGCTTTCGCCTGCCAACGGCGATGCCATGGCCTATTTGCAAGCGGTAGCGCGGGCCTTCACCGCGATTGTCCGGGATGCGGGCGCGGCGATCCGCTTTCAGGTGGGCGAGCCATGGTGGTGGATCATGCCGGACAAGCGCATTTGCCTCTATGATGCAGCGGCCAGTGCAGAATTTGGCGCAAATGCGGTCAGCATAGCCAGTATCGACGGCCCGAAGACGGCGGTACAAAATGCCATGCTCGACCAGGCCGGAGAGATATTGGCTGCCTCGACCGCCGATCTGCTTGATGCGGTGAAGGATGAAGCGGGCGAAACACCGGTCGAGACCCTGTTGCTGGCCTATCTGCCGACGATTTTGGACGAGCAAGCGCCCGAGGCCAAGCGCGCCAACCTGCCTGTCGGCTGGGCTAGTCCTGCCTTCGACATCTTGCAGTTGGAGGATTATGACTGGGTGATTGCCGGCAATCGGTCGGCCACGGCGGCCGGGTTTGCACTGGCGACCCAGAGGCTGGGCTATCCGGTTGAACAGCTGCAATATTTCACCGGCTTCGTGCTGCAATCGGCGGACCGCTTCATCTGGAGCCATATGGTCGACGCCGTCAAAGATGCGCAGGCGAGAGGGACCCCCGATATTTTCGTCTGGGCGCTGCCGCAGGTGGCAGGCGACGGATTTACCTATTTTCAGGAAGAGGATGATGATGTGAACGCCTTTGATAACGTGCGTTTTCCGATAGCCATCGGCCAGGGAGCCAGCGTGTCGCCGGGATTTTCGACCAATATCGTGACGACCATTTCCGGTCACGAGACACGCAACAGCGACTGGGCCGATGCGCGGCTGGAATTTGATGTCGGACCGGGTATCCGCAGCGAGGAAGAATTGCGGATATTGATAGCCTATTTCCGTGCGCGCCGGGGAGCCGCCAAAGCCTTTCGTTTCCGCGATCCCTATGATCATAGTTCAAACGGCATGGTCGCTGCGCCAACGCCAACCGACCAGCTATTGGGCACGGGCGATGGCCAGCAGACCCGATATCGATTGATCAAAAACTATGGTGACGTTGCCGGAGAATCGCAGCAGCGATGGATCACCCGGCCCGATCCGGATTCGCTTCAGCTGGCCATCGACGGTCAATTGGTTGGCAACTGGTCGCTCGGTGAGACCGGGATGGTGGTATTTGATAATCCGCCGGCAGAAGGCAGCGATATCAGCGCCGGTTTCCTGTTCGATGTGCCGGTAAGATTCGCCAGCGATCAGTTGATGGTGAACCATGCGACATTTCTCGCCGGGGATATTCCGGAGGTCCTGCTGATCGAGGTAAGAGAAGGTTCATGAGTCTCGACTGGCTGGACCGCGACGTTACTACCAGCACCTATCTCTGGCGGCTGGAACGCGCAGACGGGATTGCACTGGGCTTCACGTCGCATGATCGCGATCTTGTTATTGATACATTTCCCTATCGCGCTGCACCGGGTATGGTGCCGTCGTCGATTGCGCTGTCCGACAGTCTCGACATCGACAATGTCGAAATTGCAGGTGTCATGACGAGCGCGGCAATTGCGGAAACCGATCTGCTTGCAGGCCGCTGGGACGGCGCGCTGCTCTATATTTCGCTGGTCGACTGGGAACAGCCGAATGTGGAGCTTTTACCGCTGATTTGCGGTGAATTTGGTGAAATTTTGAGATCAGGGGACAGTTTTACGGTCGAGATGCTGGGCGCGACATCTTTTCTCGATGAACCGGTTGCGCCGCTGACCTCTCCCACCTGCAGGGCCGAATTCGGCGATCGCCAATGCAAGCTGAGTCTGCATCAGCACCAGCGGGAGGGCCGGATTACGACGATCAGCGAGGACGAAGTCGGGCTTGACGCATTGAACGGGGCAGCTGCCGATTTTATCTTCGGATCCTTGCGCATCCTGGGTGGCCCGGCTTGCGGACTCAGCTATGCGATTATCGATGGTCAGGACGATGTCGTCAGACTGGCCGACCAGCTTCCGCCGTCGGTGGCCCCGGATACCCGGATATTGCTCACCGCAGGTTGCAACAAGAATTTCGCGACCTGCCGCGACCGTTTTGCCAACAGCATCAACTTTCGTGGCGAGCCCTATCTCCCCGGCAATGATCTGCTGACGCGATATCCCGGCGCGTGAAACAAAAGAACTGGAGACCAATGAAAATGGCGGAAAAGGCAGTGTCGCTGTGCGGCGCACAATTTTGCCTGCACGGGCGTGACGAAGCAGCCGGACTGGATTGCATAGGACTTGCCGAGCAATGTCTGATTGCCGCTCATTTCGAATGTGACGTGCCCAACGGCTATTCCATCCGCGGCGGGTCGGAGGAGGCGATCAGCGCGTTCATGACCAAAACCGGTTTCGAGCGTTTCCCGCCGACCGCCGAATTGTGCGAAGGGGATATTGTTCTGGCCCGGCCCAGTCCGGTCCAGTGGCATTTCCTGATCCGCGCCCAAGGTGGTTTTGTCCACGCGCACGCCGGACTGGGCAAGGTCGTGTTCTGTCCCGGCGATGCACCGTGGCCGATTGCCGCGATTTTCAGACTGACGGAGGACTGAATGGCGACCTTGGTGTTGACCGCCGTGGGCTCTGCCATCGGCGGGCCGATTAGCGGTGCTATCGGCGCAATTATTGGCCAGCAGTTCGACCAGAATATCCTGTTCCGACCCAAGCGGGGAGAAGGGCCACGACTACAGGAACTGGCCATTCAGACGTCGAGCTACGGATCCCAGATTCCAGGAATATTTGGTAAGATGCGCGTCGCCGGAACTGTCATATGGGGGACGGATTTGAAGGAGAGCCGAAGCCGGGAAGGCGGAGGGAAAGGCCGCCCAAGTACGACGATCTACAGCTATTCTGCCAGTTTCGCCGTTGCTCTATCGAGTCGGTCTGTCCAGGGCATTGGCAGGATATGGGCAGACGGGAAAATTTTTCGGGGAATCGCCGGGGATTTCAAAACCGAAACGCAATTTTCCTTTTATACTGGACATGAAGATCAGCCCGTCGATGGTCTGATGGCCAGCGCGGAAGCAACTGGCGGAACACCTGCCTATCGGGGTTTTGCTTTTGCCGTTTTTGGTGACACGGATTTGACCGAATATGGTAATCGGATACCGTCTTTGACCTTTGAAGTGATTGCTGACGACGGCCCGGTTTCGATTAGCGACATTATTGCCGATATTTCGCGTGATCATATGGCCCTGGCGCAGGGCGACACGGTTATCGGATTTGCCTCTGGCGGGGAAGATCGGCACGCTGCTCTGGGGGCTCTGACTGATGCAATTCCCTTGTCATTTTCGGCCGATCCGAGCGACATCGACCACATCGATGCGGAAGCGCGCTTTATCACAGATCCTGCGTCCGCGCTGACAATCGAGGATGATTTTGTCGGTTCAGCCGGAGCGCAGGAAATCGCGAAAGCTGAAACGCGCACGGCACCGATCGCGGCGGCGCCCAGACAATTGTCTGTCCGTTATTATGATACGGCACGCGATTATCAATCCGGTATCCAGTCTGCTTTTCGTCCGGGTAGCGGCCGAACATCACTTGTCCGGGACTTTCCCGCTACAATCGCGGCTGATGAAGCCAAATTGGTAGCGGCGACGGCGCTGTGGTCAGCTTATGACGAACGCTCGACCATGCGTGTTACCGTTCCGGTGCGCGGTCGTCCGTATCGGCCAGGTCAGTTGGTCGAATTCGCTTCCTTGGAGGGGCTTTGGCGCATTCGGGAATGCGAGATCGGTCATGGGGTCGTGCAGCTTTCGCTGACGCGGGCAAACGCCAATAAAAGCCTGGCTCCGGTCGAATCGGATCAGGGTAGAAATATTCCGGATTCCGATCTTCGTGCCGGACTAACCCGTCTTGTTCTTGTCGATTTGCCCTTCGCCATCGATGCGCCGACCGCAGTGTCAGAATCGGCGAGAATTTACGCCGCGGCTGCCGGTGATGCCGGATGGCGAAGCGCGCAAGTTTTTGCCTCCGGCCCGGATGGTTCGCCAGGTTCATTTATCGGCCAAATTCCGGCCCCCACAGTCATTGGTATTACATCAGGAGTGCTTGCTTCTGCCAACCCTGCCTTGATCGATCGGATCAATCATATCGATGTGGATTTGGACAATCCGGCGATGACGTTGGTTCTTGCCAATGATTCACAATTGCTTGCCGGTAGCAATATCGCTCTTATCGGGCGGGAAATTATCCAGTTTGCCGAAGCAACCCGACTGGGCGAAGGGCAATTCCGCCTGTCCAGGCTGATCCGAGGCTTGGGTGGTACGGAGACAGAAATCACGCAGCATGACGCTGGTGAAGATTTTGTCCTGCTTGATGCCGGGTCGATGTTGGAAATTGGTTCCGCAGTCTATTCTCCATTTTCAGCGATCACTGTTTTTGCGCTGGGTCGTGATGATCTCCTTCCCGTGTCCGCATCTATCGCATCGTCTGGGCGGGCCTTGATGCCTTGGTCACCGGTCCATGCCGCATGGAAGTTTCTGGATAATGGTGATCTTGCTGTCGGTTGGACGCGCCGGTCTCGAGCGGGAACCCTCTGGCCTGACCATGTCGAAGTGCCGCTGGCAGAGGAAGCCGAGAAATACCGGGTCGAACTGTCAGCGGAAGACAGCATGGAAATTTCCGTTTCGCTGGAATCGATCATGCCCCAAGTCATTGTGTCTGCAGCACAAATAGAACCGATCATGACAAATAATATCAGCTACCTGAAGGTCAGAATCCATCAGGTCGGCGGGTATGGCCTGTCGCCGGCGCTGACCATTGAAATACCGTTTTAAATCCCGCTTATCCCGCTTTCGAAAGCGCAACATCACCGGAAAGAAATTGACATGGCTTTACTCGAAACCGCACGGTTTGAAATTCCCCTACTCGCAACCGGACAGGCCCATAAGGAACTGTTCCACAACGAAGCGCTCACGCGCATCGATTTTCTGCTTCACCCGATTGTGCAGGCGATTGAAACCGATCCGACAGCAATTGTAGCGGTTCCTGGACAGGCCTGGATCGTCGGACCGGATGCGGTTGGCGACTGGTTGGGCCATGACGACCAGATTGCCGGCTGGACGGGAAATGGCTGGTTGTTTATCCTGCCACAGGCGTTGATGCGCGTTTATATAGAAACACTCGATAATTTCGCCGTTTATCGCAGTTCCTGGCAATTGGGATCGGTAATCGACAGTCCGACAATGGGTGCAGTTATCGATGTTGAAGCACGGAGCGCCATCGATTCGATATTGGCGGCACTTAAAGCGCAGGGAGTTCTGCAATCTGACGTATAAAACGCTTTCCGGGTTGCAGCAGAAACGTCGCTTCTCTCAATTCCCCCAAGTTTGGATGCCATTTTTTGGGCTAAATGCCGAAAATGGCGACATTTTCGCAACAGTTCTGCGATTTGGCTGCTTGCACTGATCGATACGAAGGGTTAGAAAGCGGCGTGAATTTAGAACCTAATTGAGAAGGGGAATATAAATGCGGAAGCTTGCCTTAGGAATGGCGCTTGCCTCCACAGCGCTCGCAACACCTGCTCTGGCTCGTGATGACCAGTGGTATATCGGTGTCGAGGGCGGTGCAATGCTCGCTGAAGATCTGTCGATTGATCTTGGTGGAGTAAATGACGCGCTTAAAGTTGATCATGACACAGGTTATGATTTTGATGGTATTGTCGGTTACGACTTCGGCGGTTTCCGTCTGGAAGCTGAAGTTGGATATAAAGCAGCCGCCGCCGATAACGTGCAAGTTGGGGCGCCAGGCATCCCGGCGTTTGCAAATGGCGGTGGGAGCTTCACCGGTACAACCGCGATCAATGGCGAAGTAAATGCGCTCAGCTTCATGCTGAACGGTATGCTCGACTTTGGTGACGATGACGGCATTCAAGGTTTTGCTGGCGGCGGCGTCGGTGTTGCACGGACTGAAGTAACCAACATCTTTGCGGGACCTTATCTCGACGATTCGGATACCGGTTTTGCATGGCAATTGCTTGCAGGCGTTCGCGCTCCATTGAACGATAGCTGGGATGTTGGACTGAAATATCGGTTCTTTAATGCGGACAAGATCAATCTTGTGGATCAAGTTGGTAACACTGCCAACACACGTCTGCGTACCCACTCTATCTTGGGTAGCTTGATTTACAACTTCGGCGGCGAACCAGCGGCACCACCACCGCCACCACCTCCGCCTCCACCACCACCACCACCACCACCACCACCGCCACCGCCACCAGCGGCTGTATGTGAGCCTGGCCCTTATATTGTGTTCTTTGACTGGGATCAGTCGGACATCACACCAGAAGCGGCTTCGGTTCTCGACAATGCGGTTACCGCATATGGTGATTGTGGTTCGGCTCAGGTTATGCTGGCTGGTCACGCTGACAAATCTGGTTCTGCCAGCTACAACGTTGGTCTGTCCCAGCGTCGTAACGCGGCTGTTCGTGCATATCTCGAATCGCGCGGCATCAGCAGCGGCGTTATCTCGAGCGAAGCCTTCGGTGAATCGCGTCCTCGCGTTGAAACCGCAGACGGTGTTCGTGAGCCTCAGAACCGTCGTGTTGAAGTTACCTACGGACCCGGTTCCGGTAACTAATAGCAACATTGATACTGATTATGAAAAGGGCTGGTCTTCGGACCGGCCCTTTTTGTTTGGTATCCGCCAATTTGATTGGACCCGACCCCCGCTATCATGGCGATCCGACAACACATACGGCCTTCGCAGACGGCAGGCGCATGGGCAATTTTCAGGCGATGATGAATATATTCGGAGCACGGTCGATTGCTGGCGTCCGGAGAGGCAAGGCTATGATCGTGGTGGGGCTATCCCGATTATTTCGGAACGATCGCGGTTGATAGCCTGTTCGGCTGGCCGCCACCCGACGGCATTGTCGTCCGAACAGGTTCTAGCGTAAGAGGCTTTCGAAAAGCGGCAGTCCGTCCGTCCCACCGTGTTTTTCGTCGATCGCCCGTTCCGGGTGCGGCATCATGCCAAGAACATTTCCCGCTTCATTGATTATACCGGCAATATTGCGTGACGATCCGTTGATATCCTCACGGTAGCGAAATACGACCCGGCCGTCATTCTCCAGTCGATCAAGCGTGTCGTTGTCGGCGAAAAAATTGCCATCGTGATGGGCTACCGGAGTCACGATCGGGGTGTCTTTCGAATAACCGGACGTGAATATCGTGTCGGTATTGATAACATCAAGTTCGGCATCTTTGCAGACGAAATGGATATTGCTGTTCCGCATCAGCGCGCCGGGTAGCAGTCCCATTTCGGTGAGAATCTGAAATCCGTTGCATATACCCAATATCCGGACGCCACGTTGTGCGGCGTCCATGACCGGTTTTATGATATTGGAGCGGGACGCCATTGCGCCCGATCGAAGGTAGTCGCCATAAGAAAAACCACCTGGAATCGCGATCACATCGAGCCCGGAAGGAAGCTCGCTGTCACCATGCCAGACCAGATGGGGTTGTTTTCCCGTAACGGTTTCCAGAGCGACAGCCATATCGCGGTCGCAATTCGAGCCGGGAAAGACGATTACCGCGGTTTCCATCAGGAGACGGTCCCCTGTGCCGTTTCGGGAAGCTCGATTTCATAATTTTCAATGACAGTGTTGGCGAGCAGCTTGTCGCACATTTTGTCAATGTCTTCACGGCTGACGGATGGATCAACATCGAGTTCGATCAGTTTGCCGGCACGAACATCGTTGACGCCTGAAAAGTCGAGGCTTTCCAGCGCATGATGAATGGCTTTACCCTGAGGGTCCAATACGCCGTCTTTCAGCGTTACAAAAATTTTGACTTTCATCCTTCGCCCTCGCTCTGTTCCGCCGGCTAATATGGCCTTGCTATAGCGCCAAGATTAGCCGGGGCAAGGGGAAGAACACAAAATGGAAAAGGCAGGCGGTCGATTGTCGTCAAACCGCTTTAGAAATAGCGCGCGAATTTGAAATTCACACGGTGACGATTCATCTCGTACAGGGTGTAATTGCTGTCTACCCGCGAGTAATTATAGTCAATCGATGGTGAGAAGCCGAGAAACTTGATTTTGCGGCTGCCGACATAAGCGCGGGCGAATCCCCGCCAGTCCTGCCGGTTCTCCGTAGAATAAAGTAGCAAGGGTGCGTCAAATTCGGAACGGCTGATGCTGGCGGAAACACCCGCATTCAGGCCGAGCGGCAATTCGCCACCAACGCCGAGATTGACACCGTAATTGAAACTGGAAAAGCCGTCGGCGTTGAGCAGATCGCGACGCGCGAAAACACTGGCTGATGCGATCAGTGATTTGCCGATCAAATGCTCGTAAGTGGCGTTGGCGCCCAGCTGCCAGCCACTATAGGCATCGCTAAGTTCGGATTCTGTGCGGCGAGCGTCTAGTTCAAAGCCCAGTCTCTGGCCTTCGCTGAGCGCCTGTTGATATCCGAATCTGCCGCCATATTCGCGGGTAGCGAGTCTGCCGCCATACCAGCGATGCAAACCGACAGCCTGCAGCGAAATACTGGAATAGCGGGCAATGCGGAGTTCGGGGCCCGCGGCGGCCTGGACGACAATATCGTCGGCATCTTGGCCTTTATAATTTACTATCTTGCTATCGGCATCCAGCAACAGAGCCAGCCGGTCGCTGGCTTTGATACGAATACCGCCGGAAAATCCCGCAGTTTGACCAATTCCCGAACGTTCCCGTGCATTTCCATCCAGTTGCAGGGGTAATTTGATGGGGCCGAAATTGATGTCGACGCTTTCGGCGCTGGTGGCGCCGTTGATATTTGTGTCGGGCGCAAAACCGAAGTCAAAACTGAACCGCCAGACCCGCTGATCGCGCAAGATGCTGCGTGTATTGCGAATGGTCCGGGCGATTTCATCGGGCAGATTTTCGTCATTCTGGGCGAGACGGAAATGATAGTCTGCACTCGCCTCTTTACCTGACATCAGATAGGCTCTGGCCAATTCCAGCCTTACGCGGGTCTGACCGGGATTTTCATCCAGAATCGAACGGAATTGTTTTATTGCACCGTCCACGTCTCCCGTCTCAATAGCGATATAGCCAGCGAGGAACCGCTGTTGCATTTGCAGTTCGGGTACCTGTCCCAATGCTTCAACCAGCGGCAGCGCCTGCTGATATTGCTTGGCGTGGACCAATGCCTCAGCTTTCGACAAAAGCTGGTCGGGCGTTAGTTGAACGTGACATCTTCCCCTTGCATCGCAAGTCGGTTGTAGCGCTGGAGCGATTTCCACAGCGGAATCGGCTGAAACAGCCAATGGTTCGGCGGCCTGCGCCTGACTGATGCCCGCTACGGATACGCAAGATACAACTGTAGCCTTGACCAAAGAGCCCGAATTTATCATCCCCGAAGCCTAGGGCTTTTTGCCGACGAAGGTTCCCAAGACATCGATCCGTTCATCCGGCGTACCGCCAACGATACGGTAGCCGCCACCCAGTTCAACCCCGTTGGGGCCATAAAAGGCACCGTCGATGCTTGATCCGGCAATCACCATATCAAGACGTCCACCACCACCCGGATTGACAAACCAGGCTTCGTTAAACTGTCCGAAGAAACCACCTGCTGAAACGAGATCGATATCGCCGGCACCATTGGCACGGAACTGGGCATTTTCCAGCACGCTGTGCTGGCCGCTTGTGCCATCAAAAAAGGGCGCTCCAACCGTGCCGTCGAGAGAAAGCGAGAAGGTATTGGCGCCAAAATCTACGTTGGTTGTCGCACGCCCGGCGATCCACTGGAAATAGGTATCGAAATTTCCTATCACATCAGGCTGGTCGTTGAACACCATGGACGCGAGCATCGTACCTTCGAATGTGCCGGTACCGGTAGTAGGCACTTCATCATTCGGTGTGATTTCACCATAAGAAAAGGCACCGCGTTCAAGTGTATTCTTCTGACTGATAAATTCGGTCGGAGCTCCACCGGGATTCTCGATTGTGACATTGGCGACCGTCGCTCGGTTCCGCAAATAACCGGCAAAGGTCACATATTGGGTTTCGGTCCCAGGAGTTTGATAGAAAAATGTCGTTGCGTCATAACTTCCGCCTTGGCTGGGGTCGATCAGATCGAAAGCAAATGTTCCCGCGCCTGTGCCCGTCACATTGTTGTTTGTTCCTGATTCCAGATAGTTCATGCCCTGAATGCTCGAGGGGGCAGATCCGAGATTAGGCGTTCCTATTTGTGGTTCGACCAAACCGCCGAAGTCGGTTCGATGGAGAGGATCCTGGAACCGACTGGCGGAGGATGTGCCGGCCAGAGCGTTAGAGAAACTGACGTCGAAAATTGCATCGCGAGGATTATAGGCAATGGTCAGATCGCTGTTGCGGACAGTCGTAGCGTTACCCTGATATAACTGATCAATCTGTCGCGCGCCCGGCTCACCGGGGGCCTCCACCGTGTAGCTGTAACTGTGAGTGCCGCCGACGGCCGTGTAGGTCTTGGACTCGGTCGGATCGACAAATGTATGCGTCGTCCCGCTGCCGCTTCCGGAGCCACTGCCTGAACCACCGCTACCGGTTGGAGCCGCACTGCTGCCAGCAGATTGGGGGCCGGCACCACCGCAGGCGGCGAGCATCGTTGTCGTGGCGAGCAAAATTATTAAGCGCATCGGGAATATTCCTCACATGAGTTCCACATGAGGGCGGTGCTATCATTTCAATGGTTAATTTCACGTAAACCATCGGTGATGTGTGCGGGATAATGCCGCCCCCTTGGCGGGGTTAATCGCACGATCACCTAACGATGTGGCGAAAAGCTATGGTTACTTTCCGCGCTTCTTGCGTTCACTATTAAGGTCCAGCACTTCGCTTTCACCTTCCGGAAAAAGACCGAGACGCCGGGCAACTTCCTGATATGCTTCGGCTTCTCCGCCCAAATCACGACGGAAGCGGTCCTTGTCCAGCTTTTCGTTGGTCTTGATATCCCACAGACGGCACCCGTCCGGGCTAATTTCGTCGGCGAGGATGATCCGCGAAAAATCTCCTTCGAAAATTCGGCCGAACTCGAGTTTGAAATCGACCAGCCTGATGCCGATGCCGGCAAACATTCCGGCCATGAAATCGTTGATCCGAATAGCCATGGCAGAGATATCCTGCATTTCATCCTGGCTCGCCCAGCCGAAGCAGGCGATATGTTCTTCCGCGACCAGCGGATCACCGAGTGCATCATCCTTGTAGCAATATTCCAGCAAGGTGTGCGGCAGCGGTGATCCTTCTTCGATGCCGAGTCGCTTGCAAAGAGATCCGGCAGCAACATTGCGGACGATCACTTCGATCGGGACAATCTCCACCTGCTTGACGAGCTGCTCGCGCATGTTGAGGCGACGGATGAAGTGGCTGGGGATGCCGATATGGCCAAGCAATGTGAAAATATGCTCGCTGATGCGGTTATTGATCACGCCCTTGCCGTTAATCGTACCCTTTTTCTCGGCATTGAAGGCGGTGGCATCATCTTTAAAATATTGGATGATGGTGCCGGGTTCGGGGCCTTCGTAAAGAATCTTGGCCTTGCCTTCATAGATTTGGCGGCGACGGGACATTGCTTGGTTCCACTTCGCAAAGAGAGCGACAAAAAATCATGCCCCGATTGTTCGAATCATGACGGATTGAACGGATCGGGGCAACCGAGCCTTCCTATATGCGAAAGCGTCTTGCGGCGCAATCAATCCCGTTTCATGATGGTTAACCAAACGAACCGGGAGGTTGCGATCACGATGCTCCCATATACCACCATCGATGAAGTCATGGACACGTTATATGATTGCATATCGGGACCGCCCGGTGGGCAGGACTGGGAACGTGATCGTGAAATCTATCATCCGCGCTGCGTGCTGGTCAGGACTCGGATCGAGGATGGGAAGCCGGTTGCTTATCCGTTCAGCTATGAGGAGTTTGTCGAAGCGACTATCCCGTTGCTGGAAGGCAGGTCATTTTACGAAATCGAAATCGGACGCAAGGTCGATGTTTTTGGTCAGGTTGCCCATGTCTATTCCGCCTATGAGGCACGCGAGACACCGGACCATCCCGACATCCAGTTCCGCGGGGTGAATATGATCCATCTTTGGAATGATGATATGGGGGACGACGGAAATCCGAGTGGTCGCTGGTGGATCATGGGAATCATCTGGGATAATGAACGGGAAGGTCTCGAGTTGCCGGAAGAGTGGCTGTCGCGTTGACCCCTATATCCGGAAAGCTGTTTACGGCCTTTGCGCTGACGACGGTGACCGCGATGGTGAACATTGCCTTCCTCATGCTGATCGGCCCCGACTGGGCGCGCTTCGCGCCGGCAACCTGCATGGAATCCAGATGCTTTTGCGAAATGCCGAGGACTGACGGGCTACTGTTGCAGCCTGCCAACAGCCTGTCGTCATTTGGCTTCGTCTTCATCGGTTTCCTGATGATCCAAATGGCCCGGTCGCGCGACTGGATATCGGCTTTTCCGCCAATGGCCGCCAATATATTGGGAATCGCCGCGGTTATCGTCGGGATTGGATCGGTCCTGCTTCACGCCACCCTTACTTTATGGGGCCAGTTTTTTGATGTGCTCGGGATGTATCTGGTCAGCGCGTTCTTTGTCGTTAGTGCGCTGGCGAAATGGCGAAGCATCCCGGATCGGCGCGCAACGATCTCTTACGGACTGCTTTGTATCGTTCTTGTCGCGATCCTCTACGTGTTCCCCGAAGTCCGCCGCTGGCTCTTTGCGGTGATCATGCTCGCCGCAATTGTTCTGGAACTGGTGTTCGCAAGACCCCGGCGACCGCAGGTGCGGACCGGCTATTATGTTGCGGGGCTTATTATCAATATTGTTGCTTTCTCAATCTGGAATTTGGATCAGCGCGGCCAGCGCGCGCCTGAAAGCCTGTTGCAGGGGCATGCCATCTGGCACCTGCTGGGCGCGGTCGCTCTCTGGTTCGCCTTTCTCTATTATCGCAGCGAGCGGGTTGCGCATTGAAGCGGGTTCCAGCGCCCGGCGAAGGCGCGGAACAGATCAATCATCAATCTGCCAATTTTTCCCTCTACCAAGCATGAATCCACCCTGCTATCGCTTCTCGTATGAGTGATCTAACCGAAGCCCCGCCCGAAGAACCCGAAGACGAATTTGATGCGATAGTCGAGGCGCCCTTTGATGCGGCATTGTCCGAACGCTATCTTATTTACGCGATGTCGACGATCACTGCGCGGTCGTTGCCGGATCTGCGCGACGGGCTGAAACCGGTGCATCGGCGGCTCTTGTGGGCGATGCGGTTGCTCAAGCTCGATCCATCGCAGGGCTACAAGAAATGCGCCCGCGTGGTCGGCGATGTCATCGGTAAATATCACCCGCATGGCGACCAGTCGGTCTATGACGCGATGGTCCGTCTCGCCCAGACATTTTCGCTGCGCTATCCGCTGGTCGATGGACAGGGAAATTTTGGCAATATCGATGGTGATAACGCGGCTGCTTATCGGTATACCGAAGCCCGCCTGACCCGTACGGCGATCGAACTGATGCACGGGCTTGATGAAGGGACGGTGGATTTCAAACCGACTTATAATGGCGAGGATGAAGAGCCGGAAGTCATGCCCGGCCTGTTTCCCAATCTGCTCGCCAATGGTGCGAGCGGGATTGCCGTCGGCATGGCAACGAGCATTCCTTCGCATAATGTGCATGAAATTATCGACGCGGTGACGCTGCTGATCGATAGTCCCAGAGCCGAGCATGCCGAGATCATGGAAATTATCAAGGGACCTGATCTGGCGACCGGCGGAACGCTGGTTGATCCGAAATCGGTTATTGATGCGGCCTATGAAAGCGGGCGCGGCGCGATGCGGGTGCGCTGCAAATGGGAGAAGGAAGACGCCGAAGGCCGCGGTGCGTGGCAGATTGTCGTCATCGAAATTCCTTATCAGGTGCAAAAGGGCAAGCTGATAGAGCAGATTGCCCAGATCATCGCCGACAAGAAATTGCCGATCCTTGCCGACATCCGTGATGAATCCGACGAAGAGGTGCGGATCGTTCTTGAGCCGAAGAGCCGTGCCGTCGATCCCGATGACCTGATGAACGCGTTGTTCCGCATGTCCGATCTGGAAAACCGTTTTTCGCTCAATATGAATGTGCTCGACAAGGACCGGGTGCCCAAGGTGATGGGCATCAGCGAAGTGTTGAAACAATGGATCGTCCATCAGATTGAGGTACTGGTCCGTCGTTCGCAGCACAGACTCGAAAAGATTGATGCCCGGCTGGAACTGCTCGAAGGCTATATTATTGCCTATCTCAATCTCGACCGCGTGATCGAGATTATCCGCAATCATGACGAACCGAAGCCGATGCTGATGGACGAGTTCAATCTGACCGACCGTCAGGCCGAAGCGATCCTCAACATGCGGCTGCGGTCCTTGCGCAAGCTGGAAGAAATGGAATTGCGCAGCGAGCGCGACAAGCTGTTGGAAGAACGCGATGGGCTGGAAAAGCTTATCGACAGCCCGGCGCGGCAGAAGACAAGATTGAAGAAAGACCTTGCCGAGCTGCGCAAGCTTTATGCCGAGGATACCGAGCTAGGCAAACGCCGGACAATGCTGATCGAGGCCGCACCGGCCAAGGAAATCTCGCTCGAAGCCTTTATCGAGAAAGAGCCGGTCACTGTGATCATGTCGCAGCGCGGCTGGATCAAGGCGATGAAAGGGCATGCCGATCTGTCCACGCCGGACAGTTTCAAGTTCAAGGAAGGCGACGGCCCGAAATTTTCCTTCCATGCGCAGACGACTGACAAGTTGCTGATGTGCTGTGACAACGGGCGTTTCTACACAATCGGTGCCGACAAGCTGCCCGGCGCGCGCGGCTTTGGCGAGCCGGTCGGGTCGATGGTCGATCTTGAGCCGGGCGCCGAACCTATTGCGCTGATGGTGGCGGACATGAAGGCGAAGCTTTTGCTGGCTTCCACCTGGGGGCGAGGTTTCATAGCGAATATTGCCGATGTCGTCGCCGAAACGAAGAAGGGCCGTCAGGTTGCCAATCTGAAGGGCGACGCGCGGCTGCTGGTTGTGCGCCGGGTTCCCGAAGGTGCCGATCATGTTGCGGCTATTGGCGAAAATCGCAAGCTTGTGGTCTTCTCGCTTTCCGAAATGCCGGAAATGGCGAAGGGGCAGGGCGTTATGCTGCAACGCTACAAAGACGGTGGGCTGTCCGATGCGACCGTGTTCAGGCTTGAAGATGGCCTGAGCTGGGCGATGGGCGGCGAAAGCGGACGGACCAGAACCGAGAATGATCTGACCATGTGGCGGGTTGCGCGCGGGGCGGCAGGACGGTTGCCACCAACAGGATTTCCCAAGAGCGGGAAGTTTGATTGAACGCAGCTAGCATGTCACAGAGGCAGGCCTTTCCCGCCCAAGACGATTTACAATGGTCCCGCAATATAGATTTACGACATCAAGCAATATTTTGTTCGCATCAAGAGCTTGAAATATTCTGCGTAATCGTTAGGTGGCTCCGCTAACGCATTGATCATAAGTCGATTAATGAACAGTTGATTTGTAAATCTTGAACCGAAAGGGAAGTGGGTAGTCGTTTCTCGCCAGACATTTGGTGCCGCCTTTAATGTGAAGTTAAAGAGGTGTGGCAGTTCCGTCACTGGATTATCCGGCAAAGCGACACGAAGAGCGGAGTAATCATTTACTACATGATGACGTAGCGTCAATTTACAATAGTTTACACGATATCGAGGCAGATCCATTGTCGAAATATTCATCCGGATTTTTGGAATTGGATTCAGCTTCTACTTGTTATTTGGAAATAGTTGACTTTTTGATGAAAAAGAGTCAAATGAAACTAGTCGAATTTGGACGCTCAACCGATAACAGGAAGAACTTTCTAACCTATGAGCACTGACCAAGAGACGATACGAAACTGGATTGAAGAACTCGAGCAGATTCTATTGCAGCTCGATTCTATCAATGCGGACATAGCGGCAATTCATGTAGATATAGCGATTGGGGAACTTTGCCAGATTGCAGATGTTCAACGGGCGGTTGAGACGACCAGGGCCGCTTAGCTATTGATGAAAAGTCGGGTCAGATATTCATCTGTTCATGGCCGATTTTTCTAAGGGTATCGCTGATCAAGGCATGGCCGGATGCGGTTAATTTCAATAGACCCTCTACTGCAGGTTCAGCATCAACATATTCGTCGATTAGTCCGACGCTGCTCAAATATTTTACATATCTGGCCATGGTGTTCGTCGCCAGATCATGTGTGATCGCAAGATAATCTACTGTAACCGGTTGTTCCGAGTTCATTGAAACCATCAAACTCAACAAGATATGCCAGGACATATCATCGATGTCCGGCTGGCTGTCCCGGAATTGTTCCAGCCTGACGGCACGGCTTTTCAACAATAATGCTGCCGTTTTGACGGGATCAATATCGTGCTGGTTATTCCAAAGAATATCTGAAACTGAGACTTCAATTTGTTCGGATTCGCCATCTTTCGGATCGACAATATCGACTTCAAAAAAAAGCGGATCCTGGCGCTCACACATATATTCCCCCCCGTCGCAAACCAGACACTGTCGACCGTATCGATTGATCAGGCGGTCGTCAATCTTGACTGGCGACTATGTGGACCTCGCTGCCAATAATGACTGGGATATCAATATTCATATGGAAAACGTCGAGCATGAGCAGCGTTCAACGGTCTCTGTAGCGGAGCCAGATGAGGCGCTATGCTGATCCGGGAACCGGCTGGACCACACGGCGATACAAATGCCATGTGGCATGTCCGAGCACCGGGAGTATGATGAACAATCCCAGAAAAAGAGGCAACATGGCGACAAACAGAGCGATCGCAATCATGATCGCCCAGGTCAGTAATACGGACCGGTTCGACCGGATTGTAGCCAGACTGACGATGATCGCCGTGATAAAATCGACTTTGCGGTCGACCAGCATCGGTAAGCTGACCAACGTGATTGCATAAAAGACGAGCGCCATCAGGCCGCCAACGATACTCCCGACGAGCAACATTATCAGTCCGGTTTCTGTGCGGAGCAGTGCCATCTCTGACCCCACACCGGATTCGGACAGGAAAATGGCAAAAATTCCGTGTGCGACCATCAGCCAGAATTCGAATGCGACAAACAGGATCACGCCCATGCTGATGATTTGATCATCGCCATGCCCCCTGAGTGCGCCGAGGACCGCACGCCAGCTTATCGGCAGGCCGGCTTCGCGGCGGCGGCTGACTTCATACAGGCCAACAGCGGCAAACGGAGCCAGAAGCGGGAAGCCTGCCGCTGCTGGGATCAGCCAAAACAGCTCCCCCAGGACAAAAAGGGCATAATAGAGAAACATCCCCGTTATTGCGAAAACTGCGGAGAAGAATAGGCCGAATATCGGATAGGCCTTAAAGTCACCCCAGCCTGCTGCCAGTGCTGCGCGCAGGTCTCCAACCGTAAGATCGTTCGCCACGGATGCGGGCGCGACCGGAGCTTGTCCGACTGTGCTCATGCCATTTCCTCCCTGATGGAAATATGACGGGAGTGTGCATTAAATGAAACGATTGGGCAAGTTTTGGTAGAATTCACAAATATTCAGTTTTGTGACGGGATTAGATTCCCAACTCGACCAATAGCCGCCGCCTCATTCCGCGATTTCTGACGCGAGATCAAGACATTGACGTAAAAGCCGATATCGGGACGACGTAGGTCGACGGATCGCATGATTGCCTGATGGTTATTAGCTGACCAGTTAAAAGCGGGTTTGCATAAGGTCATTTGTCCGCTAGCCCGCGACGGATACCTATATACGGAGCCTGCCATGCAATTTGACGAAGTCATCCTCGGTCGCCGCAGCATACGCGGATATAAGCCGGAACCTGTTCCACAAAAGCTGATCGAAGAGATATTGGAACTCGCGATGCGCGCGCCATCTTCTATGAATACACAACCATGGAGCTTCTACGTCATCACAGGCGATCCGCTGGAAAAAATTCGTGCTGGCAACACCGAACGGATGCTGGCCGGTGTACCGCAGTCCCGCGAATTCCGGACGGGAGAAGCCTTTTCCGGGCCGCACCGGGAGCGGCAAATCGGCGTTGCGAAGCAGCTGTTTTCCGCGATGGGGATTGAGCGCGATGACAAGGATGCGCGGCAGGACTGGGTGATGCGCGGCTTCCGCCAATTTGATGCGCCGGTTTGTGTCATCATTACCTATGATCGTGCGGTGGATGGCAGCGACGACACACCGTTTGACTGCGGTGCGGTGGCTACGGCGCTGGTGAACGCGGCCTGGTCGCGCGGGCTGGGTACCGTGATCAACAGCTAGGGTATCATGCAATCGCCTGTGGTCCGCGAACATGCGGGGATTGCTGACGATCAGGTGATCATGAAAAGCATCGCGCTGGGGTGGCCGGACGAAAGTTTCCCGGCAAATGCGGTGGTATCGATGCGTAAGCCCGTTGATGAGGCGGCGGTATTTGTCGGATTCGACAATTAGCTGAATCTAGGTGGCCCCGCGATGGGAGGGAGCCCCCCTCCCGGACGCGCCCAGCGGCACCGACTGAAGATGGGCAGCTGCCTTCGCAGGGAAACACGTCTACCTATTCAGCCGCCCCTCAACCAAAGAATCGACAACCCCCGGATCGGCCAGCGTTGATGTATCGCCCAGCGCGCTATGTTCATTCTCGGCAATCTTGCGCAAGATCCGCCGCATGATCTTTCCGCTACGGGTCTTGGGCAGGGCCGGAGTCAGGTGGAGATGGTCGGGTGTCGCAATCGGTCCGATTTCGGTACGGATGTGGCCGCGCAGTTCGGCGACCAGTTCATTGCTATGCTCCTCACCCGCATTCAACGTGACATAGCAGTAAATGCCCTGTCCCTTGATATCGTGCGGATAGCCGACCACCGCTGCCTCGGCGACCTTGGGGTGGGAAACCAGAGCGGATTCCACTTCCGCCGTGCCCATGCGGTGGCCTGACACGTTGATCACATCATCGACCCGGCCGGTGATCCAGTAATAATCATCCTCGTCGCGCCTGCAGCCGTCGCCGGTGAAATATTTGCCCTTATAGGTGCTGAAATAGGTCTGGATGAACCGTTCATGGTCGCCATAGACCGACCGCGCCTGTCCCGGCCAGCTGGCAATGATGCACAGATTGCCATCGGTGGCGCCTTCCAGAACCTTACCATCGCCGTCGACGAGTTGGGGCTGGACGCCAAAAAACGGCTTGCCCGCGCTGCCCGGTTTCATGCCGTGCGCGCCAGGCAATGTGGTAATCATGATACCGCCGGTTTCGGTCTGCCACCATGTGTCGACAATCGGTGATTTACCTTCGCCGACCACATCATAATACCAGCGCCACGCTTCCGGATTGATCGGTTCGCCAACCGTACCAAGCAAGCGAAGGGAAGAGCGGTCATGCGCCTTCACCGGCGCGTCGCCTTCGCGCATCAGCGCACGGATCGCGGTCGGCGCGGTATAGAAGATATTGACCTTGTGCTTTGCCACCACTTCCCAGAAACGACCGAAATCGGGATAATTGGGAATGCCCTCGAACATCACTTCGGTCGCGCCGTTGATCAGTGGTCCGTAGACGATATAGCTGTGGCCGGTAACCCAGCCGATATCCGCCGAACACCAGAAAATTTCGCCGGGCTGATAATCAAACACATAGTGAAAGGTGGACGCTGCCCAGACCGCATAACCGCCGGTGGTATGGAGCACGCCCTTCGGTTTGCCGGTCGATCCGGATGTATAGAGGATGAAAAGCGGATCTTCGGCGTTCATTGGTTCGCACGGGCAATCTGCGGGAACATCGGCACCAACTTCATGATACCAGTGATCGCGGCCTTCAACCATTGCGATAGCCGTATCGGTATGATTGATTACCAACACGGCATCGACCGCCACTTTTTCCAGTGCTGCATCGACATTGGCCTTGAGCGGCACCGGCCTTCCGCCGCGCAATCCGCCGTCCGCGCAGATGACGAACTTGCTCTCGCAATCCTCAATCCGGCCGGCAAGCGCATCGGGGGAGAAGCCGCCAAAGACGACACTGTGAATCGCGCCGATCCGGGCGCAAGCGAGCATGGCAAAGGCACCTTCGGGGATCATCGGCATATAAATGGTCACCCGGTCGCCCTTTTTGACGCCAAGCTTCTTGAGGCAATTGGCCATTTTGATGACCTCTGCCTGCAGATCGGCATAAGTGATGTTGCGACCGGGCGTGGCCGGATCGTCGGGCTCGAAAATCAGCGCCGTTACATCGCCCTTGCCCGCGGCGACATGGCGGTCGATGGCGTTGTGGCAAATGTTCAAAACACCATCTTCATACCATTTGATCGACACCGGATCGAACGACGTATTGGATATTTTCGTGGGCGCTTTCTGCCAGTCCAACGCCTCTGCCTGCCGGAACCAGAAACCGTCGGGATCGCTGATGCTTTCCTGATATAGCCGGTCATAGTCCGCTGCGGTGCAATGGGTCGGTCCATCGCTCCGCGGCGATGCAATCAACGCGACCTTATCCTGTTGTCCCGCATTGTCAGTCATCTTCCATGTCTCCTCTACTCGCGACTGTTCGGTATTATTTGCCGTTGCTTATGTTTGTCATATCACTTCTGGCGGCGCGTTTCATGGCAAAATCGTACCATCCAGATCATCAAGATATTTTTTGAGCCACTGGTCATCCGGAAATCCTTCCGCAATCCATGCCGCCTCTATTTTGGCCAGCGTCCGCGCCACAACCGGACCCGGTTTCAAACCCCGTTCGATCAAGTCACCGCCGGTTAGCGGCAAAACGGGTGGGTGCCAGCCATCAAGCTGTGCGAGCATATCGGGCAGGGCGTTCTCCTCGGCGTATAGAAGCGCCGCATCGCGGGCCGCATTTACGCTCGTGCGATAGGCGAGGGCGCGAACATCATCGGTGCCCGACTCGAGACGCGCGGCAATCGCTTTTTGCATTTTTTTCGAAAGCTTCAAACTCTTGGCAATCGCGCCTGCCTTGTTCTTGTCCTTGGGCAGAATTGCCACCAGCCGCCGAACCGCACTGGGTCCGATGGCGTGCGCCTTCTCGCGCTCGACAAGCCGGTTCAGCAATGGTCCTGCCGCGGGTTCGGTCTCGGCAATGACTTGTTTGAAAATATTGCCGTCGAGCATCTTGCCGACGGCAAATCGGGGATCGTCTGTGGCGAGCAATTTCAGCAGTTCATCCGCCACCCGCTCGCGCGATAGCAACTCCAGCTTGGGCGCTGCTTCGACGCAGGCCTGAAAGGCTTCCGTATCCAGAACATCCAGTCCGAAGCGCGCCAGAAAACGGAAATAGCGCATGATTCTGAGCCGGTCTTCGGCGATCCGTTCCGCAGCAGAACCGATGAAGCGGATGCGGAGATTCCTGAGATCGTCCAGCCCGCCGAAATAGTCAAAAATTTCAAGCGTCTCGGGATCGGCGGAAAGCGCGTTGATCGTAAAATCCCTGCGCGCGGCATCTTCTTTCCAGTCATCGCTGAACGCGACCGTTGCCCGCCGCCCATCGGTAGAAACATCGCGGCGAAGAGTGGTGATCTCGATCGGTCCGTCGGGCAGTATCGCGGTTACCGTGCCATGCGCTATGCCAGTAGGGATCACCTTGATTGATGCCGCCTGTAGCCGTTCCATCACGTCCTCGGGCAGCAATGGTGTAGCGATATCGACGTCTTTTACGTCAAGCTTAAGCAAAGTGTCGCGAACGGCTCCCCCGACATAGCGCGCCTTGCCATCGAGCGCCGCGATCAGCGCTGCGAGGCCGCGTCTCTCCGTCCATTTCGCCGGTGGCATTTTCATGATTCCCAGCCCAGTCTCTTCCCGAGATTGTTCAAAATACCTGCCGTGATCCCCCAGATCCGATAATTCTGCCAGTAGATTTCGTAATAATGTCGTTTGCGTCCGTTCCATATGCCTTCGTGGATGGTGCGATTCTTGGGATCGAGCAGGAAATCGAGTGGTGCTTCAAACCAGCTCTCTACTTCATTCGGGTCTGCGACAAAGGGTAGGTCAGGTGGAATTACGCTCAGTACCGGCTGGATATTATATCCGCTGCCGGACTGGAAACTGTCGGTCATGCCGATAATGTCTACATGGCCGCGATCCAGCGCGACTTCCTCGTGCGCCTCGCGCAGCGCCGCATCAATGGGGTCGCGGTCGCCCGGATCAATCTTGCCGCCGGGGAAGGCCACCTGTCCAGGATGGTTGCGCATATGCAGCGGTCGCTGGACAAAGATCACGCCGGGATCAGAACGATCCGTCACCGCAATCAGCACCGCCGCGTCGCGCAAAACCTTGGGGTCGTCGATATGGTCGCGTTCGTTGTAGAGCAAATGGTCAAGATTACTTTCGTGGCCCTTCACCAGCGCTTGTTCCAATCGGTCGCGCAGGGTCATGGCCGGGTTTCCATCGGAAAGAAAATACCGTCAGACCAGATTCCGACCGGATCGGCACCTTCTTCCAGAGCCAGTTCCGCGAGCTGATAGTAAACCGGCCGCGCCAGCACAGCCTCCAGTCCGTTACGCACTTGCAAATAGGGCTGCGGCCTGTCCGCTCCAAATCGCAGGGGATGATCGCTACCTGCAACCACCAGATGGTCGGTGTTGAGCCGGAACGCCAGCGTCCGCGCTGGACCCGAGTTTTTGCTTTCCAGCTCCACGGCGAGGAACGGCGCATCCTCGACAATGATGCTCAGCTTTTGATAGGGGGTAACCAGAGCGTAGCTGTCATCCGCTTCCCTTCGCAAAATACTGGAAAAGGCGCGGACCATGGCCGGACGTCTGATGGGATCACCCTGATGATACCAGGTTCCGTCCGTAGCGATACGCATCTCGCTATCTCCGGTCTCCTGCGGATCCCATTGATCGACAGGGGGTAACTTCTGTGCTTCGACCAATTCCGCGATTTCCGCGATAGAGAGCGAGGCAAGTTCGGGCGGCGGCGTGTAGGGCATGGCAACGGCCTATTGCCCGCCGCCAATTCTGTAAAGCCCTAGACGCGCTATCTTGTCCAGGGGCCGAGGGTGCCGGTTTTCGGCAACGGGTGTGCCGGGTTGGAACGCACCAGCAATCGTGACGGCTCCCATGGTCCGGGCAGCGTCCATCCACCGGTACCCTCTGCCGTGAACCCGAAGAACCGTGCGTAATATTCCGGGTCGCCGATCATCACCAGCGGTAGTGGATCGTCAGGATGAATTTCCTTCAGCAGGGCCGTCATCATAGCACGACCAATCCCCTCGCGCTGAAAATCGGGGTAGACCGCAACCGGACCGACCATGATCATCGGGTACATCCGGTCCTCTTCATCGGTCAGGGCGATGGGCCAGCATTGAATCGATCCCAGCAGTTCGTGCTTTTCCTGATCCACGGCGGCGAGTGACAGGCCTTCGAGCATGTCCATGCCTTCGCGCAGTTTATAGGCGGTGCGATCATGGCGGTCTGACCCGAAGGCTGCGTCGAGCAAAGCCTCGACAAGTTGCGGATCGATTTCGGCGAGAGGAATGATGCTGGTCAAGTCGTTAATCTCATTTAGCGGGAAAAGCGCGCGCTACTCCGCTTTGCGATAAAAGTCGAGCGGGATAGGTTGCAATTGCATGATCGCAGACCGCCAGCTAATAGATTGATCTGTTAAGGGAGTTTGCGCATGACCGACCAGAACGAGCCAACCCAGCCCTCCTTCGGCGAAACCGAGCCGGCATCCACACCAGTGAAACCCGGAAAACTGGGTTCGCTACGCCGCGATCCCAAGGGCTGGCTGATCGCCCTACTTGGTCTGGGCGTGCCTGTCGCATTTCTCGTTGCCGCAGGTGGTAGCGGCATTGGCCTGTGGGGCTGGCAGGCCGGGCTGGCGGCGATACCCTGGATTTTGTTGATCGCGTTGCTCACGCTGATTCTGGCGATTGTCTTTATCGTGCTCAACCGGCGTAAGGGACGCAAGACCCGATGGCCTTTATTGGGGCTGGGCATGGTCGCAACGTTGGGCTTTCTGGCGTTTATGGTACCTTATGGTACTGCGATTGTGACGCTTCCCGCAATTCATGACATTACCACCGATCTCGCCGATCCGCCGCAATTCACCGTTTTGACCCTGCGTGCCGATAATTGGGACAATATCCCGGGCGCGGATGATGGTGACATGCGCGGGATGAACCCGCGGCAGCGTTGGGCGACGGTGCATCAGGACGCCTATCCCGATATTCGCTCCGTCCGCATCGACCAGCCGGTCGCCGAGGTGATCGAAAAAGCCAAGCGTCTGGCCGAAGATCGCGGCTGGAAAATCGTCGCCGTTGAACCGGCCGCGGGCCATCTGGAGGCAACCGATACGGTTTCCCTCTTCCGGTTCAAGGACGATATCGTCATTCGTGCGCGGTCGGCGGAAAATGGTGCTGCCAGTATCATCGACATGCGTTCGGTCAGCCGTGTCGGGGTGCATGACCTTGGCGCAAACGCCAAACGTGTTCGCCAGTTTCTGAGCGACTTGTCCGGTACGACCACGGCCGCCTTGCAATAGGTTTCGCGTAGTGAAGGGTTATTTGGCCGGTGTAAGCTTGAGCATCCTGCCGCCTTCGCCGTCTTCCAGCACATAGATCGCGCCTTCGGGCCCCTGTTCGACTTCCCTGATGCGATTGCCCATCAGGAAACGTTCGGCTTCCTTGGCGTTATCGCCATCGAAACTGACGCGGATCAGGGCCTGACTGGCAAGACCGCCGATAAAGGCGCTGCCTTTCCATGCGGGGAACAGGTCGCCGGAATAGAAGATCAACCCGCTCGGTGCGATGGTCGGAACCCAGGCCACTTTCGGCGCTTCGAATTCGGGATGGGTCTCATGATTGGGGATTTTTCTCCCGTCATAGTGATCGCCTTCCGAGACGATCGGGTAGCCATAATTGGCACCGCGCAGGACCAGATTAAGTTCATCACCATCCCGCGGTCCCATTTCCTGATTCCACAGTCGGCCTTTGCTGTCGAAGGCGAGACCCAATATATTCCGATGGCCCAGCGACCAGATTTCGGCAAGCGCATCTTCCTGATCGACAAAGGGATTGTCTTTGGGAACCGTGCCGTCCGGATAGAGCCGCACAATCTTGCCAAGGTTTGTCGCCATGTTCTGCGCGGGAGCAAATTTTTGCCGCTCACCCGAACCGATGAAGAGATATTTGCCATCGGGGGAAAAAGCGATGCGATAAGAAAAATGCCCGCGTCCGACTACTTTCGGTTGTTGTTTCCAGATGATTTCAAGATTTTGCAAGGATGGTTTCTGGCCACCCAGTTCAAGTCTGGCGCGTCCGACGACGGCACCGCGGGTGTCGTTGTCTCCGGCCTCAACCCAGCTCAGATAGACCATCTTGCTCGTTGCGAAATCGGGAGCAAGCACGATGTCGCCCAAACCACCCTGACCGCCATAATCAACTTCGGGCACACCGCTGATTTCAGCTTTTTGTCCTTTGGCATCGACCAGTTGCAGTTTTCCCGCTTTTTCGCTGACCAACATCTGACCGTCGGGAAGGAATGTCATCGCCCATGGTTCATCAAATCTCGCAATTGCGGTTGTTTCAAAGGGCTTGCGATCTACCGGTGAAATATCGGTCAGGGTCTGCTGCTCGACGGCACCGCTACCATTTGCCTGCGCATCATCACCATTGCTGCAGGCCACCATCAGGATTGCGATTGAGAATGAGAGTCCGATATTTCTCATGGCATTCCCGTATATTATCATCAAATTGTCCCGATCTGTCGCTATAAGGGTTCATAGGGGACCCGAAGTAGTTTTTCCAGACGAATCCAGAGTAATACCGATAATATCGCGCCGTTCACGGGTTGCTTACCATTGTTGGTTAAAGCAGCCGTATGTTCGGACATGAATCCAGAAGCGTTGACCCGCGCCCCCGGTCGGCGGTTTCACATGGCGTAGGGGTAGCAGGCCTCTTGGGATTGGCCTCATGGGTCCTGATCGCTCGCCAATATGGCATGGATGGCCCCTATTCTGCACTCGCAGCCTGTTTTGCTTGTGGGCTGCCGATGGTTATCTGGTCGTTGCTGATGGACAAGGTTCATCTGCGGCCATCAACCGGGATTGACTGGCAGGCACCGAAACCGCTCAAAGAAACCTTTGACATCAGTCTGGTGAAATTGACGGGATTATGGGCAACCTGGGGCATCATCGCGACGATTTACTGCGTCGGACGCTGGTACTGGACCGGCCAATATCAATTTTCGATGGAGATGATGGCGGCGGCTGCGCCGTGGTTGTTCGTGCTATCTGTCCCCTATGTCCTGTTCATGGACCGCTTTACCGTCGAGCCGCGCGATGGAGCCTGGCATTTTGGTCAGCTGCTGATCGGTGGGAAAAATGATTGTGATCCCCAGCAGATTTATCACCATCTGCGCGCCTGGGCGGTGAAGGGCTTCTTCCTCGCCTTCATGATCTCAATCGTGCCCGGCGGCTTTGGTGAACTTGTCCGGCTGGATATCAACGACCTTGCAGGCGACCCGGTGGCGATCGCAGGTTGGCTGATCACCGCGATGTTTGTCGTCGATGTCCAGTTCGCGACCGTTGGTTATTTGCTGACGATGAAGCCGCTTGATGCCCATATCCGCACCGCTAATCCCTATCTCGCCGGCTGGGTCGCGGCCCTGATGTGCTATCCGCCGTTCATCTTGATGGGGGACAACGGACCGCTCAACTATCATGTCAACACCGCTGACTGGGCCTATTGGTTCGACGGCGAGACCACGATCCTCTGGATATGGGGTAGCATATTGGTCATTCTCACGGCGTTCTATGCATGGGCGACTGTTGCCTTTGGGTTGCGCTTTTCCAATCTCACCCATCGCGGGATATTGACCCACGGCCCCTATAGCTGGACCAAGCATCCCGCCTATGTCGCGAAAAATGCCTATTGGTGGCTGGCGAGCATGCCGTTTCTGGTGACCTCTGGCAGTTTGATCGACTTTGTCCGCAACACGGCGCTGATGGCACTGGTCAGCGGGGTCTATTACTGGCGCGCCAAGACCGAAGAAAAACATCTGCTGGGCGATCCTGCCTATAAGGATTATGCCGAATGGATGGACCGTAACGCGCCGATCCCGCGCGCGCTCAACTGGGTCAAGCGACGGATCGGCTGGTGGACCCCGGATCAGGGAAATGCACCGGGAATCCAGCCCGCCGAATAGAATTGTCGGAACCAGCGGAAAAAGCTATTCAAAAGCCATGACAGTGCTTGGTTCAGACGGAAAATACCGATGCTTCGGCGGACAGCCGGGCAAGGAATTTTACGGCGAGTATCACGACCGGGAATGGGGCGTGCCGGTGCATGATGACCGGCAATTATTTGAAAACCTGATTCTGGAGGGCGCGCAGGCGGGGCTGAGTTGGGAAACGGTGCTGCGCAAACGTGACGGCTATCGTCGCGCCTTTCATGGGTTTGATATCGGGCGTTGTGCTGTGATGACCGACGATGAACTGGAAGCGTTGCGGGAAGATGCGGGCATTATCCGCAACCGGCTCAAGATTTACTCGGTTCGCAAGAATGCAAAGGCTTTCCTGGAAATCCAGCGAGAATTTGGCAGTTTCGATATCTGGTTCTGGAGCCATCTCGACGGCGCGCCGCCGGTCAACCGGCCTGCTCAATTTTCCGTTATGGCAAGCACTTCTCCAACTAGCGATACGATCTCCAAAGCCCTCAAGAAGCGCAGTATGAGCTTTGTCGGGAGCACCATCATCTATGCCTATATGCAAGCCATCGGCATGACCGACGACCATCTTGCAGGGTGCTAGAAAGCCTGATCAGTCGGGGTTTTTGAGATAAGTAATCAGATTGGCGCGCGCCTGAGCATCCGGCATGCCGGCATAAAACATCTTGGTTTTCGGGATTACCCGCGCTGGTTTCTCCAGAAACTGGAACAATTTTTCTTCTGTCCAGATGATGTCGCTATTGGCATTGGCATCGCTATAGTTGAACCCCGCAATCGAGCCGGCCTTGCGACCGACGATATTGGCCAGGGAAGGGCCGAGGCGGTTCATGCCGGGATCTATCACATGGCACGTGCGACACTGGTTGAAACTCGACTTTCCGGACAGATCG
>Ga0209345_10001035_pt1 | contig 35071 bp, 29 predicted proteins | sample Cruoilmetagenom7_FD_187294 | JGI IMG/M metagenome (GOLD analysis project Ga0209345, IMG submission 187294) | Oil polluted marine microbial communities from Coal Oil Point, Santa Barbara, California, USA - Sample 7 (SPAdes) (version 2) | ecosystem: Environmental > Aquatic > Marine > Oil seeps ...
ACAGAAAAGTCAGAGTCGCTACAATAGCTGTCAAAACCTGCGATACAGATTTTTTTACCGGAAAAATTTATATATTCTGTTGAATTTTTCAGAAAACTGACTTTATTGTGAAATGCTTTTTCAAAATTTTCTGGAACATGGCAAAACATGCAGCTTTGCCTGGAGAAACTGTAATCATAATCTCCCATAACAGCCCATATTCCTTTTGTTGCATTAAGTTTTGATAAAAATGTCAGGGCTGGTTTTAAATCTTTTTTCCATTTAATATAATCTCCTGTCAGGAAAATAAAGTCCGGTTTTTGCTCATCAATAAGTTTTAGCAGTTTTTTTTCCAGCCTGCCATTTTTTTTTATATGAAGATCTGATATATGAACAGCTGTCTTTCCTTTAAGAGCTGAATTTAATCCGGTATTTTGAATATACTCATGATTTATCTGTATTTGAAAAGGTTCAATGCAAAAACCGTATAAAGCTATTATTACAAGGGCAGTAAAAAATATTATTGCTTTTTGCATCTATATCTTAAATTTAAAACCATCTTATTATTTTTATTATAGCAGTTTTTTAAAAAATTACCATTTTTTTCAGGTTCTAAACTTGCCCACATGCTCTTTAAGCTGGTTGGCGAGATCAAACAAATCTTTTGCGCTTTGATTAACCTGTGAGCTCACATCAGACATTTCTGATGAGGCAGAAGTTACATCTGCAATATCTTTTGCTATTGTATTTGAAACAGTTGAACTATGGTTTACATTTTCAGTGATTTCCTGAACACCTTGTGAAGCCTGTGAAACATTATCTGCTATTTCCCTTGTTGTTTCAGCCTGCTGGTCAAAATCATCTGCTGTTGTTGTTATTATTTCGTTTGTACTGTTTATTACTGTTGAAATTTGTTCTATTTCAGTGCTGGTTGTTTTAGTTGATTTTTGAATATCTTCAATTTGTGTTTTTATTTCGTCTGTTGCTGCTGCTGTTTGTTTGGCCAGCGTTTTGATTTCATCAGCAACAACAGCAAAACCTTTTCCTGCATCACCAGCTCTTGCCGCCTCAATTGTAGCATTTAAGGCCAGAAGGTTTATCTGTTCTGATATTTCTGTAATAACTTCTGTTACTTTTCCAATTTCCTGAGCAGCTTTTTCCAGTTTATTTACCAGGATAGATGCATTTTTGGCCTGTGATACAGCTTTTTCAGTTGAATCTTTTGCACTATCAGTATTTTTTGAGATATTATTGATTTTTTCGAGCATTTTTTCAGTAGCTATAGCTACATTTGCAATGTTGGTTGATGCCTGTTCCATAGCAGCGGCCACAGAGTTCATGTTGTTGTTTAAATCTTCTGCTGATTTGGAAACTGTACCTGATTTTGATGAGGTTGCATCAGCTTCATGGGACATTTGCCCAGCCATAGCTGTCAGACCTTCAGATGATGATGTTACAGACAAGGCGTTTTGTGTAATATCTTGTATAAGTGTTTGCAGCTTTTCAATAAAAATGTTAAACCATGTGGCAAGTTCACCTATCTCATCTTTGCTTGTCACAGGAATTCTTACTGTTAAGTCCCCCTCACCTTCAGCAATATCTTTTAGCTGGTTTACAATTACTGTTACTGCATTAACAATAAATCTGGCAGAAATAAGTCCTATTGCAAGGCCTAAAATTACAGCCAGAGTTAAAATGGCTGAAACTGTTATATTTGTTGATCTTACTTTTTTTTCAACCTCAATGCGAGACTGTTCCATCTCCATCCAGCCATCTGATGAGATGCTTTGAGAAAGTTTTACAATTTCCGGAGCAAGGGGAAAAATTGTTTTTGTTATCTCAGAGTTCATTTTATTGATTACTGAAACAACCCCGGCAAACATATCCTGATAATCTTCCACAGCATATGTAAGATTCTGGATTTTTTTAGAATTTATCGCTGCAAGAAGGTCTAAAGTATTTGTAAGGTTTATATCTGCATTGTTTGAGTTTGAGATATCATAACTTGCGATAAAGTTGTCAACATTATTTTTTGCTGATGTAAAATTTTTATAGATGGAAAAGTAAACTTTACTGGATTTGCGCATTGAATTTTTATTATATAATTCAGCTAATTTTTTTTCTATTTTTGCAGCAGCCAAAAAAAGTTCTTTTTCTGTTTTTTTGCGTGCTTTAAACCGGATCACAACATTTCTATAGTTTTCAATATATTTTTTTGTCATACTATTTATTTGATCAAGTATTTTTTTCTGTTCTTTTGCTTTAATTTTTTTTTGAGCAACTGCAATAATTCCTGTTACATTTTCAATTTCTTTTTCTGCTGCTATATTAGCTTTATCCTGTTTTAGAGAGATGAATTTTTCCACAGCAACTCTCATGGATAATATTGCAGATTCTATTTCACTTGCAAGTCGTACGTTATCTGCAACATCTTTTGTCAGGTATGTTATTTTATCTTTAATTACACTAAACTGTGTTATGGATACGCCGCCTATAATGGCAATAAGAACAATCATTATTATGTATCCGGCAAGGGTCTTGTTTCTAAGATTAGCTTTTATTTTAAACATTTTATTTCTCCGTTAAGAAAAAAAGCTATTTGGCATTTTAAAAAATGCCAAATAGGTTACTGAAAAAATATTTTTGCAAGATTAGTCTGTTTTCAAAATCTCACATCAGCCAGAACATAAAAATTTGTAACGGTCATGTCACTTTTTTCAGGTTTTCCGTAAATTGCAAGGGGATTGAAATAATCACATTCCATATATACAGCCCCAAATCTTAAAAACATATTTTTTTTGTCAATTGGCTGGATATAATAAAGTTCATATGCATCACCTAATACTCCGAGTTTGTTATAAATATCTCCTGATCCATCTGAATACATTCCTGCCCAGTACCTTGACCCGTGATTGTATTCAAATCCGATTTTAGGATCATTAAGTGATTCACTTGATATTTTGTATCTTAAACCAGCAAAGATGGAAAAGGCTTTTTCATCGTCTCCCAGATTATTGTTGAGACTGTCTCCATGCAGACCGAATTCATAGAGATTGCCAGCAGTATCTGTGTAAACAGTCCCTCTTTTTTGCATTCGGTAATTTATATACCCTATGGTAGTGAAAATATCCAGCCCCTTGTTATCAATGTCATTAAACTGCAGATGCAAGTGTGCATAGTCCATATCTCCAGCCTCTTTGGGGTAATTTGCACGAGTCAGTGTACCTGTGGGAAGAGGAATTGTCGGAGCTTTCAGGGAAGGCAGATCAACAAGTTTTGCATAACTTAGCCATAAAAGAGAATTTTTTACACCAGCTTCCATTTCAAAGGTCATTACAAAATATTTTGTGGTATCAAATTCAGGGTAGGCATCATTGTAGTTATAATAGTTGCAGTTTAGCATGCCATATCCCACTCGCAAAAAAGATTTGTTCAGATCTGTCCATTTTTCCAATGATACTGTTGACATTATTCCATCAATTTCTCCATCAACAAGAAGTGCCGGCCAGGTGGCTTTTCTTGTTGTGTTGTTTTTCAGCTCTTTTGGTGGCCCTTCCGATGTGGGTATTCGGCCAAAAGTTACAGCAAATTGAGAATCAGGTATAAAATAATCTATGTAAGCCTGTTCCACGCGGATATCACCGTTTGCAGGAATACTCGGGGCATTAACATCAGTTCGCGGTCTGTCATACTCAGTATCTCCCCAGAACTTGAAAGCTCCAAGGCGTCCGTGGAAAACCAAATCATCATTTATTTCTGACACCAGATTGATTCTTACTCTGTTTGTCCATAGTTCATCAACATGGGGGTTTTTTTTTGTACCGGAAAATGTAGCGTCTTTAAAATGCAGGCTGTCAAATCTTGTTCTGAAAGAACCTGAGACAGATACTTTATTTAAAATTGATTTTATTTCAACTTTGTCCATTCTTTCAGATAATTCTTCAATATCCTGTTCCATGTAACCTGCATTCCCTGATTTTACTGTTTTAGATTTTTGCTTTATCTGGTTTTTCAGGGTATTGATCTGTTTTTCCTGATCATTGAGCTTATTAAAAATTTTATTAAGTGTTTCAGCATCAATATTAGATGGTTCTGCTAAAACAAAATGCGATATAGATAATAATAGAAAAAATGCGGAAAAAAAGATTAATGCTTTACTTTTCATTTTATCCCCCTTTTAAATATTTATTCAACTATAATATTTTGTGTGAAAAAATGTATGATGCAAAACAAAAGCTTTATCTTAATCCTGCAGCCACAGGACGGTCTGAATCTGCCGCATGATCCATAAGATATTTTTGAACTGCTTTAAGTTCTTCTGCTGAAATCTCACTGCTGATGTCTTTTTTTCTTGCGTGCTTGTTTCTTGAAAAAAACCTTTCCCACTGACTTGATGCAAACTTTACAGGTGAGAAAACAGGAGCCTCACCTCCGGATGTGTGGCATCTGCCGCATTTTGACTTGTATACTACATCACCTTCACCTGAAAACGATGAAGAAACAAGAAAAAACAATGACGCAGTTAGTATGAGTAGAAAAATTTTGATTACATTTTGCATTTTCAGCCTCCTAATAATTGTTATGCTCAATAAGAAAAACATTGCAAATCATTATAATAAATAAGGATCCAGGGCTTTTTGCGTGGAGGAAAAAAAGCCCTGGCTTAGGAACAACAAACAAATTGTTACTGTAAAATTGTGCTAAGGAGGATACCTTACACGCGGCATAGTAAACCTTGTTTTGGTTTAACTTGATTGTGAAGATCACATACCTTGATTATTAGAATTCAATATAACTTCTCAGTTTTTCTATTTTAGTAACGAGCGTAAAAAAACTTTCCTGTTATAAATCTAAGCGCCTGTAAGGCAAATTGTTTTATCTGTTTTTTTTAGGACTAAAAATGATTGGGTCAAAAAAGGATATAAAAATATAATTTATATATATTATGTAATTTAAGCTTAATAATATATAATTGTCAATTGATTTTCCATAAAAACTGGAAATTTTTATGGAAAATATTTTTTTAAGCAAAAATATAACTTATTTTTACTCACTACCCAATGACCTATAATTTAATAGATCACCCTGGAAGCTATTTTATGGATATATTAATTTTGGTGAAAAATAATGTTTGCCTTTGTTTTATGTGGTAAAATTACTGTAAACACTAATGCATGTTTTCAATATAGTGGCCTGCTGAAAAAGCTGCTATTGCGGCATCTCCTGTGGCAGTTACAATTTGTCTTAACGGTGTTTGTCTCACATCTCCTGCTGCAAATACTCCAGGAATAGAAGTCTCCATTTTTGAATCTACATTAATAAAACCAGACGCATCTATTTTCACATCATTTCCCAGAAATTCTGTATTTGGGGTTATACCTATCCAGATAAAACATCCATCAACAGGAAGACCTTCATCCTTTTGGGTTTTAACATTTTTTAATATGATTTTTTCCACACCATTTTTGCCTGCAATGCCTGTTACTACTGAATCCCAGATTATTTCGATTTTATCATTGGCAAATGCGCGTTCCTGCAGTATTTTGGTTGCCCTTAACTGATCTCTTCTGTGAATAAGATATACTTTTTTTGCAAATTTGGTTAAAAACAAGCTCTCTTGTACTGCTGTGTCTCCTCCACCCACTGCCGCAATTTGCTTGTTTTTAAAAAACGGGCCATCACAGGTGGCACAAAAAGAGACACCTTTGCCTGAAAAAGTATCTTCTCCTGGTACGCTAAGTTTTCTTGGAGACGCACCTGTTGCAATTATTATGGAATGTGTTGTTATTGTCTTATCACTTAGCTTGATCTGTTTTGTCTGGTTGGATAAATCAAGAGAAATTACCTCATTGTATTCTATATTAAGTCCGAATTTTTCCGCCTGTTGTGACATTTTGTTTGCCAGATCAGCTCCTGTTATGCCATCTGGAAAACCAGGGTAATTTTCTATCCAGTCTGTTACAAGAATTTGTCCTCCTGGCATAATTTTTTCGATCATCACTGTGTTTAATCTTGCCCGTGAAGCATACAAACCAGCTGTAAGACCAGCTGGTCCTCCACCAATTATAACAAGATCATAATCAACTTTTTTCATTATAATGCCTCCGAATGTTGATATTGATATGGAAAATTGCTAATATAAATAATCCTACAATTGCTAATATAAACTATTTTGAAATTCTAATATATATAAATTTTGCTGTTTTAAAGTTATAAATTATTTTTCCCTTGATAATTAGTTTTTTTTTTTGTAAAAAAAAATAGCCTCAAGACTCTTTGAGATATCATTTTTATGGCGTAATTAGGATAACTTATTTAATATTATTCTTTAAACTTAGGTTGATATTATGGGATATATTTTTGATTTCAATGACGCTAAAGCTTTTGATAAGTGGTATTTAAATCCTCAAAACAGGCTTGTCGCAGATCTTGAATGCAGACTTATGATAGATATGCTAAGGCCAAAATCCGGAGAATCTGCTCTGGAAATCGGTTGTGGCACTGGTATAAGTTGTTTACCTCTTATAGATAGAGGGTTGCAGCTTACAGGGCTTGACCCCTCTCCTTATATGCTTGATATTGCATTTGGTAATGTTAAAAATCGAGTGGATCTTCATCGTGGTTTTGCAGAAGATCTTCCTTTTAAAGACAATCAATTTAATTATGCATTTTTTGTTTCTACTCTTTCTTTTGTAGATAATCATAAAAAAGCAATTGAAGAGGCATGCAGAGTTGCAAAAGATAAAGTATTTATAGGGCTTTTAAGCAGATATGCAATAAATAGTGCCCTCAGGAAGGGGGGAGGGAAGAAGCTGAGTCAAAAGGGTATGCTTCCTGAGGCTTACAGATATGCAAAATATTATTCTGTATGGGAGTTAAAACAGATTTTCCGGAGCCTTTTGGGGAATGTGCCCACATCCTGGAGGACAATAAGATATTTCCCTGTTGGATCCGGAAAAAAAATCCATAGAATTGAGAGGTTTAAGCTTTTACAAAAATTTCCATTTGGCTCTTATGCAGGTATTGTTGTAACCCTTATGCCTCGTTTCAGGACAAGACCTCTTCCTTTAAAATACTCACTAAAATGCGCTGCAGGAAACAGCGGCAACGTACTGGTAGGTTAAAAATTTATTTAAGGATATTTTTATGCAGGCATATCTTTACGAAACAGTTGAAAACAAAAAAGTAAAATGTAATCTGTGTCATCACAGATGTTTAATAAAAAATGGCAAAACAGGAATTTGCTGTGTTCGTTACAACCAGGAAGGAATATTAAAAAGTCTGGTATATGGAAAGCTTATTGCCAGCCATGTTGATCCTGTTGAAAAAAAACCTGTTTTTCATTTATTGCCTGGAAGCCTTTCTTATTCAATAGCTACAGCAGGCTGCAATTTTAAGTGCCTTTTTTGTCAAAATTCTGAAATAGCTCAAATGCCCTCTGATAATAACGGGTTGATTTTAGGTGATTATTATAAACCTGAAGATATTGTTAATAACGCTTTAAGCGCAGGGTGTAAAAGTATCTCATATACATATACTGAACCAACTGTATATTTTGAATTTGCATATGATGTTGCAAAGCTTGCACATAAAAAAGGTCTTAAAAATATTTTTGTAACAAATGGATACATGACCCTTCAGGCTCTTGAGATGATAGCTCCTTATCTTGATGCTGCAAATGTTGATTTAAAAGCTTTTAATGACAATTTTTATAAAAAATATTGCAGTGCAAAAATAGAGCATGTTAAGCAAACTTTAAAGGCGATGAAATCCCTTGATATTCTTGTTGAAGTTACAACTTTGATAATTCCTGGATTAAACGATGATGCAAAAGAACTTGAAAAACTGGCAGGGTTTTTATTAAATTCTCTTGGTGAAAACACGCCGTGGCATATAAGCAGATTCCATCCCACATACAGGTTGAAAGACAGACCACAAACTCCTGTTAAAACCCTTGTTAAAGCCCGTGAAACAGGATTAAAAACAGGCTTGAAATATGTTTACACAGGAAATATTCCAGGGGATGAAGGAGAAAATACTTTTTGTCAAAAATGCGGGAAAATACTTATTAGCCGTTGGGGATTTACTGTGAGGGAAAACCTTATTAAAAACAGTCAATGCCCATACTGCAGCGCAGGTGTTGAAGGTATAATATTAAAATAAATTTTTCTGCGGTGGAAGAGACAAGGCATGCCTTGTCTCTTCTGATATGTCTTTACTGATAATCTGCAATGGTTAATATTTTCAAACCTTGAGACCTGTCAGCTATATAAGCATATGATCCTGCAATATCTATTCCCGTAGCCTTGAAGGTGAGACTTGATACATCAACCAAAAGTGGTTGTGTGGGATCGGTTATATCTATTATAGTTATACCATCTGTTGAATCGGCCAGATAAGCATATGTTCCTACAACCTTTAGTCCATATGCATTATTTGTTTTAAGAGATCCTACAATTTCAGGATCTTCCGGATCACTTATATCTATTATTTTTATTCCTTCTTCGCAGTCAGATAAATAAATATATGAACCGTCTACATATACATTTCTAGCCTGATGTGTATCCACAGATCCTTTAATGGCAGGTGCTGAAATGGTGCTTATATCTATTACTTTAAGCCCACTTTGATCAGCCACATAAGCATATGATCCTGCAACACAAATATCATTGGCCTGAGTTGTCTCCACAAAATCTGTGAGTGATGGATTTTCCGGATCACTTATATCTATTATTTTTATTCCCGCTGCATGGTCAGCCACATAAGCATATGTTCCTTTAACAAATACTGCGACTGCTTTATCTGTTAGTAGAGATCCTGCAATGTAAGGATTTGCCGGATCACTTATATCTATTATCTTAAGCCCTCCAATATCATCTGCTATATAAGCATGGGAACCTTCTACATCTACATCCATAGCCTGAGTTGTGCTTACAGAACCTGTGAGTGATGGATTTGCCGGATCACTTATATCTATTATCTTAAGCCCTTCAATAAAGTCTGCTATATAAGCATAAGAACCATTTATTTTTATTTTGTAAGCATCGTAGGTATCAATATGGCCAACTGACAAAATGCCCTCAATAATAACATCGTCCTGATCGCCATCGTCGTCCTGATCGCCATCGTCTTCCTGGGGAATTTCTCCTCCTCCGCTACTGCTTCCGCCTCCGCCTCCGCCTCCGCATCCAAATAACAAGATAGTCAAAAAACATGAAAATAATAAATACAAAATAATACTGTAAAAGCGATTGGTCATTAATTTGTTAGTTGTTGCCATCATAAATAAAGATTCCTTTAATAAAAAATAGTTATTACTAAAAGAGCATGAAAAAGATATGAGGTATGTAATAGTTTTAGAAAATTAATGGAAAAAAGTCGATGTGATATATACTGCTATTTTGACTTTATTTTAGTATAAAATAATTATTTGCAAAAAGCAAGTGGTATGTCATAAAATCTGCTGTTTGTGTAGTATTTTAGGTGCTATGAAAAAAAGATAACAATTGAGAAACAGGGGTTTATTAAACATATTTTTTTACAGGCTAAAATTGTTTATTGGTTTTGGCCTCATATAAGATGGAAACTGTCTTAGGAAATATTTGTCAGTCATTCCAGCTATAAAGTCTCTTATAATTTCTTTGTTGCTATGAGTTTTAATATACTCTTTTGACATATCTGATAAATAATTTGTAAAAATGACTGAATTTTTATTTTCTGTTTCCAGGTCTGTAAGATATCTTTCAAACAGTATCTCAAAAAGTTGTTTTATGATTGTTAAGTGGTTTTTTATTTTTGGATTCAGGTAAATATGCTTGAGATTGAATTCTTTAAGTATTTTTAAAGCGTTAGATATTTCAGGGCTAAAAGAGATATGGTTTTTTTGAAAGCTGTTTACAACAATATCTGTGACAAGATTATATACTATGCTTCCATTTGTTTGACCCAAAAGGTGCGTGCATATATAAGGCATATCACTTCTTTTAATTAAATTCAGCCTTATGGCATCTTCAATATCACGGCCAATATAACTTATTGTGTCGGCCATGCGGACAACACATCCTTCCATTGTCATTGGAGTTAGATCAATGGTGTTATTGTTTTTTTTACCATCTAACTCTTTTTCAAAAATTTCAAAGGTTTTCTTTTTTTCAGGTATAAGCTTTTGATTATGAATTTCACCATCATGGCAAAGAATACCATCTAATGTTTGAAGACAAAGATTTGAACCTTTTCCTTTTTGTTCAACTTTATCAAGAAATTGAACACTTTGAACATTGTGCAGAAAATGTCCTGTTTTATGTGAGATACATATTTGAGACAGTATATTTTCACCTTCATGCCCAAAAGGGGCATGACCAATATCATGGCCTATGGCAATAGCCTCGATAAGGTCCTCGTTTAATCCTAATAAACGGCCGATAGTTCTTGCTATTTTTGAAACCAGCTGAACGTGAAGTACTCTGTGGGTGATATGATCATTATTAATAAGGTAAAAAACCTGGGTTTTATCAATATAACGTGTATAAGCTAAAGAATGTAAAATTCTGTCAGCATCTATGGAAAAGTTTTGCCTGTATCCTGAATTAATACGATATTCATTTAGGCGACGTATACCATTTTTTGATAACGTTGCAAAAGGTGAAAGAGCTGCTTTTTCCTGCTTTGCCAATGAAAGTTTAATACTGTCAATTATGTTTGTACTCATTTTAATAAACTGGGTTTTTTCAGTAGGCTGGCAAAAGTTGTTTTGTCCATGTCCATTAAGTATTTTTTATATTTCTTCATTTTCAATCATCTTTTCCATAAGTTTTATATAATCTATTCCTGCAGCACGAAAACCTTCTTTGCCATATTTCATATTTGCTTCAAGAACAAAAAATTTCCCATTGTGCATAATTATATCTATGCCCACATCATCCCATCTGCATTTTTGAGAAGTATATAAAATCAGATCAAGGGCTTTTTGTGGAATAGGGGCTAAACTTATAGTTGCTCCAACTGCTATGTTACTTCTAAAATCGTATTCTGGTGCAATGCGCCAATAGGCATGGACAATTTTATTTCCTATGACAACGCCTCTTATATCACGGTCAGAAGGCAAATATTGTTGAATATATGCAACATCTGCTATGTTTAAATAAGAGGACAGATCTTCATTGTTTTTTATAAGATAAACTCCTCTTCCCATGGCAGATCCCCGTGCTATTTTTGCTATAAACGGAAACTTGAAATAATCTGATATTCTGCTTTTTGTCCGTTTTCCATAAAAAACTTTTGTTTTTGGATGGGGTATTTCAAGAAGATTAAATAAAGCTGTTTGTTTAATCTTGTCCTGAACACATTTATAAGTATGATAGCTTGGGAATGTTTTTATGCCGGCAGCATCAAAAAGATCAGCATAAAATGTTGTGGGATAATATATTTTTTTAGCATTTCGTATTAATTTAGCATTTTTTTCAGAGTAATTGGAAAAGTTCGGATGTACTCCAAGGGTTATTACATTTCTACAATTTTTAAGTCTTGCTTCAAGTGCTATTACTTTCTTCTCCATTTTTATTACCATAAACTTATAGAGAATGATTTTGTAGAATAAACATTGATTCTTTTAAAGGAGCATCAGCCCAATATTTATCAATCTGAATTTGAAAAACAATTTTTTTGTTTTCTATTGTAATTTTATATGGAATCCGGTATCCATTAACATTTTTTATTTGATCAAACCGTATTCTATATGCAAGAGATCCGGTTATTTTATACATTTCAATTTTGATCAAATCTGTTTGTTTCATAAATATTTTTTCACGTACACCCCACCATTTATTCAATGAAAGAATTTTATATTCATCAGAGTTTGTTTTGTACAGTTTTGGAGGTTTATCTTCATATAAAGGTGCACGGCCTGATAAGATGGCAACTATTTCTTTGCATTTTATAGGGATTGCAATAATTTTTTTCAGGCTTCCATCTGTTGTTTTTTTTTTTTTAAAACAGGGCTTTTTATCATAAGATTCAAGAGTGTAGAGCCACTGACCATTATTTGCAAGTTTAAATATCGGATATCCTGATGACAAAACAGTAAGGCTTAATTTTGACGGTTTAGATCCTATCCAGGCAGCGCGGGCATCCATAACAAGACTGTTTTTATACCAGATTTTTACCTTTCCTATACATTTGAATGTTTTAAGCGTTTTGTTTATATTTTTGATAAATAAAAGGGATTTTAACGCATAGTCAGGGCATTCAGAATTTTTATCTATTGCATTTGGATCAGAAAATAAAAAAATCCTTTTTGGCAAACCGCAGCCCGAAAAAAAACATATAGATATTATAAGAATTACAGTTGTAAGAGAGATGCTAAATTGTGTTGATTTCATTTTTTACTATTTTCAGTTAATTTTTCAGTTAATTGCCTGATTTTATTTTCAAGGTCGGTATTTTTTTTTGCTGATTTTGTCAAAGACAGCCTGAAAAATTTCAGCGCATTTATTTTATTATTTATTTTTAAATAAATATCTCCTAAATGTTCTAATATGATGGGATCGTCAGGAACAATTTCCACCGCCCTTTTAAGATATTCAAGGGATTTTTGATAAAGGCCCTTTTTATAATATATCCAGCCAAGACTGTCTATTATGTAACCATCATTTGGCTTAAATTCTAATGCTTTTTTGATAAGGCTTTCTGCTTCATCAAGATTTTTGTTCAAGTCAGCATAAGTATAACCTAGATAATTTAATGCATTAGCATTTTGCGGATCAAGACGAATGACATTTTTCATGGCTTCAATGGAACTATCTTTTAAACCATTTTTATCATAAATAACGCCTATGCGATAATAAAGCCTTGTATTTTCCGGTTCTAGTTTTATTCCTTTATTTAAGATTTCTGCAGCTTTACAAAACTCCTCAATTTCTTCATAAAAAGAACCAAGATAAAAGAATATTTCAGTATTATCAGGTTTTTCAAGTGCTGCTTTTTGTAAAATCTTTATTGCTTGATAAATTTTACCCTGTTCCTTAAGTATGAAAGATGTTTGTATTAATGCATTGGAACGGTATGTTGAGTCTGGTAAAACTTTAATAAAATGTTGCGCAGCTTTTTTTAATTCATTAGTTTCATAGTATGTTATCCCTGCAATAAAATGTATATCAGAATTTTCCGGCAAGCTTTTTAACATACCTTTTAATACAGCTTTGACAATATCATATTGTTTGGTTTTTAAATACAGTTGAACAATTGTACCTATTATTTCCTTGTCAGCAAGACTTTTTTGTGCCAATTGGTAAAACAGTTTTTCAGCTTTTGAAATATCGTTGTTTTTATAATAAATAAAGCCAAGTTCGATAGCAGCTTTGATATTATCAGGATCAATCTGTAATATTTCCTGACATAAATCAAGGATATGTTGATTTTGGGTTTCTATTGTTTTTTTGTCTTTGTCAATCCATAACCTGGGAAATAGTAATGTCTGCCCCAAATATATGTTGTTTATATCTTTTAGCGTTTTATTAGACTTAAGTATGGCTTGTGTTATTTCTGGGGTGTATTTGCCGTACAATTTCAAACATATTTTTTTTACTGAATCTTTTTCTTTTACTTTAACGATTATTGTTTCATTCTGTTTTAGTTTATAAAGATCAATAAGCTCAAATTTTGGTTCAACAAGAGTTGGTTGTAATTTTATTGTTTTAACAAATTCTTTTTTTGCTTTAGCCAGTTTTTTTTGTTTTGCATATATTTTTCCAAGAAAAAAATGCCCCACAAATGATTTTGGAAAATGTTTAAGCAGTTGTTTGCAAGTCACAGCGGCGTTGTTATAGTCTTGCTGTTCCATGTGAACATTAGCAAGAGCCAGGTAAATATTTTTTTGTTTCGGATCCCTTGCTATAATTTTTACATATGTTTTTTTTGCAGTTTCAACTTTTCCAATTAGATAGCATATTCTTGCATACAATTTAAGAACCTGGACATTTGCAGGTTCCTTTATCAGCATCTTTTTAGCAACATAGAATGCACTGTTTAAATTTTTTTGACTTAAGTAAATCAATACAAGCTCATTTTTTAGATAAAGTGAATCCGGATCAAGCTCAATTGATTTTAATAGACATCTGGCAGTTTCAGCTAAATTGCCTTTTGTTTTTTCTATTTGAGATTTAATAAAATAATAATAGCTGTTTAAATGTTCATTTTTATCTTCAGGTTTAATATATGCTTCAGGCAAAACACAAGGTTTGATATCAGTTTTAGAATTATTGTGAATTATCGTATCAGGTTTGTAGTTATTAAAAAAACAGCTTTGAAATAGTAATAAAAATACAAATAAGCCAATCTTTGGATAACAGATATTATTCATTTAATTGTTGCCTGTTAAGTTATAATATTTATTCAAAGAATATAAAAAAAGTTTATCATATTTTATCGATATTTTAAAGAGTGTTATATATGGTGCTTGCTTTAATAGTAAAAAAAACATATTTTAAAACTTTAAATAAAAAGCAATTTCCTTTTAGGAAAAGGGCTTTTCAGCATATGAACTGAAATCCGGTATTTCCTCCATAAGAAAATTTTTCAGTTTTTTTATGATATTTTTTTCAACTTGTCGCACTCTTTCTCTTGATATATTGTATTTATCACCAATCTCTTGAAGTGTTAAAGGGGACTCTGAAAAAATACGGCGGTTAAAAATATCTATTTCCCGTGCAGTTAAATTGTTTTTAAATAGGGTAATTTTATCGTTAAGAAGCACTTTCATCTCTTTTTTTGCAACAAGCTCTTCTATTGATACATCCTGGGTACTAAGCTGTTCAATCTTTTCTGTATTTGAATTGTCATTTAATGGTGCGTCTAAAGAAATATCCCAACTATCTAGACGAAGTTCCATGTCAACAATTTCTTTTTCAGATACTCCGAGCTTTTCCGAAAGAAGTTTTGGCTTTGGGTCAAATCCCTGATCAATAAGTTTTTGTTTTACCTTGTTTAATTTAAAGAATAGTTTCCGTTGACTTTGGGTTGTTCCTATTTTAACAAGCCGCCAATTATCCATTATAGCTTTCAGGATATATGCTTTTATCCAAAATGATGAATAGTACGAAAATTTAACATTTTTATAAGGATCAAACTTTTGAACTGCACGCATAAGTCCGATGTTGCCTTCCTGAATCAGATCTAAAAGGTTGTGCATCCAAATTCGCTGGAATTCAAACGCAATTTTTACAACAAGTCTTAAATTTGATGTTGCAAGAGTGTAAGCAGCCTTTTTATCACCATGTTCCTGAATTCGTTTAGCAAGCTTTTTTTCTTCTTTTTTTGTCAGAAGTTTATATTTACTTATTTCATTAAGATATTTTTGAAGGGGATCAAACCTTACAACCTGTTTGTCTGATGCTTGTATCGCAGATTTTTTTTGTACAGGTTTAAATTTATCTATCTTATTGGTCAGAATTGTTGGAACTATTTTTTTTTTTTTATTCATGGCAACAGTTTTTATTTTGATGAAAATGCACTGCCAACAAAAATAAATAAAAAAACTATATTATTTGGTTTTTTATGGCAGATGATTAATAAATTATATTTAAGCACCTGGTCATAAGTTTTCTGGTGTAATTATTTTCGAACCTCCCTGAAAAAGCACAAGGCTTTAAATTTTAAAATATCAAAAAATATATGGTCGCAGGTTGTTACAAAATAAAAATTTTTCGAGTTCAAAGCGGAAAATTAATTTGGCCACAGATACATAAATGGTATTTAAGCGGATTAAATTAATTTTCTAACGCAGAATTTGGATGAATTGCGTTTTGCAACAGCCGCCAAATGAAATTATTTTTACTATAATAGTTATATATATTTTTTTCAAGTTACATGTTTAAATGTTTTATATTTACTTTAAAAACATTTAAACAGAAATGAATATTTTTTGTATACAATAGAAAAAAGTTGTGTTATATAAAAAACATTTTGTTAGCGCCTGTAGCTCAGCTGGATAGAGCAACGGACTTCTAATCCGTAGGTCGCAGGTTCGAATCCTGCCAGGCGTACCAAAAAGCTTATCTTAATTGACTTATCTTAGCATGTTTTAAATGTTGCCATCTTTTAAATATTTTCAGTTTGTTTATAAAAGTTAAATAGTTAATCGGGCAAAATAACCATTTCTATGTGTGCGCTATTTCATAAATTTTATTTTATTATGTTAGAGGATTAACTTTGTGAAGAACTTTTTGCTTACAGATGATGATAAAAAACAGATTCAAATGTTTAAAAACGGGGTAAAATACGTAAATCTTCACGATGCTTGCAGTGTGGGAAATGGTATTAATATAATATCATCAGATGATTATTCGGAATTGTTAGGGTATTTTGAAAAAGCGATTTTAGAAAAAGAGCTTTTACTTTTTATTCCAGCTTCTGGTGCAGCAAGTCGTATGTTTAAGGTGCTTGTCAGTTATAACAATAAATATGATCATATTGATCGTGATTTAATAAGATTAAATGATAATGATAATGATAAAGAGGTGTTGCTTGAATTTATAGACAATATTTATAAATTTGCATTTTGTGATGATCTTAAATCTGTAATGGACAAGAAAGGTTTAAATTTAGATCATCTGATAGAAAATGGCCAGTTCAAATCAATCATTGATTATCTTGTTTCTGAGAGAGGTCTTTCATATTCAAATATCCCAAAGGGCCTTTTAAAATTTCATAAATGTAATGGGAAAGAAACAACAGCATTGGAAGATCATCTGTCAGAGGCTGCCTGCTACTTAAAAGATAAGAACAACAATTGCAATATTCACCTTACTGTTTCTTCGGAACACAAACAGGCATTTGAAAAACATATCAAAAATTATGAAAGCAGATGTAATATTCACTATAATCTAAGTATATCTGTCCAGAAAAACAGTACAGATACTTTAGCTGTTGATTTAAATGATGTACCATACAGAATCAATTCAGGTGAAATTTTATTCAGACCAGGGGGACACGGTGCGTTGCTTGAAAATTTGAATGATGTTTGCGGGGATATTGTTTTTATTAAAAATGTAGACAATGTCGTTCCAGAAGCGAATAATAAAGAGAATTGTTTGTGGAAAAAACTTTTGTGCGGTTATTTTCTGCAAATTCAGGAGAAATTGTTTTATTATCTTAAAAGATTGGTTAACGGTAATTTTGATGAAAAATTTGTAGATAATGCAATGATTTTTGCAAAAGAAAAACTAAATATTGTGGTTCAAAAAGATAGCAGTAATTTAACCTGCCAACAAAAAAAAGATTTTTTAATAAAAATGTTTAATCGTCCGGTAAGAGTTTGCGGAATGGTGAAAAATGAAGGAGAACCGGGCGGAGGTCCCTATTGGGTGAAATCTACAGATAACAGGCAGATATCTATACAGATTGTTGAAAAGGAACAGGTTGATGCAAAATCAGAACAACAGCAGTCGATACAACGCTTGTCTACTCATTTTAATCCTGTTGATATTGTATGTGGTCTGAGAGATTATAAAGGAAATCAATTTGAGTTAACAAGATTTATTGATCCTGAAACTTTTTTGATTACAACAAAATCTATCCAAGGTGAAGCAATAAAAGTACTTGAACATCCAGGACTTTGGAATGGCAGTATGGCTGATTGGATAACTATTTTGATTGAAGTGCCAAATTCAACATTTAACCCTGTAAAAACGGTTAATGATTTGCTTTGTAAAAAGCATATTATTAATTAGAAAAAGTATTACTTATATATTGAAGTTTATGATTAAAAAGAGTATCTTAAGTAAGATGTCTCCCAGGTAAATAAAAAAATAAGGAGTTGCGTATGGTAAAAAAGTCAATTATATTAGTTATTTGTGTTGTAGCTTTTATGTTATCAGGTTGTGCAATGACAATGCAGCCTGTTACAGGTGTAATCTTTAATGAAGCAAAAGGCCCTTTGCTTGCTACAAGCAATACCGGTTCTTCTAAAGTAGGTGTGGCCATCGCCAAATCATATGTAGGTGTAGTCGGGACTGGCGATGCAAGTATTGAAACGGCAATGAAAAATGGTGGGATTACAAAAATTCATCATGTTGACTATCAAACCAAAAACTATCTTGGTGTGTATGCAGAATTAACTGTAACAGTTTACGGAGAATAACTTAAACACATAGTTTATTTGGGAGACTATCCACCTGCTTTTTTGTATTAAATAATTGAGGCTAAAGATAAAGCTAAGTTCGAGAAAAAGAATTTTTTGAACTTAGCTTTTTTTTTGTCGTAAAAAATAAAATTCTTGACAAAGTTGTGGGGTTGTGAATTCTTTTAAGAGGAGAATTTTAAAAGTTTCAGGAAGTTGATCTGGTTGCAGACAGTATGGTTAAAATCCTTGAGTAGTAAGTGAGCAAAAATAAGTTGTATAAGTTATTTTTACTCAATGTCTTGGCAATAGCAATTAGGGGAGAATTAGGGAGGAGAAATGGAAAAAGAGGTTGTTTGCCCTTGGTGTAAGAAAAAAACAGCATTTAAAGTCAGTCTCATAAAAAAAGAAAATGGAAATGTAAGAGAAAGAAGGTGCTTACAATGCGGTAAGGTACTTGCGGCATATCTTGAAAATGAAGGAGATTTTTTTAACAGTATCCGTACATTTCAAAACTAGAAATCAGGTGGGTTTTTGTTTGATTGAGAAATTTTTCTGTTTTTTTGGAAAAAAATAAATAAAACAGCTGCAAATGTGATGGAGAAAACTATCTGTTATGGTAAATAAAAAAAAAGAAGCTGTGGCGCAACTGGCTGAAGCAACATTAACTGATGAATGGGTAAGTCAATGGGAAGATCGGATAGGTCTTGATCTTAGGGTAGGAAATGTTTTTAATCAAAATGCTTCATTTGAAGCAATAAGAAATTTTGCAAATGGAATTGGTGATTCAAATCCACTATACAGGGATGAGCAATATGCTAAGGAAAGTATATATGGAGCACTTGTTGCTTCTCCGAGTTGGGTGGCCAGTGTCTTTCCCCATTGGGTACTGCAAGGATTAGCTGGTGTTCATGCTGATCATTCTGCCTCTGAATGGGAGTTTTTAAAACCTGTCTATATTAATGACAAAATTATACCAAAATGTAAATTTGTGGGTTTTGATGTAAAAAATAGCAGATTTGCTGGAAAAACTGTTTTTGAATATCAGCGTTTTGAATATATTAATCAGCGGGATGAAGTAGTATCACGCGGATATAATATGCTGGTGAGATATGAAAGACAGACAGCCAAGAAATTGTCAAGTAAAGGTGAGGGCAAATACGACCATATTAAAGTGCCTCATCCATGGACACCCAAAGAGCAGGAAATGGTGGATAGGCAATGTCTGGAAGAAGAGATTAAAGGTGCAGATATTCGCTATTTTGAGGATGTAAATATTGGTGACAAGCTACCTCCTGTAGTAAAGGGGATCTTTGGGCTAACTGATATGATAGCTTATTGTGTAGGGGCTGCTCCAGTAGCTTTGGCAGCACATGGAGTACAGTTAAGATCATATAAAAAACATCCGGCATGGGCATTTCGTGATCCTTTGCTCGGAGCATGGGAACCTGTTTACGGAGTTCATTATCTGGTTTCAGCAGCTAAAGGAGCAGGGGCATTATATGCTTATGATGTGGGGGTTCAAAGACATTGCTGGATGATAAATCTTGTGACTAACTGGATGGGAGACCATGGGTGGCTTAAATCATGTACGGCTCAATACCGACAGTTTGTATATCTTTCTGATGCAGTTTGGTTTGGCGGAAAAGTGACAAAAAAATATATGGATGAAAATGGAGAGTGCTGTGTTGAAATTGATGCCCATGGGATAAATCAAAGAGAAGATGATACTATTCCTGCAACAGCTACTGTAATTCTACCATCCAAAGAACATAAAATTTTGCCTGTGGAAAAAAGGCTGCCAACAAAAGAATTAAGAGGTACAGGTAAGGGAGTTTATTTCTAGTCTTTTATTTCATGATAATTTTGTCGATTAATCAATTTAATATTTGATTTGGAGAGGATTAATGAGATTAGAATATCAATCATATAAAGAAGCAGTAGAAAAGTTTAAGTGGAGTGAAAGATGGGGCGTTTTTGATAAGAAGCGGGAAAATTTGAATATTGCTTATGAATGTGTAGATCGTCATCCAAGGGAAAAAACAGCAATCAGGTTGAAAAACAGCAATGGGATTTCAGAGTTTTATACCTTTGGTGAACTGTCTGATATGACTTCAAAGTTTGCTAACATGCTTGAAAGACGGGGCGTGAATCAGGAAGATCGTGTTGCAATCGCTTTGCATCCTTCAATTGAATATTATGTCAGTTTTTTTGGTACATTGAAAAGAGGCGCTGTGGCAGTTCCCTGTTATGCTTTTCTTGGACCCGATGGACTTGAATACAGATTCAAAGAGTCTAAAGCAAAACTTGCTGTGATAAGTAAGCAAAGAATTGATATTGTGCCTCCAGGTATAGTTGACCATTTAATACCTTCTGGGGAATTGCTTGAAATGATTGAAGATGAAAGTAAAAATTACGAAACCGACACTTCAGATGAGACCCTTGCTGTTATTCAGTTTTCAAGTGGCACCACAGGTCAGCCTAAACAGGTCTTATACAGACATGCTGCAATGTCTGTTACAGCTGTAATGGTAAAATTCTGGATTGGGCTTTTAGACGATGACAGATATATCTGTACATCATCTCCTGCCTGGGGTCACGGTATCTGGTATGGGACAGTTGGGCCATTGATTTTTGGGAACGGCATAGGAGCTTTTTCCGGTAAATTTGATGTTGTTTTATTTATGGAAGCTCTGGAGGAATTTAAGATAACAGTTATGTCTGCAATTCCAAGGGTTTATTATATGATTAAAGAAACGGACAAGCTTGAAGATTATAACCTGAAATTCAGGCGTTTAACATATTCAGGTGCTGCAATGGATGTTGAAGTAGCCAGATATTTTAAGGATAAACTAGATCTTAATATTGGTAGCGCATATGGCAATACAGAGGCAGGGCCAGTTGTTGTTGACTATGGATTTAGTGACTGGGAGGCAAGAATCGGAAGTGCAGGAAAGCCCATGTTTGGGGTCAAGTTAGGTATTTTAGATGACAAGGGTAACAAGGTTTTGCCAGGTGTAAATGGTGAAGTTGCTGTATGGCGTAAAGATAAATGGAGACTTATAGGTGATTCAGGGCATTTGGACGAAGACGGCTATTTCTGGCCTCAGGGAAGAAGTGATGATGTGATCAAGTATTCTGGGTATAGAATCGGTCCTTTTGAAATTGAGACTGTTCTTGAAAAGCATCCTGCGGTTGACCTGGCTGCTGTAGTAGGAAGTCCGGATAAAGAATTAGGTGAAATTGTAAAGGCATTTGTTATATTAAAATCTGGTTTTAAACCTTCTGATGACTTGACATCCGAGATACAAGAGTATGTTAAACAGAAGCTAAGTTTTCACGAATACCCAAAAGAAATTGAATATGTTGATGAAATTGAACAGACTCCTGACGGGAAATTGAAAAGAAAGGTTCTGAAAAAAAAAGAGTATGAGAAAAAAGGTTTAAAGCTGCCTTAGAACAAGCATTTTTTTAAATCATAATGTTTATTTTTCCTTGACATAAAGATATAAAAAAAGTAAAAAATATTTTATTATAGGTATTATAAATATAGTGCTAAAATATAGACAACACTCAAACTTTCAGCCATTTTTTTTTGCTGGTGAATGCAACCTATAAAATAAAGATTTTAGGCGCGTAGCTCAGGGGGAGAGCGCTACCTTGACACGGTAGAAGTCGTTGGTTCAAATCCAATCGTGCCTACCACAAAATTTTAAAAGTAAACTTTTGCTCGCAACCTGCCAATGTTTTTTTAGGGGCGGATAATCGCTTAGAATATTCCAGGAGGTTATCCATCCCAAAAAATATATTAATAACCAGTCTCTTGAGCTACAATTTCTTTGTGATATGCACTTCCACCATATAGCAGCTGCATTGATTTAGCCTGTTTATAATAAAAGTGAAGGTCATATTCATCTGTAAAGCCAAAGGCTCCATGAAGTTGGTGAGCACATGCAGTTACTCTTTTATAAGCGTCTCCTGTCCATGCCTTTGCTATGGCAACATCTTTTCTGCTTGATGGATAGTTTTCGCTAACTTTCCAGGCACTTTTGTATGTAATATATTTTGATGCTTCAACATCAATAGCCATATCAGCCAGAGTATGCTGTATTGCCTGAAAACTTCCTATGGGAGCATTAAACTGGTTTCTCTCTTTTACATATTGAACTGTCATTTCAAGGACTTTTTGCATTCCTCCAATCATCATAATACAATTGCTTATAACAAATTTTGGGAAAAGGTCTTCAATGATATCCCATCCTTTTTCATGTGGGCCTATGATATTTTTTTCCGGCACTTTTACATTGTCAAAAACAACTTTATTATATGTGTCTGTGGAAAAGGATTTAAGTGGTAAAATGTTTACCCCTTTTGATTTTGTTTTAACTAAAAACAGTGTTGGTTCAGAAGTTGCGTTTTGTTTTGCACAGCAAATTATGTAATCGCTTGAATCTGCAAATGGTACAAAAAACTTTGTGCCGTTTAAAATAAATTCGCTGTTTTTCTTTTCAGCTTTTGTTTGAATTAAGTTTTTGGCCCAGCCATTGCTTTGCTCTATTACAGCTAATGTGATAATAGCTGTGCCATTGGCAATTGATGGTAGCAGCATATTTTTTATATCATCTGAAGCAGCCTTGGATATAATAGATGCCCCCATTATTGAGCTTGCAAATAATGGACTTGTAAATAACACTTTACCTATTTCTTCCAATATGGGACAAATATCCAAAAAGCGGGTTTTAAATCCTTCGTATTTTTCATCAATTAGCATTCCTGTCCATCCGAGCTCTGCAATATCTTTCCAGAGTTTTTTTGAAAAACCTTTATTATCCATCACTTCCCGAAGAATATCAAAGGACCATTTTTTATTGAAAAAGTTTTTTGCCGAGTCTTTGTACATTATTTGCTCTTTAGTATAATTAAAATTCATGATTTTAAATACTCCGTTTTGAATGGTATGAAGTAAAATGGCAATAATAGCTTTTTTTTACTATTTCTAATTTTTATGACCAAAGCTTTTATGTAATGTATAAGGCTTAAGTTTAAGCCAGAAAAAAACTATTTGCGCTTTTTTTTAAAATTTAGTCCCAATCCTCTGGTTGCTATTATTCCTTTTAAGATTTCTGTTGATCCTCCTTGTATTGTGTATGAGGGGTTTGTTAAATAGGATTCAGCAATATCCCCATTAAAAGGCGCATCAGTACACTGGGGCATAAGTTGACCAAAATCCCCTAAGATTTCTGTTGCAATATCTCCTAATTTTTGTTCAAAACTGGTGCAAAATGCTTTACTGATAGCTGATTCACGGTTAGGAATTATTCCCTGGTCAATAGTCCAGGCAACTTGGTAACAGAGCACCTTGCCCACTTCAAATTCAATTTCAAGCTGTGCCATTTGGTGTCTTATAAAAGAGTCAGAACATAAACTGCTGTTTTTTACATACTCTCTTAAAGAATTAAAAACAGGATAGTTTTGCATTAGGCGTTCAATTCCTGCCCGCTCATAATCCACCTGGGACAGCATTTGATAAAAACCCCTGTTTTTTTCTCCTACCAGATATTTTTTATTTACTTTAACATTGTCAAAAAAGACTTCATTAAAATAACTGCCTCCTGCCATATTTTTAATGGGGCGGCATGTAACTCCTGGCAGAGTCATATCTACAATGATATCGCTTAAATTTTTGTATTTTTTACCATCAGGATCAGTAATTGCCAGTATCCATATGTAGTCAGAATTATGCGCGTTTGATGTCCATATTTTTTGACCATTTATTATGTAATTGTCACCATCTTCCGCAGCAGTTGTTGAGACAGCAGCCACATCAGATCCTGCATTTGGTTCGCTTAAACCCAGACAAATTGATACATCAGCATTGATGATCTTTGGTAGAAATGTATTTTTTAATTCCTTAGATCCAAAATGGAGCAACCCTGGTCCTATTTGTCGTTCTGTGAGCATATGATACATCAAAGGAGGCTGATATTTTAATATTTCTTCCATAAATATAGCCCTGATAACATAGGATCTTTCTGCTCCGCCATACTTTTTTGGCCATGTGAGACCTATCCACCCTTGCTTAGCAATTTTTTTTGAAAATTCTTTAGAGGAACCTTCTAAATTATTATTGCTTTTTCGAATAAAACTTTTTTTTTTGAATTCTTCTTCAATAAACTTGCTGACCTGTTTGCGAAAAAGTTTTTGATTTTTGGTAAAAGAAAAATCCATAATAATTCTCCTTAAATGAAATAAATAAAATAAAATAAAATTTTAATGTGTGAGCAAAAGAGATATATACAAAATCCATCCACTTGTTGTAACGGCGTGACTTTATAAAATCAAGTCTTTTCAAAAATGGTATTTTATGGTATTGCCGGCGGGCTGTCTGTTTATAGAAAAAGCCCATTGCATAGATATTGACAACAATATGACTTTTATATATAGCTTATTTATTATAATATATTCTGGCATTGTTAATTCTGAATAGGTCTTTATATCGTATTATGCTGAAATTATACAACAAAAATATTGAAAACCTATTCTTATTTAACAATGCCTGTATTTTTAATATTTAATATATAAAGGATAAAATATATGCTGCATTTAAGGAAGATTTTTATAAGATTTGTTTTGGTTTTTACAATAATAGCTTTTCATACAATTTGTTATGCAGATGAATGTATAACTCCGATTGATGATGGATATGGTGACTCTGGGTCATATGAAGTCGGGGATTTCTCGTTTAATCATCCAGCATGGCGAAATGGTCCAGCTGCTCATATTTTTTATCCAAAACTTCAAACCACTCCAAAGTCAGTTATTCTTTTTTGCCACGGATTTTTTGCCATACATCCTAAGTCATATAAAAAATTAATTCACAATATTGTAAGCCGTGGTGATGTTGTGCTTGTTTATATGCCATATAAAATATTGAAAAAAGATTATAAAAGCAAATATAATCAAATGGTAAAAGGATTTAAAACGGCTGTTAAAAAATATAAAAAAAAGTTTCATATGGATTTGACTCGTATTGGCATCATTGGACACTCTTTTGGTGCAGGAGCAGTGCCTGCAATATTTAAACGCACAGTTGTAGATAAAAATTGGGGAACAAATGGTGCGTTTATGTTTTGCCTTGCACCATTTTATTCATTTGGAATGACAGATGAGGATTATGCGCAGATCCCTGCAAAAACAAAAGTTGTCATTGAGGTGTTTGAAGATGATAATATTTGTAGCCATGAGATTGGAATTCATCATATATGGAATCGTCTTGCAAGTATACCAAAACACAATAAGCAATGGCTTGTTTTAAAAAGCGTATCAAAAGACAAGTGCAGGTTCATAGCAGATCACTACATATCCGGAAAGTCAAACGATTTTGGCAGATGGGGAGTAAGTCGACGCATTCATGCTGTAATCAACACTGCATTTTACAATGATTCATATGCAGATGAGCTGGCTTTTGGACATGGAAGCACAGCTCAATTATTTATGGGCTACTGGATGGATAATACAAGGGTTGAAGGATTGATTCAGATGGATAAGCCTGTTTCTCTTACACCTTCTGGCTCTGCAAGGCATACACTTTTAAATCATATTGATAGTTGGCAATAAGCTGTAAAATAATTTAAGCATTAATATTGAATCTGTTTGATAAATAAGGTGTTAAAAGGAGAAATAATATGAAACTTATTGTTGTGGGAGGTGTTGCAGGAGGGGCGAGTGCAGCAGCACGTGCCAGAAGACTTGATGAAGCCGCGCAAATAATTTTATTTGAACGGGGAGAATATGTTTCATTTGCTAATTGCGGATTACCTTATCATATTGGTAATGTGATTGTAGACAAAGATGATCTTTTTATTTTGACTCCAGATACGTTTAACAAAAGAACAAATATTGATGTTCGGATTTGCCATGAGGTTGTCTCTGTTGATGCTGATAGAAAAAGTGTTAAAGTATTTGATTTGAGAAAAAAGCGATATTTTGAAGAAAAATATGACAAGCTGATACTTTCCACAGGTTCAAGCCCTTTTCGTCCGAATTTGCCAGGGTTAGACGACCCTTTGGTTATGGTTTTATGGACAATAAATGATATGGACAGGATTATTGCCAGAATAAATAAGGGTATCAAAAGTGCTGTGGTTATGGGGGGAGGTTTTATAGGACTTGAGGTTGCAGAAAATTTGCAAAAAAGAGATGTTGAAACAACTGTTGTTGAAATGTTGCCCCAGGTTATGCCTAATTTTGATTTTGAAATGGCTGAGTCTATTTCCGGATGCCTTAAAAAAAACAACATAAGGCTTGTTTTGAACAATGCAGTTACAAAGCTTGAAAGGAAAGATAATAAAAATGGTCAAATTGTATTAACATTACAGGATAATACAGAGCTTTCTGCAGATTTGGTCATAATGTCTGTGGGAGTCAGGCCAAATTCTAAACTTGCTGAACATGCCGGCATGAAAATTGGAAACCGTGGTGGAATTGTTGTAGACAAAAGGCTTGAAACAAGCAATCCTGATATATATGCGGTTGGAGATGTTATCGAAACTTATAGCCCTGTATTAAATACTCCTGTTCAAATTCCCCTGGCAGGTCCGGCAAATAAACAGGGACGTATTGCAGCTGAAAATGCACTTGGGGGCAGTATCGAATATGGCGGAGCAATTGGGACATCAATCTGCAAGGTATTTGATTTGTCTGTTGCAACAGCTGGAGCAAATGAAAAAACTCTTAAAGAGGCAAATATTGATTATTGCAAAATTTATTGCCATCCTTTTTCCCATGCATCATATTATCCAGGGGCAAAACCATTGTCTATAAAATTGCTTTTTAATACTGCCGGAATGATTTTGGGCTGTCAGATAACAGGAGAAGATGGTGTTGATAAAAGAATAGATGTTATTGCAACTGCAATAAGAAGCAAGCTTTCTGTATATGATCTTGAAGAATTGGAACTGGCTTATGCTCCTCCTTATGGGTCAGCTAAAGATCCGGTTAATTTTGCGGGATTTATTGCAGCAAATGTGCTTAAACAAGATTCACAAATTGTTCATGCTGACAAGATTCCAGAAGATGCATTTTTACTTGATATAAGGGATGATGATGAAGTTGAAATTGGTGTGATTCCAGGTTCTTGTCATATTCCTTTGGGAAAACTTCGCTCTTGTATTGAAACATTGCCTAAAGATAAAATGATTGTGACATTTTGCAAAATTGGTCTTCGTGGATATCTGGCTGAAAGAATTTTACGGCAAAAAGGGTTCAGTGTGAAAAATCTTTCCGGAGGTATCATTACCTGGAATGCATTTCATCCCAAAAAGCAGGTGCCTTTAGATTCTTGCATACCATGTAATGACAAAAGATAAGAGAGCAGTTATTATTATTCAATTGCTTTAACATTATTGACTGCTTTATTCAAATGTAGTAAAAATGCTTTTTAGACTGGTTTTAATAAAATTAATTATTAGGAGAGTTAAAAATTGCCTATTTATGAATTCAGGTGTTTGAAATGTAAGAATTTGTTTGAATTACTATTACTTAGCAATGATGATAAGCTGGCTGAATTGAAATGCCCGAGCTGCAAATGTGAAGAATTTGAACGCGTATTAAGCACTACAAATTTTACTGTAACAAACGGCGGTACCATGACTGGAAACAGTTGTACAACCTCAACAAATATGGACTGTGCTGGTGGATCATGCACAACATATGATATTCCGGGACCAAAATAACCTACACGTTTTTTAAAAGCAAAGCTTTAAATTCGCAGATATTCTTGTTTAAAGATCATATTCATGCCTGCTTATTATCATTGTTTATGATATAGCTATTTATATTTTGCGGTAATTACAAAATTGCCTTTTTTTTGCTTGTTAGTGGCCATCCGGAAATAGGTTGGCCGGAAATAAGCTGGCCGGAAATAGGCTGGCTTGTTCAAGATGGACACTATTGAAGTTTTGTTCATATGATAATGGCCTGCCATATTAAAGGAAAAGATATTATTGCTCAAAAATTTCTCTTTTATCCATATAGTTGTCAATTACGTAACGCAGTGTACTTTTTTCCTTTATCTGATCTAAAATATCAGTTAAAGCTTCTGGTGAAACATCAAAAATTTTCATATAAGCATTGCGGAATCCTGCTTTAGCTCCTGCTGATGACGCAAGTACATATGAAATCCTCCCATTGTTTTTTCGAATGATCCTGACAATTTCTCCGACACTTCCTGGTTGATCTTCTATTTTAAATGCTATTTCGTATCCTGGTTTGTCTGTTGTGGTAACAGCCATAAGTGCCCTTAATATATCATTTTTTGTGATAAGTCCTATAATTCTTTTTTCAGTATCAACTACAGGTAGGCCTGAAATGTCATTTGATAATATAATGCCCGCGACTTCTTCAATGGTTGCGTCGGGAAATGTTGTTATGACATAAGGCGTCATTACATCACGAATCATAACTTTTTCGGTAAGAAAAAGTGCTCCGCTTATATCAAGGGGAATAGCCTCAGGAAGTGAAGCTTTTTTTAAATCTCCTTTTGTCACAATTCCAACAAGTTTGCCATTTTCAACAACCGGCAATATTTTCGCATTATGCTCTTTTTGCAGTTTAAAAGCCTTAAGTAAAGACTCGTTTGCTCTAATACTCATTACGCCTGTGCTCATCCAGTTCTTTACAAGCATTTTTTTTCTCCCTGCTATTTTGGTATTATAAGAAAAATAAAATGTCCGACGTTCTTGATCTTGAACAAACTATCCTGTTTCCGGAAGGACACTAAATGTTAAATTTATTTGAAAGGTCTATATATCCACAACTATTTTTATATAAAAATAGTTGTATTGTCAAGGCAGGATATTTTTTTGTATTTGTGATGGTATAAAAAAACATATCGTTTGAAAAAAAATGTAAAATATTATAAGGCATAATTATTCAATAATTTTAATTTTAATTTCTTTGTATATAAATTATGAAAAAAAATTCTTCTCATCTTTACTATGAAGTTTATGGCACAAAAGGACCTTATATTTTACTTGTGCACAGCATACTTTCAAGTCGTGCTCAGTGGAAGGCAAACATTAAAGCGCTTACAACAATTGGCCGTCCTGTTATTGTGGAACTATATGGGCATGGCCGTTCTCCTACTCCTTTAGAGCCAGATGCATACTTTCCTGATTCATATTGCATTGAGTTTGAAAGGATCCGCAAAAAGCTCAATGCAGATTCCTGGTTTGTATGCGGCAGTTCCCTTGGAGCTGCATTGAGCTTGCGCTATAGCTTTAAGTATTCTGATAAAGTGATTGCACAGGTTTTTACCAATTCAAGATCCGCTTTAGCTTCTGAAAATTTACAGGAATCAATGGAATGGTTTGCCAAAGAGGTTAGAAAAAATGGTAAGAAAATAAGTGAGCTGCTTCCTTTTAACCCTGCAAATAGTAAAAACCTGCCTGATGATATCAAGACGCTTCTTGCAGATGATTTGAAATTAGTAACAGTTGAAGGGATAGTAAATACAGCATTGTATACTGGTTCTGATTGTTCAGTACGAAATATGGTGCAAGACAACAGCGTGCCCACTTTGCTTGTTGCAGGAATATTTGAGAAAATTTTCTTGCCGGAGTTGAAGTATGCAAGAGAAAATATGCCTTTATTGGAGATATTAAAACTTGACGGAGGCCATGCAGTAAATATTACAAATGCTGATCAGTTTAATGCAGGCTTGCTTAATTTTTTTTCTTTATATTGCTAAAATGCAATAATTTAAAGCTGCTTAAGTCATATAATGGCATTGCATAATTTTATGGTTGACTTTTTTGTGCTTAAATGCAATCTGAATAATCTATTGTATTGCAATTAGTGCAATTGAATTTTTTTATGAGGAAAAGTTTTTGTTCATGGTATGTTTGAATTCATTATTTTTTAAGTAAAACATAGAATTTTAATATACTCTTTTTTTAACATTTTGTAAAAATATAGAATAAATACTTAATCTTAAGATTTGTTAATATGGTGGAGGCCTGAATTGATAAAGGAATATACCCATGAAGGTATAAACCAGGAGGTAACATTTATTGCAGGATATTATTTACCTGAGGATGAGAAAAAAATAAGTTACCAAGGCAAAGAACTTTTATATATTATTGGTTTTGCCGAGATAAATAATTCATGCTGTGGCGTTGGAGGATGCAGATACGCATTGGTACCTGGATATGTTGTTGACTGGAAAAGCAAGGAAAACGAATCCGGCATACCAGTTTCTACTGTTCAAACAATTGTGGATGAAAAATCAAAAAACGAAATATATGAACAGCTTAAGAAAAAAGAAATGATTAATCAAATTCAGTTCTGGTAGGATTTACATAGGGATATTATCAGCGCTCATTTCTGGATAGACATTATATAAATGTTTGCATTCAATTTCTTTAAGGAGGTGAATTTATATAGTTTTAATAATCGGCTATTATTTTAGCCATTTTGGCTTAGGACTTGTTCAATCTAATTTGAATTTATTTTGATGATTTGGTTGTTAGGTCATCATAATGTTTTAGAAAATATTACTGAATAGGAGGATTTCAATATGGCAGGTATAACCTCGTACGGAGCCTATATACCCAGGTATCGGATAGACCGCGGAATTATTTATAAAGCCATGGGTTGGTTGAATCCAACGACTTTTATGCCCGGTGAAAAAGCTGTGGGAAATTTTGATGAAGACAGTATCAGCATGGGAGTTGCAGCTGGTATTGATTGTTTGACAGATATTGATAAAAATACGATTGATGCTCTTTATTTGGCTACTACCACAGCTTCTTATTTAGACAGGCAGGGAGCTGAGATCATTGCAACCGCTGTTAATCTTAGTTCAGATATACGTACTGCTGATTTTACTGATTCTGTTAAATGCGGAACCACAGCCCTGCTTTCTGCACTTGATGCAGTAAAAGCTGGTTCTGCAAGAAATGTGTTGGTCTGTGCATCTGATTGCCGTGTAGGAAAGCCAGGAAGTGCTCAGGAAGAGGCTTTTGGCGACGGTGCCGCATCTCTTTCTGTGGGTGATAATAATGTTATAGCAAACTTCGATGGTTTTAATTCAGTTTCATACGATTTTATGGATCACTGGAGAGGTGAAGGTGAAAAGTTTGACAGGCAGTGGGAGGACAGATTTATAAGGGATATAGCTTATAAACCTTTTATAATTGAAGCTGTTTCCGGATTGCTTAAAAAATGCCAGTTAGATCCCAAAGATATAGCAAAAATTGCTTATCCTGCTCTTTATGCCCGGGATCATGGCGGAATAGGCAAAAAGCTTGGCGTGACTCCAGAGCAGATACAAGATCATATGTTAAGCAATGTTGGCTATACAGGAGCCAGTAATCCGCTTATGCTTTTAGTCGGAGCTCTTGAAGATGCAAAACCAGGAGACAAAATAGTTGTAGTTAGCTTTGGTTCAGGGTGTGATGCATTATTGTTTACTGTAACAGATGAAATAAGCAAGGTAAATGGCAATAGAAAAGGAATTAAAAAGAATCTTGAAGCCAAGAGACCCTTGGAGAACTATGAAAAATTAATCAGTTTTAATAAATCACTTCCTGTGGAAACTGGCATAAGAGGGGCAGTTGTAGCAGCCAGTGCTGTTTCTGAGCTGTGGAGAAGCAGAAAACAGATACTTGGGCTTTGCGGGTCAAAATGCAAAAGCTGCGGGACCCCACAGTTTCCTGCACAAAGGGTATGTGTAAAACCTGAATGTGGTGCCATTGACGATATGGAAGAGTATTGTTTTTCAGACAAACAAGGAACTCTTTTTACCTATACCGGAGATATGCTGGCGTTTTGTATGAATCCGCCGGCTATATATGGAATGGTTGATTTTGACGGTGGCGGAAGGTTCTGGTTTGATCTGACAGATGTGAATTTGGAAGATGCTAGCGTTGATATGAAAGTGGAAATGAGCTTCCGAAGAAAATATGTCGATGAGAAAAGTGGTTTTCATAGCTACTTCTGGAAAGCAGTACCTGTTATTTAGACCTTTAATTTTTTTGGTGTGCTGTTTTCAAAAAAGTCGACTGACTTTTTTTGCATATTTTTTAAAGATAAAAATAGCAAAGTTGGCTTATTAGAAAAAAATATAGAAGTTCTGTGAAGCTTATATACATAAGGAGAAAAAAATGGCAGATGGTATAAAAAATAAAGTCGCTATTATTGGTATGGGCTGTACCAAATTCGGCGAACGTTGGGAAATGGGATCAGAAGATTTGATGATTGAGGCGTTCAAAGAAGTAATGGAAGATGCAGGAATTGAAAAAAAAGATATTCAGGCTGCTTGGTATGGATCATGCTTTGATGAGGTAAATGTGGGCAAAGCCGCAACTCCATTAAGCCTGGCTTTAAAGTTACCCTTTCTTCCGGTTACAAGAGTTGAAAATTTTTGTGCCACAGGGTCAGAAGCATTGCGCGGAGCCGCATATGCTGTTGCATCAGGAGCATATGATATCTGTCTTGCATTAGGTTCAGAAAAATTGAAAGATACAGGTTATGGCGGTCTTCCTGAGATGAGTACTGCTATGGGTACCAAAAACCGGTTTATCATGCCAGGGCTGACAGCGCCTGGTGGATTTGCAATGATGGCAACAAGATATTTTTCCAAATATGGAATATCTCCTGAAGAGGGTAAAAAAATATTGGCGAGAATATCTATAAAAAGCCATAAGAATGGAGTGAAAAATCCCAAAGCTCATTTAAGAAGAGAGATAACAGAAGCCCAGGCATTAAATGCTCCAATGATTGCCTGGCCCCTTGGTTTATTCGATTGCTGCGGTGTAAGTGATGGAGCTGCAGCAGCTATTGTTTGCCGTGCAGATCTGGCAAAAAATTTCAGACCAGATCCTGTATATATAAAAGCTCTTCAGATTGCTATCAGCTCAGGAGAAGAGATGATGTATACTGACTGGGACGGAACATATGTACAGACTGCAACTGTTTGTGCTGAAAGAGCTTATAAAGAGGCCGGTATAACAAAGCCCAGAGAAGAGATCAACATGATGGAAGTTCACGACTGCTTCTCAATTACAGAGTTAGTAGCAATGGAAGATTTGCAAATATCTGAAAGAGGTAAAGCAGGTTATGATGTCATGGATGGATTTTTTGATATTGACGGAAAGATTCCATGTCAGCCTGACGGAGGGTTGAAATGCTTTGGTCATCCCATTGGAGCATCAGGATTGAGAATGATGTATGAAATGTATAAGCAGCTCCAGGGAAAGGCAGGAGACAGACAAATTAATGATCCTAAAATTGGACTTACACATAATATGGGTGGTTTTCCTGCAATGAATCTTATCAGTGTCTGCATTGCAGGTTTATAAGCAAGATAAGATTTGATAAGTCTGTTTTTTTTGTTGTATAGTTTTTGATATGTAATTATCTGGCCTATCTATATAGCCAAACGATTAAGTTTGGTTAGATAGGCAAATGGTTTATTTGTGTATAGTGTTTGTATGAAATATTTTGATAAAATGGCCATGGGTAATTTTCATTTTGTCAATGCGCTATAGCGTTCAGATGTTAGCTTTCACTGCTATAGCTGACATCTAAATGCCATAGACCTGATATGAGTAAATACCGTTGAGAAAAAAGGAGATGATATGACAGCAGCTTTAAAAGGAATAAGGATACTGGATTTATCAAGATTGCTTCCTTTCAATTACTGCACTATGATGCTGGCTGATCTTGGTGCAGAGGTACTCAAGGTGGAAGAGCCTAAGATAGGAGATTACATGCGATGGATGCCCCCTAAGCTTAAAAAAGAAGGGGCTGTTTTTCTGATGGCAAACAGAAACAAAAAAAGTATGACCCTGAATTTAAAAAAAGATAAAGGCAAAGATATTATAAGGCAGCTTGTAAAAGAGCATGATGTTTTGTTTGAAAGTTTCAGGCCTGGAGTTATGGACAAGTTAGGGCTCGGGTATGAAGCTTTAAAGGAAATAAATCCAAAGCTTGTTTTCTGTTCATCAACAGGGTATGGACAAAATGGCCCATATAAAAGCAGACCAGGCCATGACATGAATTATCTCAGTGTGGCCGGTATTTTAAATGCATCAGGTCAAAGCGAAAAAGTACCTTCCATACCTTCTATCCCTGTTGCTGATATGAGCATAGGCATTTTTTCAGCTTTTTCAATACTGGCTGGTATAATTGAAAGCAATAGAACAGGAAAAGGGCAATATATAGAATTATCCATGACAGATTGCATGGTTTCTTACAACATGATCAATATAGCTGGCTATATAGCAAGGCAACAGTCAGAAAATGTTGATGATCTTGGTATCACAGGTGATACTCCATGTTATAATATTTTAAAGACAAAAGATAATAAGTTTATATCTCTTGGAAATATTGAAGATAAATTCTGGATCAATCTTTTAAAGCTTGTTAACAGGGAAGATCTTGTTAAATATCAGTATGCCAAAGGAGATGATGCAAAGTTTGCAATAGATGAACTGCAAAAAATATTTTTATCTAAAACACGAAAAGAGTGGCTGGCTCTTCTCGAGGGACAAGATATTTGCTATGCGCCTGTTAATGATATAGATGATTTGATTGATGACCCACAGGTTAGCAAAAGAGATATGCTGCTTGAGATGGAGCATCCTGTGGAAGGAAAAATAAAAACAGTTGGTTTTCCTTTTAAATTTTCTAAAACACCAGGTGAGATAAAAACTCCTACTCCAACACTAGGTCAGCACACTGACGATGTATTAAAAATTTTAGGATATAGTGATAAGCAAATAGCTGAATTAAAAGAAAAAAAAGTTATATGATTTGTTTTTTAGATGCTAATGTGAAAAATAAGGAGTATTTATAACATGACAATGCCTTTAGACGGTATTAGGATATTAGATCTGTCAAGACTGTTGCCAGGACCATATTGTTCAATGCTGCTTTCAGATTTAGGCGCAGAGGTGATTAAATTTGAACAACCCA
>Ga0209345_10001036_pt1 | contig 35034 bp, 57 predicted proteins | sample Cruoilmetagenom7_FD_187294 | JGI IMG/M metagenome (GOLD analysis project Ga0209345, IMG submission 187294) | Oil polluted marine microbial communities from Coal Oil Point, Santa Barbara, California, USA - Sample 7 (SPAdes) (version 2) | ecosystem: Environmental > Aquatic > Marine > Oil seeps ...
ATGGCTCGTGTCTCGATTCCAAGATACAGAAACAGAGTTTAGAGTTCTAGGCAAGGCTTTAAGTGTTAACCCGAAATCTTGGAAGTACAAGCATTCTATTGAGTCTAAAGTTGGCTTAGGTGCTGGCAGTAACGATCAATTAATTGAAGCTCGACAAGGGATTTATTCTATTCAGCAACAATTGAAGGCTACTGGCTCGGTATTGGTGGATGAAGAAGGTATATACAACAATCTTACATCACTAACTGATGGGCTTGGATTTAGCCGTAGTGAGAAATTATTTAATAACCCTGCTGAGCCTGATGAGTTATTGCTCGCTCAGAATGAACAGTTGAATCAAATGGTTTTACAGTTACAGGAGCAGAACGCACAGTTACAGAATCCATTGGCTGAAGCTGAAATGGTTAAGCGAGAGGGTGATATCGCTATTGCGCAAGGCAAGTTATCGCTTGAAGGTGCAAAGCTGGAGGAAGATCAGCGTCAGTTTAATATCAAAACAAGTCAAGATGCTAATCAAAGCCAACAAAAAACAGCTTTAGAGTTAACCAAGTTAGAGCTTGATAGTGGTGAAGATATACCAGGGAGTGTAGTTTGATGACTGAAACAGATTTAAAGAACACAATACAAAAAGCTCAACGAGCAGATGAGTTGCTTAATGATCCGCTTATACAGGAGTTTATTATTTCCCTGCGCGGTGACTTACTTAATAAGTTTGAAAGCACAAATTTAAATGATGACAAGTCTAGGCAAGATGCTTGGCAGCAATCGCAAGTATTAAATAAGTTTTTAGAAAAGTTCACCAAAACAATTAGGGATGGCAAGAACGCTAAATTATCTCTAATGGATAAAGCAAAGGTTAAACTTAAGAATGTAATTTAAACGTGAACAACCATTAAGGACTCACACAATGCAAACATCAGAACAAGAGATTTTAAAAAGAATCAGTATGAGCCGAGGTACTACAGAGCCTTCAACAGAAGCGCCAACTGAAAATGCCGAAGCTGTTAACGTGTCGGAAGATGCACCAATCGAAGATGTAGTTGAATTAGAGGCGCAAGCTAATGAAGAAGTTACAACGGAAATTGAAGAGCCAGCAGAGGCGCAAAATGAACAAGCGACTACTGATAATGAGGATGAGGATCTTTACGTTGAATATAAAGGACGTGAAATAAACCTTAAAGACATTGATGAATGGGAGCAAGGGCATTTACGACAAGCTGATTATACCCGTAAAACACAAGAGCTAGCAGATAACCGTAAGGACTTCGAAGCAGAACAAGAAGGATTTAACGGTAAGCAATCCAAGTTATCAGAGCAACTATTAACATTAGAGGCGATGATTGCAGAGGACGATTTATCTGATGAAGCGCTTGCAGATTTACGAGAGTACGAACCAGAGCAGTATATTAAGCATCTTGAAAAGCAGAGCAAGCGAAAAGAGTTTTTTAAGGAAGCAAAAGTAAGCGCTACTCCCAAACAAGAAGTAAATATACAAGAAGAGCAGGGCAAGTTAATTGCAGCTAATCCACAATGGATCAGCGAAGGTAAAGCAACAGAGGCGTACACTAAAGATATGGACGCTTTAACTAGTTATTATACTGATAACAACTTTACTCAGTCACAAGTTGACGCGGTTAATAGCAATTCTTTAATTGCCAATGCAGTCATACAGGCAGCAAGAGCAAGTAAGTTAGGTAAAACTAATGCAGCTATAGAAAAGCGAGTCCGTCAAGCCCCGGTAAGCACAAAACCTAAAGCTCAGGCAGGTAACAAACAGCTAGATCAAATCAAAAAGTTAGAGTCAGACCTTAAAAGGTTTGGTAGAAACGAAGATTTTGTCAAGCTAAGAAAGCTTAAACGACAACTTAACAACTAAAGAGAGAATTTATTATGGCTACTCCAGCTGACACTACCAGTACATATGACGCGATTGGTAACCGCGAAGATTTATCAAATATCATTTATGATATTTCACCTACACAAACGCCTTTTATTTCAGGTATTGCGCATGGTGAAGCAACCGCAACTAACCACGAATGGCAAACAGATAGCTTAGCAACTGCTAGCGCTTCCAATGCTGTTATTGAGGGTGAGGATGCAACAACTACCGCAGCAACTCCAACAGTGCGCTTAGGTAATATCACACAAATCAGCGATAAAGTACCTCGCGTTACACGTACACAGCGTCAGGTTGATTCTGCTGGTCGTGGTGATGAGATGGACTATCAAGTCATGAAGATGGCTAAAGAGCTTAAGCGCGACATGGAATCAGCTTTATTGGCTAACAATGCTAAGGTGGTCGGTTCTGAATCAGTTGCACGAGAGTTGGCTGGTGTTGAATCATGGCTAGCTACTAACACTGATTTAGGTGCTACAGGTACAGCGCCAACTGGCGATGGTACGGATGCTCGTGGTGCTGGTACTCCTCGCTCGTTTGCTGAATCTCAATTACAAGGCGTGTTAGCGTCTATTTGGGATGAAGGCGGTGAGCCTGATACCATCATGGTTGGCTCGACTATTAAGCAGGCTATGTCTGGCATTGTTAACGGTGGTGCTGCTGGTGCTGCGCAACGTGTTGTTGATGGTAACGCCAAGACGGTTACAACTGCCATTGATATTTACGTTAGTGATTTTGGGTCGCTTGCTGTAGTTCCTAACCGCTTTCAAGTTCAAGATTCAATGCTTGTATTGCAGATGGATATGTGGTCGATGGCTAGTATTACTGAGTTTAGAGAAACTCCTTTAGCTAAGACTGGTGATTCAGATCGCGTTCAATTACTTTCTGAGTACACACTTGAAGCACGCAACGAAAAATCAAGCGGTATTGTTGCTGATTTAACAGCGTAAAGCAAATCAAGGGAACGGACTCCCTTTTTAATTTATAGGTGATTTATGACTGAAGAAAAAAAAGTTAAAAAGACTGTTAACAAGAAATGTGTGGCGCTTAAAAATTTATGTACAACTAAAGATGGCAATGTGAAAAAAGGCAGTGAATTCACTTGCTCAACTAAAGAGTATGAGATTTTTAAAAAAGCCAAGGCTGTTTAAATGAAAGATATTGACGCTCAAACTGGTATTACAGAGACATTCAGCAAAGACTCTATAACTGGTAAAATTCATATACATAAACAGCAGGACGTTAACCCGTTCTTACAGGCTAATAAAGACGAAATGTCTACTCAGTCTAGCGGCTTTAAAGGTGATATGCATAAAATGGCATCTATACCACCTATCGTATTAGAGATGTGGCGTGAGGATATGAAAGCAAAGGGATACCCTAACCCTAACCCGCTAGCAGTAGAAAATAGAAAGTATTTATTATCAAAACTTAACTCTCCTGACTGGAATTTCTTAAGAACCAAACAAGGCGTTATCTAATGGCACTATCAACCTATGACGATTTAGTTAAAAGTATTGTGGCGTGGAGCCACAGGAAGGATATAGGAGATCTAATTCCTGATTTTATAGCCTTGGCTGAAACTGAGATGTACAACAATGAAGGTTGGCAATTAGAAACTAGAGATATGGAATTTGTATCAACAGCGTCCATTTCTGGTCGTTACTTAGAGCTACCACCTAACTTTGAAAAGTCACGGAGTATACAGTTAGAAACTGGAAGTGGATTGGTCGATGTTAAATTTCAAGCTCCAGAGCAGTTACTTAGACAGTCAACGACAGGACAACCAAGATTTTTTAGTGTGATAGGTAATGAGATAGAGTTCGATCGTGTGCCGGATTCATCATACACAATTCAAATACAATACTATAAAAAGCCAGACCCGTTAACACTAACAAACCAAACTAACAGTGTAATAACTAATCATCCTAATATATACCTGTTCGGCGCACTACATCAGGTTTTTGTTTACCTTGAAGACCCTGAGCAAATGACAAAATATTTTGCAAAAATGCAGTCAGTTATCCGTGGTGCAAATAAAGCGGCTAAAAAAGCGCGGTATGGTGCTGCTCCTTACATGCGTGTTGAGGGGGTAACTCCTTAATGGCATTTCAAACAGTATCGTTTAATGTGGTTGGTGGCACTTATGAAAACAAGAGCAGGCCACTTAGCAACACAAGAACGATTAATATGTACCAACAAGTTAATCCAAAAGCTAAAGATCAATCATCTTTACAATCCTTTCCTGGTCAAAAGTTTTTAAGCTCAGTTAGTGAGATTAAAGAGCGCGGCACTCACAGGATGAAAGAGGTGCTTTATCGCGTAGTTGATAAGGTTTTGTATCAGGTTAATTCTCTAGGTATTCACTTGAAAAAGGGCGTTGTCACTGGCTCTGATAGGTGTATTTTTGCTAATGACGGTGAGAGCCTGGTAATAGTTTCAGATAGGGTTTATGTTTACAATTCGTTTACTAACTTATTCTCTGAAAACACAAACCCTAACATTGTCGGCACAATCTCAGTAACCATTATCAACAATCAATTTATATATACTCGCCCAGATTTTAGTTTTATGGCTCAGCCTGGTGATCCATTTGACGTTAACGGCTTGGACGGTGTCGGCGCAGAATCCAGTCCTGACGAGTTAGTTAGGGATTACGCTTTTAATCAAACGATTTACAGATTCGGCGTAAGAACCACTGAGCCTTGGTATAACTCAGGAGTAGGAAGACCACCAATAGACAGGATAGAAGGTCAAGAGTTTAGCGTTGGCTTAGGTGCTATTCATTCGCTAATAAATACAGACAGGGCACTGTATTGGCTTGGTGATGACAAGGCTATTTATCGCGTATCTGGTGGCACAAACGAAAGAATCAGTGATGACGGAATATCAAACACTATTGAAAACATGACAACTATAGAAGATGCGATTGGTAATACATTTACATTGCAAGGCCAAGACTTCTACATGATAACCTTCCCTAGTGAAAATAAAACGCTAGTGATAAATGAATCTCTCGGTAAAGATGGCTGGTTTGAATTGCAAAGCGGTACGGTTGGCGGGATATATTCAGCCACTTCAATAATATCAGCTTATGATAAAACTTTTGTATGTTCGGGTGGTAAATTATTAACGCTTGAGAATAACACGTATACGCAAGATTCAGATGTAATGTTACGCCGCAGAACAATGTTACCAATTACTAGAAAGAACATCCCTAGTAACATTAAAGGGCGAAGAATTAAAATCTCCAGCATTGAATTTATAATGGAGCAAGGGGTTGGTTTGATTACTGGTCAAGGCGTTAATCCTAGAATGCTATTAGAGTTGTCTTTTGATGGTGGTCGTTCATTTGCTCATTCGCAATGGGTTGAATTGGGCAGACAAGGGCAGAACACGCTAGATGTTACTGCTGATGTCATGGCTAGCGCTGATGAAATAATCCCAAGAATAACTTTATCTGATCCAGTTCCTTTTGCTGTTTACTCAGGACTTGTTGATATTAAGGCTGTGGCAAGATGACATTTAATAGAGTCAACCCGCCGACACACATAAGAATACCTGAAGAAGTATCCAGCAACCCTCAGTTGAGAAAATTATTTGAAGATATTTTATTTAACATGTTTCAGGAGTGGAAAAGGACGGGCGGCGGGACTGACTTTATAGATCAAAACGAAACAAATATAACCGAGTCATTCACGCTATCAAAGCTTTTTGATATAAGAGAGCAAATAGGCAGCAACAAACCTGTAACTATCGACACGACAGGGTTTACTATTGACACGACTGAACAAACTATTGATATGACAGAGGTTTAAATGGCTCAACAAAACTTAACTATAGGTGTTGCAGATGCGAAACAAGGTGATAACTATTTTACAGCATTTACTAAAGTAGAGGCGAATACTACAGAGTTATACACTCAATTTTTTAATAGCTACATCGTAGTAAAGCAAGATAACTTAGCTACCACACTAGGCGGGGCAATAGATAGCTCTAAAGTGTACCTTTTGGACGGTGTTATTGATTTTTCTGGGACTGGATTAAGTATAGAGGTTCCTGCTGGTGGATTGAGTATAGTCGGCTCTACTTTTGATATTTCAAAGCTAATTTGTAGTGATGCTAATTACACTATGTTTACATCCCCTGTCGGTGGTAGCGGCGATCTATTAGGTATGGATTATGCTATTGAGGTTACAGGTACAGGAGCGCAAGTTTATAACTTAACGGATGCTACCGGATTTAATGCTTTTGAATTCTCACGCATAAACTACAATGATTGCTCATCGCTAGGCACAATTTCAGGGTACAGACAAGGCTTAGAGGTTGGTACTGGTCGTTTTGGTGGTCAGCCAGAGTTAACACTGGCTGGTACATGGGTTGGTGGTTATTTTATCGACACCTCTATAGTAAGAAGCTTGACAGATGGCGCTTACTCGTTATTTAAGGCTGGAGCTGGATTTAGTATGGCATCTAGATTTAGATCTAACATGAATATAGACCTACCAGCCAGTGCTTCATTCTTTGATTTTGCGGCCAGTAACTTTACCACCCCTTCAACAGTGCAAATGACTGGCGCGATAGTTTCTAGAAATGGTGTTTTTGACGCTACAGATTCAAACATAACTCCGAACATAGATGAAACAGAGCTGGTTTGTGATTGGTCCAACAACAATGGTATGCCCAACACTTTTGAAGGTGGCTCTATCGGCGTCACTACTGAGGTAGCAACAACAATTAATACTACTGGTGTTTTTGAGGATTTAGCAGCAACGCTATGGACCGTTGCTGATTTACAGCATTTTGATAACCCAAGCGGCAATCAATTAAGGCATTTAGGTAATACACCGCGAGAATATAAAGTTGTCGCTGATTTCACTGTTGATTCAGCCTCAGGCAACGTCTTAACATTAAGGGTTAGTAAGTGGGATGATTCAGCATCTTCATTTTCTGTTGTTTTAGATCAGTCCAGACAGGTCAATGCTCTGGTTGGTGGTCGTGATGTGGCTTTTTTTGGTGTAAACATAAATACAACGCTAGATCAAAACGATTACATAAAGTTAGAGATTGCAAACCAAACAAGTACAACCAATGTTACAGCGGAAACTGATAGTTACTACATTGTAGAGGAAAGGTAATGGCAACATCAATAAGCTTATTTACAAACAAAGCTAACACTGTAGCTGATACGCCAGAGGCGCTATACACAGCCCCGGAAAAAGGTAACGGAACGATAATTACTGCGGTAACTGCGGCGAACAATTCAACATCAAACAAGAGCTACAAGGCTTATATTGTTGATAAGGATTCATCGCCAGTTAATCCGCAAAGACCGTTCAGAATTGTTATTTGGGCTGATATAGATTTAGCGACAGGAATAGATGGGCAAACAATACCTCCTGGCGGATCTTTGTACACAGAATGTAACGCAGCTAACTCTGTTTATTTTACCGTTTCGGGTAAAGAAACGTGATTAGCGATAACTAACAAACAATGGTAAAATGGTGTTGCTTGAATAACCTCTTCGGACTCATAGCAATAAACATTAATTAAATAAGGTTTATAGTATGGGTTTTTTATCTCAATTAGGAAACGTTTTTACTGGTAGCGAAGATGCAAAAGCCAGAAAAAAAGCTGGAAGAATCCAGCAAGAAGAAGCTATTAATCAGGCTGGTCAAATAAGAGAGTCTGGTCAAGCAGCTCAAGCACTATTCGATCCTTTAACTGGTGTAGGTCAGCAGGGTATAGACTTAGCTGGTTTTCTTGGCAATCCTCAACAACAATTCGATTTCATTCAATCTAATCCTTTATTTAAATTAGGCTTGGAAAATCTAAACACACAAACAAATCAAAGTGCTGCTTCTAGAGGTAGATTGTCTGCTGGTGACACACTTCAGCAATTAACTAATAACGCAACGCTAGCATCTCAACCACTTATTGATCGACAAAGGCAAGATATACTTAATTTACTAGGTATTAGTCAAAACGTAGCAGGTCAACAAGCAGGAATAGAGCAAAACACAGCAAGAAGTGTAGCTGATTTACTTACTGGCGGAGCTGCTGCTAAAGCTGGTGGTATCGTTGGCGCTCAAAATGCCAGAACTGGTGCGGTAGGTAATATATTTGACGTAGGTGCCACTATTGCTGGCTTGCCTAGCGGCACATTCGGAGGTTAAAAAATGGCGATCGACCCAAGAATAAGCTTAACTCCTGCGCCTACTATAAATGTAGGGCAGCGATTCAATCAAGCTTTAACTAACTTGAAAAACGTTGACTTGCTAAACCAGCTAAGAGATCTTGCACCTCTTCAATTGGAGCAGGCACAACGACAAGCTGAATTAGAAGCGGCACAACAACCAGCGTTATTACAGCAAGCGGAATTTGCTGCTGGCGGTGGATCTCAACTAACTAACCAACAACAACAAGCGCAGCAGATAGCTACAAGTTACGCCACAGCTTTACGTCCGCTACTTAATAACCCTGCAGCCCTACTTGGTGAGCTACAACGACAAAAACAGCAGTTTCAAGATGCTGGTGTGCCGACTCAAGGCATAGATGAAGATATAGCGCAGATACAAACGCCTGAAGGTCTCGCTTTGCTAGGTAAAGAAATTAACGACACTTTAACTCCTGCTAGTGCCCGATCTAAGCCAGATGTAGCAACAAGATCGTTCGCGCCTATAACCGACCCTCAAACAGGTCAGGTTAGCTTACCAACTTTTGATCCTAACACTGGTGAGGCTAAATTAGTCCCTATTGAGGGTGCTAGAAAGTTGACCCTAAATCAGGAGCAGCAACAGGAGTTGAAGCAATTCACCACGAAAGAAAAAAGAAAAGCCAGACTATCTCGCTCTAAAGAGATTAAAAAAGGGTTGGGCGATAGAAACAGAAGCGCCGCCAGATCACAACAGCCCTTGTTCGAGGCTTTGCGTTTGGCTAGTAATCCTAGAACATCCGAGGGGTTAGCTGCAGGAATTCAAACGCAATTAGCAAGAGTCCTTCCTGGTATTGATGTTTCTAACGAAGGGAATTTAGATTCTGCTTTGAATAGGTTAGCTCTAGAGCAATTGCAAAATTTCAAAGGTCCAACCACGGACTTTGAATTCGGAGTCACTCAGAATATTGTCGGTTCATTAACAGATCCAAGAGAAGCCAATGTATCCAGATTAAAATCACTACAGCGGGCTAACTGGTTTGCTAAAAGAGAGTTCAGGCAATTCAATGATTTCATTGGTGGTGGCGGCGAGCCTGATGATTTTGCTTTTAACTTCAATGAATCCGTACAAACAAAAAAGGGTGAATTCACCTTGAAAGATTTACAAGATACTGCTGTGGATAATAATTTAACTATAGAAGAAGTTATAGAAAGGTTGGATCAATAATGCCAGTTATAGACTTAGCAACAGGAAAACCAGCAGATAAGCCGCCGCTAACAGATCATTCTCAGCCAGATACACAAAATAACGCTGGCGGCAGAGTTATAGACCTAGATACTGGTAGCTTCGTGCCTGTTCAGCCTCAAATCAATGAAGGTGCTGAGCAACAAAAACTGCTAGAACAACAAGCTTCAGAAACAGGGGCTTTAGAGTCTGCACTGATAAGCGCAGGTAAAACGGTCGCTGATTTGGGTCGATTCCTTGGCTTGGGTGAGGAAGAGACAGAAGCAGAAAAGCAAGCATTGTCGTTACTAAGAGAGCAAAGGCCAATATCTACAGCGACTGGGCAAGCAGTGCCTTTTGTTGTCCCAGGTATAGGTGTGGCGAATATCGCCTCATTACCAACAAGAGTTCTAGTTTCATCAGGTTTAGGAGGGGCGCAAGGTGCGACAATCGCAAAAGGTACAGATCAAGATATTTCTAAAGGAGCAGGTATTGGTGCCGCTGTTGCGGGTAGCCTTGAACTGGCTTTCCCTGTCATTGGTCGCATTGGCGGTCAGTTATTCCGGAAGCTAACAGGTCGAGCACCTAAAGCTCCGATAGTTAACAGTGCAGGCACTCCGTCTAAAGAGTTTCAATCGACATTAGACGAATCAGGGCTGACATTTGATGACGTTATTAGGGCTGTAGATAGTGATGTAGGCTTAGATGCATCTCAACAAGCTAGAAAAGTATTCCTAGAGGAAAACGGATTAACACCAACTAGAGCGCAAGTTACTGGTGATATAACCGACTTTCAGGCTCAGCAAGAGCTAGCAAAAAGCACAGGAAGAGTTAGCGCAATTCTAGAGGGTCAAGAGGACGTGCTAGTTAGTAGGTTTGAAAATGCAATAACTCAAACGGGCGGAACATCCAACCCATCTAACAGTCCCGTGTTTGATTTTATCGGAGATAAAGCGGTAGATCTTGATGCTGCAATCGGAGATGCATATAAAACAGCTCGGGATATCGCTGGAACTGAAAAAATAGTAAAACCTGAAAATCTAGTTAAGCAAATAAGAAAGATTTCAGGCTCTGATAGCGCCACAGGCGGACTACCTAGTGCTACTAGGGATATATTAAGGGAAAAAGGAGTTTTGAGTGGTAAAAAATTAAACTCTGACGTTCGTATAGATGCTTCTGCAGCGGAATCTATAAGGCAAGACCTTAACTCTTTGTTTGATTCTTTATCTCCATTCGGCAGAAAAAAGCTAGCTGAATTTAAAGACGCACTAGATAATGATGTAGCAAGAGATGTTGGCGAGGATGTTTTTGATAACGCTCGATCGATGAAAGCTAAGTTTGAAAAAGACCTTTCCAGAGTTAAGGCTAATAAATTCGATAAAAGAAAATCTAATCTCTTACGAGATATTCTTGAAAACAAAATAAATCCAGAGAGGTTTTTGGATGAGGCTGTTTTAGCTAGAAGAGTAAGAGGCACCGACCTTGAGCAAATAAAAAGATACTTAACGCTCGATGATAACCCTGCCGGGATTGCTGCATGGAATGATTTGAGGGCTGAGGCAATGCAGAGAATAGCAAACCAATCTCTGCCAGAAGTGTCAGGCCAAAAGGCATTGTCCAGAGCGCAACTTGAAAGATCACTCGAAAGAATCGGAAGGGACAAGTTGAGAGTTTTATTTTCACAAGAAGAAAGAGGCTTCCTTAACTCTATGCTTGAGATTTCAAGAATAAGAGAGCCAGTAAGAGGAACACAACAAGGAAGAGGCCCGTCAGCTCAAGCAGTAGAGAGGTTAGCAGGTGCGATGGAGAGACTGCCACTAGTTGCAGACTCGTTCAGAGGTGCCGCTGAGAGAATAGCGAACAACAGAGCGCTAGAATTACCTGAACCAGTAAGGCAGAATTTACTAAGAATACTACAACCATCAGCAGCGGCTAGCGCTGTAGTTTCTACACAGGAGCAAAACTAAATGGCATACGCACCAATAGCGGGAATAATTCCGCAGTACGATGAGCAAGACGGTTGGTTTTTAAAGTTCTATCAGCCCAATACAACCAATCCGATTAGTATGGCTACTGACTCAACAGGTGGGACGTTACTTGATAAGGCTGAACTAGATGTTGATGGATTTATAACAACGGACGGTACAACCTTATTTATTCCACACTTAGATCAGGTTTACGATGCTTACTTGTTTCCTACCGCGGCAGAAGCAGACTCAAACGACACAATCAACGCTAAACGAGTAGCTCAAACCGCAAATCCTTTTGATGATGCTTTTAATTTAGTTATCACAAAAGATCTAATTACATTTACATCGGGTGCAACTTCAATTAACGTTGTCGCTAAACCCGTTGGATTGAATTTGATTATAAACGGTGTAATGCAGATAGAATCAAACGGTGATTATAGTTATAGCCAACAAACAGGGGTTATTACACTTACTACAGGTTTAATAGCTGGCTCACAGGTTGAAGTTCAATATGGTTCAATTGTAACAGTAAGCGCAATTGACACATCGGCAGTGATTAAAGATTTAGTTAGAGATTACGGAGCTAAAGGTGATGCCGTATACACATATAATGCAAATGGCGAAGTTGTTATTGAGTCTGGAACTGATGACACTCAAGCATTAATTGATGCTATGACAGACTTTGCGGGGGGTGCGATTACAGCGCTAACCGTACCAGACAGAAAGTTCTGGATTGACTCATCAGCGGTTAATGTACCCAGTAATACAAATATTATAGGGTCTGGTGGTACTGAATTTATTATGTCAACTACTGACGATACACTTAACTTATTTATTGTGTTTTATAATAACTTGCGTGTTAGTAATGTGAGGTTTAGTGGGTTTAAAATAATCGGATCTAAAGTTGATGATAACGCGAGAGGTGCAACAGGTATATTTACACTTGGCGCTGACGGTGTTTATCTTAATAATCTAAGCTCTGAAGGCTCAAAAGGGTTGGTATGGCTAGGTGAAGACAAAACAGATAATCTTTACGGTACAAGAAATGTATTCGCTAATAATATTTACATTAACGATTGTAAATTGTTCTCGTTTTATATTCGTGGTGTTGAGGTTCCTGCTGCTGGCTTTGATACAGCAAACGAAACATCAAACATTAATATTTCAAATTTAATTGTTAGGGGGTCAAACGTTGGCTTAGTGTCAGCAGAGGGCAACCCTAAAAACATTAAAGTTGTTAACTACGATTCTCAGTTAAACGATAATTTATTGCAGATTGAAAAATCTAGCGAAGTTAATATAACAAATTTCTACATGGCTCAAGCTACGAGCAAGTGGAATGCGGCATCTCCTGCTCCTTCTAAATTTCAATGGCAGATTTCAGGGTCTAGCAATATATCATTTACTAACGGCTATATTGATTCAGAATTACAGGCTTTAGGGTTTGGTATATCAAACATAGGTTGCAAAAACATCTCATTCACTAACGTTAAAACAGGCGATTTATTTCGTTGTACTACACTTAACGTTCAGAATGGCGCGGACGCGTTTAAGGGTTTGTTTGGGAATTGGGCGTGGACTAACTGTACATTTCCGCGTGATGGTACGACATTCTTCCAGTCTGATACTGTAGATCAAGCTGGATTGCCGTTGCTTTACTGGCGTGATTGGGGTTTTGCTTCTTGTTTGTGGGAAAACAACTCAACTAGCAACCCTATTATATCAGTAGCCTGTACAGGGTCTATGGTGTTTGATGAGGACTGTAATTTTAATGGTAAACCTCCAAGAGCGTTGAAAGGTCAGAAAATTACATTTAACGCCACTGTTCGCGCTAACGGAATAACAGGATCAGACATTTTATTTACCGCTGTTCCAGGTTTAGAGGCTACAGATCAAGAAATATTACGTCTTGGCTGTAATGTTCAAATCGAAGGTGAAGTAGAAGACACAGGGTTTGATATTGTTCATGATAATGGTTCTTATGACTCGCGCGGTCAAGCTGCTTTTTGTCGCATATCTAACGCTGTGGAGTTTAATGATCATGGCGCGTCGTTTTATAGGTTTAGTGGAACTAGTGGACTGGACAAAGCATCGGTAGGGACTTACAAATCATTATTTTACGCCAAGTCTGGAAGCGGTGCTCCCGGCGGTGCGTTAGTGCCGGATTTTTTAGGGCAGACGTATATAGATACGTCAGGATTGCCAGATATATATTCGGGGCATGCTTTATCTGCTGGCTCTTGGGTTAAATTAAATTAGGATATTATTATGTCAACAATGAGTAACGGAGTAACTAGCGGTATATTCTCCACACTAGTAGATTTACAAGCAAGCAAGCCTAGAGTTAACACTCAGGTTAGTTTGAATGGAGTTATCTATACAATAAATAACTCCAATTTTGGCGAAGGTTTGGCGGTAAATTCTTTATTTGCTAATCCTTTCAAGTCATTGTTAACTAGCTTGCTGAACTCAACAGTACCTGTCCAAGTGGGGGAAATAAAAGATCTTACAGGGTACAGGGTGAAAGGTGATGTGCTTTTTAGTGTAAAAGCTACTGGAAATACTATAACACCAAGCCAACAGCCATCAGATACTAATACAGCTACATACTCAGACGCAAACGGAAATGAATTTAGCTTAGTTGTTAATGGGGTGGTGCACAGTAAGTCGATGGGGTTAAAAGGTGACAACACAAACGACGATGCGGCAATAAATGCATTTGTTAATTTTATTACAGTAAACGATCATGAGGCCACGCTTGAAGGATTTAATCGCTCAAGTGGTCGTATTCTGTTTAGTGTAGCATCAAACCCAAATAGAAGGATGCCGAGAATCACAGGAAGAAACCCATATGCTGATCAGTTCATATCTAGCAGTCTGGTAGCGCCAGCCATATCATTCTACGGTAGTGCTGCAGGGCCAGATCACTTTTTTGGTAAGATTGATAGTGTTGGTTTTGTTACTGATATTCCAGATGTTGGGATCAGTATAGGATTGTCTGATTTTTCAGATAATATTGGAAACACTAAGTTTACTCAGTGCTTTTTTTCTAATGCGAACTCGACTAGTTCATCAAACGCAGTATCATTGCAAGTAAACTGGCTGTTTGATTCAGAATTTAATGGGAATGTTGTTGTTGGCAAACCCAATTTTGGGAAGGCTTTACAGTGCAGAAAAACGGTTTTTTGTGATTTTAAGGGCGGTTCTTACTCTAACGCATTTACCGGGATAACTTTTGATGGAGTTGGTGCGAGCTTAGCTACTACATTCACCACTTACGACATAGAAAATACAACGGTAGGGGTTACAGTTGATGACGTAGGAGCTAACAGAATATTATTTACGAATGGATTTATTGATATAAGAGATCCGATAGGGGACGCGCAACCATCAGGCGACTCGATGTTTAATGTATTGAGCTCAAACGTTGGTGGAGTCACTATTGATAATGTGGTTAATGCTAGGGCTTACAGCGAATTATATACAGGAAACTTTTTCGGCACAGGAACTGATCACACAAAACTACTGGTTAAAGGTAGATATTCAGGGCAAACAACTCCTGCTGTACTGGCTTCGGATGCTGCAACCACAAACACAACAGGTCAACAACAAAGAGTTACTATATGGGGCGGCACAGTTACAGATATATTTATTAACGGAACTCAATTCACAGGCTTGACAAGTGGTGAGTTCGTGCTTAATCCAGGAGAGTTTATTGCTATTAGGTACTCAGTAGCACCTACATGGAAATGGTTAGCTATATTTTAATAAAACGCCCTAATGGAGATATTAGGGCGCGTCAACTTCCATGTTTAAAACTCATATATAAAGCCGAAACTTATTGAATCGGTTTTTCTTTTCCATAACATTTTTTAGTTCCTATCCATCCAAAGTATGCAGCACTTCTTGTATCCTCATTGCTCCTACCTTCCCATCTAGTTATTTTTTCAAACTGCAACTTGTCTTTTTTCCACATCTTAGAGACTTTGTGTTTAATTACTTTTATCTCATGATATTCAAAAAGCCTTTCTAGCTCTATTTGCGCTTGCTGGCACTTACCTACACTTCTATTTATTGCTGTAGCAGCTTTAGCATTTTTAATGCCTCCTTTCTGGAATGCTGAATTATTAGCGCAAACATCTTCTATATGAACCTCGCAATTATCTTTCATGCCGCCATCAAAGCCGAAGGTTAACATGTCGTGCACCTCAAGTAATTGCATGGACTTTAAATCTGTTAATCCTCCGTTAACATAAACAGCCACACCATGCGCTTTACTGTCTGGATCTATTCCTATAATCATTTTACTCATGCTATCACCAACAACCCTTTATCAATTAGTTTCTGTTGAGTCCTTTCTAGTGCGTACATTTTTGCACTGTCAACCATGCCATCGCCATATAGCGCTGGCGATCTACCATCAATTACATCGTGACAGTTAGAGCACGCATATACAGCAAAATGATCGCTACACTTGATAGCCATCCCTCTATTTTTACCAATATGACATAAAACAACAGTTTCATTACCTGAACAGTTACCTAGCAGTAAAGTGCAATCTTCACCTTTTGCTGATTTAGTTATTTTAGTTTGCCTTGCCATTAACCAATCCTCTTATCCATCTCATAGCCGCAACATGCAACCTATACAATCGCCCACAATGTAATTCATAATACTTGTTATTCATCTTATTAACTAAATCAAGTCGCTTTAACCCTTTACCGCAACACTCTAAAGCGCAGTGTTGATCTTGTTTATGTAATGACATTATTTTCATGCTCACTCCCATGAGTCGTTAACTATGGTTAAATACTCTTCATTCAATACCTGTAGATAAACCTCTGTTATTTTACTGCAAGAGTGCCCCATTAAACGGCTAAGTATATGTAAAGGAACTGGCTTATCTGCTGTTATCCTTGACACTCCGTAAGAGTGTCTCAATCCTTTGCATGTAGCCATAGCGCCCTTTATACCCGCTCGCTCCATAACATTCTTAACAACTCGGTACATGCTTGTTCTACATTTAGCCCATAACAAGGCTTTATCCTTTTTCTTTTTTTGCTTATCTCTTACATGGAAAACCAAATCAAGACTGTCAATTAACTCCTCTGGTACGGGTATGTCTCTATATTTGTCGTGCTTAACCCTTCCTTTACTGTCCGTCTTTCGCTGCTTTAAGGTTTTAATTCTGATTATGTTATTGTCTAAATCTATTCTATCCATTGTTAATTGCATAGCTTCGCTAGACCTACAGCCAGTGTAATAAAGCAAATGACAGTACATCCTATTAATAGGTGTTTCTTTTTTTGTCTCAAGCATAAAAGCTTTAAGCTCTTTCTTGGTGAGATAAAGCCTGACACCATTAGGATCGAACAATCTCATTTCGCTGTGAAAAACTGGTTTTTGATATAAGATAATTTATCTCCTACGGACTATTTGGTTGCAAAATTCTTGCGTTTATTCGTTTTATTAAACTTGTTGTACCAACCATGATCGCGCTGATTGGTGTGATCAGTTGGCTTGCTTTCAAACATTCTCCGTTGAAAATTTTCAATTTTAAAAATAAATTCGTCTTCACAAATCAGTATTCGTCTAGGTGTAGCCAAAGAAACAATCCTAGTTTTTGCATATAATATTGCCGCCCGAGTTTCATCGTTCAACCAAGCTTTTTGATATTCATGAACTTTAAAATGACCATATTTAGACTGAAATTGTTTTGCATAATCACTAAGAAGTTCATTAGCTTTTTTTAACGCTTGCTTAGTTTGTTCATCGTATTCAGTTTCTAACATGCTTTATCCATTGGGCTATTCTGGCGAATTAAAGAGCTGCTACTTGGCGTTTGAAATCTTGAAGCTGCTTAGCATCCAAACAAACTACAAGCTCTTTTCTATAGTTCCCCTCCCATTGGCCTAACACATGGATCGAAGGTTCGTTATCTTCATTATTAAGCCATAGATGTGTGCCACCATCTTCGGTATTCTCAGTACAGCTAAATTTTTCTTTTGGTATACTCATAAATCCTCTTTACCGCATTGAGCGGGCTATTCTGATGCACGAATTTGTGCATCGTGTGTATTTGGTTAGTTTTTAGTGTTAATTTTATCTAGTCGCGCTTGTCTGCGAGCTAATTCACGTAATAACTTTTTTCTCTTTCTTGCGTTTATCTTGTTTTCATTAACTTCATCTAGCATGCTCGCACTCATTGAGTTGGATAGGCTAGCGCTGATAGCGTCTGATAAGTTTGTACACCCAATACCAGTAAGGGCTAAGCTAAGGGCTAATTTTTTAGTTGTTTTCATGCTTCTCCGTACAGGCTTACACAAATTTATTTTAAAACCTCAGAGCGTCTACCCCAATAAGTGTTATTAAACCCTCCAATCAAATTCTCACAAGCATTTTTAGCTTTATCTCGTATAAACCCGTTACCATTTGGAGTGCCTTGATATACTAAAAACGAGTAGTCGCATTTGTATTTAACTACATGAACTTTACCGTTAACCTTTATACTAAATCTTGGATTCTTATTTGAGTTATCCATCATTTTACATAAGTAGTAATGATTCGATTTAACGCCTAAAGCAACAAGAGCACTGTTTTTATCAACATGACCATGCACAAAGAACTTAATCCCTTTGCGAATGTATCTTGCGTTTGCGTCTAACATACTTATTCCTTATTAAATTGTAATATATTGTTTAATATTTGACCTGCACACAAGGTAACTTTTGAATCGAAACCTTTATTTGTATGCATTTCAAACCCTATATGTTTTGTTTAATCCTAGCTTAAATAAAAAGCCTGTCAAGTTAATTTAAAACCAATTCATTAACTGGTTAATTGTATTTTCATCAGTGGATTTACTAAATACATTCATTAACGCTGAATCAGTGACGGCCTTATAACACTTTGAGCGCTCATCTGGCGGCATTTTTTCATACTTTAATGACATAGGCTCAATCTCGAATGTTTGACCGTTAGGATGAAATATTTGCTTGCAATAACCAGCACCAATCAATAAATTCTTTTTCGTTAAATTAATCTGGTCTTTTGTCGGATTTAAATCGCCATAGTAATGTTGAGCAACAAACTTAAAGAAAGCGTATATCTTTTGATGAAGCTTATAATTCTGATTTAACTTAACATCACAAGAATAAACCTCACCATTACCCATAGATTTCACAGCCTCCTCTGCATCTTCATCAGCAGGCCATAACTTTCCGTTAGCAGTTTTAAGTAGGTTTATTTTCATGCCAAACACACTGCAGTTATAAATATAATAAACGCTGCCATTCTCAGTGTAAATATTGTTTTTTCGCTCATTATATTTTCCTCCTAAGTGCTTTGTTCAGGCTTTGAGTTATCGCTCCTTTTGACTCATCACCATTAAATACGCCAACTAAATCATGGTGTTGATTGTCAATCATGCGTTTAGTGTTGGCGGTATTGGCGAACACAGCAGATAAGCACAATTTACCGCGTCTATGAATAGTAAATACAGCTATAGGGCTATAATGTGTTGCTGTTTCAACTCTGCCAACAATAAAATCTTTTGACTGTTCTTTAAATGCTTCTGTACTCATTTTTTATTGCCCTTTTTAGCTTCGCTTATCCAGTGCTTTAACGTACTACAATTAACGCCTTTTGTGTTAGCCACATCAGCTATTTTTTTAAACTTGCCTGATAGCCACAAAGCAACGCATTCATTTTTAAAAATAACCCCTGCTGGCTTTGAATTGTAATAACGCCCTTCGCTTCCTTTAGGTTCGATATACTGGTCTGAATAAATTATATTAGAGCTTAAATTAATCATGCTATCACCGCCACATAATAAATAAAACTCAGACTCATAATTGCCGACACTAAATAAACTAACACTGCTTTAACTGATGTTTCTTTTTTTCTAACTCTCATTAATGACATCCTTTTAATTTTAATTTACGTTTAAGTCTTTCGTTTTCTTGCTTGATTAAAGCTAACTCAGCGTTAAGACTTGCACACTCGTCAAAATGTAAAATATCAACGCTATTTAAATCATCCTGTAATAAGTCAGCTCTTAGTTTTTCTTTCTCGTACATATCACGGTATGTTGTCACCTTCACTCCCCCTCAAATAAATTTTTAAACTTAATAAACGCTTTCTTATGCTCAATAGTTTCATTACCTGCTATATGAGCCTCAACCCATAATCGAAAATGCTTTGCCATTAATTGTTTGTTGGTCATGATTACGCCTTGTTAGCTTCTATTATTGCTAGGCATATAGCTTTGTTAGGTGATACGACACTATTGCCAAGTATTAATTTCTTATTAATTAAGTGCTCTTTACCATTACATGTGATTATTGATGTTGGAATGACATCATGCTTAATCATCAACTTAAAACATAAAGCATCATCTGTTAGTGGATTGTATTCATCTTTTTCACATTCTATAGCTCCGTGCTTTATTCTTGACCATGTAAAACTATTTTGGCGTAAAGTCACACCTTCAATATCAGCTATACGTTTACAAATCTCTAAATCGGTTAACATATTTATTCTCCTTTATAGTTTGTTAAATTAACTACCGCAGTAACCGCCATCACATTGTCTAGCAAACTCTCTACCTTCTTTAGTTTCCGTTTCATAAGCCACATCAGAAACACCTTCAAACATAACGCACTGCTCGCCTTTTAATTTATATTCATTTGGTACGTACTGGCTTTTAAACCCTCTTTCACCTCTGCCCCAAGCAACAGCCTGCCGAATACCGACCCCCCCACCAACGCGGTAAGGCCTAAACATAGTTCTTGGCTTGTCGTTTCTGGTGTGACCCATTTCAATTTCAATGCTTTCTATTAAATCAATTCTCGGATCGTTAAGCGGCATCATTGAGAGGTCTGTTTTATTAGCACAAACACACGGGTAACACTCCATTGATGAGTGAGGTAATGGTTTAAAAGGTGTTTTATTAATTAGCTCATCACGCATAACCTCGTCATACCTAACTAATGGGTTCCAAACATCGCGCCCACCATGCTTTTTACTTTCCTCTTGATGTTCGGCTAAGTCAGCACGGTTCAGGCTTTCCTCTCTTCTTCTACCGGTAACACATATCAAGTCTAAATCGGGATCTATTTTCTCTAGCAACTCATTATTTGGCTTTTCTTTTAACTCTTGCGTACAAAACTGCATCGCGCTTGCTGGCATCGGCCAACCTTTTTTTCTACGAACAAGAGCCTCAAGCCCTTCTGATTTTGTTATATAAAAAGTAACACCTAAACCAAGCAGCCATTCGCCAATCTTTTTAATCCTCAAAGGCCAATCATTACGCGCCCACCCTGTATTGTTATAAACAACACAAAAATCTAAACCCTTATCTATCATTAGCTGAATATTGGCTATTGAATCATTACCGCCAGAACAGCCAACTATATATTTATGCATCTTTATTCTCCTTATAGTACGTTATCTAAATCGTTGATGAATTAACAATAGCAATTAATATTTGACTTGTCTATAAAGACATGTAATTATTTGTACAGGTTTACTAAATAGGAATTAATTAATGAAAGATTTAACTGTTAAGCAAAAGGCTGTACTGAGTGCCATAAAAGAGTTTATTAATAAAAATAGCTTTCCACCAACATGCCAAGAATTAAGGAGTATACTCGGCTATTCTTCTGCTAATTCAATTACTGGCTATTTAGATTTAATTGAAAAGAAAGGCTACATAAAAAGAGCACCAAAAATCGCGCGTTCAATAGTGGTTTTATAGGCATAAAAAAACCGCTTTGCGATAGCGGCTCAATTAATCAGTAGAAGGTAATTATATATGAGTAATAAAAAGAAGTCATTTTTATTGCATATCGACAGCTTAGATATACTTGATGATCTAACTAACGGGCAAGCTGGAGTCTTATTTAAAGCTATAAAAGCCTATCAGCACGATGATGATTTTCCGATAGATAGTATCGTTAAAATAGCGTTTTCACCATTCAAAAACCAGTTTATCAGGGATGATGAAAAATACAATAAAACATGCGAAAGGCGCGCCATTGCTGGCTCTAAGGGAGGTAAGCAAAAGGTAGCAAATGCTAGCAAATGCAAGCAAAAGGTAGCAAACGTAGCAGATACAAAGAATAAGAATAAGAATAAAACAAAGAATAAGAGTGATAATAATAAAGAAGTAACTAAGGATCTTGTCGCTGACGCTCCTACATTTAATTTTAAAAGTGAATTGTTATTGCTTGGTGTTGATAAAGATATTTTAGATGATTGGATTAAAGTCAGGATTAAGAAGAAAGCGGCTAATACAAAGACAGCATTGGCAGGATTTTTAACAGAAGCGACAAAAGCAAACTTGAGCGTTGCTGATGCTGTTAAAGTTTCTGCTGAAAATAGTTGGTCAGGGTTTAGATCGTCATGGTATGCAAATTTATCGCCAGACCAAAAAGCTAAATCAACACACACTTTTGAAAATCAAAATTATCAATCAGGAAAATTCTAATGAAAACTCTTAAATCTATGCCAGATGATCCAGAGGTCAAACATTGTGAAAAGCATGGTGACTATAAAGTTAAATATGCGCAAATAGGCGGAGGTAAATGCTGGGTGTTTGATAACTGCTGTGCTTGTGTTGATGAAGCTGACGCAGCAGCAAAATTACAAAAAGAAAAGGATGACGCTGCCCGTGATATAGAATACAAAAATAAACTCCGTGAGAGCAACCGTGTTAACGCTGGTATATCAAAGCGCAATCTATATAAGACGTTTGATGATTATATTTGCACTAGTGACGGACAAGCCAAAGCCAAGAGCGATTGCGAGAGGTTCGTGAAAGAGTTTCCAAGTCAAAAAAGCATGATCATGGTTGGTGGTGTTGGCACTGGTAAAACCCTGCTCGCTTCCGCAATGCTAGACTCTTTAGTTGATAATAATCGTTGCGAGATAATTAAAGTTATTGATTTGATACGCCACTTAAAATCCACTTGGGCTAGAGATAGTGAAAACACAGAAGAGGATTTGATCAAATACTTTGTTGATCTTGATTTGTTGGTACTCGATGAAGTTGGGTCTCAATTTGGTAGCGATACTGAAAAGTTATTTATATTCGATATCATCGACGGACGATACCAAGACATGAAGCAAACTGTATTGATCAGTAATCTTGATATTAACGGCATTAAAGACGTTATCGGTGAGCGTTGCGTTGATAGATTACGTGAAGGCGGTGGCAGTATGATAGCCTTTAATTGGGAGAGTAATCGTGCTTAATGAAAAAGAAATAATAGCGCCTGACTGGTGTACACTACCCGAATTGATGGAGATATTAAATGATACCTCTTGGGCTTATGAGTATTTCAACGTAAACAATTCAAATAATGATGAGCAAGGAAAGTAAAAATGCAGCAATACAACAGAAAAATAAAAAAACAGCTCTGGCATGATTGGCAATTAAAAGTAATAGCTGACAACGCAGGAATATTACCAGCAAATGAAATAGCTGAGAAAATAGGGCGTTCAGAGGTAGCGACTAGAAAGAAAGCAAATTTACATGGGTTTAGTTTAGTAATTAATGGAGGTGTAGGATGAATAATAAATTCGGTTTTGATTTTGGTAGCATGACAGTGACTAGAACATGTCATGATGAGCGAGCTAGTATTATCAGCGTATCAACAAAAAAGGCTAAGTTTAGTGTTAGGGCTACGAATGACGGCTCTGTTAGGTTTTATGATGATCAGGGTAATGAGTGCGAACTTATCATCAAGACTTGCTCAGAGCAGTTAACGGCTACACACAAGGAGTAAAAAAAATGAAATTTAATAACGAAAGAAATATTTTGTTACACTTTTTAAAAATAATTATCGGAGCTTGTTGGTATGATTAAGCCTCACTCAAAGAAAGGAATTATCATGAATTACTCAGACAGTACACCATTTACAAGATATGAACTAGATGTAGAGGCAGCAAGAGCAGACTTAAAGCATCATGGGGTAGATTTAAAGCTAGCCGCAGATATTAGCTTGAAGATTGCTCAGTTAACCTCTGAGTACGGAGACTGCCCAGAGGTCGCTTTAGCTTGTGTTGCGACAGGTTATAATTCAAAATGCATGGCTAAACAAGACTCTGAATTTGCATACTCTAACCAAGACAAAAAAGACGATCCTCTGTATGAATCGGCTTTAGCTTTTCAGGTCGTTGATGCCATAGTGAGTAGACACGAAAGTGACATTTACGAAGTGATATCGTCTTGGAGGAATTAAAATGGAAGTTAACGAGCATATAAATGCAGCTATAGAGAAAATAAAAGAGTCGTTAAACGATAGCAGGATGGCGCAAACAATTAAGTATTATCAGTCAGGACATGTGATGGAGGGTTTGATTGATGAGTATGATATTTCTGGCAAGTTTCCAAAAATAATTGTGTTATCTAGTACAAAAAAGAAATACTCAGTCCCGTTCTTTCAGGTAATAAAAATAGATAAATACAGTGGGTTTTAGTTAGTATCAGGGAAAATAAAAAATGAAATTTAACAACGAACACACTATACAACTACTAAATAGATTCTTATCATTTAAGTTCTCAGCTTATAGATTCGAAAGGCGTAACGGGTTAATTCATGGTTTGATTGACAAAGCAAAGCAAGAGTTTATTGATAACGGGATTCATACGAGATTGGTAGAAAAATTAGATGACAAATAACACGCAATAAAAAGCCCCAATTAAGGGGCTTAGTTTTATCTGGCTGTTAACACTCCATGCTATTATATAATTCTTCAAAGTAATCTTTATCACTAAGATTTTCCATATTAGCAATAAGTCTGTCATCTTCATAATTACGAACACCTCTGTAAGCTGCTGCATTCTTATTGTTAGACTTGGTATCTTCAAAGATTAGGCTGTCAGTATCGTTTTTAACATCAGATGTTATTTTTCTACGACTTATTTCTTCTTTGCCAATGTGATTGATGCTCATCATTTATACTCTCCCTCGTATGTAACCTCTAAAAAATCGTTAAGTTTCTTTTCTAATTTTAAGAATAGTTTATACATTATTTGATTTCCTTTTTATGTGCTTTCATTATTAAGTCAGCTACAACCTTTACTTTATTATCAACTAAAGAGCCAGAGTCTTTCCTTCGCTTAACTAGCTCCTTTAATAATTTATCTATATTAGTGTTTAATGCTACTGCGTTCGCCATGTTTATTCCTTGATTGATTAATATGTAATAAATATTAAATTAATACTTGCAATAAGTCAAATATAGTTTAATATTAATCTCAAGTCAGGTGATTAGGGCGCAACCACACAACCTGTAGATAAATATCAAAATGCGGTGCAACTAATTTAAAGGAGATAAAAATGAAAAATTATTTTATATATGATGGTCGTGCTAATTACGACATTGATTCAGCTTGTGTAGTTGAGTGTTTCGAGGCCAAGAATGACATGAGAGCTACTAGATATCATGTATTGAATTATATGTATGAAGATACTGTGCTATGTGATTCTGATAATAATCTGATTTATTGTTCTGAGTCAGCTTGATAAAGGAGAATAAAAATGGAATGGTTAACATTAGAAATAAATCCACCAGAAGAAATAAAAGCAATTATAGGGAAGAAAGAGAGCGCATTTGGTTACGGGCCTAGTTATCGCATAGTTGATTTTTGCGAAAAAGAATCAAGTGTTGATAATGTAATTAATGACCTTCAAAGTCATAGCATGACGCATTGGAAGTATATCGAGGGAAATGATGAGTGATTTAATAACATACATAGGTCAGCAAGAATCTTTCTTTTTACCAGCTCTTACTGATGAAAAAATATCGTGGGAAAAAGAGAAGCAGTTTGCTATTCAGGCATTTAATAGTAATAAATTTTTACTTGATACCGCATCTAAAAATCCTGCAAGCCTGCAGGCTGCAATTATCAATGTTGCATCTATCGGCGTTAGCTTAAACCCTGCAAACAAACACGCTTACTTAGTTCCTCGTGACGGAAAAGTTTGTTTAGATATTTCATACATGGGCTTGATGCATTTAGCGATGAGTACAGGATCAATATTGTGGGGTCAATGTAAATTAGTACACAGCAAGGACACTTACTCGAATAAAGGTTTAGATAAAGCGCCTGAGCATTCCTATAGCCCATTTGGTGACAGGGGTAATGTGGTTGGCGCTTACTGTACAGTTAAGACTTGTCACGGTGATTATCTAACTGATGAAATGTCTTATGATGATATTTGTAAAATACAGAATTCCTCTAAAGCTAAAAACGGCCCGTGGAAAACTCACTGGAATGAAATGGCTAGAAAAACTGTTGTTAAACGAGCTGCTAAGTATTGGCCAGCAATCGACCGCTTAAACAACGCTATCCATCATTTAAACACTGACAACAACGAGGGTTTAGAGGATGAGAATAAAGAATACTCTGAAAAATTTAATTCTCTTTATGAAGGCAATAGCGAACCATTAATATTATGGGGTTATATAGAGCAATTTAGAGATAAAGAAGATGTATCTCAATATATTTACAGAAACTTCCCTAAAGGACATAAAACAAAAGTTGCAGCAATATTGAAAGATGCCCGTGATATGTTTTTTCAATACAAGGCTATTTTTGAAAGTGGTGATGAATTAGCCATAGAAGAGGCGAGAGGTGAGTTATCAGAAGTAGAATTAAAAATAATCAATACTGGCATTAAAGCTAGAAATTAAATAATTAAATAGGAGGAAGAATATGAACGAAGAATTACAGAAAGCTCTAGGTGAGTTATTAGGTAAAGCTAACAGCGGCATTGACACTGCTAGTAACTTTCTTGCTGCTGAGTTACCTGATGTTATACAGCAATTGTTAGCTTGGTACATGGTTGAGAATGTAATATTTTTCATAGTTAGCTTGTTGTCATCATTAGCTTTGTGGAAGGCTGCCGCTAGATGCAGAAAAGAAAACGAAAAAAATAGATACGAAATGTGGGATTTTGGGATGTGTCTTTGTGGTTTCGGCTCAGTAATCACTGTTTTCATATCAATATCATTCCTCGTTGACGGATTGAAAATATGGATAGCCCCTAAGTTATGGCTTATTGAATACGCAGCAAGCTTAACTAAATAGATTTTAAATAAAGAGGATAAGAGTAAATGTCAAAAATGCAATTCGATATAAAAGTAAAAAACGGAACTTACGTTAACAGTCAAAACGAAACTAAATCTCGTTATAAGACTGTGGGTAAAGTAATGATCAATGATGACGGTTCACAGTTTGCGTTATTAGATCCAACTATCAACCTTGCAGGATTTGAAAGAGATGCTGGTAAAGATATGTTAATTGGCTCATTCTTTGAGCCATACGAGCAAAATCAACAGCAGAATAATAATCAGCAATCTCAAGGCGGGTTTCAAGGGCAGCCACAAGGCCAGCAAGGAGGATTCCAGCACAATCAAAACACAGGCTTTCAACAAAGATAACAACTAGCGACCCAAGGACGGGTTTATTTTTGAAGTTGTTGTTAGGCGGTAACTATTGGAGATAGAGAATGAAAGTAGGCTATTACAAAGATGATTTAGAAATTGTAGATGCAGATACGGTGAATCATGCTGCTGAAACGTTCGCAGAAGAAAACCACGAAATATGCGAAGAAAGTGATCATAAATTCAGTTTGTTTGTAGAGGATGAAAAAGGCACTTTATTCGAGGTAAATATGTTTGTTGAATATGATCCTAGATACGAAATAGAGAGTAGCGCGATAACCGCCTAACACTGTTACTAAGGTTCGTTTATCTCGCTTTTACACATTAGACCAGTTTATGTAGGTGTTTGAGTTTAAGTGAGATTAAAAAATAAGAGCGATTTATTGCGTGAAAGGAGGAAAAGTGATTAAAAAGATACGTAAGAGTTTATACTTGGCTAATGGGTTTAAGGCGCTCCTTGTTATGATAGTGCTGTTTTCTATAGTAGCTATTTTAATCGCGCCAGCTTATTTTGGGTGTTTCGGGTGAAAGTAATATTAACTAATGTGAGTAAATTAAAGATGGGTGATATAAGTAAGAACTTTAGCCGCAGTGAATTTAGCTGCAAATGTCAATGTGGGTTTTCAACAGTTGACGTTGAGCTATTGAAAGTGTTGGAGATAGTGAGGGCGCACTTTAAAAAACCGATAAAGATTAATAGTGGATGTCGATGTGAAAAACACAACGCTCACATAGGCGGAGCATTAAACAGTAAGCACAAGCTTGGTATTGCTGTTGATATTGTGGTTGAGGACATAGAGCCGATGGTGGTGTATAATTTCTTAGATAGGTACATGCCTAATAAGTACGGTTTAGGTGATTACACAACGTTTACTCATGTAGATGTTAGGGCTGATAAGTGGAGGGGGTAACATGAGTTGGTTTACAAGTTTATTCACAAGCAACGCAGCAGAGCCAATTGACGCTATTGGTAATGTGGTCGATAGTTTATTTACTTCTGATGACGAAAGGCTGTCACATGAAGAAGTTAAACTCAGGTTAATGCAAAAACCACAATTGGCACAGGCTGAAATCAATAAGGTTCAGGCGGCTAGCCGTAGCACTTTTGTAGCAGGGGCGCGCCCTTTCTTGATGTGGGTGTGCGGTGTTGGCTTGGGCATGGCGTTTATAGTTAATCCATTGCTGGAGTATTTCATGCCTGGCGACGGTATTATTAACGTGCCTCTTGAGCAGATGATGGAGTTAACTTTGGCAATGTTAGGTCTTGCAACACTTCGTACAGTCGAAAAGCTAAACGGCGTGAGTAAGTAGTGATATAATGGATTTTTCAATACACGAGGCTTTATCATGGGTACTACTAAGCGTAAAAAAGGGGGTGGCGGCACAAAGCGCAAGTAATATTTTGCTTGCTTTGTACGTCATGTCTTACATAAAGATTAAAAGCGCCACTTATCTAGTGGCTTTTTTATGCGTGGAGGTTTACGGGAATATCTACTTATCTGACTATTTAACGACGTTTCAATACTATTTAGGTTATGCTTTTATTTATTCGATAATATATTTGTATGTGTTTCATAATAAAGGTCAATTAAAAATACTAGCTGCGTATGTTATACTGATTTTATTTGAACTTATCATGTGCTTAGATGCTATATATTACCCAGACACTGAAACGTATATTTATACGATTTACGCGAATATTGTTGTATTTATTCATCTTTATATCATTGCTCAGACTATCAACAGGCGAAAGCTTAGAGCAAGCGTGGGCGCAAGTCTTAACGCTTTGGGTCGCGTGTTGGGTGTTAATTACAATCTTTCATTTTTTTGGTATAATATCAAAAACACTAGCAAAGCAACGAGTAAAAGATGAGTAGCACAGATCAACTATTGGATGCATTAATTGGACAGGTAAGCAAGTTAACTGAATCTGTCGATAGGCTGGTCGTTATTGATGCGGCTAGAGAAGAAAGAGATAAACGGCAAGAAGAAAAAAACGAAAAATATGACGAATTTATAGATGAGAATACAATTCCGTTGGCTCGTGTAAAAAGATTTCAAGGTCATTGGGATAAAGCAAGTGACAAAGTTTTTACGTTGATAGTGATAGCTGTATTGGCTGCTGCTGGCTTTAATTTTTTAGGGTGATTAAAGTAATTAACTATAAGCGCGTCAAGAATTTAAAAGACAGGCCTAACACGATAAAGGATAGGTAATGAACAGTACACAGCAAATAAAACTAACTCAGTACATGACAAATCAAAAGCAAACATCTTCAAGTATCGCCAGGTCTATAGCATCATTAAATAACGACCTATCGGCAGCGTTAGAGCATCAAGCATACGCCAGGGGTAATCCTGACGAGGTAATTGATAGTGAGTTGCTAGCGATTATCGGTGTAGGTGTAGATCAATTACTTTCACAATATGAAGAGGTGAATAAAAAAAGAATTGATTTACTTAACGTTAAAGATGGGACCATGACTGTAGATGAGTTAATAACAAAATACAGCATTGACCTGTCCGTGTATTCTAATGCGTTAATCTAATGGCTTTTGGCTACACTAGAGCATTACCAACAATAACAGGGAGTCATAGTGACTTCCCTGTACTGTTAGATGCTGCAACTTTTCCCACTGCTGCCGTAGACGGTGGAGCAAGTTCAGTTGATAACGGAGGTGGAAACCTTCGCGCCTACACTGACGATACAAAAACAACTCAATTATCATTAGATGTTGTAACTTTTGTCACTGGTGTGTCTCCAGAGGTGGAGGTATGGGTAAAGATACCCACTGCTGCAACATCTGAAACAATATACTTAGAATCTGATAGTGTAGCAACAGCTCAACCTGCTGTAGGTGCTGCTTTTGGTAGGAACTCTGTATGGTCTGATTTTATATTGACCATGCACATGGAGTCTGCTAGCCCTGTCGATTCTACAGGAAATAACACATCTATAACTGCTAATGCAGTATCGACGATTACAGGTAAGATTGGCGGGGCGTTAGACTTTAACGGTTCGACTTCTGATATAGATTTAGGAGCTGCAATACTTCCTGTGGGAGATTTCACACAATCTGCATGGGTTAACCCTGATGTGTTGTCTGGATTTCAAGGTATTATCGGGAATTGGGTTAGTGGAGACACTGGGAGAACTTATGTAGGCACTAACGGAACAAGTGCTAACTGGGACGGGTACTCAGAAGGTGGCAACGCTAGAGGGGCGCTTTCTACTAGTGTGTATCAGATGGTAGCAGTTACAAGGACCGGGACTACAGCTACAATATACATTAACGGCGTAGCGCAAGGCGCTACAATCAATGATTTTGGCACGCCCAATGCTGATCATAATACGTTTATTGGCGCACTATCTCAAGGTACGTCAAATTTCTTTAACGGCGCGATAGATGAAGTAAGACTAAGTAACAATAATAGTTCAGCGGATAGGCTTTTAGCTGAGTTTAACAATCAGAACTCTCCGTCTACATGGGGTACGTCTGGCTCGTGGGCTGACAGTGGCGGGGGCAATACGTTAGCAGCAGATAGTGGGGCGTACACTTACACGGGCACAAGCGTTAACTTAATAAGAGCTAAAATACTAACTGCTGACAGTGGAAATTACACATATACAGGCACAAGCGTAAGTCTATTAAAAGGCTCTGTACTAAATGCTGACACAGGCGCTTATGCTTACACAGGCACTGATGTAACACTAACTTACACTCCTGCAGGTTCTTTTGTACTAACTGCTGATAGTGGTTTGTACACGTACACAGGCTCAGATATAAATTTTAATCGCAATCGTGTTATAATAGCATCAAGCGGCAATTACTCATACTCAGGCACAGATATACAGTTTTTATTGCCTGGTCAGGTATGGACGGATAAGCCAAGTGTATCAACTAATTGGACTAATAAAACACAAGTAACAACAATTTGGACGGATAAATAATGGCAACTTACAATAAATTTAATCAAACAGTGGAAGATATGGCGAACGGGGTTTATAACTGCGCGACAGATCAGTTCACCGTAGCTTTAACTGTAGCATCACCTGTGGCGGCCAATAGCGTGTTAGCGGATTTAACAGAGATATCATACACAAACTTAAGCTCGCGCAACTTGACGACTTCAAGCTCTGGACAGACATCAGGAACATTTACGCAATTGTTTAGTGATTTAGTTTTGACGGCTTCAGGTGGTGCAGTATCGGCATTTAGGTATGTAACTATCTACAACAACACACCGACTAGCCCAGCAGATCCGCTACTGTGTTATTATGATTTCGGTTCAAGTTTGGCTCTAGCTGATGGGGAACAACTCACTATAGACTTTACAACAAGTACATTTACATTAGCGTAAACCGTCAATAAAATGACAGGTCAATAACCTTTTAGGAGGACTGACAATGAAGCGTGGCGATAACAAAAAGAAGACTCAACGAGAGATTAATAAAGAGGAATTAAGACGGTACTTAGCTGAAAGGGGTAAGCTGTCTTATATATTTGATAATCTAGAAAAACTAGAAGACCAAACTATCGAGATGGATAGTGTTGCTGTATCGAGATTAAATTCAGCAAATTCAACGCGTTTGGCACTACTCAAAAAGTACCTACCTGATGAAAAGTCTGTAGAAATTAAAAACGCAGATGGCGAAACATTCAAGAGCGACACTAAGTGGACTATCGAGGTAGTGGATGCCTAGCTTGTCCATACCTAAAAAGTTAAAGCCTTTTCTATCACCTAAAAAATTCAAGGTAGCTTATGGTGGTCGCGGGTCTGGCAAGTCTATGTCTATTGCTGGTATGTTGCTAATGCGAGTTATGACAGAGGGCGCAAGGGTTGGATGTATGCGCGAAAACATGAATTCCATTGATGATTCAGTTCATGCGTTATTGGTTGATGAAATACACAGGTTAAAACTTGAAGGCTTCACAATACTAAATAACTCTATCAGCCATTTGTCAGGTGGTGAGATTAAATATAAGGGGTTGGCTAGGAATCCAGAATCAGTCAAGTCTATGCACGGATTTAATTACTTTTGGGTAGAGGAGGCAGGAACGCTATCTAAGCGATCAATTGATTTACTTGTGCCAACGTTAAGGGCTGAGGGTGCGGAGTTATGGTTAACATTTAATCCTGGTGCGAGTGCCGACCCTATATGTCAAGAATTCTTAAAGCCATTTGAAAAAAAGATGAAAGGTGGTTGCTATGAAGATGGTCTATACACGATTATAAAGTGCAACTATTTAGATAACCCCTTCTTTCCTGAAAACCTAAACCTGTTACGCATTAAACACAAAGAAACTAAATCAAGAGCTGAGTATGATCACGTTTGGCTTGGTGCTTATGCTGACGAAGTTGAAGACTCAATAATTAAACCTGAGTGGTTTGATGCTGCTGTGGATGCCCATAAGGTAGATAGGCTTCGAGAGATATTTAAACCTGTTGGCGCTAAAATAGCCGCTCATGATCCAAGTGATTCAGGTAGCGACAGTAAAGGCTTTTGTTTAAGGCACGGATCAATAATTAAAGTAGTCAAAGAGCGTGATACTGGCGAGATAGACGAGGGTTGCGATTGGGCTACAGGACTAGCACTAAAAAACAATGCTGATTGGTTTATATGGGACGGTGACGGAATGGGAACTGGCTTAAAGCGTCAGGTATCTATTGCTTTAGACGGAACACGAACACGCTACCAAATGTTTAAAGGTTCTCTATCAGGCAAGGGTCAAGATAATGCCGAAAGGATATACCAAGCCGAGTATGGTGATAAAAAATCGAATCCAAAAGCGTATAAAGAGGTATTTAAGAACAACCGCGCTCAGTATTACATAGAGTTGGCTAATAGGTTTTATAATACTTACCGCTGTGTTGAGCGTAGTGATTATGTAGACCCAGATGAGATGATAAGTTTGGACAGTGAAGGTGTAGAGGATATTGATGCCTTGCGTTCAGAGGTATGCCGGATACCTAGAAAGCAAAACCCTAATGGGTTAGAGCAAATCATGAACAAGATGGAAATGAAAAAACTAGGCATTGATTCGCCTAACATGAGTGACAGTTTAATGATGGCGCTATTTAAGCCGCCAATCAAAAAGAAGCGTAAAGCTTTAAATTATGGTAAAGCTAATATTGTTTGACGGTGCAGTTAATACTTACTAGATGGACTTTTACCTGTAGTATTGCCAAATGAACGAGGTGCTGACAACTGTTTAGTTGCCTTGCTTCCACACTCACAGTCTATTTCTTTAGTATCACGCTCAACTAATGGCTGGTATCTACGCTGGCAAGATGCACACTTGAAGTTAAGTAATATTTTCATTTTGCTTATCCTTATCATTGTCAAAAGTTAAGATATCACCCCTAAAAACATGGCACTGACTACAGCAATCGCAATAATATAACAATTCTCCTTTAGGGTTTGCTTTTCGTATAACAAGTAACTGCTCAATTAAATCTCTTATCTTCATTTTAATTTATCCTCCAGGCCTTTGCACATATCCTCAAGTTGAGTCACTAGGTTTGTATTGTTACATCTAGCGTTGTATGTTTCTATTCTTATACCCCACCTAGCGCAAGCATCTTCGACTAGCCATCCTTTAGAAGTAAGTATCCTTGTTGCATTGTGTTTTATCATTGCATACCTCGTAAATTCGCATATTCAGATAGTGATTATCGCACATTTTAAGGGTGTAGCAAACAAGTTATAATATGTAAATAAATTCAAAGGAATCCTTATGGCTAAAATGAAAGATAGCGAATTAGTATCGTTATTATCTGCTGCTGAGAATGATGCAGCTATCTATAACGGTCAATTCATGGCTGAAAACACCAAGTATTTGAAAGGCTATCTCGCATTAAAGGAGGGTGATTTTTCCGCACCTATAGATCAATCAAGTGTGGTGTCAACAGATATTGCTGATGTGGTTGAATCTGATATGCCATCTCTGGCTAGAATATTTTTAAGTTCGGGAGGTATAGTTTCTTTTGTTCCTAATACTGACAACGAAGCTGAGATATTAGAAGCTGAAGAAAAGACCAAGTATGTAAACTGGATTATTCGCAATCAAGCTGATTCTTTTATGTTGCTACACAACTGGATGAAAGACGCAGAGATTCAAAAGAACGGTGTCGTTAAATACTTTATTGATGAGCAAAAAGAAGTTGAAGAAGTTGAGTATACAGGTGTTGATCAATCAGAATTGAGCGCGATAGTTGACAGCTTAAAGGGAGCAGAAGTTGATAAAGTCAAGGTTGAGGCTACCGAACGTTCAGAACCTAACGAATTAGATGACACTTTTGATATCAAGTTCCGCGTCACAAGAACAGAAAAGAAAGTCTGTATTATCAATGTTCCTCCTGAGGTTTTTCTTATCACCAAAAACGCTAAGTCACTAGATGATGCTGAGCTAGTTGGTGACAGGGTGAGAAAGACTCGCGGTGAATTATTGGCTGAAGGCTTTAAGAAAGAATTGATAGACCAGTTAGCTAGTGTTGATGATGAAGATAATCGAAACTCCAATTTACAGTCTATTCGTGATCGCGATCAAGGTGGCGCTGATGTAGATGTCCATATTAATGATTGGGCTAGTGAGTTTGTAGAGATATCCGACTTATACGTAAAGATTGATTATGACGGGGACGGTATCGCAGAGCGTAGGCATGTAATGATTTCAGGTAACAGGGTATTAGTTAACGAGTCTTTTAATCATGTTCCTTACGCGTCTTTATCTGCTATTTTAATGCCTCACAAGGCGATAGGTAGAAGTCGCGCAGAAATCACTTACGAAACACAAAGGCAGCAAACTTTTAACGCTCGTGCTATTAACGATAATATACGTGCGGTAGCTAAACCGCGTCACGTTGTACATCCTGACGTTGATTTAGATGATATGTTGACAATTCGTGATAACGGTATTATCAGGATGGAGGATGACACAAATCAAACGCCTCAAACAGCAGTCATGCCAATGGTTACCCCTTACGTTGGTAACGAGATATTACAAGTTATCCAATACGTAGACCAAAAGAGAGCGCAAACAACAGGCGCTTTATTGTCTAATCAGGGTTTAGATGCTGACAAATTAATGCAGGAAACCGCTACTAGATTTAACGGTGTACAAGATGAGGGCGAGGCCAAGATCGAATTGATAGCTCGTAACTATGCAGAAACAGGCTACCGAAAACTATACGAGGGCATAGCATGGCTCGTGTCTCGATTCCAAGATACAGAAACAGAGTTTAGAGTTCTAGGCAAGGCTTTAAGTGTTAACCCGAAATCTTGGAAGTACAAGCATTCTATTGAGTCTAAAGTTGGCTTAGGTGCTGGC
>Ga0209345_10001037_pt1 | contig 35029 bp, 33 predicted proteins | sample Cruoilmetagenom7_FD_187294 | JGI IMG/M metagenome (GOLD analysis project Ga0209345, IMG submission 187294) | Oil polluted marine microbial communities from Coal Oil Point, Santa Barbara, California, USA - Sample 7 (SPAdes) (version 2) | ecosystem: Environmental > Aquatic > Marine > Oil seeps ...
GGCGTCAACATCGGCCTCTTCTGCGCCACTCCCATGGTCGCCCTCACACGCAACATCCCGCGCAAACAGGCTTTTGAAATGCTCACCACCGGCGAGTTCATCCCCGCCCCCCGCGCCGCGGAACTGGGCCTGATCAACCGCGCTGTGCCCGGTGACCAACTCGAGACCGAAACCCAAGCCCTCGCCGAAAAGATCGCCACCAAACTCGGCACCGCCGTCACCCACGGCAAAACCGCTTTCTACGAGCAACTCAATCTGCCCACCGCCGAAGCCTATGCCTTCACCGGCGATGTCATGGTGCGCAACATGCTCGACGCCAACACCCGCGAAGGCATCGACGCATTCTTGGAAAAGCGCCGCCCCGACTGGACCCAGTGATTGTTTCCAAACACGCGGCGCACTGTTGCAAATTGACTGCTGGCAAATCTGGCGAAATTGGGGCAAAGATAGGACAAGGCCACAGGCTTGATGCTTTTGGGTCGCCGCCAGCGGAAGGTCCCTCCGGGTCAGCTCTCACTGACCGACCATCCCCGCAGCGGCGACCCCAAAACCATCCCCCCAGACCCGCTGCTACCTCTTGCCCATTGCGCGCGCGGCTGCCCTGCCCTACATCGCCCCCATGACAGATACATTGCACATCATCGGCGGCGGCATGGCCGGATCAGAGGCCGCCTGGCAGGCCGCAAACGCAGGCGTTTCCGTGGTCATCCACGAAATGCGCCCCAAGGTCGAAACCTTCGCCCACCAAACCGGGCTCTTGGGCGAGATGGTCTGCTCCAACTCCTTCCGCTCGGACGATGACGAGCAAAACGCCGTCGGTCTGCTGCATTGGGAAATGCGCGCCGCGAATGGCCTGATCATGGCCTGCGCCGACAAAAACCGTCTGCCCGCAGGTGGCGCTTTGGCGGTGGACCGTGACCCCTTCGCGCAGACCGTCACCGATACGCTGATGGCCCACCCCAATATCACCGTCGAATACGGCGAGATCACCGAACTGCCCAAAGACGGCAAATGGATCATCGCCACCGGCCCGCTGACCTCCGGCGCACTGGCCGAAGCCATCGCCGCCGAGACCGGCGCCGAAGCGCTCGCCTTCTTCGACGCCATCGCGCCGATCGTCTATTTCGACAGCATCGACATGTCCAAAGCCTGGATGCAGTCGCGCTATGACAAGGGCGAAACCGAGGAAGAGCGCACCGCCTACCTCAACTGTCCGATGGACAAACAGCAGTACGACGATTTCATCGACGCGCTGCTCGAAGCCGAAAAAACCGAGTTCCGCGAAGGCGAAACCGCGGGCTATTTCGACGGCTGCCTGCCCATTGAAGTCATGGCCGAACGCGGCCGCGAGACCCTGCGCCATGGCCCGATGAAGCCCGTGGGCCTGACCAATCCGCACCAACCGGACGTCAAAGCCCATGCCGTCGTACAGCTGCGCCGCGACAACAAACTGGGCACGCTTTACAACATCGTCGGGTTTCAGACCAAGATGAAATACGGAGCGCAAACGGATGTTTTCAAACGCATTCCAGGATTGGAGAACGCCCGCTTCGCCCGCCTAGGCGGCATCCACCGCAACTCCTTCATTAACTCCCCGACATTGCTCGACGACCAAATGCGCCTGCGCAGCCAGCCCAACATTCGCTTTGCCGGGCAGATCACCGGCGTCGAAGGCTATGTCGAAAGCGCCGCCATGGGCATGCTTGCAGGCCGTATGGCCGCCGCCGAAATCAAAGGCGGCAGCCTGCCGACCCCGCCTGACAGCACCGCCATGGGCGCGCTGATCACCCACATCACCGGCGGCGCGGATGCTAAGACGTTCCAGCCGATGAACGTGAACTTCGGCCTCTTCCCCCCGGTCGAAGGGCTCAAATCCGGCCGCCGTGGGCGCAAGGACCGCTACAAGGCCTATACCGACCGCGCCAAGGCCGAGTGGCAGAACTGGCTCGATCAGGGTTAACGCTGGACGCTCAAGCTCATCCCCCATAGTTTAGGGGGATGACAGAGCGATACATCGACAGAGCCTACGCCGCGCGCGATCCAGAAGAGATCCGTGAAATTTACAACGATTGGGCGAGCACCTACGAAGCCGACATAACGGCTGAAGGCTATGCGACACCGCAACGTGCTGCCGCCGCCTTGGCAGAGTTCGTTGAAGACAAAGAGCAGCCCATTCTCGACATTGGCTGTGGCACCGGATTGTCAGGCAGAGCGCTGAAAGACGCAGGCTTCACGACCATTGATGGCGCCGACACCTCGGCCGAAATGCTGTCTCAGGCTGATAAAAAGGGAATATACCGCAGCCTGTTAGAGGTCGGTCCTAATGCGGAACTGCCGTTTAAAGACGGCACGTATGCGCTAATTACTGCCATAGGCGTCATTGGCCCCGGCGCTGCGCCGATCTCCCTATTCGATGCCTTGATGCATAAATTAGGAAAGGGCGGCAAGCTATTGTTTTCGCTTAACGATCATGCGTTGGTCGATAGCGGCACCTTAGGCATGATCCATGAATGGACCGATTGCGGCGCAGCCGTGCTACTTTTCTCTGAAGAAGGCCCGCACCTTCCCGGCAGGAACCTGAACTCCACAATCTATCTCATTGAAAAAAAGTGACCTTCACCACGAGATTTGCGCCTTCTCCGACCGGGCCACTGCACCTCGGCCATGCCTATTCTGCGCTGCTGGCATCTGACTTAGCCAAAGCGCACGGCGGGCAGTTTCTGCTCCGCATTGAAGATATAGACCAATCTCGGTCACGCAGCCAATGGGAGGCGCAGATCTACCGCGACCTAGAGTGGCTCGGCCTGCAATGGCCCAAGCCCGTCATGCGGCAATCCGACCGTTTGCCCGGCTATCAAACCGCGTTGGACGCCCTGTGGGATCGAGGCTTGCTCTATGCCTGCACCTGCAAGCGACGCGACATCATAGCCGCAAGCACCGCGCCGCAAGAAGGTGCTGAACCGGTCTTTGGGCCTGACGGACCAATCTACCCCGGCACTTGTCGTGACGCGCAGCATCCACGCGACGCCGGTGCGCTGCGGCTTGATATGCGCAAAGCATTAAGTTCTTTATCAGATTCAGCGCTGTCCTTCGTAGAGGAAGGCGCAGGACCAAAGGGAGAAACCGGCGAAATACTGGTGCGGCCCAACCACCTTATTGACCTAGTCGGCGACGTCGTTCTGGCGCGCCGTGATATGGGCACCTCCTACCATCTTTCCGTGGTGCTAGACGATGCCGCGCAGGCCGTGACCCATGTGGTTAGAGGACGTGACCTCTTTGAAGCAACGGCAATTCACGCGCTGCTTCAAGCCCTGCTCGGCCTACCGACCCCGCGTTACCACCACCACCGCCTGATCAGGGATGACGCAGGCAAACGGCTGGCCAAGCGCGACGATGCTCGGGCGCTCTCCCTATACCGCGAAAATGGTGTGACGCCGATGGAAATCCGAAATATGTTAGACCTTTAGGAGAAGAAGTTAACCTTCAGGCGCCATCAGTTCGACTTCTTCCCCGGCCTCAACACCAGTGTAAAAGCAGCTGCGCCGCCCAGTGTGGCAGGCCGGGCCCGTCTGGTCCACCAGCATCAGCAGACAGTCGCGATCACAATCGACTCGCATTTCAACCAGCTTTTGCACATTGCCGCTGGTTTCCCCTTTGACCCAAAACGACTGCCGCGATCGGCTCCAATAGGTTACCCTGCCTGTCTCCAGCGTGCGCGAGATGCTTTCCGCGCTCATCCATGCCAGCATCAACACCTCATGGGTCTTTGCGTCCTGCGCGATGGCCGGTACGAGACCCGCGTCATTGAACTCAAGGCTTGCAGGATCGAATGTCATCGGGCACCTCAATGGAAATATTTGCATCTGCGTCTGCGGCGCTTATGTAGGGTTTTGATACGAAAAGGAACAGCCATGTCGGATGAGACAGACCTCATCAAGCTCTACTCCGCGCGCATCCTCGCGCTTGCGGCGGACATCCCGCATCTGGGCCGCATGGAGGATCCGCAAGCCAGCGTCAAACGCCGCTCGCCGCTTTGCGGCTCTACTGTGACGGTGGATGTGCGTATGGAAGATGGGCGGCTGGCCGACATGAAACAAGACGTGAAGGCTTGCGCTCTGGGGCAGGCCGCTGCCGCCGTTGTGGGCGCCGCCGCCCCCGGCAGCACGGCTGCCCAAGTCACCCGCGCGCGCGATCAACTGCGCGCCATGCTCAAGGGCGAAGGCCCGGCGCCCGAAGCGCCCTTTGATGGGCTGGAGGTCCTGACCCCTGCCGCAGCTTACAAAAACCGCCATGCTTCCATCATGCTGAGCCTTGAGGCGCTTAACGAGGCGATGCAGCAGGCGGAGGCTCCGGCGGGCATTAGCGAATTGTAAGCAAAATCGTGACAAACGCTTAGGGAGCATATGTATCCCGAGGTTTTCATGACATTGCACAGCCCGCTTCGCCCCTCGCCACAGTTGGACCGATTGGCGGAATCCGCTGCCGCTTTAGGCTATGAGATCGTGGACATCGTCGGTTTTCTCGACCTTGTCGAAACCCATGCGCGAAACCAGCGCGGCTTGCTCAGCACGCTGGGCCAAAGCGCTCAGGACGTGGTGGCCGCGAATGGTGACGTGCGCGAACGGGTGGTCGCCTTGGGCGCGACATCAGAACAGGCGCTGCGCGAGGTGCAATCCTCTGTCAGCATGGTCCGTACAGCGGGCGGCAAGACACGGGATGTCGCCGTCTGGGTCAAGGCGCTGGCCGACAGAACCGACGCCGTTGGCGAGACACTCAAAGCGGTCAAGGCCAACAACAGTCAAATTGCCCAGATCGCGACTCAGGTTAACACGCTAGCAATTAACGCCAAAATCGAAGCCGCCCGCGCGGGTGAAGCAGGGCGTGGCTTTGCCGTTGTGGCGGATGCAATCAACGATCTGTCCCAAAAGACCCGCACTGCAGCCAAGCAGATTTCTGAAAATATCGAATCCCTGACAGGTTGGATTGATGATCTTGGGCAGGAAGCCGAAAGCGTTGCCGATGACGCCGGACAGGTGCTCGACACGTCGTCGGAAACGGACAATGCGCTGAGCCGGATGGAGAACACGATCCAGACCGAGCATGAACAGACTTTGTGCATCGCCAGCAGCGCCGAACGCGCGCAGGCGGCGCTGACCCAGTTGCAGCCCGCAGTGCAAGATATTGACGCCACGGTGCGGGAAACTTCGGATGGGATTGAGACGGCCCATGCCAGAATGCTTGCTCTGATCGATTCGTCCGAACATATCGTGCAATCCGTGGCGAGCCTTGGTGGCACGTCGGTGGATGCACCCTTTATTGCCTATGTCCAAAAAGCGGCGAAGGCGATTTCAGATGTCTTTGATGCCGCCGTTGCCCGAGGAGAGATTTCCGATGCCCAGTTGTTCGACCGTCAATACCAAGAGATCCGGGGGAGCCATCCTGCGCAGTTTTCAACCCGCGCGTTGGACTTCTTGGATCGGGTACTGCCAGATATTCAAGAGCCCGCCTTGGAGTTCGACAGCAAGGTAGTCTTCTGCGCGGCGGTGGACGTGAACGGCTATCTGCCGACCCATAATCGCATGTTCTCACAACCACAAAGCAGCGACGTTGTCTGGAACACCGCGCATTGTCGCAATCGCCGTATTTTTGACGACCGCGTGGGGCTGAAGGCCGGGCGAAATACCGAAGACTTTCTTTTGCAAGTCTACCGCAGGGACATGGGGGGCGGTGAATTTCGCGTGATGAAAGACCTGTCTGCGCCGATCCGCGCGGGGGGGCGCCACTGGGGCGCTTTACGTTTGGCCTATAGCCGCTGATCCCACTGCACAAAAAAAACGCCGCGCATCCAGAGGGATGGCGGCGTCAGTCGGCATAACTCATGTGGGACCCACGTTGTCGGCAAAGCCGACGGACAGGCATGTCGGTGCATCAAATTGGGACGGATGCAATCTGACAACGTGGCATGAGAGCCTGAGGCAACTCAGACAAAGGCGGGCAGATGTAGGCCAACCACCAACATTACGATCAAAGCTGCCGCACCAGCGGCGTCCTGAAGCAATGTATCCTGCGACCGTGCCGCGATGGATTTGAGTGTTTGGAATGTCATCATCTGCTCACCTCCTCTTTGTTGCTCCTTTGTTCTCATTTACCACGTGTTAAGTAAAGAACTTTTTGAGAACATTCGCGAACAAAAAGAACGGAAAGCTTCTAACCCACTGATATTAAACGGATCGCCTCATCCTGCCGCATCAGCCAGAGAAGCAAGCGCACGGCCTTGCCTCGTGCTGTCTCAAGCGTGGGATCATCGGCCAAGAGTTTGCGCGCATCCGATTGTGCTACCGCCATGAGCCCGGCCTGCCGCTCCAGATCCGCCACCCTAAAGCGCGGCACGCCTGACTGCGCCGTGCCGATCAGATCGCCGGTGCCGCGCATTTGCAGATCGGTTTCGGCAATGACGAACCCATCCTCAGACTCGCGCAGCACTTCCAGCCGCTGCCGCCCCGTGTCGCTGAGCGGTGCTTGATACATCAGCAAACAGGTCGACGCCCCCTCCCCGCGTCCGACCCGGCCCCGCAACTGGTGCAACTGCGCAAGGCCGAAAATTTCGGCCCGTTCCACCACCATGATTGTCGCATTGGGCACATCGACGCCAACTTCAATCACCGTGGTCGCCACCAGCACTTTGGTCTTGCCCGCTTGAAAGGCGCGCATCGCCGCGTCTTTGTCTGCCGGCGGCATCTGACCGTGGACCAGCCCCACGACCCCCTCGCCAAGCGCAGCCCGCAGTCGTTTGAACCGGTCTTCCGCCGCGGTCAGATCGCTAACCTCGCTTTCCTCGACCAGTGGGCAAACCCAATAGCATTGCCGCCCCTCGCTGATCGCATGGCGCATCCGGTCGATGACTTCGTCCATCCGTCCGGTCGACACCAGCGCCGTGCGAATGGGCTGCCGCCCTGGTGGCTTTTCGTCCAACACTGAAACATCCATGTCGCCATATTGCGCCAACGCCAGACTGCGCGGGATAGGCGTCGCGGTCATCACCAGCACATCGGCCAAACGCCCCTTGCGGCCCAACTCCAGCCGCTGCCGCACGCCGAAACGGTGCTGTTCGTCCACGACCGCCAACCGCAGATCGGCAAAGGCGACATCCGCCTGAAAGACCGCATGGGTGCCGACTAGAACCTGAATATCGCCGCGTTCAAGCGCTTCGAGCTTGGCCCGCCGCTCGCCACCCTTGTCGCGCCCGGTCAGGATTTCCAGCACCACGCCCGCCTGTTCCGCAAGCGGCTGAAGCCCCATAAGATGTTGGCGCGCGAGGATCTCCGTCGGCGCCATCAGCACCGCCTGTCCACCGGCCTCAACCGCACGCAGCAGCGCCATAAAGGCCACCAAGGTCTTCCCCGCGCCAACATCGCCTTGCAGGAGACGGTTCATCCGCGTCTCCTGCGCCATATCGGCGGTGATCTCTTCAAGCGCGCGCCGCTGCGCCCCGGTGGGACTGTAGGGCAAAGCATTTAGTACCTTGCGCTGCAACGCGCCGTCGCCAAGGCTAACACGCCCTTTCTTGCGCCGCTCATGTTGACGGGCCAGCGCTAAGGTCACCTGATGGGCCAGCAACTCATCATAGGCGAGCCGTTCGCGGGCGGGGGCTGTTGCGGTCAGATCAGTGGCGTTCTGCGGGTCATGCGCCGCCTGCGCAGCGCTGGCAAAATCCGGCCAGCCCGCCTGTGCCACCTGCCCCGGATCGACCCATTCGGCCACCACCGGCAGCCGAGTCAGCGCACCGCGCGTGGCTTTGTACATCAGCTTTTGGGTCAGCCCCGCAGTCAGCGGATAGACCGGCTCAAAATCGGGAATGTCGCCTGCCTGATCCTCCGGCAGCGCGAAATCCGGATGCACCATCTGCGCCATTCCATCGAACAACTCGACCCGGCCCGAGACAATGCGGCGGCTGCCTTCGGGCAGTTGCTTTTGCCAATAATCGCCGCGCGCATGGAAAAACACGAGCTGAAAACTGGTCTGCGCGTCTTCGACATTGATCCGATACGCCCCGCCGCGGTTCTTGGCGTGACGGTGCGGCCCGATCGTCACCGCCACAGTCAGCGTCGCGGGCAGCACCGCGTCCTTCATCGTGTCACGCAGGCGCCGGTCAATGCCGGAATGCGGCAGGGTAAAGATCAAGTCGCGCGGCGCCTGAATGCCCAACTGCCCAAGCAATTGCGCCGTCTTCGGCCCCACGCCTTCCAAAGTCTCCAACCCCGCGAAAAGCGGGAACAATTGTTCCGGACGACCGCTCATTTGCCGTCGATCAAGGCCAGCCAGCCGTCCTCGTCCAAAGTCTCGATGCCCAGATCGGCGGCCTTCTTGGCCTTTGACCCCGCCCCCGGCCCCGCGACCAACAGATCGGTTTTGGCGCTCACCGAGCCCGAGACTTTCGCCCCTAACCGTTCGGCCCGCGCTTTGGCTTCGGCACGGCTCATCTTCTCCAACGTACCGGTAAAGACCACCGTCTTGCCCGCCACCGGGCTGTCCGCCGTGTTAGGCCGCTCCGCCGGAATGACCGTTAAATGGGCCACCAACCGGTCGATAGACGCACGCTCCGCCTCTTGCGCGAAGGTGGACACAAGCGAGCCCGCCATAACGCTGCCAACCCCGTCGACCCCGATCAAATCATCCCAAGCCGGACCGCTAAGCCCGCGTGCGTCAGCCATTGCGGCCTCAAAACTGTCCCAATCGCCATAATGCAGCGCGATCAGGTTCGAGGCTGCTTCGCCTAAATGACGGATGCCAAGAGCGAAAAGCAGCCGTGACATCGGGATTTTGCGCTTATCATCAATGGCCTCAAACAGCTTATCCGCCGACTTCGGCCCCCAGCCTTCACGGTTCTTCAACTGCTGCACACCAGTCCCGTAACGATCTTTCAGGGTAAAAATATCCGCAGGCTCCGCGATCCAGCCGTCCTGGTAAAATTGCTCGACCTGTTTCGCACCCAGCCCCTCAATGTCAAACGCCCCCCGCGCCACGAAATGCTTCAACTTTTCAACGGCCTGCGCGGGGCAGATCAAGCCGCCGCTGCAACGCCGCACGGCATCGCCGGGTTCGCGTATCGCATCAGAGCCGCATTCGGGGCAAGTGGTGGGGAAAACAAAAGGCTGCGCATCATCAGGTCGCTTCGACAGGTCCACGTCCGCCACTTTCGGGATCACATCCCCCGCGCGGTAAATCTGCACCCAATCGCCGACCCGCACATCCTTGCCGCCGCGAATTTCGGCACCCTTACTGTCCAGCCCCTTAATATAGTCCTCATTGTGCAGCGTGGCGTTCGACACCACGACCCCGCCCACCGTGACCGGCTGCAATCGCGCCACTGGCGAAAGCGCCCCGGTGCGGCCCACCTGAATGTCGACCGACTCAAGCCGGGTCCAGACCAATTCGGCGGCAAATTTATGCGCGACGGCCCAACGCGGCGTGGTCGAGCGGAAGCCGAGCCGGTCCTGCAGCGCCAGATCGTCGACCTTGTAGACCACGCCGTCGATGTCATAGCCAAGCGTGGCGCGCTGTTCTTCGATCTTTTCGTAATGCGCGATCATCTCATCCGGACCATCGCACAGCGCAGTCAACGGGTTGGTCGCAAACCCAAGCGCTTCAAGCCGATCAATTGCGCCCTTCTGCGTTTCGGCCAAAGGCGCCGAAAGCGCCCCCCAAGCATATGCAAAAAAGCGCAATGGCCGCGCGCGGGTGATCTCGGCGTCCAACTGGCGCAGCGATCCGGCGGCAGCATTGCGCGGGTTGGCAAAAGTCTTTCCGCCAGCCGCCGATTGCCGCTCGTTCAGCGCAGCGAAATCGGCGTGGCTCATATAGACCTCGCCGCGCACCTCAAGCAGGTCCGACGCGTCTTTTAACTCATGCGGAATATCAGCAATCGTGCGGGCATTGGCGGTGACATTCTCACCCACCGCGCCATCGCCCCGCGTTGCGGCCTGAACCAAGACGCCCTTCTCATACCGCAACGACAAAGAAAGCCCGTCGATCTTTGGCTCGGCGGTATAGGCAAGATGCGCCTCCGGACCGAGCCCAAGATATTTCCGGATCCGCGCATCGAATTCCGCGACTTCTTCAGCATCAAAAGCATTCGCCAAAGACAACATCGACACCGCATGGCGGACCTTCGAAAATCCCTCCGCCACCGGCGCGCCGACCTGTTCCGAGGGGCTGTCGCTGCGCTTAAGTTGAGGAAACCGGGCCTCAATCTCCGCATTGCGCCGTTTCAGCGCGTCATATTCGGCATCAGAAATTTCAGGGGCATCGTCCGTATGGTAGGCCGCATTCGCTACTGCCAGCACCTCGGCCAGCCGCGCAAGTTCCGCCTTCGCCTGCGCCTCATCCAACGCTGCCACTTCGATCTGGGATGTCACGATCTGCCCTCGGATAGTCTCACCTTGGGGTTAGATAGGTGGCCATCCGGGGCAGGTCTAGCGATTTCAGACTATCAGGCGCTGGCGGCGAGGTTCATCGTGGCCGGCTCTGGATCACGCAGCACATAGCCACGGCCCCAGACAGTTTCGATGTAATTCTCGCCCCCGGTCGCGAGGCTCAGCTTCTTACGCAGCTTACAAATAAAGACATCGATGATTTTCAACTCGGGCTCATCCATGCCGCCATAAAGGTGGTTTAGGAACATCTCTTTGGTCAGCGTCGTGCCTTTGCGCAGGCTCAACAGTTCCAACATCTGATATTCTTTGCCCGTCAGATGCACCGGCGTGTCATTCACGCTCACAGTCTTGGCATCAAGGTTCACAGCAATTTGCCCCGTCTCGATCACCGATTGCGAATGCCCCTTCGAGCGCCGGATAATCGCGTGGATCCGCGCCACCAATTCTTCACGGTGGAAGGGTTTCGTCAGATAATCATCCGCCCCGAAACCAAAGCCGCGTATCTTATTCTCGGTGTCATCGGCGCCCGACAGAATAAGAATCGGTGTCTCGATCCTGCTGAGCCGCAACTGCCGCAGCACCTCATGACCGTTCATATCCGGCAAATCGAGGTCCAGAAGGATCAAATCATAGTCATAAAGCTTCGCCAGATCGATCCCCTCTTCCCCGAGGTCCGTGGCGTAGACGTTGAGATTCGCATGGGTCAGCATCAGTTCAATGCTGCGCGAGGTGGTAGGGTCATCTTCAACAAGCAGTACACGCATTCGGGTTCTCCGGCTCAACTGGGGGCGATTAACGTGATCCTGAGCAAAAAAGGTTAACTACCCGTTACCGATACTAGACAGCCTATTCGAACAACCTAAAGTTGTCTATACTTTTGTACGGCGGTCGCTTTCAGCGCCGCCTCTCCGTGGTCGGTAACTGCCCGTAGCCATTCCATGAATTCATCATCGCTAATGCCATAACGCTCCAGCGCTTCGGACTGTGTGATCAACCCATAGACCACGCCGCGCACCACCGCCGCTTTACGCGAAGCGACCCAGCGGCGTGTTTCCGGCGGCGGGAGATCGGCGCGCGACATGACGCTGCCGTCCGCCAATGTGACGGACCGCGGGCCGTCGACTTTTTTCAGGTACATCACATTATCCGCCATTGCTTTGGCGTCTTAATGCCCCCATCTGCCTTAACGGGGGGTGAAGCTGGCCCTTGTGACTAACTCGCATTTTCCTATATTCCCCCACAAACTCCCGGAGACCGCCATGCCCCTCGACCAGACCCCGCCGCTCAATTCGCTTGGATTCGCCAAAGCCCCCGCCGATACGCGGGTGGTCGTGGCGATGTCTGGCGGTGTGGACAGTTCCGTGGTGGCCGCGATGCTGGCCGACGAAGGCTATGATGTCGTGGGCGTGACCCTTCAGCTTTATGACCACGGCGCGGCGCTGGCGAAAAAAGGCGCCTGCTGTGCCGGTGTCGACATCCAAGACGCCCGCCGCGTGGCCGAAGAAATGGGCTTTCCGCATTACGTGCTGGACTATGAAAACGTCTTCAAGGACGCGGTGATCGACGAATTCGCCGACAGCTACCTTGGCGGCGCAACCCCCGTCCCCTGCATCCGCTGTAATGAGCGCGTGAAGTTCAAAGACCTGCTCGAGACCGCAAAGGATCTCGAAGCCGACTGCATGGCCACCGGCCACTATATTCAACGCAAGATGGGCGAAAACGGCCCCGAATTGCATGCCGCCGCCGACGGCAACCGCGATCAAAGCTATTTCCTCTTCTCCACCACCGAAGAGCAGCTCTCCTACCTGCGTTTCCCGCTGGGCCATCTGCCGAGCAAGGACGACACCCGCGCGCTCGCCGCGAAATACGGGCTGGTTGTGGCTGATAAACCCGACAGCCAAGACATCTGCTTTGTGCCCAATGGCGACTATGCCTCCGTGATCCGCAAACTGCGCCCCGAGGCCGCCGATCCGGGCAATATCGTCGATACCGACGGCAATGCGCTGGCGACACATGAGGGCGTGATCCACTACACCATCGGCCAACGCCGCGGCCTTGGCATCGGCGGTCTGGCCGATCCGCTTTACGTGGTGAAACTGGACGCCGAGCGCAAAGAAGTCGTCGTCGGCCCGAAATCCATGCTCGCCACCCGCAAAATCCCGGTGCGCGAGATCAACTGGCTGGGCGACGCACCGCTGACCTCACAGGCCGAATGGCCCATCGCCGTGCGCGTGCGCTCTACCCGCCCGCCCCGCGACGCAATCCTACGCCCGATCTCCGAGACCGAAGCCGAAGTCGAACTCCTGACTGCCGAGGAAGGCGTCTCCCCCGGCCAAGCCTGCGTCTTCTACGATCCAGACAGCACCCGCATCTTCGGTGGCGGTTGGATCCACCGCGGCTAATCTCTTTTTAGCCAGAAATATCCGGGGAGTTTGAGGGGCAACGCCCCTCATTCATCTTATATAGAAATGCGCGGCACGCGCCCCTTCAAAGCCGCGCCAACACCGCCCGCGCCGCCCGAAGCCCCGGCGCCTCACCGCCCTGCCCCAAACGCGCCATCGTCAGCGCCATCGCGTCCTTCTGCGCGCCGGGCGCACGCAACACGCGCAACACCCCTTCCGCAATCGGACCGGGCCGACAGTTCGCGCCAATGAACTCCGGCACGGTGCGACTCTCCGAGACAAGATTAACCAGCGTCACCGTATCCACCCGCAGCATGCGTCCGATGATCTGACGGCTGATCCAGCTCATGTCATAAGCGATCACCATCGGCGTGCTCACAGCGGCCAATTCCAATGACACCGTCCCCGACGCCGCCAAAGCCACATCCGCCGCCCGAAACGCCGCACGTTTACGCGCAGCAAAGGCCGCCGCCTCCTGCTCGCGCGGGTCCAGCACCACCGGGTTGCCCGCCCAGTTGCGCGTCGCCTGTTTGACCAGCGCCGCCACGGGGGAAGCCGCAGGCACGACCACGCGCAGCGACGGCTCCGCCTCAACCAACCGCGCCACGACTTGCTGGAACACCGGGGCCAACCGGGAGACCTCCCCCCGACGTGAACCGGGCAAAACCAGCAAGAGCGGCGCGTCGCTCAGATGATGTTCCGCGCGAAAGGCTGCGGCCTCGGCATCATCGGCCAAAGGCTCGGCCACCACCGGATGCCCGACAAAATCGCAGGCCATGCCCGCAGCTTCCATATAGGGCGGCTCGAAGGGGAAAAGCGCCAACACATGATCGACGTAGCGCGCCATCTTCTCGGCCCGGCCGGGGCGCCAAGCCCAAACGGTGGGGGCTACGTAATGCACGGTGCGGATGTTGGATTTCTCCTTCACCTTCCGCGCCACGCGCAGCGAAAAATCCGGGCTGTCGATGGTGATCAGCACATCCGGCGCAGTCTCAATTACCGCCTGCGCGGTCTCGTTGATCCGGGCCATGAGAGCGCGGTATTTCGGCAGGATCTCGGCCAGCCCCATGACGCTCAACTCGTCCATGTCAAAGCGGCTTTCCAGCCCCTGCGCCATCATCTGCGGCCCGCCAATACCGTCGAAGGTCACATCAGGGCGCAATTCCTTCAACCCTGCCATCAGCGCGCCGCCCAAACGGTCGCCCGACGGCTCTCCGGCGAGGATAAACACCTTCATGCCGCGTCTCCCCGCACCCAGAGCACCAGCCCCAACTCATCCGCCAGCGCCGCGCAGGTCTCTTGCTCCAGCACGATGACCCCCTCAGCGGCCACCACGATCCCAGCAAGCCCCGCCGCATGGGCGGCGCGCAGCGTGTCCGGGCCAATGGTCGGCAAATCAATCTCGCGCAACTGGCCGGTCTTTGGCCCTTTGCACAACACCGCACGCGCCCCGCGCACACGCTCAGGCAGGCTTGCCAGCAGGTGATCCGTGCCGCCAATGGCCTCGATCCCATAGACCTGCTCACCGCCGATCACACAGCCCTGCCCGATGTCGAGCGCGGCCAGCCCGGCCAGCACTGCTGCCCCGCGCGCGGCGTCCTGGCGCATCTGGTCGTCAGGCTGGGCCGTTGACAGCACCCCCGCCGTGACCACCAGCCCCGGCACCAGCGCATCGGCACCGACCACCGTCAGCCCATGCTCTTCGAATATCGTCTTAATCACCTCAAGCGCACCATTGTCGCCCGCCGCAAGCGCGGCCTGAAACTGCGGCACGAGCGGCGCGGTGCGTGCATCGAGCCGCGCCGGGTCCAGCTGCGGGCGGTCAATCGCGCCGCAGAGGCAAACCTGATCAATCCCGGCAGCGCGCAGATGCGCGAGCAGGCTGCCCAAGGTCTCCAACCGGAACGTCAGGTCCGCCTTCAGCCCCTCAGGGTCACACCCTTCATAGACGCAAACCAAAGGCGGCTCGGCCTGCGCCGCCGCCACCCGCGCGGGCAAAGACCCGCGCCCGGCGATCAGCGCAAGGGTCATTTCGGAGTCAGAAAATGGCGACCCGTGTCGGCCATGACGAAATCGGTGATCTGGCGCACATAGTCGCTCTGGGTCTCATCCGCCAAACGTTTCGCCCGGTCCGAGAATGTCCCCTCGCCCTGCGCCAACATCTGAAACGCGGCCCGCAGCGCCGTGATGTCGGCCCGCGACACACCGGCCCGCTTTAGGCCCACAAGGTTCAGCCCATCCAGATCGCCCCGCGGCGCCTGCACCAGCCCGTAGGGGATCACATCATTGGTCACCATCGTGACGGCACCAATAATCGCGCCCTGCCCGATGCGCACCCATTGGTGAATGCCCGACAGCCCGCCGATGATGACGTCATCCTCAAGCACACAGTGTCCGGCTACAGCGGCGGAATTCACCACAATCACCCGGTCGCCCACAATCGCATCATGCGCGATGTGACAGCCCGCCATGAACAGCCCGTCATCGCCCACGCGGGTTACGCCGCCACCGCCCTCGGTGCCGCAGTTCATTGTGACATGCTCGCGGATGCGGTTCCGCTCACCAATGACCAGACGGCTGGCCTCGCCCTTGAACTTCAGGTCCTGCGGGATCTCGCCAATCACCGCGAAGGGGAAGATCACCGTGCCCGCGCCAACCTCAGTCCGACCCGTCACAACGACATGGGATTTCAACTCTACATCGGCTTTCAGCACGACCTCCGGGCCGACCAGACAGAAGGGACCAACCTTGGCCGAAGGGTCGACCTGCGCCCCCTCCTCGACCACAGCACTGGGGTGGATATTGCTCATGCCGCGTCCTGTGGCAGGTCCATCATCGCCATGAACTCGGCCTCGGCGGCCATTTCGCCCTCAACCGTGGCGACACCGCCAAATTTCCAGATCTTCGCGCCCGGTTTGCCGCGCAGGGTCTTGAGGTCCATCCGCAGCACATCGCCGGGGCCGACCTTGCGGCGGAACTTACATTTGTCGATAGACATGAAGTATATCAACATGTTGCGGTCTTCCATACCAAGTGCTGCACCAACCATCACACCTGCGGTCTGGGCCATCGCCTCAACAATTGTCACGCCCGGCATGATCGGCGTGCCGGGGAAGTGTCCCTGAAAATGCGGCTCGTTCATGGTGACGTTTTTGTAACCAACAGCCGAGGTGGTGCCGTTGATTTCTTCAACCTTGTCGACCAGCAAAAACGGGTAACGGTGCGGCAGAATGCGCTGGATCAATTGAATATCGGCGCGCAGCAACTCTTCGGTCATGGACTGTCCTTTGTCTCAGGGGCTACTGGAATGGCTACCAATTCGCGCGCAAAGGGGCAAGTATGGGCAGCGCGCGCGCGGCTCAGTCTTCAGGATTTGCGACGCCTGTGCCGATTGTCTCGTCCAGCAGATCAATCGCTTGATCCGTCACCTCGATCGCCGCAGAAGAGACAAACACCCGACGCCGCTCGAGAATGACCGCAGCGTCAGAGTTGCGCATCAATTGTTCAAGCACCGGGGCAGCGGCTTCGAGAAAACGCTCGCGCTCGCTGTCGAGCCGCTCATTCAAATCGCGATTTTTCGCAGCCTGTTCGGTTCGCGTGCGCTGAACTTTTTCGTCAAATGCATCCGCTAGACTGCGGAACTCTGCCGGCTCCAGCGTCGCGCGCTGTTCGGTCAACGCCCGTTCTTCGGCTTCCAAAGCGGCCTCAATCTCGCGGTTTTCTTTTGCCAGAACGGTGCTCTGGTCTTCGATCTCTTGGCTGACCCGCTGGCCAAAGGCGCTTTCGCGGAACATGCGTTCGGAATCGATGGTCAGAACCGGGCTGATCACCACGCCTGACGGCGCCGGTTGGGGCGTCTCGGCAGGCGGGCGGTCTTGGGCCTGACCGGGGGTGACCCCGGCCAGCAGGAGTGTCAGGACAACACAGGTCCGGCGCATGGGTTTAGAACCTTGTGCGCAGCGTGATCTCAAAGCTTTGCTCCTTGTCGAAGCTCTCTTTCTTGAGCGCGTCAGACACGTTGAACTGCAACGGTCCAAGTGGCGTATCCCAAAAGACCGAGAGCCCGATCACATGGCGGAAGGAGCCGTCTTCACCAACAATCGTGCCGCCGCTCGTGTCTACATCACTCAGATCCCACAGATTGCCAACGTCGTAAAAGACGCCGCCGGTAATCCCATATTCTTCCGGCAAGCCCAGCGGGAATTCAGCTTCAAACCGGGCCACAGCATAGAGGTTGCCGCCCAGCGGATCGTCCACGCCGTTGCTCTGATCGCGCGGGCCGATGCCGCCCGGCTCAAAGCCGCGCATGATGGATGGCCCGAGGATGAAACGGTCCACCGCGCGGTTGGTGCCGCTGTTCCACGCCAGCGCGCCGCCTTCCAGCGTGGCGCGCAGGGTTACTTCTTCGTTAAAGATGCGCTTTTCGCCAGTAACCTTGGCCGAAGTCTTGATGAACTTGTTGTCGCCACCCAGACCCGCAAAATCCTGACCAAATTCGAACAACAGACCTTGGGTCGGGTCCAGCCCGGTGCGGCGGGTGTCATAGGTGTAGGTATAGCCCAGCGAGGAGGAGAACAGCGCGCCTGCGTCGATCTCATTTTGAATGGTCGCGCTGTTGGTCTGCGGCGTTGTTGACGGCGTCGTGTCCGTCGGCTCGTCACGGTCGATCATCTCGATACCTTCGAGCGTGTAACGCACCGACATACGGCCGTTTTCACTGACCGGGAAACGCAGGCTCGGCTGGAAGATAAGCCGCTCGGTGTCATAGCTGCTGTACGTCGAATTCGTCTCCGCATAGTCGAGCTTAAATCCAAGCGCCACGTCGCGGCCCAAAAACCGCGGCTCGACAAAGTTCAGCCCATAGCGCGTTGCATCCTGCGCGGTGGAGATCGACAGGTTCAACTTTTGCCCGCGGCCAAGGAAGTTTTCTTCTTGGAAGCTAACCGCGACCCCGATCCCATCGTTGTTGGAAAACGATCCGCCAAAGTTCAGAGAGCCTGTCGGCTGTTCAACAACATCGACGTCAATGACGACCTGCTGTTCGCTGGACCCCTGACGGGCATTGACCTCGGCCCCTTCGAAATAGCCCAAGGCCCGAATACGTTCAGCGGCTTGGCGAATTTCACGCGGGTTAAAGGGGTCGCCCTCAACACTGTCAAACTCGCGTCGGATCACACGGTCCAGCGTGGTGGTGTTGCCTTCAATGTCGATCCGCTCAACAAAGACGCGCTCGCCCCGGGTCAGCTTGTAGGTCACATTGAGCGTCAGATCGCGCTCATTCCGGTCGATCACGGGCTCAACGCGCAGGAAATCGATGCCGTCGCGGATGGCCTGACGTTCGATACGCGCAATGTCGTTTTCGATCAGCGTGGGGGTATAGATGACCCCGGGGCGGATCTTGAGAATTTCACGGTAAGCCGCGGCATTCAGCCCCGGCACCTGAGACTCCAGCGACACAGTGCCAAAGCGGAACTGCTGCCCTTCGGTGATGTTATAGGCCACGAAAACGCCATCGCGTTCTTCGGTCAACTCAGCGTTCACCGCTTGGGTGCGCATGTCGATATAGCCGCGCGAGAAGTAGAAATCCTGCAGCATCTGCTTGTCAGCTTCAACGCGGCCTTCGACATAGGTGTCGCGCTTGATAAGCTTGCGGAACAGACCCGCTTGTTTGGTGCCCAGCACGCGGCGCAAACGGCGATCAGAATAGACGCGGTTGCCGACAAAGCTCAGACGCTCAATCTCAACATTGTCGCCTTCAAAGATTTCAAACACCAGATCGACGCGGTTTTGGTCGCGGCGGATGATGCGGGGCTGCACGCGGGCCGACAGGCGGCCTTCGTTGCTATAAGCCTCTGCGATGGCGGCGGCGTCTGCTTCGGCCTGCGTGGGGTTGAACACGCGGCGCTCGGTCGAGCCGATAAGGGCGGACAGGGATTCGTCCTTGATCCGGCGGTTGCCCTCAAAGCTTACCCGGTTCAGCGTTGGCAGTTCCACCACAGAGATCACCAGCGTGCCGCCACGCGGTTCAATCGAAACAGATTCGAACAGGCCGGAGTTCTGCAAGTTCTGATAGGCGTCGTTCAACTGCCCGCCAGAAACTGGCTGCCCCCGCCCGATGCCCGCACGGGTTAGGATCGCGCCATCATTGATGCGCTGATTGCCTTCGATGACCACCGTGTTGAACTGATATTGTTGGGCCTGCGCCTCACTGCCCGGCACCAGCCAAGCAACGGACAGCATCACGCAAAGCGATGCGCCCCGCAGGGTCTTGCCAACATTGCTGCGCTGCGCCCACTCGATGGGCATTCTGCCCTCGTTCCTCAGTCCCATGACACCGACCTGTTTTTTAGACATTGATTGCCAACCTGACTACGCAGGTTAACGGGGTTTGTCAAAAGCAACGGGGGGAAATTTACACTATATAATGCGGTAAGGCCCGGCAGCATGACAGGATGCGGCAAGGCCAGGGGAACAGGGTGTAAAGTGGGTTCAGAAGGAGCCGACAAGCGCCCCGGCAGAAAGGGCGGCACCGATCGCCATCACGAAAAACGCACGGTCCCAGTTCAGGTCCAGCAACAGGCTCAGCCCGCGGTATGATCCTTGAATCGCTTGCATCTTTGCATCCTCGACATTGAACCCCCTTTATCGCCGATGAATGCGGCACGATTTTTGTTCAATTGTGGCAATTTGGGGGCAAGCAGAGGGGCACGTGACCGAACGCAGAGTCTGCACACCGGAAGCGTAAAAGCGGCGCGCAGGCCCTAGTCAGCAAAACGCGCGCGGACCTCTTCGATGTCGAGCTTATGTTCCGTCAACCGCTCCGCTTCCCATTCGCTGCGCTCGGCTTCGAAGAAATCTCCGCCGTAAATGTGCAGCGCCCCGGTCAGACGCGGGATCGGATTGGTGACGGAGTGAATGATATCGCGCCCCAAGGGGCAGACATCTCCTGTCGACAGCGCCTGCGCGCCCGCGGCTTCGATGATCCCGTCAGGGTGATCCTTCACCCGGCGCCAGAAAATATTGTCTTCCCGCCCACCATAGAGGCCAATGACTGCCCACATCTCGTGGTTATGCGGCGGAACAGTGGTCGATGGTTTCCAAGCCAGATTGATGATCGTCAGCTTTGGGGATTGGTACAGCGCCGTGATCCCCGGCTTGGTAGGCTCCCCCAAAGCCGCCACCACATCCGACGGGTCCGACAGGGCGCGCTGCATGACCTCAAGCGCCGCCCCATGTGTCGGGTCTTGTTCAACCGCCTCGATGCAATCGGATATGAATCTGTCGATGTCGAGCATTGGTCCCCTCCCACCGCGCGAGAGGATAGCATAAATGCCGTGATTTGTCTGTATTGAGAGCAGCCCGCCCTTGAGATGAGAATGGGCGCCCCGTTCAGGTGCCCATAAAGTCAGATAACTCAAGCTAGCCCCTTACGGGCAGAATAGGTCGTTCCCAAGCGCAAAGAGCATCAAGGTCAGCACCATGGTGATCCCGATCGTCATCAAGACCCGCAGCGCCCCGTCGCTCGGTGGTTTGCCGGTCACCGCCTCATAGGCATAAAACACCAGATGCCCGCCATCCAACGCCGGGATCGGGAAGAGGTTCAAGAGCCCCACCGCTGTGCTGAGCACCGCGATGAAATAGATGAACGACTGCGCCCCCTGGCTCGCCATCGCGCCCGAGGTCTGGGCAATGCCGACCGGGCCGCTCAGGTTACAGGTGCTGATATTGCCCACGATCATCTCGCGCAGGCCCGAGATTGAGCCGGTGATGATGCGCCATGTATTGTCCAACCCGCTGACAAAGGCATCGCCCACGCCCGGAATCTCGGTCGCTGGGGTGAAAGCCATACCGCCCACGATTCCGATGCGCAGGTTTTGCTTGAAGCTGCCGTCCGGCTGCGGTTCATCCGTGGCTTTGGGAATCATGGTGAATTCCAGCGTCTCGCCATCGCGCCAAACCGTAAGAAGCAGCGCCGCGCCGCCCGAGGCTTCGACCGCTTCTTTAAGTTGGCCAAAGGCGAAAATCTCTTGCCCGTCCACTGCCGTGATCACATCGCCTGCCTGCAACCCAGCCGCCTGTGCCGCCGACTGCGGCACGACATTGCTGACCAGCGCGGGCAGCAGATAGGGGCCATCTACCGTCATGTCAGAATTGTCGCGAGAGATGTCATATTGCAGCACCGCCTGTTGCGGCAGGCCGTTGAGGAAGCTGTCATATGCGCCCGCCTCGTCAAAAGACGGCACCGCAGTGCCTTCGACGGCGCGCAGCACGTCGCCCTCTTGCAACTCAGATGCATTGCCCGGCAAGTCGCGAATTTGCCCAACGGTGAGCGGATCACGCGCCGTTCCAACGGACATCGCAATGGCAAAGAAGATCAGGATCGACATGACAAAGTTGAACACCGGCCCCGCCGCCACGGTCAGCGCACGGGCATAGAGCGGCGCGCCGTGCATGGTGTGGCGCAGCGCTTCGGGGTCTTCGGCCAGCGCCTCCATCGCGCTCTCGTCCTTGCCCGAGGCCGCGTTGGAATCGCCCGCGAATTTGACGTAACCGCCAAAAGGCAGCAGTGCGAACTGCCAACGCGTGCCGCGTTTATCGACCCGCGAAAATAGCACCGGGCCAAAACCCAGACTGAATACGTCGGCCTTGATCCCGGTCCAGCGCCCGACGATGTAATGCCCGTATTCATGCACCGCCACGATCACCGACAGCGCCACGATAAAGGCCAGTATCGTCCAGATCAGCCCGCCGAACTCCGGCAAAAACCCCATAATGTCCAAGCTACTACCCTGCCCTTTTTTGAATTGCGACCTGAGCCGCCTTACGTGCGAGATGGTCTGCCTGCGCCACCAGATCAAGTGTCATAGCGTCGCGCCCCCGGCCTTGTGAGGCTTCGTCGGCGCGGGCGTCCAACGTCTCTTCGACAATTTCGGCCATCTGCGTGAAACACAACTGCCCGGCAATGAACCCATCCAGCGCCACCTCTTTGGCCGCATTAAACACTGCGCCCATCAGACCACCCGCCGCCATGACTTCCCGCGCCAGCCGCAAAGCGGGCCAGCGGGCGTCATCGGGGGCGGTGAAATCTAACTGGCCAATGCGGGCCAGATCAAGCCGTTCCACCGGCAGATGCGCGCGCTGCGGATGGTGCAACGCATAGCCAATCGCATGGCGCATATCGGGCGGGCCGACATGGGCCATCAGCCCGCCATCGCAAAAGCCGACCAGCGCGTGGATCATGGACTGCGGATGCACCAGCACTTCGATGCTCTCAGGTGAGACGCCGAAAAACTCTCGTGTTTCAATGACTTCCATCGCCTTGTTGAACATTGATGCCGAGTCGATGGTAATGCGCTGGCCCATGTCCCAATTGGGATGGCTCGACGCTTGATCCAACGTCGCATTGGGCAAGTCTTCGAGCGGCCAATCGCGAAACGCCCCACCGCTGGCGGTGATGATGATACGTTCCACAGCGGCCATGTCTTCGCCCACCAGCGCTTGAAAGACGGCGGAATGCTCACTGTCCACCGGCAAGATCGTGGCCCCGTGACGCTTGGCCTCGCCCAGCATCAAGGCACCTGCACAGACCAAGGATTCCTTATTCGCCAAGGCCAGCGTGCCGCCCTGTTTCAACGCCGCCAGTCCGGGCGCCAAGCCAGCCGCCCCGACGATGGCCGACATGACCCAATCGGCGGGGCGCGTGGCCGCCTCGGTGATCGCCTCGGCCCCCGCAGCAGCCTCGACACCGCTGCCCGCGAGCGCATCGCGCAGATCGTCCAACAGGTCTTCGCGGGCGGTCACGGCCACATCGGCGCGCAGCCCAATCGCGTCCTCAGCCAGTTGCGCGATATTGCCCGCCCCGGTCAGTGCGACCACATCATAGCCCGCCGGATCGCGACGGATCAGATCAATCGTGTTCTGACCGATGGACCCGGTGGCACCTAGTATCGAGATTTTGCGCGACATCAGAGCTTAGTTCAGCCCCGGCGGAAAGCCGATCAGCGGCCCGACGATCAGCAAGAACACCGCCGCCCCCAGCATCCCGTCAAAGCGGTCCAGCAGCCCGCCGTGGCCGGGGATCAGCGCCGAGCTGTCTTTAACACCCATTTTGCGCTTCATGCCCGATTCCGCCATGTCACCCATCTGCGAGGCCATCGACAGCGCGATGGAAATGCCGATCAGTTGCAGCCCGAAGCCGGTGTTGAAGCTAAAAATCAACCCGACCAGCGCCGCCCCAACCCAGCCCGACGCGGTGCCGGACCATGTTTTCTTGGGGCTGACCTTGGGCCAGAACTTCGGCCCGCCAATGGCCCGGCCGGCGAAATAGCCGACCACATCGGTGACCACGACAACCAGCACCAGCCACATCAGCCAGCCAAAGCCCATATCATCGCGCAGCTGCATCAGGCCAAACCCCGCAAGCAGGATCAACGCGGTAAAGCTCATATAGATCGTGCGGTTCGCGGTCAGCAGGCCAAAGCCCAAAAGCGCAGGTGCCAGCAGCAGCGGTAGGCCAAAGCCGACCGGCAAATAGACCGAGGCCAGCAGCGCCACGCCCGTCACCAACCCCAGTTGCCAAGAGGCCGCCTGCCCCGGCCCGCGCAGCATGCCGACCAATTCCCAGACCATCATGCCGCAGATCAGCGCCACCAGCAGGTGAAACACCACGCCGCCGAACCAGATGCCCAGCAGACCCACAAGGATCATCGCCGTGGCCGAGAGCATGCGCGCCCGCAGGTCGGACCATTGTTCAGGTGATTTCATGGCGCTGTCTCCTCAGGTCTTGACCGCACCGAACCGCCTGTCACGACCGCCATAAGCGGTGCAGAGCTTGGTGAACTCCTCGCGGGTGAAGTCCGGCCAGAGCGTGTCAATAAATTCATATTCCGCATAGGCCGATTGCCAGAGCAGAAAGTTCGAAATCCGTGCCTCGCCGCTGGTGCGGATCACCAGATCGGGGTCGGGCAGCACATGGGTGTCGAGGTAGCGCGGCAGGGTCTCTTCGTCCACAGAGTCGGGGTCGAGTTTCCCACTGGCCACGTCTTGGGCCAAACGGTGCGTGGCCCGCGCGACCTCATCCCGGCCACCATAGTTCAGCGCAATCGTCAGATTGATGCGGCTGTTGTGGGCGGTGGTTTCCTCCAACTCGCCCATTAGCTTGATCAGCTTGTCATCCAGCCGATCCCGGTCGCCGATAAAACGCACCCGCGCGCCATATTCGCTCAAGCTGCGCATTTCCTTGGAAATATAGCGCCTAAACAGGGACATAAGCCCTGCCACTTCGACCTGCGTGCGCTTCCAGTTCTCTGTCGAGAAGGCAAAGATCGTCAGATATTCGACCCCCACATCGGGGCAGCATTCGACAATCTCGCGCACCCGCTTGGCACCCGCGTGGTGACCAAAGAGCCGGGGCCGACCGCGCATGGTGGCCCAGCGGCCATTGCCGTCCATGATGATCGCCACGTGACGTGGCCCACCGGGAATCGTTTCAGGTTGGATTTCGGCGGTGCTCATCTGTGGGCCTTCTCCTTCAAGTTTCCGTCCTCATTCCGCCGTAGCGGAGCGAGGTTAAACTTGCATGATCTCGGCCTGTTTCGTCTCAAGCTGCTCATCAATAGTGGTGATGAAACGGTTGGTCAGCTCCTGCACCTCGTCTTCCCAGATTTTCTGGTCGTCCTCGGACATCTGGCCGTCGTTCTTGGCCTTCTTGATCTGGTCCATCCCGTCGCGGCGGATGTTGCGGATCGAGACGCGGGCGTGTTCGGCATATTGGCCCGCAACTTTGGTCAGTTGCGTGCGGCGCTCTTCGTTGAGCTCGGGGATCGGCAGCATGATGATCGTGCCATTGAGCTGCGGGTTGATGCCCAGACCGCTCTCGCGAATGGCCTTCTCAACCTTGCCGACCAAGCCCTTGTCCCAGACGTTGATCGTCACCATCCGAGGCTCCGGCACGTTCACGGTGCCCACCTGGTTGATCGGCGTCATTGAGCCGTAGGCGTCAACCATCACCGGCTCGAGCATCGAGGCCGAGGCGCGGCCCGTCCGCAGCGAGGCAAATTCCGTCCGCAGCGACGCGATGGCGCCGTTCATCCGCCGTTCAAGATCATCGGTATCGAGCATGAATTCATCTGACATGGGGTCTCATCCTGTGGTCTGACTGTGGTCGTGCCAAGGCACGGCTTTTCTGTGGGTATAAATCATCGACGGGCCGAAAGGCCAGCGGGCATTCGCGAGCGCCTGTGCGAGGATGCCCCGCGCAGCACAGACAACAACTCAGCCCTGCACCCGCGTGCTGGTGCCTTGGCCGGCCAAGATGCCCTTGAACCCATCCGGTTCGTCCAGCGAAAAGACGATGATCGGCAGGTTGTTGTCGCGCGCCAAGGCAATTGCGCTGGCGTCCATCACGCCAAGCCGCTTTTGCAGCACGTCATCATAGCTCACGGTCTCATACCGTTTCGCATCAGCAAACTTGGCTGGGTCTTTGTCATAGACGCCATCCACCTTGGTGCCCTTAAAGATCGCCTCGCAGGACATCTCATTGGCGCGCAGGGTCGCGGCGGTGTCGGTGGTGAAATAGGGGTTCCCGGTGCCCGCGGCAAAGATGCAGACCCGCTTCTTCTCAAGGTGGCGCACGGCGCGGCGGCGAATGTAAGGCTCGGCCACTTCGTTCATCGTAATGGCCGAAATCACGCGGGTGTGGATGCCCAGATCTTCCAGCGCGGACTGCATCGCCAGCGCGTTCATCACCGTGGCCAGCATGCCCATGTAGTCCGCCGTGGTCCGCTCCATCCCCTGTGCCGAGCCTTGCAGCCCGCGAAAGATATTGCCGCCGCCGATCACCATGCAAATCTCGACACCCAGTTCATGCACCGATTGCACTTCGCGGGCGATCCGCGCCACGGTGGGCGGATGCAGACCGTAGCTTTGATCCCCCATCAACGCCTCGCCGGAAATCTTGAGCATGACGCGGTTAAATGTCACTTGCGGGCCGTCTTGGGGGGTGTCTTGGGACATGGGGGAGCACCTTATTCAGTCACTGGCCCGCATTGGTTTTAACGCCGGGCCGTGAAGGGTTTTCATTCCGGCGTAAAATGTCGCAAATACGCCAAAGGTTCAATGCGCGGCGAGAGGAAGACGCAAAGAAATGCCGGATATCCCACAAGCCCAGTTGGATGCGCTGCTGGAGGGCCTCGACCCCGAGCGCCCTGTCTTGATCGCCGGCCCCACCGCCAGTGGCAAATCCGCCCTCGCGCTGGCCATTGCCGAAGCCGCCGGCGGTGTGATCGTCAATGCCGACGCCAGCCAAGTCTACGACTGCTTTCGCATCATCTCCGCCCGCCCCTCGCCCGAAGAAGAGGCCCGCGCTCCCCATTCGCTCTACGGCCACCTACCCGAGGACGCGCCCTATTCCACCGGTCACTGGCTCCGAGAGGTCTCCGCACTCATGCAAGGCGACCAGCGGCTGATCATCACCGGCGGCACCGGGCTGTACTTCTCGGCCCTGACCCAAGGGCTGGCCGAAATCCCCGCCACTCCGCCCGAAGTCCGCGCCACGGGCGACGAAATGCCACTCGAAGACCTGCTGGCCGAGTTGGACCCCAAAACCGCCGCAGGCCTCGACCAACGCAACCGCGCGCGGGTGCAACGGGCTTGGGAGGTCTGGACCGCCACCGGGCGCGGGCTGGCGGATTGGCAGGCCGACACCGGCGCGCCGCTGCTGCCGCTCTCGGACTGCCTGCCCGTGGTCTTTGACGTGGACCGCGACTGGCTCAACGCCCGCATTGAGCGCCGCTTTCACCTAATGCTGGAGCAAGGCGCGCTGGAGGAGATCGCTGCCCTACGCCCCCGCTACGACCCCGCCCTGCCCGCGCACCGCGCCATCGGCGTGCCGGAACTGATCCGCTATGTCGACGGCGACTGGACGCTGAAGCAAGCCCGCGCCGCCGCCGTCATCGCCACCCGGCGTTTTGCAAAACGGCAGCGCACATGGATGCGCAGCAAAATGTCAGACTGGCAGCGCGTCACCCCCGGCTAAGCGCATCTGACCCGCCAAAATGTCGCTTTCAGACCTTCCTCATGTCGCAAAAACCCCACGTCACAGCGCAGGCCAGCGTTGACGCGGGGCGGCAATCCATGCCCAATGGTCGGCACCACCCGTCGCAAGACAGTCAAAACAACGCGCTAGCGGCTGCGAATAATGCTTGCCCAGCGGCCTGCGCGACATAATTCATCAAAGCGGCATCACGTCCGCAGCAAGACCCGGCGCCGCAAATCGGCGTCGCACAAAGCAAAAAGGCCAAAAGGCCGCACAGCCGGAACAGTCACCTCCGGCGATGCTACAGGGGACCATATGGGACTATTCATTTTGCGCCGGCTGGGTGTGATGTTGCTGACGGCGCTTTGCCTGACGTTCATCGTATTCTGGCTGACCAACCTCTATCCGAACCTCGAAAAACTCGCCAAGACCCAAGGCAACTTCCGCATGTCGGACGAGGCCGTGACCAGCTATCTGGAAAACCGCGGCTACCTACAGCCGACGGTCGATAAGTTCGGCGAATGGCTCGGCGTGCTGCCCGGCTGGGTGACGCAAGGGGAAACCCCCGACGAGACATTCGGCCGCTGTTTTGCCGCTGGCACCCCGGTTGAGGACCGCCCCACCCGCTGCGGCATCCTGCAAGGCGATTGGGGCTTTTCGACCGTCTTCAAAGAACCCGTCGGCGCCACCGTCCTGACCCGCCTCGCGCTCACTGGCAAACTGATGTTCTGGGTGTTGATGCTCATGGTCCCCTCGGCGCTGATCGTCGGCGTGCTTGCCGGCATGCGCGAAGGCTCCAAGCTCGACCGTTCGCTCTCGACCTTCTCCATCGCCACCACCGCCACGCCGGAATATGTCTCGGGCGTGATCTTCATCGCGGTGCTGGCCTCCTCACGCTTTGGCCTCTCGCCGCTCTTGGCCGAATGGGGCTGGATCGACAGCAAGACGCTGTTTTTGGGCTCCGCCACGAGCGCTATGAAGGACGCCAACTTCTGGAACTTCTTCCTGCCGGTGCTGACCATCTCGCTCTACGGTATGGGCTATATCGCCCGGATGACGCGGGCCAGCATGACCGAGGTGATGACCGCGCAATATATCCGCACGGCGCGGCTTAAAGGCGTCAAATTCTCGGAAATCGTCCTGAAACACGCGCTCCGCAACGCACTGATCGCGCCCTTCACCGTCATCATGCTGCAAATCCCGTGGCTGTTGAATGGCGTGGTGATCGTCGAGACCTTGTTCAATTACAAAGGCTTCGGTTGGCTGCTGGTCCAAGCGGCGGCGAACAATGATATTGAGTTGCTGCTCGCGGTCTCGGTCGTCTCGGTCATCGTTGTCCTCGTGACGCAGCTGATCTCCGACATCGGCTACGTTTTCCTCAACCCGCGCATTCGCATTTCATAAGGGAGCATGGACATGGAACCACTGACATGGACCGGGTCTCTTGCGGGGCTCAACATCATCTTCCTCGGGCTGGCCGCGCTGCTGGCCGTCGCCGTGCTGGCGCAGATCGTGGTGTCTTTCGTGCCCTCTAACGGGCCGCAAGGGGTCAACGCCGACGGCACAATGACCGCCCCCGGCGGGCTAACGGGTGCGCTGAACAAAGCGGTCTTCTACCTCTTCGCTCTGCTGGTGCTGCTGGTGCTGATCTACATCGTGGCCGGGGCCTTTATGGGTGCCAACGCAGGCATCTTCGGCGGCATGTCGCAACAGATGCTGCCGGTCTGGATCGCGCTCATCGTGACCTTCGCGCTGTCGATCCACTTCAAACGCCGCCTTGGCCTTTATGGCAAACTCTTTGACAGCACCGTCGGCATGATCGGCTTTGCCATCGTCATGTTCTGGGTCTTTACCGGCGTCTTTGGCGGGCTGTTCGACATGCTGGTGACCCATGATAGCCTCAGCCAAGTCTCTGGCATGAAAAACAAACTGCCCGGCACCCCCCTGCGCGCGCCGGAAGAGGGCGAATACCCGTGGTTCCTCTTGGGCGGCGACAACCTCGCCCGCGACGTCTTTTCGCGGCTGATCAAAGGCTCATGGGTCGTGGTGCAGATCGCCCCGCTGGCGACGCTTTTCGCCTTCATGGTCGGTATCACGCTGGGCCTGCCCGCAGGCTACTACGGCGGGCGGCTCGACACGCTGCTGTCCTTCCTCGCTAACCTGATCCTCGCCTTCCCGGTGATCTTGCTGTTCTACCTGCTGGTCACGCCCGAGATCGTGCGCACCGGCATCCCGAACTATATGGCCGTGGTCCTGTTCATCTTCCCACTGGTCTTCCTCGCCGTGCTGCTGAACTCGCGCTACTACACGCAGCCGTCTTTCCGTACGCCGCTGCTGATCGTGGTGCTGGGGATCGTCGGCTGGCTTTACCTGTCGCTGGTGTCCAACAACGGCTCGATCGTGGCGACGGACACCTACCGCATCCCCGGCCTGCCAAGCGCGATTGACCTTTTCGACATCGATGCCGGCGTGCTGGTGGTCTTTGTCTCGGTGGTCTTTGTAAACTCGCCCACGGTCTTCCGCATCGTCCGCGGCTTGGCACTCGACATCAAAACCCGCGACTACGTGGCCGCCGCCCAGACCCGCGGCGAAGGGCCGTGGTACATCATGCTCTGGGAAATCCTGCCCAATGCCCGCGGGCCGCTGATCGTCGATTTCTGCCTGCGTATTGGCTATACGACGATCCTGCTCGGCACGCTGGGCTTCTTTGGCCTCGGGCTGGAGAGCGAGAGCCCGGATTGGGGCAGCACGATCAACGCGGGCCGCCGGTTACTGGCGCTTTATCCGCACGCTGCCATTGCGCCTGCGCTGGCGCTTCTGAGCCTTGTGTTGGGGCTGAACCTGCTGGCCGATGGCCTGCGTGAAGAAAGCTTGCGCGATTGAGAAACGTCGTTCGGGGGCGCTGCCCCCGGACCCGCGGGAATATTTGCGGCTAAAAAGAAGGGGCAGGAAGCGCTCCGACAAACGCCCAACGAATGGGAGAGGTACGATGCCGAAGACTGACTATGACGGACCGATTTTGGAGATCAACAATCTGTCGATCTCCTTTTTCACCCGCCTGCGGGAAATTCCTGCGGTGATGGACTTCTCAGTCAAGGTCCAGCCCGGCGAAGCCGTGGGGCTGGTGGGCGAGAGCGGCTGCGGCAAATCCACCGTGGCGCTGGGCGTGATGCAGGATTTGGGGCGCAATGGGCGGGTTGTTGGCGGCTCGATCAAATTCAAGGGCCGCGATCTGAGCGAGATGAGCGCTGAGGAGTTGCGCGATATCCGTGGCAGTGAAATTGCCATGATCTATCAAGAGCCGATGGCCAGCCTGAACCCCGCCATGCGGATCGGCAAGCAGTTGATGGAAGTGCCGATGATCCATGCGGGCATGTCCGAAAAGGAAGCCCATGCGCGGGCGTTGCAGGTGGTGACGGATGTTAAATTGCCGGACCCCGAGCGTATTCTGAAGGCCTACCCGCACCAGCTGTCTGGCGGGCAGCAGCAGCGCATTGTGATTGCCATGGCGCTGATGTCAGAGCCGTCTTTGCTGATCCTCGATGAACCGACCACTGCGCTGGATGTGACGGTCGAGGCCGCGGTTGTCGAATTGGTCAAGGATCTGGGCAAGAAATACGGCACCTCGATGCTGTTCATCTCGCACAACCTTGGGCTGGTGCTGGAGACCTGCGACCGGATTTGTGTGATGTATTCGGGCGAAGCGGTCGAGAAAGGCTCGATCCATGATGTATTCGATGAGATGCAGCACCCCTATACGCAGGCGCTGTTTCGCTCGATCCCGCTGCCCGGGGCGGACAAAAACGCCCGACCTTTGGTGGCCATTCCCGGCAATTTCCCCCTGCCCCATGAACGCCCGCCGGGCTGCAACTTTGGCCCGCGCTGCGATTATTTCGTGCCGGGGCGTTGTGACGCGGCGCCGATTCCGATGGAGAGTGTGCCCGGTAATGATCGTCATGAGACCCGCTGCATCCGCTTTCAAGAGATCGACTGGCAAGCGCCACTGGAACTGGCCGAGGTGAAACAAAAAGGCGATGTGGGCGAGGTCGTCCTCAAGATGGACCGGCTCAAGAAATACTACAAAGTCGCGGCCAATGCGATGTTCGGCGGCGGCAATACCAAGGTGGTGAAGGCCAATGAGAGCCTGAGTTTTGAGGCGCACGAGAGCGAGACCCTCGCCATTGTGGGCGAATCCGGCTGCGGCAAATCCACTTTTGCCAAAGTGTTGATGGGGCTGGAGACGGCGACCGAGGGGCATATCTACCTCGACGGCAAAGACATCGGCGATGTGCCGATCGACAACCGGACAACCAAAAATGTCGCCGATGTGCAGATGGTTTTTCAAAACCCCTTTGACACGCTGAACCCTTCGATGACCGTGGGGCGGCAGATCATCCGGGCGTTGGAAATCTTTCAGATCGGTAAGAATGAGAAAGAGCGCAAACAGCGCATGCTGGAACTGCTCGATTTGGTGAAACTCCCGCGTGAGTTCGCCAGTCGCATGCCGCGCCAGCTTTCCGGCGGGCAAAAGCAGCGTGTCGGCATCGCCCGCGCTTTTGCCGGGGATGCGCGGATCGTGGTGGCGGATGAGCCGGTCTCGGCGCTGGATGTCTCGGTGCAGGCGGCGGTGACGGACCTGCTGATGGAAATCCAGCGCGAGCAGAAGACGACGCTGCTGTTCATCAGCCACGACTTGTCGATCGTGCGCTATCTGTCGGACCGGGTGATGGTGATGTATCTGGGCCATGTGGTGGAATTGGGCACCACCGATCAGGTCTTTTCGCCGCCCTATCATCCCTATACCGAAGCGCTGCTCAGTGCGGTGCCGATTGCAGATACCTCGGTGAAAAAGAAGCATATCGTGCTCGAAGGCGATGTACCCTCGGCGATGAACCCGCCGCCCGGCTGCCCCTTCCAGACCCGGTGTCGTTGGAAAACTCAGGTGCCGGATGATCTCTGCGAACGCGAGGTGCCACCGATGGTGACGATGGCCGAGGGGCATCAGGTCAAATGTCATCTGTCAGCCGAGCAATTTTCTGAGATGGAACCGGTGATCGAAGTCGGCACAGCGGCAGAGTGAACAGCACATAAAAAAGGCGCGGATCTGGGGAGGATCCGCGCCACTGTCTTCAGGCAATGGTAGGGGGAGCATGACCTGAAGAAAGACCTTAAATACCCTTAGGGATCAACGCCATCGCCGGATGTGTTCACGTTGTTCAACCCTTCGGCCACCACGTCGGCAAAGGTTGATACGAGTGCCACATAGAACTCCGCGTCGGACGGTTGCACAGTGACATATCCATCAGGAACGATCCCGTCACCGCTTTCAGCGGTCACTTTCACGGGAAAGCTGTAGCCCGCGTTGGCACCGGTCGGGCTGGTGATGTCAACAACACCTTCCAACTGATTAAATTCCTTGGAATCCGGCAACATCATCGCACCATTCAGTGCGATCTTGCGCAGGTCGATTTGAATCTGCGGATCGGCGCCATCACTGCTCAGCGTCACGCGCTCAGCAACTTCGGCCCGGATGTCTTCGGCAAGATCGGGGTAGAATTCCAACCCGTTGCTTTCCGCCTCGGCAGAGACCGAAGATTCGACGGTAATTTCAGAAATGCGCAGCTCTTCCTGAGCCTGCGCGGCGCTGACCAGTGCAAATGTGCTTACACCAGCTGCAAGCGCGAAGCTTTTGATATTATTGAGCATGTTCGTACTCCAGTTTATTCTCCCCTGCGGCGGGACAATCCCTCGCAGGTGGTTCTGGACAAGGAACACCATCAACTGTGAATAGGTTCCCCTGCACGCGGCCAGAGGGGGCTGGATAGGACAAATACCGCTTAATGACCCCGCCATCAGCAGACGGGCCGCAGTTTAGCTGCCCGTGATGACCTTCACGTAATTCCGCGTTTCTTTATAGGGCGGCACGCCACCGTATTTCTTAACCGCGCCCGGCCCCGCGTTATAAGCCGCCAGCGCAAGCTCCCATGTGCCAAAGGTCCGGTACTGCAGCTTGAGATAGCGCGCCCCGCCCTCAAGATTCTGCGCAGGATCAGCGGGATCAACCCGCAGCACGCGGGCGGTTTGGGGCATCAACTGCGCCAGTCCCATCGCGCCTTTGTGCGACAATGCCTTCGGGTTCCAGCCGCTTTCCTGCTGCACCAGCCTCAAGAACAGATCGACGGGAATACCGTGCCGCGTCGCCGCCTCTCGCGCGATGCCAAGGTAGGCGCCTTTATAGGAGCCGCCGTATTTCGGCACGTCCCATTTCGTCGGGGTCACAACCTTGGGCGGCTGCAAACCAACGGAGGCCGAATATTGCTTGGACGCCCGGTTATCGAGGATGTTCTTTTGCGATGAAAACAGCGCCCGACGGTTCTTTGAGGAAAACATCTCCGCCGTAGCGGGTGCTGCGAGCGTCGCCATCAGGCCTATAGCAGCCAGTCCGGCCACAACATTCGTTCTACGCATCTGTCCCTGCCCCTTACCGTTGCATTGGCGCGACTATAGCAAACTGCGCCGCGCGGGCCAGTAGTGATTTGGCGCGCAGCGGCGTGGGAAATTCGGTGTCCTCTGTCCAACAAGCGCGATATAACCCGCCGGACCGGGTGCGATTGGATTCGCGCCCCAACCTGACATGAACTGACAAACGAGGGGGCAAGATGGCCGGCTCAGTGAACAAAGTGATCCTTATCGGCAATCTCGGGCGCGACCCCGAGGTGCGCAGTTTCCAGAACGGCGGCAAAGTGTGCAACCTGCGCATCGCCACCTCGGAGACGTGGAAAGACCGCAACACCGGTGAGCGCCGCGAAAAGACCGAATGGCATTCGGTTGCGATCTTCCAAGAGGGTCTGGTGCGGATTGCCGAGCAGTACCTCAAGAAGGGCTCCAAGGTTTACATCGAAGGCCAATTGCAGACCCGCAAATGGCAAGACCAATCCGGCGCGGACCGCTATTCGACTGAGGTCGTGTTGCAAGGCTTCGGCGGCACGCTGACCATGCTCGATGGTCCCGGCGGCGGTTCGGGCGGCGGCGGCGGTGGCGGCGGCTACGGTGGTGGCGGCGGTGGCAATGACTACGGCGGCGGCTATGACAGCGGTCCCTCGCAGGGCGGCGGTAACGACTACGGCAGCGGCGGTGGTGGCGGTGGCGGCGGCAGCCGTGATCTTGACGACGAAATCCCGTTCTAAACCGGGCACTATCTGGCGGGGCGCTGTTGCGCCCTGCCCACCCCCAGCGGACGTTGGCGTGACGCGCCTTTAACCTGACCGCTTTAGACCCCTCCCCATCGCGATACCCGCCGGACGAAGTTGTTCGGCACCCGGATCAGAGGCCCGCATTGGGGTCACGTTAAGAATTCAAGACGTGCAGGGTGACGCCTGCCTCACATATCCATTTGGCGGCGCCGCCCTTTTTAACGGCTCCTACCTCAGAGAATGACAGGATCAGTTGACCGCCGGGCCCAGCCTGCTGCGGCCTATTGCCGTGCGCTCAGCGCATCGCGCAGCAGGGTGAGCACATCGCCGTTATCGACCTCGGCCCCCGCAAAGGCCTGCCCGATCCCCCGCGCCAGAACAAAGCGCAGACGGCCATCGACGACCTTTTTATCCTGCCCCATCAGCGCCAAAAGCGCCTCGGCGTCAGGCAGATCACCGGAAATGTCGCGTAGGTCCGTCTTCATGCCCATTGCCACCAAATGCGCGCGCAAGCGGCTGGGGTCTTCCTGCGGGCACAGCCCCAGCCGTGCGGACAGCTCAAACGCCAAGGCACAGCCAATCGCCACGCCTTCACCGTGCAAAAGGCGATCAGAATACCCCGTCGCCGCTTCCAACGCGTGGCCAAAGGTATGGCCAAGGTTCAGCAATGCCCGGTCGCCCTGCTCGGTCTCGTCGCGCGCAACGATATCGGCTTTCATCTGGACAGAGCGGCGCACCGCTTCGACCCGCGCTGGCATGTCGCCTGCGGCCATCGCTGGCCCCTGCGCCTCAAGCCAGTCAAAGAAATCCGCATCCCCCAGCAGCCCGTATTTCACCACTTCGCCATAGCCCGCGATGAAATCACGCGCTGGCATGGTGCCCAGCACGTCGGTGTCGGCCAGCACAAGGCTCGGCTGGTGAAAGGCGCCGATCAGGTTCTTGCCCTGCGCGGCGTTGATCCCGGTC
>Ga0209345_10001038_pt1 | contig 35016 bp, 27 predicted proteins | sample Cruoilmetagenom7_FD_187294 | JGI IMG/M metagenome (GOLD analysis project Ga0209345, IMG submission 187294) | Oil polluted marine microbial communities from Coal Oil Point, Santa Barbara, California, USA - Sample 7 (SPAdes) (version 2) | ecosystem: Environmental > Aquatic > Marine > Oil seeps ...
TCAGTAAAAAACTAAAAAAAGAGGATAAAGAAAAGTATAAAGCTGAAATAAAAGAAAGTAAAGGAATAGTAAAAGAGATTGACAAGTTAATTGCTTTATATATAGGAAAAGAAGACAAACGTCAAGGTATTACAAGAAATCCTGAGGTTACGGTGATGCAACGAATTGGTACTGCGAGATGGTATAGCAGTAATCGTCCAAATGGAATAACTGAAACCGAAACCACATTAATTCAGCAAGCAAAAGATGAATTAAACGAAAGTTTAGTAAAAACGAATAATTTTTTTGTAACCAATTGGGCTGAATATAAGTCTAATCTAAATAAACTAATTATATCTCCATTTAAAGAGATAAAAACATTTACTACTAATCAAAATTAACAAAATGAAAAATCTATTATTAATCTGTTTTGCAGTTACACTACTGTTTTCATGCAAAGAACAAGAAGAAAAAAAAGAAATAGCTAAAGCTATTGTCCCTGATCAATACTCCATTGAACAATTTATGGACAATGAAAATGCATTTGCCAATGGGTTTTCTAACGATAAATCGAAAGTTTTAATCACTAGCAATAGATCGGGTATCTACAATATGTATACTGTAGATGCAAAAGGAGGTGAATTAACACCAGTATCTAAATCGGATAGTGCTTCTGTTTTTGGAATATCTTATTTCCCTGAAGACGACCGTATTTTATTCAGAATGGATGGAAATGGGGATGAAATATATAAAATATTTGTAAAGGATAGTTCAGGTGTAAAAAACCTTACTCCTATTGAAAATGTACGTGCTACCTATAGAGGTTGGTCTAAGGATGGTAAAAGTTTTTTCTACGGAAGTAATGAAAGAGATTCAAAATATATGGATCACTACGAAATGAATATAGACTCTTTTGAATCTAAAATAATCTATCAAAATAACGATGGAATGAATTTTGGCGGAATGTCTGAAGACAGAAAACATGTGTTGTTAACTAAAACGATTAATACAAATGACAGTGATTTATTTTTGTTAAATACTGAAACAAATGAATCTATAAAAGTAAATGACAACTTAAGTAGTAATTCTCCTGAAGATTTTGACCCTGACGGAAAATCTTTTTATTATACAACAGATGACAATGCTGAATTTACCTATTTAATGAAGTATAATTTAGAGGATGGCTCTAAAGAAAAAGTAGTAGAAAAGGATTGGGACATCAATGCTTTCTATTTTACAAGAGATGGTAAGTACAAAGTACTTTTTACTAATGAAGATGCAAAATCTGTTATGGAAGTTAAAGATGCTTCAACAGATGCTGTAATTTCATTTCCTGAAATAAACAATCAAAATATTACTGGCGCTAGATTCTCTAGAGATGAATCCATGGCGCTTTTAACGATTTCAGGATCGAATATGCCAACAAACACATATACGTACTCTCTAGAAACTCAAGAATATGATCAATTAACTGATGTTTTAAACAAAGAGATCAATGGAAACCACATGGTTACTGCTGAAGTTGTTCGATATAAATCATTTGACGGTTTAGAAATTCCAGCTATCTATTACAAACCTCATCAAGCTTCAGCAACGAATAAAGTTCCTGCATTAATTTGGGTTCATGGTGGACCAGGTGGACAATCTGGGCAACGTTTTAATTCTACCATACAATATTTAGTAAATCATGGTTATGCAATACTTGCTGTAAACAATCGTGGTAGTAGTGGATATGGTAAAACATTCTTTAAAATGGATGATCAAAATCACGGTGATAAAGATTTAAAAGATTGTGTTGCTGGTAAAGATTGGTTGGCAACTCAAGATATTATTGATCCTGAAAAAATAGGAATTCTTGGAGGTTCTTATGGAGGATATATGACTATGGCTGCATTAACCTATGCGCCAGAGGAATTTGAAGTAGGTGTAAACTTATTTGGAGTTACTAACTGGATGCGTACCTTAAAAAGTATTCCACCATGGTGGGAATCTTTTAAAGAAGCTTTATATACTGAAATGGGTAATCCTCATACAGCTGATTCAATTCGATTAAAACAGATTTCTCCATTATTTCATACTGATAAAGTAACTAAACCTTTAATTGTTTTACAAGGTGCACAAGATCCAAGAGTTCTAAAAGTAGAATCTGATGAAATTGTTGAAGGAGTTAAAAAGAATGGAGTTCCTGTTGAATATGTATTATTTGAAGATGAAGGTCATGGTTTTATTAAAAAAGAAAATCAGATCGTTGCCTATAGCAGCATTTTAAAATTCTTAGATAAATATTTAAAAGGAGAAGGTTTAGAGCCTTTAGATTCTACTAATACTGAATCTACACCTATTGAATAACATCTTATTATTGATAATAATTAAAAGCAGGTCAAATTGACCTGCTTTTTTTATTTGATTAATTTTTTCTCAGTTAATAGAATCCTATTATCTTTAAAAAACTAAAAACAAACAAAATATTATAAAATGAAAAAAATAGGAGTAGTACTAATACTCGTTTTTTCGGTTATTTTATTTTCATGTAACGAAAGCTCTGAAAATAAAGAAAAAAAACCTAAGGATACTAAAATTGAAGAGGTTCAAGAAGTTAAACCAAAGGTAGTTGAAATTGTCTTAGATTCTAAAAACAACTCTGAAGCTAAAGGTAAATTTAAATTTACTGAAGAAAATGGCAATCTAAACGTTTATGGGAAATTTTGGGATATGAATCCAGGTACGCATGGTATTCGTATTCGTAATTTAAAGGAAAATCAAGAAGGTAAAAAAAATGATTTAGGAGTTTTTCGAATTGGTGGTGCTGGAAAAGGCGGTATTAATATGAATACATATTTATGGTGCATTGGTTGTAAAGACGAATCAAAAAACATCATTGGTAAAGAAATTATCATTCATCAAATTTCCGATGATTTTATCACAAACCCTTCAAAAACGTCCGTAACAAAAATTAGTTGTGGAGGAGTTATTAAGTAATTTCTCAACAAAAAAGTAATAATATAATTACTAAAGTCTATTTGCCTTAAAAAACTAATATAAATAACTTTACACAAACTTTAATTTACTATGAAACACTTAAAACTTACCTTATTAGCCTTAACAATTATTTTTACTTCAGCTTGTAAAAATGATATAAAAGAAGAAAAAAAATCAAATGAAAAAGAAGAAGTATCTGAAGTAATGTTTGTTGTTAAACCTGAAGGTACATCAGTAAAATGGACTGCTTATAAAACAACAGAAAAAAAACCTGTTAATGGTGAATTTGCTATTTTAAATTTTGATGCTAAAAAAGGAGCTACTCCACAAGATGCTCTTAACAATTTAGAATTTTCAATTCCTGTAAACAGCCTATTTACTAAAGATGAAGTAAGAGATTCTAAATTAAAAGCTTCTTTTTTTGGTGCTATGCTAAATACTGAACTGATAAGCGGAAAAATAAAGGTTACAGATAATAAATATGTAGCCAGTATTACTATGAATGGTGCTACTAATGATTTACCATTAGATGTATCTATACTTGAAGAAAGACGTGTTAAAATGAATGGTGTTTTAAATCTTAAAGATTGGAATGCTTTAGATGCTTTAACTTCACTTAATAAAGTTTGTTTTGATTTACATAAAGGACCTGATGGAGTTAGTAAAACATGGGAGAATGTTGCAATCGAAATAAATACATATCTTAGAGAAAAATAATTTATAACTTCCCTATTATTAGTGAACTAGTCTATAAATTAAAATAGGACATTAAAAAAACCCATTTAATATTAGATGGGCTTTTTTTATGTACGCTTTTAAAATGTTTCTTTTTAGTGACTATATAGTTTTGTTTACTTTATGTTTCATTTTAATGAACTGTATATCATATACATTACAAACATCCTGCCAAAAAAAACTCCGTTCTATAATAGAACGGAGTTTAATGATTTTTAATTGAATTCTTATTCTCTAATTATTCTTTTAATTAAAGTATTTGATTCTCCTTCAACTTTAACAAAATACATTCCTGAAGCATATGCTTCTAATGAAATCATTGTTTCTGTTGTTGAATTTGATAAGTTTTTAACTTGAATTATACGACCATTCACATCTATTATAGTAGCTGAAACTAATGCTTCAGAACTATTATTGATTAATCGTATAACACCGCTTGTAGGGTTCGGAAGTAATTGAATTCCATTACTAAACTCTGAATCATTAATTCCTAAGAATTCATCTACAGTTAATTCGAATGTACAAGTAGCTTCATTACCAGAATCATCAATTGTAGTCATTGTAATTACAGTAACACCTTCCCCTACTTCAGTTCCAGCAATTGGATCCTGAGTTGTTACAGGAGAAGCAGTACAGTTATCTGTAGCTGTTGCATCACCAGTATAATCTGGAATTGTAAATAATTCACCTTGATTAACTATTTCAGTTAAATCTGCAGGGCAAGTTAATTCTGGATCCATATCATCTACTACGGTTACAGTTTGCACACAAGTATTTACATTACCTGAATCATCTGTTACTGTCCATGTTACAAGATTATCACCTAATACATATTCAGAAGGAGCATTATTTGTAACTGAAGCAACACCACAATTATCATCTGTAGTAGGGTCATCTAAAGCGACTCCAGTAGCAGTACAACTATTTGCATCTGTACTCACTTCAATATTAGCAGCACAAGAAATTGTAGGGTTTACACCATCAACAACAGTTACTACTTGAACACAAGTATTTGTAAGTCCTGCTGTATCTGTAACTGTCCATGTTACATCGGTATCACCGATTAAATAAACTGCAGGAGCATCATTAGTAACAGAAGCTACACCACAATTATCATCAGTTGCAGGGTCATTTAAAACTACTCCTGAAGCAGAACAGCTATTAGCATCAGTACTTACTTCTACATTTGCTGCACAACTAATTGTTGGATTTACATCATCAACAACAGTAACAACTTGAACACAAGTATTTGTAAGTCCAGCTGTATCCGTAACTGTCCATGTTACATCGGTATTTCCTATTGGGAAAGAACCAGGTGCATCATTAGTTACAGAAGCGACACCACAGTTATCTGAAGTAGTTGGATCTGTTAACACAACTCCTAAAGCTGAACAATTATTAGCATCAGCACTTACTTGAACATTTGCTGCACAAGTAATAGATGGAGCTATATTTTCAGCAATAACTTCTGTAAGTGTTCTTTCACTTAAACAACCTCCTACTGCATCGATATCTATATCAGCATTTGCAACACCATAATCTGATGTTTCACAAGTTCCAGACCAATCTGCAGCTGTATCTAAATCTCCTATTCTTCTAAATGAATTACTACAATTAGTAGTTAGATTTGCACCATTACCAGACCATTCTATATCTGAAGCTGTAACATTAAATCCATTTATAGATACATTAAAACTAGCTATTTCAGCAGCTGAGAAATTCCAAAATACAGAATCTACAACATTACCAGCTGGATCTAAAATTACAATCCATCCAGTTCCACTGAAATCCCAATATATATTTCCTCCCCATGGGTTAGTACCTCCATCGGTCCAATATTCTACGGAATCAGCTCCCATATTACCTAAAATCTTAACAATAGGGTTTACAGTATTAATATTATCGTAAGGTGTTTCACTAACCGCTACAGCATAACCTGAATAATCAAACGCAGCACCTACATTTTGAATTTCAAATTGATCTGGTGATTGTAATGTAATTTCTGAAACTACTAATTTTGAAGCTGGACCACTACTTGAAGTTTCAGCCGCATAAACATTTGTATTTCCTAAAGGAGTAAATGTATAAGATTCACCTTCGTGTAATAAATTTCCTCCTGTTGATGCATCATACCATTGAATAAAGTTTCCTGGATCTCCTAATACTGCAGAAACAGTTACTTCTTCACCTACACAGAAATCTGAATCTCCAGTAGTTACTGGACCTGCTGGCGAATTTATTACTTCAATCGTATCTGAAGCTGAAGATGCTGTAGAACATGTTCCTGCTGCAACATCATATGTTATTGTATGTACACCAATTCCTGCTGTACCTGGATCAAATGAATAAGTAGCACCATTACCATCATCAGTAACACCATTACCACTATAAACTCCACCTGAAGGAGAGCCACCACTTAAACCAGTTAAAATATCAGAGCTTGAACAAACATCTGCAGGTGCTGTAAATGTAGCAACTCCAGATGGAGTGTCAAATGCTTGAGTTCCATCACTTCTACTTCCAGAAGATCCTTGACTTGCACTTATTCCTAGTCCTCTACGAGCAAATGCTTCCCAAATTGAACATTCGTTAGCCCCACCATAAATAGCTACATCTGCAGCTAAAATCGCATCTCTTCCATCAACAAATCCTGGCTGACAAGGTTGTAATTTCATACCTTCAGTAACTAAAGCCAAAGCCATTACATTTCCTGCATCTAAATTAACGTTTCCTGTGAAGTTATACACATCACTATCAATTCCATGATCGCCTATTAACTCCCAAGTCATTTCCCAAAGCATCATTGCCCATACTGAACCTACACCGTGAGGTACTGATTCAGTTTTAATATTATCATACGTATGAGGATTTACACCAAAATCTGTACTATAAGGGAAAGATCTAATTCCAGAGCCTCCAATTCCTTGGCCGAATAAGTAAGTACCAACTGCTCTTGCATCTGCACCTACAGCGCCAGGTTCCATTGTTAAGATAGCTCCATAAAAATCACTCCAACCTTCTCCCATTTGTTCTTGATTTCCTAAACATGAAGTATTATTAGGACCTCCAGTTAATCTATTTGAAGTACCGTGAGTAAACTCATGAATAACAACAAGTGCATCAAAATCACCATCTTTATCATCACAGATATACATGTTCATACTAGGGTTAGAACCATCATTTGGAGTACCAAATGTCGCATTACACCAAGAAGAAACCTGTGCATTAGCATTTACAGAATCACTTCCTGACCCACCATTACTATAATTATTTTCTTGGAAGTTTCCAGACACTTCATCAAAACCATATTGATACATAATATCATGAATTACATTATTTAAATAAAATAAATTTGTAATTGATGCATCTTCATATTGATTTGAATTTGTATAAACCTGATTAAAAGAATAACCAGAAAAGTTTAAAGAAGCTCCTCCATTAGGTCTGTAACCAGAATGATCACCATCATCGTGAGCATCAACATTATTTCCTCTAGTATCATTAAATTCAGCTCCAGCTACTCCATTCGTATCATGCCATCCAAAAGGAGAAGCAGTTAAGTCATGAGGACTATTTAAAGTTGATCTACTTCCATAATAAGGACTTTCTAAAGGCAAAGCAAAAACTTCATAACATTCAAAGCATCCATTTTCTTCAGCTACAACTTCTTTATAGTTTGGAATATCATATAAGTTTTTATTATAATCTAAGATTTCATCTTCAGAATGGTCATGCTCCAAAGCACAACTAACCATCCAATTATATGTATCGATGATTGTACCTGTATTTGCATCTACTCTTACACTCCACCAATCTTGTCTTGTAATTTCTTCTATTGAAATATCCCAAGCTAATACGATATCTCCTTTTTCAGTTAATTGATAAACTAGTTGTGCAGGAATATCTCTTAAAGAAATACCTCCATTACTTAAAAGCATTTTTTGATTATTACCTTCAGCTCTTTCAACTATTGAAATGTTTTCTGAAACAGAATAGTTCAATTGCTGAGCAGCACTTTCAATAGCTTGTACTGCACCAATTGAAGGACTTGTTGCTCCTTTAAGTTTATTGTTTATTCCTTTAACAAAATGATTGCTTTCGGTTAAGATATCACCATTTGGTAAAATATGAATATTAGATTCTGTTCCTTGAATTTGAATTCCATTAAGAACTTGTCTAAAATATATGTGCGTAACACCACTCGTTTTACTTACATAGTTATTTGTAATCTCCCAATGAGCATCTTGCTCAGTAATCTGACTGCTTTCAAGAACATTTTCTAAATGATTAGAAATTTCTTGGTTAAAATTTTGAGCAGATAACTGAAAAGCTAAAAAACATAGCAATCCAGTTAATAAACTCTTAGTCATTTTTTTCATAGTAGTTTAATTAAATTTAAATAGTTGATAATACTTAATATATAGTTTCGAATATTTCTGAAATAAAAATCATTTTTAAATATATTGTTTGAGAGGAAATAAATAATAAAAACAAATGTCGATTTAAAAACGGTTCTAAATATACAATTTTTTCAATAACTCAAAAAAAAGGTTATTTCAAGTAGTATAATAATCTTTAGGTTAAAAATGATAAAATAATTATTATTATAATGAAATATCATTATTTTTACAAGGATACTTTTACACTAATATATGAACCCATCTGCCTCAGGTTGGATCCTTAAGTTTTTTAATCAATTTGGTAAAGATCAACTCATTGATCGTTTTGTTGATGATAGTCAATTCTATATTGAATTGATTTCTTCTGGTTTTATTTATGGTGTTTCTGTGAAAGCGCTTCCAAATAAATCCATTAGTAATTTGAAAATTACCAATGAAGAATACACTAAAATCAACTTATTGCATTCTTTATTATTTATTTATTTCAAAAAAAACAAAGAGTCAAATATTAAAGAAGCTATAAAAAATATCAATCAATTTTATAGTATTTTGGAAAAAGGAAAAACGGGAATTTTAAAAAAACTTTCTTTATCACAATCTGCTGCCACTAATCTTGAATATGTTTTAGCCGCTAGATTAAATGAATCTAATAGCGATTTAGAAAAAAATTCAACTTCTGTATTAACCTATGCTTTATTATTTGTTGACATACTCGCCTATCGATTCTATTTAACACATTTAAATGCTAGTGAGGAAGAATTAAAAAAATATTCTGAAAGCCTAGAAAGTTCTCTAATAAATGTTTGCTTTTTAGCACTTAAATCGAAAAAAGTCAAGAATAAAAATGACCTGCAACTTATCGATTTATATGATTCTTCTACAGATTACTTAATTGATGAAGATCATTTGCATTTTATAGATTCAGTTAGAAGTCAGACTTATTTATCTAAATATGAAGTTCCCGAAAAACAGTTTTTACTCGACATTTGTTGTTTAGCTATTTGGGATGATCGAGTTTTAGATGAAACAGAATATCAATTTTTATTGCAATTATCTGAAATCCTTGAATTTTCAGAAGAAGAACTCTCATTTAGTATTCAAAATTTGAAAGGTTTTTCAAAAGAAAATCAGACTAAAATAAAATTATTTGAATATTCAAGCCCTATAATTCAACTCTACAAACAATCAACTTCAACTGTAAAAAAACTCATTTTAAGAAACAAAAACAGGTTAATAAAAGAGCTTAATGAAAGTGGTGAGCTACTGTTATTATTGAGTCAATCAACTTTAAGAGATTTAAATGCTGAAGAAAAAAAGAAAGTAAAAGAACAGTTACTAGATATTTGTAAATCTGTTCCATCACTCACTATTTTCTTAGTACCAGGAGGAAGCTTACTATTACCAATACTAGTGAAATACATCCCTAGCTTATTACCTTCAGCTTTTCAAGATAATAAAATAGAAAAAAAAGATACATGATTATAGCTACGGAAGAACAATTAAGAGAATTATACGGTTATCCAAGTGGAAGAGCAAAGGACAAATTATTAAATTCTTTAGAAAAACATAGCGTTCATTTTTTAGCTAACTCGCCTTTCCTAACACTTTCAACTATTAATAAAGTTGGGGAAATGGATTGCTCTCCAAGAGGTGGAACTCCTGGCTTTGTTAAAGTTGTAAACGAAAATTGTATTGTAATTCCGGATGCTAAAGGGAATAATAGAGTGGATAGCATTAGTAATATTGTTGATTCTGGAAATGTTGGGATTCTATTTTTTATACCAGGATTAGATGAAACACTTCGTGTGAATGGTCATGCCTATATTTCGACCAATGAAGAACACTTAAGTTTATTTTCTTCGGAAGAAAAAAGCATGAAGGCATGTATTGTCATTACGATTGAAGAAGTTTTTCTACATTGCGCAAAAGCCTTTATGCGTTCCAAATTATGGAAATCTGAAGCTCAAATAGACAGAGCTAATTTTCCGAGTATGGGACAAATGTTAAAAGATCAAATTGGTTCTTCTGAAACTCCTGAAACTACCGAAGACATGATCAAAAGGTATCAAAAAGATCTTTAATCCTTATTAAACTTTTCAAACCAAGCCAAGGTATGCGCTACTTTAGTAATTAAATTACTTGGTCTAGATGCAATGCCATGGGAAGCTTCAGGAATTTCAACTAATATCGTTTCAATTTTACGCAATTTTAAGGCATGATACAATTGTTTTGCCTCACTTGGTGGTGTTCGTAAATCATTCATACCTACCATTACCATTGTTGGAGTTTCCACGTTTCCAACCAAAGAGATAGGAGAAAACTTCCAATAATTTTCAAAATTTTCCCACGGCTGACCAGGATACCTAGAATTTGCATAGCCATAATAATTATCGGCAACTAAAGTTTTACTGATCCAATTCATTACAGGTTTCGCAACTACAGCCGCTTCAAATCGACTATTTTTACCAATGATCCAAGCAGTCATAATTCCACCAGCACTACCTCCAGTAACATATAATTGATCTTCAGAAGTAATTCCTCTTTTTAATAAGGTATCTACTCCATCCATGACATCGTTATAATCTTCACCTGGGTAATTATTATAAAGTAAATTCCCAAATTCTTCACCATAGCTTGTACTTCCTCTAGGGTTCGGATAAAAAACAATATATCCAGCAGCGACATATAATTGAATTTCAGTAGAGAAACGATTCCCATAATTTAAAATTGGACCTCCATGATTTTCAACCAATAAAGGATACTTTTTATTTGAATCATAATTAGGTGGATATACAATCCAACCTTGAATATCTCTTCCATCTACAGACGATTTATACCAAACTTCTTCCATTTCTCCCATGGTTCTGTAATTAATTAAATCATCATTTACAGCCGTAATTACGATTGGTTTATTATTCTTTTTAGTTACCATCGCAATATCTGCAGGGCGGTCAGGACGTGAATAGGTATATGCAATTTTTCCTGAATTTGACACAGAAAAACTACCGCTAGCATAAGGTCTTCCTAATGTTGTTCCTCCAACATTTTCAACAATGTCTGAAATATTTCCAGCTAAATCTATAAAGGCAATCTTCGTTTTTCCCTTATCATCATAACTAATATACATTCCTTTACTATCTGAAGCCCAAATAGCAGTATTAATACTTCGGTCTAATTTATTTGAAAGAACTCTCTTGTTCTCACCATTACTTTTCATCAATTGTAATTGCGTCAATTGATACGTTTGCACCTTATCTTCATATCCTAAATATGCGATATGCTTCCCATCTGGAGAAACTTTAGAAGCATAATCTGGTCCATTACGATCTGTAAGTGCTGTAATTTCTTTGGTGTTTATATTGCTTGAATACAATTCGCTATTTCTGAAATCATATTCCCAGTTTTCATTTCTATTTCCAGAATACACAAGGTTCTTGCTATCTGAAGACCAAGAAATATTTCCTCCGTGATTAAAGTTTCCAGTGGTTATTTGACGAGGAGTACCACCTTCAGATGAAATAACAAAAATATGATAAAACCCAGGTTTTAAATATCCTGCTCCATCCGCTTCATGCTTTAATCGATCTGTAATTCTCGGACTTTTAGCCCACTTTGCTCCTTTTGGTTTTGCAGGCATGCTCGCAATAACAGGAGCTTTCGCATTCACTTTCATGGTAAATGCAATATGTTTTCCGTCTGGAGACCAAGAAATTGAAGAAGGTCCATTTTCTAGTTGTGTTAATTTTGAAGTTGTATTACTAGTGTTCCAATACACATAGATTTCACTTCCTTCACCCGAACTACTCACAAAAGCGATACGATCACCAGAAGGCGACCAACGAGCTTGACGTTCACCCACATCACGATTTGTTAATTTATGATGGGTTTTTCCATCACTACTTATTTTCCATAAGTTTCCTTTTGAACGATCTTTCATAATATCAAATCCTGTTCTTCTATATACTACTGAAGAGCCATCTGGAGAAATTTGAGGGTCTCCAGTATATTCTAACTGAAATACATCAAGGTAGCCAAAGTTTGACTTTTCTTGTGCTTCAGCATTTGAAATTGTCACTACTAATAATAATATTGAAAGTCGTTGTATCAGGTTCATATAAAAATATTTGAACGCTAATTTAGTTTTTTAATGAAGGTTATTCAAATGAGCATTCGATAAAATAAATTATATTTGAGAAAAAGCTACGAATCTTTCCAAAATTGCAAAGAAATGAAAACGAATTTCCTAAAATTAACTCTAAGTCTAGGAGTATTAACTGTTATATTTTTTACATTTACAATATTGAATTCTGAATCTATTTCAGAAGAAAAAAAATATAAAACATTTAATGAATACCCTCATGAATGGATGTATAACCAAAGAGCGTATCCTGATAATATCATCAATGCAGAAGCGATGGAAAATGCAATTATTCAATCTAAAGAAATTAAAACTAATCGTAGTATACAAGGAAGTGACTGGTCATTAATTGGTCCTTTAAATACTGGAGGAAGAATTACAGATGTAGCTATTTCTCCAGTTAATGATGATGTTTTATATGTGGGTACAGCAACAGGAGGAATTTTTAAATCGATCAATCGTGGTGATGATTGGGAACCTATATTTGATGAAATTGCAAAACCTTCCATAGGTGATATAGCAATTGCGCCATCGAATGCACAAAAAGTTTATGTAGGAACTGGAGAAGCAAATGGTGCTGCAACCGATGGAGCTTACTTTGGAAATGGAGTTTATAGCTCAGACAATGGTGGAACTACATGGAATCATTTAGGTTTGGAAGAAACACATCATATTGGAAGAATCGTAATAGACCCTTCAAATGAAGACAGAGTATTTGTAGCAGCTTCAGGAAAATTATACGGCAAGAATGATGAAAGAGGAATTTATCGCTCTACTAATGGTGGAGGTGATTGGGATAAAGTATTGTTTGTAACCGATTCTACTGCAGCTATTGATGTTGTAATTAATCCTGTAAATACAGACATTCTATTTGCTGCAATGTGGGAACGTACTCGTAAACCTTGGCAAAGAGATTATGGTGGAGAAACTTCTGCTATTCACAGATCATTAGATGGAGGAGATACATGGTTAGAGTTAGGATCTGCTCAGGGTTTACCTGCTGCAAGTTCTGATACAGGAAGAATTGGAATTGCTATTTCAGATTCAGATCCAAACATTATTTATGCAAGATACACTACAAATGAAATTACAAATACATTTAATGGCTTATATAAATCTACAGATAATGGTAATAATTGGAGTTTAGTGACACTTGGAGAAATTGCAGACGTAGATGCTTCTTTTGGATGGTACTTCGGAAATGTGCGCGTACATCCTACAATTCCCGATGAAGTCTATGTATTAGGTCAGCAATTATATAAAACAACAAACAGTGGTAATAATTGGCAGCCAGTGAACGGAATGCATGTCGATCATCATGCCTTAGAGTATTCAAAAAATAATTCAAATTTCATACTTGCTGGAAACGACGGAGGAGCTTACATTTCAGAAAATGGTGGAAGTTCTTGGATTAAATTCACAAATCTACCTATAACACAATTCTATAATATTGAAGTAGATTTTCAACAACCAGAAAGGCTTTATGGTGGTACTCAGGATAACAATACCATTAGAACCTTAACAGGAGGTGCGAATGATTGGATTCCTATTATTGGTGGTGATGGATTTCATGTCAATGTTGATCCTAATGACAACAGTTACATATATGCTGAATCTCAATGGGGAAACTTAAGACGCTCTACAAATGGCGGAAATAGTTTTCAATCTGCAACCGATGGTATTAGTAATAGCGATCGTGTAAATTGGAATACTCCTGTGGTGTTATCTCCTTTTAATTCTGAATTAGCTTTTTATGGTAGCAACCGATTGTATACTTCAAATAGAGCTGTTTTCTGGTCTGCGATTAGTGACGACTTAACCAATGGTCAACATCCTAGTGGTTCTTTAGCCTACGGAACTTTAACTGCTATTGCTCCCTCCTATTTAAATGAAACAACTGTGTATACAGGAAGTGATGACGGAAACATTCATGTTACTTTTGATGGAGGAATTACATGGACTAATATTAGTGGATCTTTACCTAATCGATATGTTACTTCTTTAGCAATTTCACCAAACAATGATCAAGTAGCCTATGTTACTTTTTCTGGATTTAGTGTGCTAGATTATACACCTCATATTTTTAAAACAGAAGATGGAGGACAGAATTGGACAGATATTTCTTCTAACTTACCAAGTATTCCTGTGAATGATGTTATATTACATACTGAGCAAGATCTATTATTTATTGCAACCGATCTTAATGTCTGGTATTCAGAAAATGATGGAGTAACGTGGAATATTCTTGGAAATGATTTACCCTTCACGATTATTAGAGATTTAAAATTACACGAACCTACCGATAAATTGTATGCAGGTACTTTTGGAAGATCTATGCATAGTTTTGATATAAGTAACATTATTTTGAGTTATGAAAATGAAGTGTTTTCTTCCGAAGAAATAAAAGTTTATCCTAATCCAGCTACCTCACAATTTAATATTGAAACAAATTCAATCTTCATAGATTCAATCTTGCTGTATGATTTAAATGGAAAGCTTGTTAAAACGATTTCTGAAAGTGAATTGCAAAATTTTCAAAACATCACTGTATCGATTGAAGAAATGCAAGCAGGTGTTTATTTTATTAGCATAAAAACCAAAAACCAAAGTATTAACAAGAAACTTATTATTAAATAGAATTACAGGAAAATTCGTTTTCTATATGTTCTTGAAATAGATAATCGATTCCTTAGTTAACATATAATAAATTGATTATAGGAATAAAACGTAAAACGACTTTCCAACATGTATTGTGCAAATTTTTTATTTCGAAACGCTTGAAACTAACAGTTACTTTCGTTATATAAGACCGTTGTAGTCAATAATGACCCGTCCTGAAATAAGGCTACATAATTTTAAACATTATGTGCAAAAATGAAAAAGTAATCAGACGATTGGATTATCTTTAAACAATTAAAAAAAAAAGTAAAATGAGTAAAAGGATTTTCTTATGTTTTTCATTAATAATGCAGATAATAATCGTGCAATCACAAGAGTTTGATTGGGCAACCCATGTAACTGGAGATAATTTTGAATATGGTGTAAAAGCAATAAAAGATGCTACAGGAAACACCTATGTTATAGGCTACACAACTGGTAGTCCCTTTGAGTATGAAGGTATAAGTTACCCTACAAATGGTAACGGAGGAGATGCTTTTTTTGCCAAACTTGACATTAATAAAGAATTAGTTTGGATGAAATCAATAGGTGGGAATGATCCAAATTATCATGATGAAGCCTTAGATATCCATATGGATCCATTCGAAGATGTCTATCTAACCTTTAAATCATGTAGCGATGACTTTACCTATGATGGCCAAATTTTAAGTGACATAGATTCTCCTGGTCAATTTAGTGGAGAAGGTGTGTTACTTAAAGTAAATTCAAACGGAGAGTATATCTGGCACGATTCAGGAACTACCTCTAGCTCATTTCACGGCATTACAACAGATGCTAATGGAAACCTATACTTAACTGGATATTTCAGATCTACTATAACATTAGGAGGTGCAATCACACTAACAAATCCTTCAACTGGTACTACAAAAGACTTGCTTGTAGCAAAGTATCAGCCTGATGGTACAATAATTTGGGCAAAGAATGCGGGAGGGATGCCACATAACTCGTTCGCTTATGGATATGATATTGAAATTAACCCTCAAACGAATGAGCTTATTGTTTTAGGTAAAGGTAATGGTGAGATATTTTTTGACGGTGTACCCATGCCTCTAAATGGCAGTATTAATAAAGGAACAATACTTATTTCTTATAACCTTGACGGAACCCAAAACTGGGTACAAAGAGTGTTGGATGAAGAGTATCCTGGATATTCACGATGTATTTCACTAGCCATCAGTTCTTCAGGAATATTGGGAGTTTGTGGACGATCACCTAACACCTACTCTATTGGACTTGTTGGGTTTTATAACAGTGATGGTTCAATTGTTTCTGAACATACATATCCTACGACCGACCTACTTAGGGTTTACTCAATTACTTTTAATGAATTTAATGAAGCGTATTTGTCTGGTTTTTGTAAATCTGATGCCATTTTAGGAATAAGCCCTGGAACAGTATCATTAACTAGCACAACAGGGTTTATCGTAAAGATGGATATACATCAACAAGTGCAATGGGTTATGGAATTTGAATCATCCTCTTTTCGTAATCAAGTAAATTATGATCAAGGTGAATTATTGTATGCAGGTAGATTTGATCATAAGTTCTTTTATAATGATGGTCAAGACATTATTGTTAATAATACAGGAGATGCCTTATTTGGAGAAGTGGTAGATAATGCTTTATCTGTAGAAACATTTTTAGCTGAGGAAATCACTGTTTACCCTAACCCTACATCTGGGCTTTTGGTAATAAAAGCCAATACTTTACAACAAGTTGAAATATATAGTATTAGTGGGATACTCTTAGAAACCACCTTAAATAAAGAGGTTGATTTAAGTCAATACTCAAAAGGAATCTATTTCCTAAAAATTATTACAAGCAAGGGTATATATCAAAAGAAAATAATTCTAAAATAATTAAATAGCTATCTTTATTTTTGAATAAAACCGAAACAAACACAATTCAACAAATAAGATGGTTTAATCGTAGCTTTGATTTTTCTTTCAAACAAAATATATGCAAACCATGCACAAATACAGTACAATATATTTAAAAAGGATTAATAGTTTTATTAATGGATAAAGAAAATAAGAATCAAAAAGAGCAACCCAATAATCCATTACATGGGATGAAATTGGCGACCATACTTGAGATATTAGTAGAGCATTACGGTTGGAATGGTTTAGCTTTAAAAATTAACATTAATTGTTTTAAAAAGGATCCTTCAATAAAATCTAGCCTCAAGTTTTTACGAAGAACACAATGGGCTAGAGATAAAGTAGAACGGCTTTACCTTCGCTTAGAAAAGAATAAATAATTACTGCATAACAATGGCTAATTTCCATTGCTTAGAACAGCAAATTTCGTAACTTTATACCTCTAACGGTTTAAATCTAATTAACCAGTAGAATCATACTTTAATCCGTTACAACAGTCTTAAGAATATAGTGAAAATTAACTTTATAATAAGGTTAAATATACAACACTCATAAAAAAAAATATGAAAATAGCAGTATTAGGATCAGGAAATGGTGGCTGTGCAGTAGCAGCAGAATGTGCATTACAAGGACATGATGTAAGAATATTTGATTTTGAAAAATTCTCAACAAATATTCAAGCAATCAAAGAAGCAAAAGGTATTGAATGCTCAGGAGTTATCAGCGGCTTTGGACCTATTACGTATGCTGGTCATGATATTGAAAAAACAGTTTCGGATGCTGAATTAATATATGTTGTATGCCCTTCTTATGCGACTGTTGCTTTTGCGCATGAATATAAAAAAGCAATGAAAAAAGGACAAGAAGTGATCATATGTCCAGGAACAAATGGAGGTGCTTTAATATTTAAAAAAGAAATAGGTTTAGACTTTTCATCGTTGGAAATTATTGTTTCGGAAACATCAACTTTACCATATGCTTGTAGAATAGAAACCCCTGGTCAAATTCGAATTTTTCACAAATTAAATAAAGGTGTGTTTTTTGCAACATTACCTGCATCGAAAACCGAGGAAGCTTTTCAGTTTTTCAAACAAATTTATCCTGGCAGTGAAACTTCTAAAAATGTATTACAAACATTACTTCAGAATGGAAATAATGTAATTCATCCAGCAGTTAGCTTATTAAATGTTGCTAGAATTGAATCGCCTGAAGATTTCTTTTTCTACGAAGAAGGTGTGACGCCAGCTGTAGGAAGACTTATGGAAGCTGTTGATAAGGAAAGAATGGCAATTGCTAAAGCATATGACTTAGAGATCCTTTCTGAACCAGTTACAGGTTATATTCAAGGATATATGCTTGAAAAAAACTATGATACTGGATATAGTAAAGCACCTGGTTTTGCAGGTATTAATGCGCAAACTCAAATTGATAATCGGTATTTCACTGAAGATGTAGGATATGGATTAGTTTTATTGGAAGATATGGCAAAAGTAGTGGGTGTAGAAACGCCAATTATGACTTCAATTATTAAGATAGTCTCTGTGTTATTGGAAACTGATTATCATAAAAATTCATTTAGAACGCTTGACAAGTTTGGTCTGGATGGAATTACAAAAGATGAAATGTTAGCTGCTGTGAATTAATACAAAATGCTTCAACTTATTGGTTTATATTCTGAAGCTATTATTTCAGAACACATTTGTTATGCTATTTCTTATAAGATATGTTAGGATAATTATCAGTAAAACCTGTTTATTTAATTAACTTAGTGCACATACTTCAGAATCATGGAAGCTTATCAAATACAATTTATACAGACTGTAATTATTATTGTTTCTTACATTTTAATATCTACAGTAAGTCAATACATTGTTAAAAAAGTTGGAGCAAAATTTACCTATACAAAACCTCGTGTCAAGATTATTAAAAAATTATTCAATCTAATTTATTTTGCCTTATTTTTTAATATCATACTATTTATTTGGGGAGTAGAACAATCGGAATTAATGTATTTTATTACTTCCCTCCTAACTGTTTTGGGTATTGCTTTTTTTGCACAATGGTCGATTATATCTAACATCACTTCATCATTGATTATATTTTTTAATCATCCAGTGAAGATTGGTGATACTATTTCAATTATTGATAAAGATTTTAATATTGAAGGAGAAATATCTGATATTGGAATCTTTTTTTTAAGTATTAAATTGAATGGAGATGAAAAAGTGACGATTCCGAACAATGTGTTTATTCAGAAAATGATAAAGAAAAAGAAAAGCTAAATAAAATATAAGTATTCTATGTATCAAAAATATATTACCACTCTCCTATTATTATTTTCAGTGTTTAGCTATTCTCAAATAATAACGTTTCCAGATGAGAATTTTAAAAATGCATTAATTAATCATGATCCAGTAATAGACACTAATGGTAATGGAGAAATCGAAATTAGTGAAGCAAAAGCAGCAATAAGAATACTAGTCTTCAATGCGAACATCTCACAACTAACAGGTATAGAGTATTTCATTAACTTAGAAGACCTTTATTTTGCAGGAAATAATGTAACAGATGTAGACCTATCATCGTTTCCATTGCTAGAAAAACTTTCTTGTGCAAATAACAATATTGAAAATTTAGATGTTTCAAATAACCCGAATTTAAGGTGGTTTTTTTGTGGACATAATGAGTTATCACAGTTAAATCTAGATAACAATCCAAACCTCACGAGATTAACAATTGGCAATAATTATAATATTGACGAAATAGATTTACAAAACAATAATCAGTTAGAATTGTTTAGAGCCAATCACACCAATTTATCCAGCCTTGAAATTTCAAATCTAAATGAACTAGTTACTTTAAACATTGATGATACTTTTATAACGGATATTGATATTTCTCAAAATCAAAATTTAGAAGCCTTTTCTGCAGAACAAACTCCCTTAAATGAAATCGACTTCAACAATAACACACTTTTGAAAACTGTTTATCTATCAAATACAAATATTTCATTTTTAGATATTAGCACAAATATAAATTTAAGATATATCAATATAAATTCTACTCAAATATCAAATTTGAGTACTGAACACTTAACTGATTTACAGATTTTTATATTTTCAAACACACCTTTTAGTACAATGAATTTATCAAATAATAGTCAATTATGTTTTGTGAATGGTGGATATTCTGATAACCTTGAATATGTTAATCTTAAAAATGAAAACAATGAATTATTAACTGGTGATGACTCATGTTATGTATACGGTGTTCATACATCATATTCATTCCAACCAGATGCATTATTCTGGAACTCTAATATTTTAAAATATATCTGTGTAGATGATATCGTTTTTGCTGAACAAAACTTTGAATGGATTCCAGAAACGACAATGTTTATAGATGATTGTTCACTTTCAGTTTCAGATAATCAAAACTTAAATAGTCTAATTTATCCAAATCCAGTAAATAACATCTTAAACATAGAAGCACAAGAATACATATCATCGATTAAGATAAGTAATATTTTAGGGCAAATTTTAATTGAAAAGAAATCAATTTCAAATAAAGAACAAATAGATGTTTCAAGTTTAAAAAAAGGAATTTATATCGTTACAATTGTAATTGGAAAAACAAGAAGCTCTTATAAAATAATCAAAAACTAATGAAATTTTTATCTATACTATTTTTCTCATTATTTATTTTTAGCTGTGCTACTCATCAAAAACAATCAAATAAAATTGAATTGTCTTTTTTAGATGAATATATTATTCCTTTAGGTGAAGAGTTTGAAGGAACTCCAATTGGTGGTCTTTCAGGGATTGATTTTATAGATAATACTTATTATTTAGTCGTGGATGAAGCAAAACACCCTCGCTATTATAAAGCTGAAATATCTATTGAAAATAACGTTATTTCAGAAGTAACTATTACTGACGTTGTTTCATTAAAGAATGATTCCTTTTATGAAAAAAATGTTTTAGATCTCGAATCCATTGTTGTGGATCCACATACAAAAAACATAGTATTTACAAGTGAAGGTAAGATTCGTGGTAAAAAAAATCCTTTACTATTCATTACTGATAATCAGGGGGAATTTCTGAAAAATATTCCAATCCCTGAACGTTTTTTAGCTACAAGTGATACAAAACCTGTTCATAATAAAACCTTAGAAAGTCTTTCAAATAGTGCTGACAATAAAGGATATTGGACAGCTATGGAATTACCTTTAAAGATTGATGGTGATCAACCAAAATACCAAGAAGCAAATTCACCTGTTCGAATTACTTACTTTGATAAAGAAAAACAAAAAGCAACTAAAGAATTTGTGTATCAGCTCTCTCCTATCATAAAACCTTTTAAAGGAAAATTTAACCTCAACGGAGTTACTGATATTTTAGAGTTTAAGCCCAATCATTTTTTTGTGATTGAAAGAGCCTATCAAAGTGATTATGGAGCTTATGGAAATACCGTTAGAATCTACCATGCCTATGCAGATAAAAATACTACAAATTCATTAGCTATTAATTCATTAAAAAAGACCAACTATATTCCTCTAAAAAAAGAATTGATTTTAGATTTCGATACCATAAAAAGCGAATTAACTGAAAATATCATCGATAATATTGAAGGGATTACGTTTGGCCCAATCCTTTCTAATGGCAACAAAACACTACTCTTTGTGGCTGATGACAACTTTCAAGTCTACGGTAAACAACTCAATCAAATACTTCTTTTTGAGATAAAATAAGCTTTTGAAACTTTTTTTCATTTGCTAGCAAATGTCATATTTTAGGAATTCAATATTCTTTAATTTTGGTTAATTAATATTGAAAAGGCTACAGTCTTATGAATGATCATGACCTAAATAGCTTACATACAGCCAGTAATAAAAGTGTGCTTCACGATGGTGTTGTAACTAAAATTACTGATGATATTATTACCATTTCTTTAAAAGGTAATATTAATTGTGAAGGCTGTAAAGCTAAAATGGCTTGTGGAGTATCTGAATCTACCGATAAAGAAGTAGAAGTTATTAATACCTTTTCTGAAATTCAATTACATGAAAATGTTGAAGTTGCTTTAAACAAAAGCTTAGGCTTAAGAGCAGTATTTTTTGCTTACGTATTACCATTTATACTATTGCTTTCAGTTTTATTAATTAGTTCAAATTTCGTTAAAGAATGGCAAGCTGGTATTTTGTCCATTCTAGTGCTTATCCCCTACTATACGATTATTTATTTGATGAAAAATTCATTTAAAGAAACGTTTAAATTTTCAATTTTAAAAACTACGTAATGACACTTTCTATTTTATATAGTGCTTTTTTATTATCTGCTATTGGAGTCGTTGCCGCTATTATATTATACATAGTTTCAAAAAAATTCTATGTATATGAAGATCCTTTAATTGCTGAAGTTGAAGACATCTTACCTGCTGCGAATTGTGCAGGTTGTGGTTCTCCTGGTTGTAAAGCTTTTGCTGAAAAATTAGTTGGAACTGAAGATATTTCAGAATTATTCTGTCCAGTCGGTGGAAATGATGTTATGAAAATGGTTTCTGAAGTATTAGGAAAAGAAGTAGCTGAAAAAGATCCAACGGTGGCAGTGCTACGTTGTCAAGGAGGTTGTGATGTTAGACCAAAAACAACCGAATACCAAGGACCTAGAACTTGTTCTATTTCTGCCATGGTTTATGGTGGTGAAACCGATTGCCAATATGGATGCCTTGGTGATGGAGATTGTGTGAATGTATGCGATTTTGATGCAATGTACATGGATGAAAAAACAGGCCTTCCAGTTATCATTACTGATAAATGTACTTCATGTGGCGCTTGTGTTAAAGCATGTCCTAGAGATATTTTAGAGATGCGTCCTCGTAATAAAAGAGATCTTAAAATTTTTATAGGTTGTCTAAATGAAGACAAAGGTGGTATTGCTAAAAAAGCATGTTCAGTAGCTTGTATTGGTTGTTCTAAATGTGAAGATATTTGTCCGAAAGATGCAGTTATTATGGACAATAACTTAGCGTATATAGATCCAATTGCCTGCACATTGTGTAGAAAATGCGTAGCTGTTTGTCCAACAGATTCAATTATAGAAACTAATTTCCCTCCTAAAAAGGTGAAGGTTGCTAAGGACAAACCTAAAGTTGCTAAAACAAAAGTTGAGAAAGTAAAAGTTGAGAAAACTGTAGCTAAAGAGAACGTTCAATCTATAAAAAAGACAACGGATGCTTAAAACATTTCCAAAAGGTGGTATTCATCCCAAAGAAAATAAATTAACTTCTTCTAAAGGAATTAAAGTAATGTCGCTGCCAAAAGCAGTGTATGTGCCAATTGCACAACATATAGGTATTCCTTCTGAAATAATTGTTGAACGGAAAGAAAAAGTTAAGAAAGGTCAGGTTATTGCTAAATCTGGAGGATTTGTTTCTTCAAATATTCATACACCTGTAGCTGGAACTGTCACTAAGCTTGATATGATTATTGACAGCAGTGGTTATAAAAAACAGTGCATAGTTATAAGAACAGACCAAAAGGATGAAACAAATCATGAAGTTCTAGATTTACCTTTAAAAAAGGAAATAACCATGAACCAAAAGGATATCCTACAACATATTACAGATTATGGTATAGTCGGTTTAGGAGGTGCAACTTTTCCTTCACATGTTAAGTTAGATCTAAAAAATGATAATCATGTTGATTGTTTATTAATTAATGGTGTTGAATGTGAACCTTACCTTACTGCAGACCATCGCTTGATGCTTGAAAGAGCAGATGAAATCATTGTAGGTATTCAAATTTTAATGCATGCTTTACATATAAAAAAAGCAATAATTGGTATTGAAAACAACAAAAAGGATGCTGTAAAAGTATTAGCGAAAGCCTGTAAACATGACAAGCGAATAAAAGTTGCCGCTTTACAAGTTAAATATCCTCAAGGAAGTGAAAAGCAATTAATAAAAGCGATTTTAAAAAGAGAAGTTCCTAAAAATGGATTACCTATGGATGTAGGTGTTATTGTACATAATGTAGGTACCATTTATGCAATTTACCAAGCAATACAACACAACCAACCCTTAACAGAACGTGTCGTTACTGTTACTGGAAAAAACATAAAAGATGCTTCAAACTTTTGGGTTAAAATTGGAACTCCAATAAAAGAACTTATTGAAGAAGTTGGAGGATTACCTGAAGGCACTCGTAAAATTGTGAATGGTGGCCCAATGATGGGGAAAGCGATAAAAAACACTGATGTTCCAATTACCAAAGGTACTTCTGGGATTTTAGTGATTGCTTCGGAAGAAGCCAGCAGACAAGAAGCAAAAAACTGTATTCGTTGTGGTGAATGTGTTTTTGTTTGCCCGATGGGATTAGAACCTCATTTACTTATGAATCTTTCAGAAAAAGGAATGTATGAAAAGGCATCCTATGAAGATATCACAACGTGTATTGAATGTGGTTCATGCAGTTATGTCTGTCCTTCACACCGGCCTTTATTAGATTATATACGCTTCGGAAAAAGTATTGTCAAAAAATTAGCAACTGAAAAAAACTAACATGTCAGAAGAAAAAATAGTTATATCAGCCTCACCGCATGTACATTCAGACAGGACTTCAAAAAAATTGATGTATGATGTGATCATTGCATTAATTCCTGCTTTTTTAGTTTCCTTATATGTTTTTGGAATAGGTGCTCTTATTGTCACATCAGTTGCCGTAATATCATGTATTGTTTTTGAATACTTAATTCAGAAATTTATTTTAAAATCTGAAATAACCATTTTAGACGGTTCAGCATTAATTACAGGGATTTTATTAGCATTTAATGTACCATCGAGTCTACCTATATGGATGATTATCGTTGGAAGTTTAGTTGCTATAGGGATTGCAAAATTATCTTTTGGTGGCTTAGGATTTAATATATTCAATCCAGCTCTTGTTGGTCGTGTATTTCTATTAGTTTGTTTTCCAGTTCAAATGACTTTATGGCCTACTCCTGTTGTAAACAACACTGCAATTGTTGACGCAGTCACTGGTGAAACTACTTTAGGTATAATTAAAAATGGTTTAATGTATGGCGAAACTATGACAACTATAGCTTCAAAAATTCCTTCTACATTAGATTTATTATTAGGTATCACAGGAGGATCATTAGGGGAAATGTCGGCTTTGGCATTACTCATCGGTGGAATCTACTTAATTATTAGAAAAGTGATTACTTGGCACATTCCAGTAACCTTACTAGTTACAATGTTAGTTTTTACAGGCATTTATTGGCTAGTAGATCCAGAAACGTATGTAAATCCAATGATTCATATTTTATCTGGTGGTGCATTATTAGGTGCTTTCTTTATGGCAACCGACTTAGTTACCAGTCCGATGACCAAAAAAGGAATGGTCATTTTCGCAATAGGTATTGGTATTATTACCGTAGTCATACGTTTTTATGGAGCCTACCCTGAAGGAATTTCCTTTGCCATTTTAATTATGAATGCTTTTGTTCCCTTAATCAACAGTTATTTTAAACCGAGACGTTTCGGAAATAAAATAAAATCTAAAATCATTTAACCATGGCTAAAAAAGAATCTACATTCTTAACAATGACCCTCTCACTACTTGTGATTACACTAGTTGCTGGTTTATCATTAGGTTTTATAAATGATATTACGAAAGGCCCAAAAGCAAAGGCTAAATTAGAAAGAAAAGTAAAAGCCTTAAAACAAGTTTTGCCTGAGTTTGATAATGATGTTGTAAATGAAGTGAAATTAATTCAGCTGGAAAACGTAAAAGATAGCACTGAAATATACTTTGCAACTCTTAATAATGTAGAAACAGGTACTGCTATTGTAGGTTCTTCAGAAAAAGGGTTTAGCGGACTCATAAAAATAATGGTAGGATTTAATCCTGACGGGACTATTAAAAATATTTCAGTATTAGAACAGAAAGAAACACCTGGTCTTGGTACAAAAATGAAAGATGATAAATTCATAAAACAGTACCGAGGTAAAAATCCTTCCTCTTTTAACTTAAAAGCTACAAAAGATGGTGGAGAGATAGATGCGCTTACGGGTGCTACAATTACAACCAGAGCATTTAGTGAGGCAACTCAACAAGCGTATGATGTTTTTATAAATGAAAAGAATTAAAAGACATGGCTGAAAAAATAAACCAAAAACAAAATTTTCTAAAAGGGATTGTAAAAGATAACCCTGTCTTTGTAATGCTTTTAGGAATGTGCCCTACCCTTGGTGTTACCTCATCTGCCTTCAATGGTTTAGGAATGGGAATTGCTACTTTATTCGTTTTATTAATGTCCAACATTGTGGTTTCATTAATCAAGTCTCAAATTCCGAGTAAAGTGCGTATACCAGCTTTTATAATAATCATCGCTTCTTTTGTGACTATTGTTGAAATGGTACTAGAAGCTTTTATACCTTTTCTATATGAACAACTAGGAATTTTCATTCCTTTAATTGTAGTAAACTGTTTAATTCTAGGAAGAGCTGAAGCATTTGCTTCAAAAAATACATTGCTATCTTCCATTATAGATGGTATTGGTATGGGTATCGGATTTACAATCGCATTAACTGCATTAGGAGCGGTTAGAGAGATTTTAGGAAACGGAAGCATATTCGACCTTAGATTTGTTTCGGAAGATGCTAATACATTCATCCTTTTCATTTTGCCTCCAGGCGCATTTATTGCCCTTGCCTATCTTTCATTACTATTTAATAAACTAACGCTAAAATCTAACTAAATGGAATATATCATCATCCTTATAGCGGCCGTTTTTGTTAATAATATTGTCCTTTCACAATTCTTAGGAATATGCCCTTTCCTTGGGGTTTCTAATAAAGTTTCAACTTCTGTCGGTATGTCTGGCGCAGTATTATTTGTGATGACTATTGCAACATTGGCAACGTATTTATTACATGAATTTATATTAGTTCCTTCTGGTTTAGATTATTTACGTACCATCACATTTATTTTAGTAATTGCATCCTTAGTACAAATGTTGGAAATCATGTTAAAAAAAGTAAGTCCTCCCTTGTACCAAGCATTAGGTGTTTTCTTACCTTTAATTACAACCAATTGTGCAGTATTAGGTGTTGCGATATTGGCTTTAGGTTTAGAAGATGCGAGTTTATTAAAAGCTGTATTTTTTGCAATAGCACATTCAATTGGGTTTGCATTAGCATTAATTGTATTTGCAAGTATTAGAGAACAACTAGAATTAGCAAACCTTCCTAAAGGAATGCAAGGTGTTCCTATCAACTTATTAGTAGCGGGTTTATTATCTCTAGCCTTTCTAGGGTTTACAGGATTGGTTTAATTATTTATTCTGAAAAAGATGTATATTTCAATATGGAATTCAAATTAAATGAAGCAATAGAAGTATTAGAAAGAACTCCTACCATATTGTATTCATATTTGTATAATATCTCTGAAGAATAGTTATATAATAATGAAGGTGGAGATTCTTGGAGCCCTTTTGATGTCATAGGACATTTAATTCATGGTGAAAAAACTGACTGGATTCCAAGAACTAAAATTATTTTATCAAATTCAGATAATAAAAGCTTCATTCCCTTTGATCGTTTTGCACAATTTGAAAATAGTAAAGGGAAAAGCATCAATGAACTTTTAAAGGAGTTTTTAGCAATAAGAGTTCATAATCTAAAAGTTTTAAAATCTTTAGAAATCACTCCCGATAAGCTAAAGCTAACTGGAATTCACCCTGAATTTGGCTCTATTACATTAGAACAATTATTAGCAACTTGGGTAGTTCATGATTTAGGACATATTGCACAAGTTTCAAGAGTATTGGCTCATCAGTATAAAGATGAGATTGGGCCTTGGAAAGCTTATATTCCTATTGTTTCTAAATAAAAAGGATGTAAGAATGAATTTATATTGTCTGTTCGAGCGCAGTCGAGAACTTAAACATATTATTATTACAATAGGTTTCGACTGCGCTCAACCAGACAACTGATTAAGTAATTACATTTCAGAAAAATTATAATTAGTTCAAAATAAATTCTTTCTAGTTGAAATAAATTCCGCCAGGAATTATTCCTACAGTATAACTTTCAACTTCAGTATTTGTAGATAAATCAAACACCTTTAAAGTTCCATTACTTGCAAAATCTCCTGCATCAGTAGCATATAGTTTTCCTCCATTAGCAGTCATAGTATAAAAGGAACCATCAAGAATTGATGTAGTCGGAATTGATGGAGTATCTACATCCACACTAAACACACTTCCATTCAAATTATATAACAAATTAGAGCCATAAATAGTTAAACTACTTGGATGATCCGTTGTATTATTAAAATCGAAAGTTTGAATTAAGTTATTAGAATTCAAATCAAGTTTCACTAAACTTCCATTTGTTTCTGTAGTTGCAAAACTTGGGTTTCCACCACATAAAATCCAAAGATCATTATCTATTAACACCATTGAGTTAGGTACATCACCAACATCTACAGTAGAATTTACTGTATTATTTGACGTATCAATAATTGTAATTTTATTATTTTGACTATACCCGCCTTTATGCGCAACATATACATTGTTTCTATCAGTAATTAATTTCTCAGGTCCAAAATCTACAGAGATAGTTTCAACAATTGTATTTGTAGTTAAATCTATTACGGCTACAAAATCATCAGCATCATCAAAAGGATCTCCCCAATTTGTAACATACCCCGAGTTTTCAACTGCTACAAAGTTTCTAGGATTGATTAATCCTGTATCAATAGTGGCAACTAATTCGAAAGTATAACGATTTACAACCTGTATCTTATGTGAGTTATTTACAACGATGTAAGCATTATCACCATTGAATCCAATAGATTGAACAATGTTTCCTAATTCAGATTCATTTACATTCTGAAAAATACTTCCTTCATTGGTACTATTATCTTCTGAAATAAATGAAATTGTCCCTGTACCTGTTCCAAAAGGTCCTTCATTAGTAATTAAAATACCGTTTTCGTAATCTCCTAAAGGCAAAACAGGATCGCCTGAATCATCATCATTACTACAAGAAGCTAGTATTAATACTGCTATAAATAAATAAGTAAGTTTTTTTAAAAAGTTCATTTTAGTTTAAAATTTAAAATTGATAAATATTTTAATGTTTCGATCTGGCATTGGTCGATATGCCACGTTTTCGTAATAAATGTTAAATAAGTTATTTATATTTCCACCTAATGTAATTGGTGTTTTATTTGTGTTCAATTGATATTCTAGCCCTATGTTGCTCACTAAATAATCTTCAACAATTCCGATATTATCAGTAGTTGTAAAGACTTCTCCATTATATAACAATTGATAATTAAAGCTTATATTTTTATATTGATATTGTAACAATCCTGTTGCTTTATGGAAAGGAACATATAGTAATTGCTTGTTCTTCTCTTTATTAATGGCTTTTGTATAAGAATAGCTCATCAATAGACTCAGGGCATGTTGATTGATTCTTTTTGAAAATTCTGAAGAAAACTCCAATCCATAATTTTGAGTTTCAGCAATATTAATAGGCTGCCAAAGTCCAGTTTCATTAGGCCTCCAAGAAATTAAATCTTTTGAATCGATATAAAAACCATTTAAACTCAACTCCAAATCTGAAAAATTAAAAACATTACCAATCTCAGCTTGTAAAGAAGTTTCAGGAATAAGGTCAATATTTCCACCTGCATCCCAATATAAATCATTGAACGTAGGTACTCTATAATTCCTTGAAGCATTCATTTTAATAGCATACCAAGGTTTTATTTGATATTTTCCATCCAAAGAAATTAATAGAGGGTTCTCAAAATCATTTAAAAACTCTTGTCGAACATTTACTCCATAGCTTAATTTAGATGAAATGTTATGCTTCATTAATATAACAGCTGATAAGGTATTACGTTTATTTGAATCAATATTCGAACCTTTCCCATCGATAAGAGTATAATTTAGGGTTGTATTAAATTTTAATTTTTCAGAAGCGAAATATTCCAAACTATAATCAGCTATATAAGTATTTGTTTTTCCTTCTGAAAACTGTAATTTATCTTTATCAGGGAAATAACGGTATCGCTCAAATAAATGTGCCGTTTTTACTTTTGAAATAAATTGATTTGATTTCATGATCCAAGTCAATAAATTTCGAGTGGTAACGTCTTTATAATTATTATTTGAAGGCGCTGTTATTGAAGATGAAAAATCACGATCTCCATAAAAATAATTTGAATTCCAAGTCAGAATATGATTGTTAAATCGTGCTCCAAAGTTATATCCCACATTCAGTTTCTGAAATGCTCCGTTCTCATTTTTTAATTCTTTATCGATATATTTATAATCATTTAAAGAATTTATATAATTCACATTTACAGAACTGTACATGCTTTTACTTGAAGTGATTCTTCTGAAATTAAATTTTGAAGTTTCATAGCTGCCATGAGATAATTCTAGTTCATTCTCTTGTGCTTTTTTAAAACTAATCTTATTATTTAAATGAACACTTCCTCCAATTGCTCCGCTTCCGTATTGAACAGAACCTCCTCCACTTCTAATGGTAATGTGATCAGCTGCATTTGGAACAATTAAGTTAAAATCAGTTTGCCCGTTTAAGTTAGAATTTATCGAAATACCATTCCAAATCACAGCAGTTTGCGAAGCATTAGTTCCTCTAAAAGATGGAGACGAAACCATACCGTATCCATTTTCTTTAAAATATATAGAGGAATTAAATCGCAACACATCAGTTAAAGAAGTATTATTTCTAGAAACTAAAGTATCTGAAATTGATCTCACTTTAAACCCTTCCGAATATTTTGTCAACTTAGCATCAACAACAACCACTTCATCTAAATTCTGAATAGAATCTAACTGCGCTAACATTGATGTTGCACTAAAACAAAACGTAAATAATATGAATAAATATCTTTTCATCATAACAAACTCTTATCCCGAAAGTTTTAATTAAATTAATAAATTTGGCAGGTCTCCTGGCTTGTCATTTGTGCGACCTTCCCGCCTAAGCAGTGGTTTTGAAGTGTACACTATCTCGATTTTTAACGAGACGACTTACAGTTGCGGGAACAGCTTCGGAATTAAACCGAATTCCCTTTTAAGGAAGATCATAAAATCTTCCACCAAAATTCTTTGCAAAAATAAGCTATTAATTAATAGCTTAAACAAAACAAATACTATTATTTTTGAAGATGCAAAAAATCTATTTCCTTCTAACTCTTTTTATTTTTATTTCCTGTAAAACTGAAAGCAAAAAGGAGATCCCACATGAACTCACTAAAAAACAAACAACCGAGGTATCTTACGCTAATGGATTTGATATTCTGCAGCATGAAGACTACAAGGTATTACAGGTTAAAAATGCATGGCCAGATTCAGAAGAAGTCTTTACATATGCTGTTATAAAAAAAGGAGAAACTATTAAAAATCCTGAAATTTATGACGCAATCATAGAAACCCCGATTAATTCCATCGTTGTAACCTCAACGACCCACATTCCTTCTCTTGAAATGCTAGGTGTTTCAGATAAATTGACAGGATTCCCAAACTTAAATTATATATCCTCTCCAAAAACAAGAAAGAGAATCAAAGCCAATCAAATTAAAGAGCTTGGAAAAAATGAAGATATTAACACAGAGATATTAATCGAACTCAAACCTGATGCCGTAATAGGATTTGCTATTGATAGCAACAATAAAAATTTCAATACGATTTCAAAAACTGGTATTCCAGTGCTTTACAATGGAGACTGGACGGAAACTTCACCTTTAGGCAAAGCAGAATGGATTAAATTTTTCGGAGTTCTTTTCAACAAAGAAAAAGAAGCAGATAGCATTTTTTCAGAAATAGAAACCAAGTATTCAGAAGCTAAAAAAATTGCTCAATTAGCAAAGACTTCCCCAACAGTACTAAGCGGAGCGATGTATAAGGATATTTGGCATTTACCTCAAGGCAAAAGTTGGATGGCACAATTCATTGAAGACGCAAACGGAGATTATCTCTGGAAAGACAGCCAAGGCACCGGAAGTCTTTCTTTAAATTTAGAAAATGTTTTAGTCAAAGGTCAGGATGCAGAATTCTGGGTCGCTCCAAGTTATTTTGGAAGCAAAAATCAAATGACCGAAAACCACAGTGTTTACAGCAATTTTAAAGCTTTTAAAAACGACAATATATTTAGTTTTGCAAATAAAAAAGGAGAAACTGGCGGAGTTTTATATTACGAACTAGGTCCTAACAGACCAGACCTTATTTTAAAAGATTTGATTAAAATATTTCACCCAGATCTTCTAAAGGAGCATGAACTCTACTTTTTTGATAAAATAGATTAATGGGAAACAATAGATCATATCGACTATATTTTATCCTAATGGGACTAGCGCTAATCGTATGTTTCATTATAAACATAAGCTTAGGGTCTGTATCTATTCCATTTAAAGACGTTTTATCAAGCTTAATCGGCTCTAACACTAAAGAGTCATGGAACTATATTATCGTTGATTATCGTCTTCCTAAATCCTTGACGGCAATAATAGCAGGAGGAGGTTTAGCAGTTGCAGGCTTATTAATGCAAACCCTTTTCAGAAACCCTCTTGCAGGACCTTTTGTATTAGGGTTAAGCAGCGGAGCAAGTTTAGGGGTAGCTATTTTAATTTTAGGTGCTAGCACTTTTGGTGGAGCTGTCGGAGGATTTTTATTGCATTCATGGGGATTAGTATTCGCCTCTGCACTAGGAAGCTTCCTCGTACTTTTAGCAGTAATGGCTGTTGCTTTAAGAGTAAAAGATACGATGGCAATTTTAATAATCGGTTTAATGTTTGGCTCTGTCACTGGAGCGGTAGTTTCAGTACTCTCCTATTTTAGTGATGCAGAACAATTACAACAATACATATTTTGGTCTTTTGGAAGCCTCGGAAACATGTCTTGGCTTAGCTTATTTATTTTATCTACTTCATTTATTATCGGTATTTTAATAAGCATAACCTGTATTAAATCTTTAAATATATTATTGCTTGGAGAAAACTATGCAAAGAGCATGGGACTTAACTTTAAACGAACCACTTTTTTAATCATTTTAGCAACTAGTATCCTAGCCGGAGGCATAACAGCTTTTGCAGGTCCAATTGCTTTTATTGGCTTAGCTGTACCACATTTAACCCGACAATTTATCACCACTTCCAATCATAAAATATTATTGCCTGCAGTATTACTCTGTGGAAGTATTTTAATGCTTATTTGCGATACGATAGCTCAAATTCCTTTTAGTGAATATACATTACCTATAAATGCGATAACTTCATTATTTGGAGCCCCAATTGTAATTTGGTTATTAGTTAGAAAACGAAAATTATTGTTTTAATGAATTCAGAAAACAAAAATATCGTCCTGAACACCAAAGATCTTTCAATTGGATACCTGAAAAGAAAATCGAAAATTGTTATTTCTGAACAGATTAATGTTTCAGTAGAAGAAGGTATTTTAGTAGGAATTGTAGGTACTAACGGAATAGGAAAATCTACTTTACTAAGAACTTTAGGAAAGATGCAACCTTTACTAAATGGTGATGTTATTTTTAAAAATAAAAATATATTAGATTATTCTCCTTCTGACTTAGCCGATGTAATGAGCATTGTTCTAACTGAAGCTCCTGCATCTCAAAATCTCACCGTATTAGAATTGGTTTCACTAGGAAGGCAACCTTATACCAATTGGCTAGGAACTTTAAATGAAGAGGATAAAGGAAGTATTTTACATGCACTTCAACTTACTGACACAGAAAAACTAAAAAATAAAAAGTGTTTTGAGCTGAGTGACGGTCAGAAACAACGTGTAATGATTGCAAGGGCTTTAGCACAAGATACAGAGGTCATTTTATTAGATGAGCCCACTACTCATTTAGATTTGTATCACAGAGCCTATATTTTAAAATTACTCAAAAAACTAACACAAGAAACAGGTAAAACCATACTCTACTCTACACATGAGATAGATTTAGCGATACAATTAAGTGATAAAATGATAGTGATGACACCTGAAAATGTTCATTATGACACTCCTGAAAACTTGATAGAATCTAATTGTTTCAAGTCTTTATTTCCAGATAATATGATAGAATTTGATACAACTTCAAAAAGCTTCAAAGTCATAAAATAGAATACTATTTAAATCTTACTGATTTTTTTAATAAATGATTTAAAATTGTTTTTAAGTTGTAGAAAATAAATACCATTAGTTAAAAAAGAAATATCAATCGTATTGTTGTAATTATTAGACACATAGACTTCTCTTCCATTGATATCAAAAACTATTATTTCTTGAATTTCAATATTTAAAGCTTCTATATAGACAACACCCTTTGTTGGGTTTGGAAACATTGTAATACCATTATCAAATTCATGATTCAATACTCCTAGGTTACATTCAATAGAAGGTAAAATACCTGGAGACATATGAAATAAAACTTCATCATATTCTTCTGAAATATCATCTACACAGGCATATTGAATGTTTTCTGCATAAAACAACGAAAATACTTCAGAAAGAAAATTGTTGTTTTGAAGATTCAAGTACTCTAAATCTGCAATATCTTCAATTCTCAAATTATCGAGTTCATTTAAATCAGAGATGTCGATGTGTTTCAAGCTTTGACAGGTGCCAATCCAAAGACTAGTGAGATTTTCAAGTCCAATTAAAGAAAACTCTTTAAGCTATTAAAATGTGTAATAGCGAGCTCCTGAAGGTTTATAAATAAGCTAAGATCTTCCGCAGATACTACATGGTATGTATCTGGAAAAGTATTAAACGTAAGGTTTGTTATACTTAAAGCCTCACTTAATTGAATTTCACCATCACCATTCGTGTCTGCATTTACATCTGGATACCCATCATTATTAATATCGATGGTATTTTCAGAAATTAAAAATTGTTTCAGATTTAAATCTGAAAAATCTAAATTTTGGGAATAACAATTGATTGAAATTCCTATAAATAAAAATAAAAGAACTCCATTTTTCATACTTTCTATTTAACACTAACAATTTAGTGATTTCTTAATTAAACCCGTTGTGCATTTTAAATAATGCTAATTTTAATATTGTTGATGTTCCTATTAAATATAAACCTATTGATAAATTGAATAGTTGTAAGAGCAGTTATCTTAGCTAAGATTCTAGTTTTAAATCCTTGAAAAGACTTTGCATAAT
>Ga0209345_10001039_pt1 | contig 34987 bp, 34 predicted proteins | sample Cruoilmetagenom7_FD_187294 | JGI IMG/M metagenome (GOLD analysis project Ga0209345, IMG submission 187294) | Oil polluted marine microbial communities from Coal Oil Point, Santa Barbara, California, USA - Sample 7 (SPAdes) (version 2) | ecosystem: Environmental > Aquatic > Marine > Oil seeps ...
TGCCAAGAACCTCGCACGACTTGCCAGGGCCGCCACTACCTTGCCGCCAACGCCATACAAAAAAATCGCTGCCGTACGATCATGACCCAACGGAAACACGTGGGTAATCAGGTATAGTTATATTTGAGCGTTACTTCTCTATTAATAATTTTTTCATGGGCATGTCTGCAAGGCTTAATCGCTTTCCGGTGCGTCCGCTCTCTCCGTTAAAAGCCCTTTAGGCTATATGATCTTCGCATCCAGTGGTGCACATTGATCTCTAGCTATTCCGGGCATGGGCCGCCAGCCATCAACCCATACCGTCTGTACAATTGTTGGCCAATTGGCTGAATTTGGCGTACCAAAATAGAACCTGCCTGGATCGCACCGAGCATGGAGCGATCGGCCATGAAGTTTAGGCATCCGTTGGAGAATAGAGCATGACAACAGACCAATCGCATCATCAGAGGATCCGCAACCTCTCGCACAGTGATGCGGAACACTTGATGACCAGCATTGCACGTGAACTTGAAAAGCTGCGAGAAGTCATTTTAAAAAAGAACCGCTCTCGACCAGATGCAAATTTACTGGTCAAGGGTATAGGGACATTCTCACATTTCGAGTTTTTGGCAGTCGCGGCTTATCGGTCCCGAGGCAAATGGGAGATGGCGCAAACAGCACTTGATGCGATTGAATCCTGGCGCAAGGAATGGAATCTTGTGGCCAGTGCCGCAATTGTGCACGCCAAAGCCGATCTTGAAGCTTGTGAACGCAATAGCCCCGAGTTCAATCGGAGCCTCAAAACAATACTTGATCTGGTGTCGATTATCGGAATGACATTCCGGCCCCTAACTGGGCCGCAGTCAAAATGGCTTGGCGTGCAGGCGAGCGCTGTGGACAAGGACATAAACTAGAATTTTCTTGCTTCACGCCGCATGCCGGAAATCTGCTGGGACAGCAACTAAGCTGCCAGGGCGAGACAAAACGCTTTATAACCGACCCTCGCTTAATAGAGGAGAGCCGAGAGATGGTAGCCCTGCACTATAAGTCCGCGGTTGAACTGGCGCAGATGATCCGCAACAAGTCCATTAGCTGCGTGAAAATGCTCGAATGTTTTCTCGCTCGTGTTGATGCTCATAATCCCACTCTCAATGCCATCGTGTGGATGGATGCCGAGGAGGCGCGGAAGCGGGCCACTGCTGCCGATAATGCATTGGCAAAAGGCGATGTGTGGGGACCGCTTCATGGCGTTCCCATGACAATCAAGGAATCATATCAACTCTCAGGATCACCAACCACCTGGGGTGTGCCGACGCTAAAGGATAACATCACCAAAACCACTGCATTGGCAATCGAAAGGCTTATCGCTGCGGGCGCTATCATATTTGGCAAAACCAACGTGCCGATCTACCTCGCGGATTGGCAAAGTTTTAATGCCATTTATGGAACAACCAGCAACCCCTGGGATCTGACACGCACCCCCGGTGGATCGTCTGGCGGGTCGGCAGCGGCGCTTGCCGCTGGGCTTACGGGGCTTGATGCAGGCAGCGATATTGGCGCCTCGATCCGTAACCCCGCACACTATTGCGGGGTGTTTGGATTAAAGCCGACCTACGGCATCATCCCACCACGCGGGCAGGCCATGCCAAATACGTTCGCCGCAGCTGATATTTCCGTAGTCGGCCCAATGGGGCGGAGTGCTGGAGATTTAGCACTCGGGTTAGATATCATGTCGGGACCGGACTTATTGGATAATGCCGGGTGGCGACTTGAACTTCCCAGTGCGCCACAGAAATCTCTAAAAGACTTTCGTGTGGCGGTGAAACTCTCAGACCCGAACTCCGAGGTGGACCACACCTATTCAGCCCAACTGCAAGCGTTGGCTGATAGCCTGGCAAAGGCGGGGGCAACAGTATCTGACACAGCCCATCCGGATGTCGACACACGTCGTCTGCATGAGATTTATATTCTGTTGTTACGGGCTGCAACGTCTGGTCGAGCCCCCGACGAGGAAATTTGCCGGTGGCAGGAGATTGCCGATGGAGCCTTACCGGATGATCAGTCCTACATGGTGCGGATGGCGCGCGGAAACACTCTGAGCCATCGTCATTGGTTGCAGCTCAACAACGAACGGCATGCACTACGCTTTAAATTTTCGGAGTTCTTCAAGCAGTGGGACATCCTGTTATGTCCAGCCGCCGCCTCTGCGGCCTGGCCGCACGATCAGGATGGCGAACGCCACAATCGCACTATACCGCTCAACGATAAACTGGTCGCAACAACAGACCAACTATTCTGGGCTGGCTTCTCGGGCGTTGTCTACCTGCCTTCAACCGTTGGGCCTGCAGGCATCACGCGAGAGGGGTTGCCGGTCGGATATCAAGCCATCGCCGGGCACATGCAGGATAAAACCGCTATCCGCTTCAGCGAGCTTGTAGCAGATGAGATTATTGGGTTTACACCACCGCCGGGCTACGACTAGAGCCTGATCATTTTAGGTTGAACGTTCTCTTGAGGTAAGGGTTAGAGCCGAACCGCCTCATCCCTTACGCTCATCCCCCACTCTAAATGTTGGAAGTTTATTGGTATGCAGCACGCGGGCTGATGACCTTGGCAATCATCAGAACGAAAATTGCCGCCCCCCCAAACAAAACAGCAAACCATGAACCCGCGGCCGCTAATGCGGCCGTGCCCGCCCAAAGGATTGATGAAAAGGCCTCGGCAAATGTCGAGGCTTTCGAGGCGGTTTGACGCCGGCGGAAGTTAGATCGTTTGGATTCAGACTGAAACCATAGCTGTATCGCAACGGCTGAAGCAGATGCAATGGCTACTCCAAGTGCTGTCATGGTGGCAGCCCATAGGTTCACCAATGCCATCATCAAAACTAAAGGCCCAACAATAACAACTATGATCAACAGCACTGCTTCAATTTTGGCTCTTATGATTGCACGTGGCGGAAGCGGTGCAGATGCCACCAAATCCGGTGCGTCCTCACCAGATATAGCCAGCCAAGCCAACCCACCCGCGAGTTGCCCAATGGCCATCACCAGAACAGGTGCCAGAATAATAACCGCGCTAGCGCTACCACCAAACTTCTGCCACAGCAAAACTGCTGGCGGGATCAGATAGAGCACTTGCATAAGGCTTTGCGATACCAACCACGGGTCACGCGCCAGCAATTGCCATTCCTTTATACGCAACGCCCGGCGCGGGCTTGGCACACGGAAGGCTCGCTTGCAGCCAATATTCCGCCAGCGGGATTCTGAAATCCCAGCTGCTTCAATCACCAACGCCCCGAAGCCACCCGCGAACGCCACCACCGCAGCAGTGATCACAGCCAGACCAAATGCTGAGAGAGCCATCAGTGCTGTCGGCTCTCCCATGAAGGCACGAGCAGTAAGCCAAAACATTGATGTCTCATTGGGAGCCGAAGCAACAACGGCTTCGGTATTAAACAACGCCAACCTCGAGTAGCTGCCATAATAGAGAATACCAATTACCTGTGTGCCGATAAGAAAGCCCGCACCAACCACAGCAGCTACGATTTGCGCTGCAAGCCGGGTATGCCGGGCACCGATAGTACGGAACATTGCGACAGTGGCGGCCAACGAGAGGGCTGTGGCTATGGCGGCGAGTGCGGCAACTGCCGGATAGATTGCAAACCAACGCCACCCATCAAGATAGATCGCCATATTGACGAAAGGTGCTGCAAGCAACACCGACAGGGACGCTGTCGATAAGACAATAGCACCAATACGCACCGTAAAAAGACGTGTGGCGGATGCTGGAGATGAGAGGATTAAATCCAGATCTGAACGTGAGTAGAACGCGCGGGTAATTGATTCCAGAGCTTGCGAAAGCATTAGCGCGAATGCAAGTGCGGCAGCTCCCGTCAACGTCATTAAAGTTGATTTATCCGCGCCGATTTCCCCGCTGAGAGGCCCAACCAATACGCCATAAGCTAAGATATGCAGACCCAGAACAAAAACTGCAACGATGACGCCTGCCACACGCTCTCGCTGAGCCTTTCCGGCAGTCATCATTGACTTCCAATCCCGCCACGCAAGTGTAAATTCATGCCGGGCAAACCAAAGCAGTGTCGTGGGGCCTATCATGCCGCCAGGTCCTCGCCCGCAACTAGTTCCAAAAATACATCTTCGAGGCTGGCTTCAATACCTGTTTCAGACGTCAGGGTGCTGGCCGTTCGGGCGCGCAGATCAGCCAGTGTGCCTTCTGCGATCAAGCGCCCATGTGCGATCACTCCAATCCGGTCAGCCATCCGTTCAGCAACATCAAGAATGTGGGTCGTCATGATCACCGTCACACCGCGATCAACATGCTCACGTAAAACAGCTTTCACCAGACGTCCGGAGCCTGCATCAAGGCCGGTCAAGGGCTCATCAAGAATAATCAAATCAGGGTCATGGATAAGCGCCCCCGCCAGAGCCACCTTCTGCCGCATCCCCTTTGAAAAACCTTGGCAGCGTTCATGCGCATTATCCGATAGGCCCAGCCAATCTAAAAGGTCATTGGCTCGTCTGCCGGCCTCGGCCTCCTCCATCCCCCATAACCCGGCCACGAATTCCAGATACTCAAGCGGACTCAACTTATCGTAGACGAGCGGTTCATCAGGCACCCATGCGGTAACGGATTTGGCAGTTGCCGCATTCGCCAGCGCATCAATGCCGCAGACGGAAATATTGCCGGCATCAGGCGCCAAGAGTCCGGCCACCATGCGAAGTGTTGTGGTCTTGCCCGCGCCATTTGGGCCAAGAAGAGCGTAGATTTCGCCTCTGTGAACTGTCAATGACAGATTATCGACAGCAGGGGAATCAAAGGTTTTCTTCAACGCAGTGATTTGCAGGGCATGGGGTTGATTGATCATCAAAGGTCTACGCTCACACTTAATTTCGTTGATTCACAAATTCCAGAATACGCGATCAATGTTGAGCGAACGTGAAAACAGGGAATAACGGGGCGGCATTGGCACGTGGTTATTCGAAATTCCCCCGCAGTTGGACTTATGGTAACGGGCATGCGCCAAATAGAGACATTTCTTGATGGAATGTAAGCGGATGCAGACATTGGAAGGAAATCTTCTTGCCTGAATTGCCCGAGGTGGAAACAGTCCGGCGCGGCATTGAACCAGCAATGGTTGACGCGACGTTTGTCACAGTTGAACAACGGCGACCCGATTTGCGGTTTCCGTTGCCGGTGGATTTTGCAACCCGGCTTCAAGGCCAACGGGTAATTTCGCTTGGCCGTCGGGCAAAATATCTGCTCCTCACCACTTCAGGCGGTGAAGTCTTAATTATGCATCTAGGCATGAGCGGCCGTTTCACGGTTGCTCTGGGTCAAGGATTGACTGAAACGAATGGGGCGCGATCAGACTTGGTTGGCGAATTCGCCCACGCCGGTGTGTGTAACCCAAAGCACGATCATGTGGTTTTTCACATGTCGAACGGTTCTATTATCACCTACAATGATCCGCGCCGGTTTGGGTATATGGATCTTGTCACTGAAAATGCACTTGCAGACTGCCATCACTTTTCCAAACTTGGCGTAGAGCCGCTGGGCAACAGCTTTCATAGCACCGCCTTGGCCAGCATGGCAGCAAACCGGACCACTAATCTCAAGGCTTTTCTGCTCGATCAGCGTCACGTTGCCGGGCTTGGCAATATTTATGTCTGTGAAGCACTTTATCGCGCACGGCTGAGCCCACGACGGCAGGCCTCCTGCCTTGCATTGTCCAATGGCAAACCCAGCGCACGCTGTGAAAGATTAGTGCCAATCATCAAATCAGTATTGGAAGAGGCTATTGCGGCCGGAGGCTCTACACTAAAGGACTACGCTCATACCGACGGATCACTTGGCTATTTCCAACATTCGTTCGCAGTTTATGGGCGCGAGGGGGAACCGTGCCTAACCCCGGCGTGCTCAGCCAAGATAGAGCGGAATGTGCAGGCAGGTCGCTCGACATTTTACTGTGGGAATTGCCAGAGATAAGTAATTTCCAATAGTGCAATAAGAGCGGGGTGGTAGACGGCACGCAGCCTTTCGATCTAAGGACAGTGGGAAGCATTTACACGATGGACATAACCAAGCGCCGGCAATCGTCGGCCGGGCAAACGGCAAGAAGAACAATTGGAGCACAGCCATGACTTACGAAAACATCATCACCGAGACACGTGGGGCCGTTGGCCTGATTACCCTCAATCGTCCCAAGGCACTGAATGCACTCAATAGTGCGCTGATTGAGGAACTCAGTTCCGCCCTTGATGGCTATGAGGCAGACGATAACATCGGTTGCATTGTAATAACCGGTTCGGAGAAAGCGTTTGCAGCGGGTGCCGATATCAAGGAAATGCAATCAAAGTCATACATGGACGCCTACAAAGGTGACTTCATTGGCAAGTGGGAACGGATTACCACTGTCCGAAAGCCCGTTATCGCGGCAGTTGCCGGTTTCGCACTTGGTGGAGGCTGCGAAATGGCAATGATGTGCGACCTTATTCTGGCGGCCGATACGGCAAAATTCGGCCAACCTGAGATTAAGCTTGGCGTCATGCCCGGTGCCGGGGGCACGCAGCGCCTCACGCGCTTCGTGGGCAAATCAAAGTCCATGGAAATGTGCCTCACGGGGCGGATGATGGATGCCGCCGAAGCTGATCGCGTTGGGCTTGTCTCACGCGTTGTGCCTGCGGCCGACTTGATCAATGAAGCAATGAAGGTGGCGGAAACTATCGCCAGCATGTCACAGCCGATTTTGATGATGACAAAAGAAACGATCAACCGCGCCTATGAAACCACCTTGGCTGAAGGGGTAAAGTTCGAGCGGCGCGTTTTCCATTCAATGTTTGCGATAGAAGACCAGAAAGAGGGCATGGCCGCCTTCATTGAAAAACGAAAACCTGCCTTCAAGAATTGCTGAGCCTTCCTGGAGTATCGGCTTATTCCAGCGCATTTAGACCGGCTGCAAAGCCGGTCTTTTTTATGGTGCACCAGGATGCCCCTCTACGCCTATGCTAATGCAGGTTGCACCTGCTCTGTGTGACCAGCTCGTGTTTGCGGCATTTTCATTTCCAGAATTGAGCCTGCGACCTGAGTTCGTAGCACCTGTGCAGTGCCTCCGCCGATTGTAAACATCCGCGCATCGCGCGCCATCCGCTCTAGCGGCCAATTGCGCGAATAACCGGCAGCGCCGTGCAACTGGAGCGCGTCGTTTGTCACTTTAATAGCCGTGTCGGCTGCAAGTATTTTAGCCTGTGCCGCTTCGCGCATATCTGGGAAACCAGTGCCAGCGTTGATGGCCGCTTTGTAGATCAGCGCTTGAGCCGCCGCCAACCCAATCGACATGTCGCTAAGCATCCATTGAAGGCCCTGGAACTCGGCGATCGGGCGGCCAAATTGTTCACGGGTCTTGGTAAAATCAACTGCTAGATTGTAAGCACCTTGTGCAATGCCTAGAGCCACCGTTGCGGCACCCACACGCTGACCATTGTAGGCGCTCATCAAACGTGCAAATCCCCGAGATAGCCCCTCTTGCGGAATAAGCGCCATGTCTTGGTGGACTTCAAGGTCTTCGAACAACACCTCGGTTTCGGGAATGCCTCTGAGCCCCATTGCCGGCTCTCGCTTGCCGATCTTCAGTCCATCATCCACGCCGCGCACCGCTATGAAGCCGCCAATGCCTTTGAACTCACCGTCTTCGAGTACACGCGCAAATATTAAATGCGCTTTTGAGACGCCACCGCCTGTGATCCAATGTTTGGCACCATTAAGAATATAAGTGTCGCCCTTCTTTTCAGCCGTCGTCGTCATCTCAGTGGCAGCACTACCCGCATCGGGCTCAGTTATACATATGGCGGGTTTATCACCAGACAGTACAAGTTCTGCCATCCGCTCTTTTTGTTTCTGCGAGCCATAGGCCATGACCGCGCCGATACCGCCCATGTTGCCCTCGACCACTATCCGCGCGCTAACTCCACAAGCTTGCGCCATCTGTTCAACCACAAGCACTGTATCGAAGTAGGTTAGCCCCTTTCCGCCGTACTCCTTAGGAATGGTCATTCCCATAAAGCCAGCCTGCACAAGCTCTCCAACATTATGCCACGGATACTCTTCCGTCCGGTCGACGTCGGCGGCGCGCTGAGAAATTGATCCCTGCGCTAAACTTCGGGCGGCAGCTTGAAGCTCACGTTGCGCAGTGGTCAGTTGATACATATTGGCTCACTCCGGGCCGCGCCAAGTGAATGGCTATGCTGCGAAATCACGCATTCGTGATTCTCATTGATCGATTTGCCAACTTATCTTGACACTAGGCAGATGTAAAACGAGGAAACATGGTAGATAATGTTAGAGTTATTAACACTAGTTCTATCAGATCAATAGCTACGACCAGCTCCAGCCTTCAGTGCTTACTCGGGTAACGGATGAATATACGGCAGCTCAAAACATTCCTGGCAGTTGCGGAGACGGGTACTTTTTCGGCGGCAGGAGAAGCCGTTGGCCTAAGTCATTCCGCGATCAGTTTGCACATCAAGGCTCTCGAAAGCGCACTTGGCACCGCATTGGTCGACCGCAGCCGGCGCCCACCAGTGTTGACGGCTAAAGGTCATGCGCTGGTGGAACGGAGCCGAAGGATGATCGATCTGATGGATGAGATCTCAGCTTTGGGATCAGACGAAAGCCTGGTTGGATCTCTGGATGTGGGAGTGGTGCCCTCCGCGATAATCGATTTGGTGCCCCCGGCGCTAGCAGAAATGCGTAAGCGCCAACCAAAGCTCAAGCTGCAAATACGCACTGGTCTTTCCGGCGAACTGGCCGCGCGGGTGCGGGGAGGTGAATTGGATGTGGCGATTGCAACCGAGCCTGAACAATTGATCGAAGGATTGCGGTTTCGAACCATATGGCAAGAACCACTGGTTGTAATCATACCTCGAGAATGGCCGGAATTGTCAGTCAGAGAAGTCCTGCTCAACCGTCCATTTATTTGGTTCAGTCGAGCAACCTGGGCGGGGCAGCAGATTGAGCGGCGATTAATTGAGATGGGAATATTTGTCCGCGATACGATGGAGGTGGATTCATTAATCGCAGTCACAGCGCTGGTCCGACATGGCTTAGGAGTGTCAATAGTGCCTCGGCGAAAGGATGGGGCAGCGCTACCGCCGGAAATAAGGACGCTGCCATTTGGCGAACCGCAATACACCCGCACACTGGTTCAAATCGAACGTCGAAATATTCCCAAAGCACGACTTGCCAATGCGCTCTATGATCAGCTTTTAGCCCTTGTGCCATAGTGCAAGTTACCGGACAGCATATGTTTGAGAGGGAAAAACAAGCCAATGGCAGATGGCGGTACATGGATTGATGCGTTTCCAGGGCTCGCGGGACTGAGCGCCGGGCCACGTCAGACACTGCTCGATATGTGTCGAATTGTGGAATTACCAGCCAACAGCCGGATCTTTGGGCTGGGACAGGCACCGGAGAATTTTCTGTTATTGCTCGAAGGTAACATTCGTGTGCAACAGGTTTCTGCGGGTGGCCGTGAAATCGTCCTTTATCGGGTCTCAGCCGGAGAAAGTTGCGCACTGACAACTGCCTGCATGCTTGGCTATGAGGATTACTTGGCTGAGGGCATTGCTGAAACCCAGGTGCGGGGGGTAGCTATTCCACGGGCGACGTTTGATAATTTAATTGCGCGTTCGTCGGAATTCCGTCAGTTCGTTTTCACAGCCTTAAGCCTGCGGATGTCAAACCTCTTCCGCCTGATCGATGAAGTTGCATTCCAACGGCTAGATATCCGGTTGGCTCAGCGCATTGTGGAGTTAGCCAAAGGCCAAGACGTGTTGGACGTCACCCACCAGCAATTAGCAGCAGAGCTTGGCACTGCCCGGGAAGTAATCAGTCGCCAGTTGCATGAATTCCAACGGCGCGGTTGGGTGAAGCCCACGCGGGGGCACATTGAGTTGTTGGACTTACCGGCAATAGAGAACTTGGGCAGCATGTGAAACTTTGGGCATCGTCGGGCCTCACCACTGGGGGCATCTTGACTTTGTACATTATGTGAACAGTTGCATCGATTTATCTTAAGAACAGCTATCTAGGCCTCCAGCATTGTGACAAAGTTACAGACCTTTCTTGGAACGCAGCTTTAAATGCAAAAATCAATTAATTCTGGAGGTCTCATCATGTCGGTAAATATTGGCACAGTTGATCAAGGCGTGCGGATTGTCGTTGGCTTGGCTTTGTTGAGCCTCGTCTTTTTCGGCCCCCAAACACCATGGGGATGGGTTGGACTCATTCCGTTGGTGACCGGAGTATTCCGCTTTTGCCCAGCCTATCGTCTACTGGGGATGAGCACCTGCCAGCGCAGCTAGAGTTGCATCACAAACGTTTGATTTCAGGTACGTCGCCCAGCTATTCTGTGGAATGCCCGGCAAGTATCCCCGCAGGCTTTTGGATAACCTGAATCATGTCAACATCACCCATGACTGAATTGACGCTGCTTGCTTCACTCGTGGGTGGCCTCTTGATCGGGATCGCTGCCATTTTGCTGATGGCATTGCAGGGCCGTATTGCAGGCATAAGCGGCATCCTTGGCAGTATACTTCCTCCGACACCGGCCGCAGACTGGCAGTGGCGGGTGGCATTTCTCAGTGGCATGGTAGTCTCTCCTTTTGTCTATCAAATCATTACCGGAAGTGTTTTGCAGATTGTTGTTTCAGCGGACACCCTGAGCTTGCTGATAGGCGGAATAATAGTAGGTCTCGGCGTAACGTTCGGATCTGGTTGTACGAGCGGGCATGGGGTTTGCGGCCTCGCACGTCTTTCGCCACGGTCAATGGCTTCTATTCTGACATTTATGGGAACAGCTACTGCTACCGTATTCCTCATTCGCCATGTATTGGGAGGGTAAGGCGATGGCCATTATCTCTGCATTGCTGATTGGACTGCTGTTCGGCCTCGGCATCCTTGTATCTGGCATGGGGAACCCGGCGAAGGTTCTCAATTTTTTCGATTTTGCGGGACAATGGGACCCAAGCCTTGCGTTCGTTATGGGTGGCGCGCTTCTTACAACTGGGCTCGGATATCAAATCGTGTTGAGGCGATCTGGACCGCTGCACACTGCAAGATTTGAGCTCCCGACCGTCAGCCCAATAACCCCAAGATTGATCCTGGGGGCGGCATTATTTGGAATTGGCTGGGGTATTACGGGGTTCTGTCCTGGCGGATTGGTGCCAGTGATTGGGCTTGGCAAGCCGGGACCTGTCATTTTCTTTGCGGGCCTTATCGTCGGCTTGATCGGCGCGCGCACAATCCAGACGAGAATCGCTCGAGACAAGGTTTTCACACAAACCAGCAATGACCCTAACTAAACCCAACCAAAGGATCGGATCGTTCTGAGATCGCTGAAACGAGAGTTTGCGCAACCGGTTTAAGTTCCGACACAAATCCTTTTAACTTAACTGACGGCATCAATAACGTGTGCGAACGACCCCATAACATTGCCGCGAGCGCCCCCCATTTTACCAAGTTCTGCCCCGGCGGCGTCACGCGCATCAAATAAAGGAAGCTCTAATTCAGGCTCTTGGAGGGTAGAATAATGGAACTCATGGCCGCGCAGTTGCTCCCCAAAGGGCAACGGTCCTAATGTTCGCAATTGGCGATACCCAAGCGATCGCGCTCTCACAGCAAAGCTCGTGACATGACTAAGCAGTCCGCTCATCGCATGGGATGAGCCATTCGCGTCGACGAGTGCCTCCCCAAGATACATATAACCACCGCATTCGCCGTAGATCAGCGCATCCGAACCAGCCAGCTCCACAAGGCCTTGGCGGGTCATCGTGGCGGCAGCCAAGAGCCCAGCATGGAGTTCAGGATATCCGCCAGGTAAAAACACTGCGTCGCAATCAGAGGGCGGGGCCTCATTCGCGAGAGGTGAGAAAAACAGAAGTTCGGCGCCATTGGCATGCCAGTCTCCAAGTAAGTGTGGATAGGCAAATGCGAAGGCTGGATCACTGGCGATAGCAATTCGTTGTCCCAACGGCTGTAAGCGAGCCATGGATGGCTCCCTTGAAACCGGCTGTGCCAGATCCAGCAATGCCTCCAGATCCACATGCTCGGAGATGCTCCTGGCTACCGAAGACAGCAACTCCTCCATCGCGCCATGCTCGCAGGCTTGAATGAGACCAAGGTGGCGCGACTGAACCGATAATTGCGGATCGTTTGGAACCGCACCAAGGTAACGCGCACCACTGTCACGCAAAGCAGCTTCGATAATCGAAGCATGTCGCTTGCTACCTAGTTTGGTCGCAATGACACCTGCCACATTGGTGGCCGGGCGAAACGAACAAAACCCGTGCACAACTGCGGCGATTGACTGAGCTTGTTGCGATGCATCGACGACAAGTACAACGGGCAACCCAAGGCATTCGGCGACTTCGGCTGTTGATCCACCCCCTCCCGCAGCCCCGTCAAATAGACCCATCACTCCCTCAACAATGGCAACTTGGGTGTCTCTAGAGGCCGCCCATAACCTCCCACGGACGGTTTCAGGAGACATCGCCCAACTATCAAGGTTTACGCAAGCATGACCGGAGGCCGCTTCATGAAACCGAGGGTCAATATAATCAGGCCCGACCTTCGCCGCCACTACACCCAAGCCTTGGCTGCGCAGAGCACCGATAATCCCAAGTGTCATGAGCGTCTTACCAGTGCCGGAGCTTGGCGCGGAGATAACCAAGCCATGAGGTGCATTGCCTGTGCCCCACAGGTCTTTGGTCCGCGAGCTTGGATCAATTGGCGGCTCATCAATTAGCATCGGACGCCTCATCCGATCGCGTTCTGGCGAAGTTGATCATTATACCAAGTGAGTTGCTTTTTGAGATCCACGACTGGGCCGATGACGACGATTGCGGGTGTCGGCAACTCGCCGCGCCCAGCCATCTCACCGGCCTGCCCCAATGTGGTCTCGACTACCTTTTGCTCAGCCAAAGTCGCGTTGGCGATAACCGCCACGGCATCCGATCGTTCGCGACCGGCGTCGAGTAATTTTTCAGATATTTCGGGTAAATTCTTCACAGCCATGTACATTACAAGAACCGGAGATGCCGTGCCCACGGCCTTCCAATCGACGCCGGCTGGGATAGCACCGGATGCATCATGACCGGTTAGGAATATGACGCTCTGATTGGTCTGTCGATGGGTCACGGGGATGCCGGCATAGGCCAACCCGCCAACACCCGCTGAAATGCCGGGTACGATGCGGAACCTAATACCGGCAGCCATCAGCGCCTGACATTCTTCACCACCCCGCCCAAAAATAAATGGATCACCGCCTTTGAGCCGTAGCACCCGTTTGCCGCTCTTCGCTAATTCTACCAGACGATCTGAAATGTCGCGCTGATTGTGCGAAAGCTTGCCGCCACGTTTTCCGGCATACTCCATTTGCGCACTGGTCCGTGCCCAACTCAGAATATGTTTGCCGACCAGCGCGTCATAGACAACGATGTCCGCTGTTTGGAGGGCGTGATAGCCTAACAGGGTTAACAGACCAGGTGCCCCGGGACCGGCGCCGACAAGCCATACTGTTCCGGGTTCGAATAGTGGGAAGGCTGCATTGTCGAGAGCCACGAAACCTCTGGCATCTGAGCTTTTTTGCATACTCTCCTGGGCAGGTGTCACTGAGCCTTGGCTCTCAGTCGAATTAGTCACCAGTTCACCTCCATTGTGAAAACAACCTCATGTGATGCAGAACTCGGTTTTGCAGGCGTCCCAAAACGACTACCATGTTGAGTAATATGACGAGGCAAGAAAAACCAAATTTAAAACGCCCCTTGCGGCGCGGCTGGACCACCGGCGCTTGCGCGACTGCTGCGACCAAAGCCGCTCTGACGCTGCTCGTCCGTGGGGAATCCCCGGACCCGGTAGAGATTACGCTGCCTAAAGGCGAGAGACCTTGCTTTGCGCTGGCTATTGAAGAACATGGGAAAGACCAAGGGGTTGATTGGGCGAGGGTAGGAATTATCAAAGACGCGGGAGATGATCCCGATGTAACGCACGGCGCGCTGATTGTCTCGACAGTGCGCTGGGGCGCGCCAGGCAACGGCATTCGGTTTCTCGCTGGCCCCGGCGTTGGCACGGTGACCCGCGCAGGGCTGCCGGTGCCTCCTGGCCAACCGGCAATCAATCCCGTACCCCGAAAATTGATGACTGAAGTTATCGAAGAGGTATCCAGGAACTATGGTTGCGGGCTTGATGTTACCATAGAGATCACCGTGCCGGGCGGTGAGGAGTTGGCCAAGAAGACCTGGAATCCTCGTCTCGGAATTGAAGGTGGATTGTCGATCCTGGGAACCACCGGCATCGTGCATCCGTTTTCGTGCTCGGCCTGGATCCACTCGATCCGCAGCGGCATTGATGTTGCACGAGCCGCAGGGCTTAAGCGGGTGTGTGGTGCCACGGGCTCGACGTCTGAGGCGACAGCCCAAACCCTCCTTGGTTTGCCCGATATGGCAATGCTGGACATGGGTGATTTCGTCGGTGGAATGCTGAAATACCTTCGTCAAAACCCCGTCCCCATCGTCGTTATAGCGGGCGGATTCGCGAAGATGACAAAACTCTCTCAAGGCTTCATGGATCTCCATTCGGGTCGTAGCCAGGTAGACTTCCAGTGGCTCGCAGACCGGTCTCGGGAGCTTGGTGGAGATGAGGCTTTGGCACAGCGCATCCTCACGGCCAATACGGCGGCAGAAGTGCTTGGATTGTGTCAGGCTGCAAAGCTCGACATTGCACGCGTGGTTGGAGTAGGTGCTTGCCAAGCAGCGCTGGATGTGTTGCGAAACACTGATATGCAGGTTGAGGTTCTCGTAGTGGGTCGGGCTGGGGAGGTTCTGGCTCATGTCACGTGAGAGCAGCTGCAAGCTTAGTGATGCCCTAAATGAGGCTTCAACTAATCCACCCCGGCCATATGAAACTGAGCGTGGACCTTCGGCCACCAAGCGACTTTTATTACTAGGCGGAACACAAGAAGCGCGGGAATTAGCCCAACGGCTTACGTCCGAAAAACTCTGGTCTGTCATTTCATCGCTCGCTGGCCGTACGCGCGCGCCCTTGCCTCTTGCAGGCCACGTAATATCCGGTGGATTTGGCGGTGACGATAACTTCACAGCCTTTCTGCGGAGCGAACGCATTGAAATGGTTGTTGACGCGACACATCCATTCGCTACTGCAATCACAACGCGCACACACCATCTGACGAATGCTAGCGGTATTCCTTATCTGCGGCTCGCGCGACCGAGTTGGGTTGCATCGCGTGCTGATAACTGGCGGCCTGTACCAACTGTTGAGGAGGCAGCTTTGGCGCTGCCTACAGATGCAAGAATATTGCTGACAATCGGACGACAGAAGCTGGCACCGTTTCTTGCCCGTCGAGACCTCACCATTTTTGCCCGAATGATTGATCAGCCCACCATCGACATCCCGAACAACTGCACAGTGCTGCTGGCTCGCCCTCCCTTCACAATTTCTGAAGAGACGGCACTGATGATTGAGCATGGCGTCGATCATCTCGTAACCAAGAACGCTGGCGGTGACGCGCTTGCAGCGAAACTGACTGCAGCCCGCGCACGTAGCATTCCCGTGATAATGATCGAACGGCCAATCAACCAGCCTCCCGCCAATGCAACCACAGTGGCTGAACTTATGAAACTGCTCACGCGTCACGCAGATTGAACCGACTTGCGGTTTCTCAAGACGTGCTCGTGGGCCGCATCATAAAGTGCAGAATCTCGAAATCCTTCATTGCCACCCAAAGCCGGTCCGACCAGCACTAAAGCGGTACGCGTAAGTTTCTCGGCGCGTACTTTCTTTGCTATGTTTTTTAGCGTGCCACGGATGATCTTCTGGTCAGGCCAAGTCGCTCGGTAGATAACAATCGTAGGGCAGTCGCCTCCATAAAGCGGTGACAGTTCACGTTCAATGTATCGAAGATTACGGACAGAAAGGTGAATGGCGAGCGTGGCACCAGATGCACCCAGCGTCGCCAAATCTTCACCCGCAGGCATGGCCGAAGCCTTCATGGTGGTGCGGGTTAGAATAATAGTCTGGGCAACTTCGGGAATGGTAAGTTCCAGCCCCAGCTCGGCTGCGGCGGCGGCGAAAGCCGGTACGCCCGGGGTAATGTCGTAGGGAATACCCAGCGTCTTCAAGCGGCGGATCTGTTCAGCAATAGCTCCATAAAGAGAGGGATCACCTGAATGGACGCGGGCGGTATCAAACCCTTTCGCATGTGCGTCTTCAATCTCGGCAATAATCTCGTCGAGTGTCATTGGAGCAGTATCGATCACGCGGGCATCAGCGGGAGCCGAGGCTACTATTTCCTCTGGCACAAGTGAGCCTGCATAAAGACAAACTGGGCATTCCTCTATCAAGCGCAAACCACGAAGCGTGATAAGGTCCGGTGCGCCGGGACCAGCTCCGATGAAATGGACAGTCATTCGGCCGCCTCTCGTTTTGCCGCATAACCGCGCGGCGTATAAATCCATGATCTGCCATCGCCAGTTTGATGCGCTTTGGTCGAACTGGCGCCAACGATGACAATCGAAAGCATATCGACGGCTTCAGCATCAAAATCTGCCATCGTCGTAAAGTGAAGCCGTTCGCCTGGCCGGCCAAGTTCTGAGGCGATTACAACGGGGGTATCTGGCGGTCGGGCGGTGCCCAGTATCATCATGGCCTTGACGATTTGATCACGACGGCGCATGGACCTTGGGTTGTAGAAACCCACGACGAAATCACCATCGGCAGCCGCATGAAGGCGCTTTTCGATATACGACCATGGTGTCAACAAATCAGACAAAGATATGCAGCAGAAGTCATGACCAATCGGTGCGCCAATACGAGCAGCCGCCGCCTGAATCGCTGAAATTCCCGGAGCCACGGTGATCTCGACTCGTCGGGCACCATCGCTGATCGCATGTCCAGGGGTTTCGACCGCCATCACCTCGAACACCAGCGTCGCCATTGCATAGATCCCGGCATCACCCGAGCAAACAAGAGCCACCGTGCGACCTTCAGATGCCAATGCGAGGGCATGACGGACGCGAAGTTCTTCAGCCCCAAGATCGAACCGATGCTCTACGTGGGCATTGCTTTTGAGGTCCTGAATGAGGTCGAGATAGAGCCCATATCCAACCCAGTCTGAAGCTTCAGAGAGAAGCGCCACGGCCTCAGCACTTCGCCATGCCGCCGTGCCTGGCCCAATGCCAACCACGAACAGTTGGCCTCGCGCTCGTCCAATTTGTGAGGGAATAACAATCTCTGGCGCAATGGCGATGGCACAGGTTGCCCGTTTGGATTTGATCTTTTCGACCGCCAGTTTCCTGGCGCCAGTCACCGCAAGTGCTGCACCTTCTGCCACGCCAGGAACGCCAACTTCCCGCTCAACAACCTCTGAAGGGTTGGGAATCAGATCGCGCACCGCGTTGATTTCGCGGGCCTTAAGGAAGCGCGCCTCGACACCCAATCTGGATGCCAGGCCGTGGATCGCGGTTTCGTCCGCTTTCTTGTCGAGCGACACAACGCAGCTCACAGCTTCTTCAGCCAAGCCAAAGTCTGCCAGTGCGCCCATTACGAGCGCTCTCATTTCATCTGGGGGGCAACCACGGTCAGAACCCACACCAATGACAATCCGCTTAGGGTGATAGATCAGCTCGCCGGGTTTGGGCGCACGGGCTTGATAAGTTTCGACGAACTTTAGCTTCGCATTGGGGTCAATATTCAAATTTTCCCGACTGAGCCAGGGCAATGCGCCTTCGATGGACACCGGTTCGCCCGCCAAAATTTCGGCCGTCACAGCCTTGGCATCATGAGGATTGGCCAAAATCCAGTCGTCGGGCGGTGCGTCAAGTGCAAGACCAATGCGCAAATCTCCGGCGGTGGTGATGGCTGGTGTGACTGCCAGCTCAGTCGCAATTTTGCGTGCCATGTCATTGCCGCCATGATGCCCCCCTAGAATTGGCACGACGGCTGAGCCATCATCCGCGACGGCAATAACCGGCGGCTCAGTTGTTTTGTCTGAGAGCTCAGGGGCGACACTGCGAACCAGGATACCAGCGGCACAAACGCCGATGATGGGATGGCCTGCGGCAAAGGTCTTCGCGATGAATGATTTTGTTTCGTCGAAGAATCTAGTTTCACCAAGCTTCTGGTCTGCAATTTCGAACCGCCCGCGCAGAACAGCAATGTCAGCACCCGTAAGTAAAGCTTTAATCCGTTGTGCGATTTGAAAACCTGAGGGGCCAAGCACAACTATGATTGGCCTGGGTCGAGCGGCCAGTTCGGCCGAATTAGTCGTCATGATAACTTTGCTCCAGGCAATCGCACGAAGGATTCGGTTGTGGGCCCAACGAGAATGGTTGAAAAATAAGGCCGCTCATCTTCAGCAAAACCATCAAGCAACGAAATTCGCTCAGCATTCAATGTCGCACTCTCAATGACGACGGCCTGCTGGGCGCGACCAAGCTCCTCCAAAATATGACAGACCTTGGAAAAATACCGCCCGACCTTGATGATCGCCATACTATCGGCTTTTGAAATCGCCTCTCTTAAGCGGTCTTCATCAAGCGTTGCGGGAATAACGGATAAGACATCGCTTCGGCTCGCCAGTGGACGCCCAATTGCTGCCGCGCAGGCCGTAAGCGAGCTGATGCCGGGAGTGACACTGACAGGGTAGGTCTCCGCAAGCCTGGCAAAGACGTACATAGCGCTGCCGTAGAAGAATGGATCACCTTCGCACAACAACACGACCGCGCGACCTGCATCAAGTTCTGCTGCGATTTTCCCGCAGGCTCCCTCGTAGGCTATCTGAGCCGGAGCGCGCTCGGTTCGCATTGGCAAATAAAAACCGATCTCTACCTGCTCGCTCAAATGGGAGGCCGCAATATCTCGCGCGAAAGACTGGCCATCACTGTTCGTCGGGTAAGCAATTACATCAGCAGCTTCGATCAAACGTGCAGCCTTCAGGGTCATAAGTTCCGGGTCGCCGGGCCCGACGCCGACAACTTCTAGCTTCCCGTTAGAGATGGGTTCACTCATGATTTTATAACCCGCCATTGCGTAACCGGCATCGCCGGGCGGAGGCTTCGAAATTGGCCCACTGATGTAAGGTTGAAAATTGATATACGCACAATTTCACCACCAAACTCGGCATGGCGTCTTACCAAGGCTGCTTCGCCCTCAAGCGTCACAGCATTTGCCACCATGCGCCCTCCAACTCGGAGAGCTTTCCAACAGGCAGCAAAAACAGCATCATCAGAAACCGCACCTCCGTGGAATATCGCATCAGGCGCGGATTGGTTGCTCGCTCCATCATCCCCGATATCAGGCAGAGTGTGGGGAACGGCGCCAGCGATAATCTTCAACTCCGGCACACCCAGCGCGTATGCATTATTAGATATCATCTTTAAGCGGTTAGCATCGCACTCAAAAGCTGTGGCAGACATACGGGCACCCGAGCGCTGCCACTCTATCGCCACCGAACCACACCCCGCACCGACGTCCCAAAGATGTTGCCCAGCATATGGCCCAAGCGCGGCTAGCGTTGCAGCGCGCACTTCACGTTTGGTCAATTGGCCATCGTGAATGAAAGCATCGTCTGGCAAACCCGGAGCACGAGTAATTCTCAGAGCATCCCCGCGCACCTTCTCGGCACAATGGATTGCCGTCACATTGAGATCACTAAATTCAACGGATTGACCAAGCTGCGAGGCTATCCGGGTGCTCACTTGTTCATCATTGCCACCTAGGTTCTCCAGCACAGTGAGTTGGCTTTCACCCGCGCCTTGTTGACAGAGGAGTTGCGCAATTTTTACAGGTGCCAACCCATTATCGGTCAGAGCAAGAATGCGTGCGCCCGGCTCCAGCCACTTGTTCAGCGTGACAAGCGGCCGACCGTGTAGAGAAATGCAGACCGTGTCTTCGATGGCCCAACCGAGGCGCGCGGCAGCAAGACTGAATGCAGACGGGCTTGAAAAAATGACCAACTCATCACAACTGACATGCCGTGCCAACACCGAGCCGATGCCGAAATGCATTGGATCACCGGTGGCTAGCACGACAACGGGGCGGCCGCGTCGTTGAATGATGTGCGCCACTCCGTCGATGAAAGGTTGAGGCCAGATGTAGCGCTTCGCCTCAGGCACATTGAGAAGTTCGAAATGCCTTTTGCCGCCAGCCACGATCTCGGCTTCCTCCAACGCCGCTGTCGCGCGGGCACTGAGGGAGACGGAGCCATCAAGGCCGATCCCGATGATGGTAAGCCAAGGTGTATTTTCTGACACCGTCATCGGTCTCGCGCCCCAACCAAAACACCATTGAACGCAGCCCCAGCCATAGCGCTGCCTCCACGCCGTCCGCCCAGCGTCACGAAACTCATACCGCGAGGATTAGCTATCAGTTCCCGTTTTGATTCAGCCGCGCCAACAAAACCAACTGGAAACGCGAACACGGCCGCTGGCTTAGGGCCGCCCGCATCTATAGCCTCCAAAAGTGCAAAAAGCGCTGTTGGTGCATTCCCGATAATCACGATGCTACCTGCAAGACAAGGCTGCCAGAGCGAGACCGCAGCCGCAGTTCGCGTTGTTTTCATTTTTTCTGCGAGGAGAGGCGTATCTTTATGATTCAGCGTGCACGTGATTTCAGCACCCTCGGGCAAGAACCTTTGGATAATTGCCTTGCGCGCCATTTCTGTATCGACAAAGACCGAACGACCGGCGGCCATAGCATCACTGCTTGCTTGGGTGACATCACCATCGAAGCATAGATCTTCTGCCGCATCGATCATGCCGCAAGCATGAATGATGCGAACCGCAATGTCGGCATCTGGTCCATTAAAACGCTTAAGATCCGCCTCGCGCCGGATTGTTGCAAATGACCGCCGATAGATTTCCGCTGGATCACGTAAATATGTCAGCATGAGCGCGGTACCTGTAGTTCCAGCTTTCGTGAACACACTAGGCTTTGTGATCTCGATAGGCTTGATTGGACGAGATCGGTCGACCACATGGTTTTGGTTTTGGGCGCATTCACTGGTCACTCGCAGACTTGCGCTTGAGGACGCTTTTCGGACCAAGAGGGTGGTCTGCATGGGGATAAGGCGGATGATGGTGATCATGTGAGTGTGGGTGCGCATGGGTATGCGCGTGGGCATGATCATGCCCGGTATCGATCACGCGACACGCACCGCTGCAGAAGCTGCCACACAAGGGGCAATCCTCCACCCTGGAGCCCGGTGCGGCAGCCCCCATACCTTCGACGTGGTGGTGGTGGCTTTCCTGCGGGGCGCCAACCTCATGTTCAAAGCCCAAAACCTGCGATCGATATTTGCACATACCGCAATTCATTGCGTTCTGGCCCTCGATAATTTCTCGGACCCGCTCGGCAAATGTCTCAATCACTAATGGATGGTCGTTCAGGTAATCAGCATTCTCGAATTGAATATTAGGATGTTGTTGGGAAACTTCATTTGCAAAACCATAGATCCGGTCAATCAGGATGCCTGTGAACAGGAAGTATGGAAACACAATGATGCGCTTGTAGCCGAGTTTGACGACATGCTGCAGGCATGCCTCAACTAATGGAAATGTGACGCCTGAATAGCCGACTTCGCACCAGCCGAAACCAAATCCTTCCCACAGCATGCGGGCAATTTTAGAAACATTCGAATTGGCATCAGGATCGGATGCGCCGCGACCTATTACCACTAGGCAGACGTCGTGATTGGGTAGTGCTCCATGTTTTGCATTGGCTTTGTCCAGTGCTTGTTGGACCCGCTCTCCGGCGGCCTTTATCATTTTCGGGTCAACACCCAGTTCGCGACCATAGTCGACCCGAACGCCACTTTCGGCTTGATACGTGTTTAGCACCGAGGGGATATCGTTCTTTGCATGAGCCGCAGCAAACAGCATCCCTGGGACTGCGAGAATGCGCGTAGCACCTGCATCGCGCAGCTTATCCAGACCGACGCGGATGACCGGATTGGCGAATTCCAGGTATCCATACTCCACCGGGCAGTCGGGGAAATGCTGGGTCAGTTTTTTAGCAACCACCGCGAATTCATCGATAGCCGCAGTGGATCGCGAGCCGTGCCCACAGACCATAACACCATATTTTTCAGTCATTATGCGCTCATCTGCATCAAAATTATTTGCGTCGGAAGCCGGATAAGATGACGCTCTAGTCGCGCTGATTGCGCTTGAAGAAATGCTGAAGCATCATCAAGCCAATCGCACATGCGACCAATGCTAAGGCTATATTCGATAGGTGTGAGTGACCCTCAACAACCCTTGCCACGTGGCCAGTATGGGCCAGAGTGGCGGTAGCGCTCAGAGTGATCGCGAGCGCAGTCGTGCAAATAGTGCTGAGATATTTAGTCATGTTAGGGCATCCTTTCCGTTGCGAATTGCATCCCGGTCAAGGCCGCACGTACCCACTACGGGCACGCTTGAGTTCTGATCAGCCACGGCATTGGCCCCTTAACTAGGTCGGCCGCACCGTGATCACTTTCAGTCCCTTCTTGGAACGCTGTAAGAAGGGGGGTATCACGGGGCCTGTAGTTAGCACAAGTAGTCCTGATACTTCGGCCAAATTGCTCTAGTACAAATTCGGATGCAAAGAACATTTGAGACCCTTATGGAACACGGCGGAGATATCTCAGCAGCAATGGCGCGTTATGCAGACCAAGCTTGCTGCGTTGGCGGCAATTCCGCGCCCAACGGAGCCGGTAACTGGCTTGATCTGTCGACCGGGATTGCACCTGTCCCATATCCATTCTCTATGCCGTCTCGGGAAACTTGGTCGCAACTACCTCAACGCGCCAACCTTGATCGCTTGCTTGCATCTGCCCGGCACGCCTATGCCGTGGCGCCTGATGCTGGCATTGTGGCAGCACCTGGAACCCAGTCTTTGATCCAGCTTCTGCCCCGCCTCTTGCCTTCGCGCGACGTGGCTATTCTGAGGGCAACCTATTCCGAGCACAAAATTTGCTGGGCCAGGTCCGCAAAATCAGTTCGAATTGTTGAAACACCTGGTGAGCTTGCTACAGCCAATGTCGCGGTGATCGTCAATCCAAATAACCCGGATGGCCAAGTTATATCGCGTGACGACATACTGACGCTGGTCGACCAGCTCAGCGCGCGCAGTGGAATAGTGATTGTGGACGAGGCCTTTGCAGATATATCCCCCGAGTTTTCGGTTGCAAGTGCCTGCGGCCGGGACGGGCTAATAGTCCTCCGGTCATTCGGAAAATTCTACGGGTTAGCAGGAATTAGATTGGGTTTCGCACTCGGACCCAAGCCATTCATCTACGATATTGCCAATTGGCTTGGCCCCTGGGCTTTGCCAGGGCCCACTTGTGAAATTGGCATTGAAGCGCTTAGTGATACTGAGTGGCAGGCAAACGCTCGGCAGCGTTATCAATTGGATGCGCGCTACTTGGATGCGCTACTTGTGAGATCTGGCCATCGCATCATTGGGGGCACCACATTGTTTCGATTAACCGAACACCCCTCGGCGAGGGCAGTGCATGAAGCACTTGCACGCCATCAGATATGGACCCGCACATTCAACGATCAACCTGAACTACTTCGCTATGGCCTACCGGGATCGAGGGATTTTAGTCGGCTCAAACGCGCACTCGATGCCTCATGCGAAGAGATTAGCAATTCGGATCGGTTAACTGGGCCATGATCTTTGGTCACCATGTCGTCCTATTTCTGCTCATCGCACTATTGGCCGACGCAATTATCGGAGACCCAAAATGGCTGTGGAGCCGGTTTCCTCATCCAGTTGTATTTGCAGGACAACTGATAAACTGTCTCGACCAACGCTTCAATAACGCAACGTGGTCTCCCGGCACACGATGGCGGGCCGGCATAAGCGCGTTGGTTTTTTTAATGGTGGTGGCTCTCGGATTTGGCATTGCCATGCGATGGCTAGCTGGTCAATTTCCAGGTGGTGGAGCGCTGGAAATCCTGATTGTCACAATCCTGCTGGCTCCACGCAGTCTTTATGATCATGTGTCAGCGGTTGTTGCCGCCTTTAATAAAGGTGGAACCATGGAGGCGCGCGGTGCCGTTGCGATGATTGTGGGGCGCAATACGGAAGCGCTAGATGAAGCAGGCATTAGCCGGGCAAGTATCGAAAGTGCGGCTGAAAACCTTTCTGATGGCGTTATCGCTCCAGCATTCTGGTATTTGATTGCTGGCTTACCTGGGCTTGCAATCTACAAGATTGTTAACACCGCCGACAGCATGATCGGGCATCAAACACCACGCCACGAGGCGTTTGGATGGGCAGCAGCACGTTTCGACGATCTTCTCAATTGGGTTCCGGCGCGCATTACCGCGTTTTTGATTGCACTCAGTGCTCCGCTCGCGGGCGGATCAATTTATCGTGCGATGGCGGTCGCTTGCCGAGATGCGCGGCTGCATAGATCACCGAATGCGGGATGGCCAGAAGCCGCCATGGCTTCTGCGTTGGGGCTGGCGCTTGGAGGCCCGCGAACCTATGGGACAAACATCCTGGGCGAGCATTGGCTGCACAAAGAGGGCCGGCACAACGCTAACCAACAAGACATTGTCTACTCCTTGCGTGTTCTGATTGGCGCTTGCTGCTTATTGGTTGGTGCCCTTGTGCTCTTTCTTGGCATCGGACATTGGTTTGGCATGGGACACTGGCTCTAAGAGCGACAACACATCCGGTTTCATTGCTTCCGAGTATCAAACCGGCGGGAGAAATTTGTCTGTCCACCCGCAACCAGAATACGTGCTTGTTCAACCCAATGTTCGCGTTCGATACGGCCTCGGAAATCTAACTGTTGGCTCACCCTGTCAATATCGGCCTCGGTCCAATTGGCAATTTGCTCAAAGGTTCCAAAACCTAGCATGCATAGCCTTCTCTCAATCAAAACTCCGACACCACGGATCCGTTTGAGATCATCTTGCCTGTCAACTGATCCGGTCGATCTAGAATGAGATTGCAGTCGACCTGTTTCCAAGGCAGCAGGCTCACCTAAATCGAGTGCCGCTGTTTGCTCAGTATTTCCGGGCATTTCTGTATCCATTGAGGCTGTGAGATCAGCATCATCATGCCCAGCTTCAGGCTCACTTCGTTCTTCCTGGCCACTTAGTGCGAAAGCTTGTTCACGCCAACTTTCTCGCTCAATCCGTCCGCTATTGCCGAGAAGCCGATTAAAACGCTTCACATCGTCACCATTCCAATCTGCGATGTGACAGAAGCGGCCGACTCCGTGATCGCTCAATAGACGCTCAACTTCCGCATTCACACCTGCTATCCGCTGAAGGTCATCGCGCGTGGCAATTTTCAAACTTGTGTTTCTAGCTTGCTGAGCAGGTTTCGACTGCAATTTTGTAGCGTCATCAATAGTGCCATCAGCAGTGGTCACATCAGCCGTTTCAATGGCACCTGTGGTGTTGCTGGACACGCTCGCAGGTGAATATACCGAAGCAGTCTCTAGTTGTTGGAATTCGAGTGGATTACCGGAATCTGGGCTTGGCCTGGCAAGCTTCGAGTGACCGTTTTGCGAAATCGAACGTGCATACTCGGTCATTCCGCCTGCCGCCAGAAGTTGCGCTTGCTCAATCCAGTTTTCCCGATTGGCGCGCCCCCTGTCACTCAGCGCTTTGCCCACACGATCAATGTCTTCTCTAGTCCAGTTGGCAATGTCTTCGTAGCGCTTCACCCCAAGCCCATTAAGAATTGCAGCGGTCTTTTCACCAATGTAACGAATAAGATCTATGTCCTGCGGCGGAGTTGATTTATGCACGACATCAGCAGCAACAAAGCCTGCTTCATTGGACACAACAGCGGCGGGAAAGCCCCCCGGGGCATCATCACCTTGGAATGATGCGCCCACCTGTGCCGCGTTCGATGATGCTTTTGGTTCTGGATTTGGTACTGGCGTCTGGCGGCGCTCTACGGTTTCCAGCTTTGGTGCTATCGGAGCAAATGAGCTTGTAGGTGCCGCAGTGGGCATATCAAGGATAGCTGTATCTTTACGCCGCGAAACCGGGAACAGTATTCGACGGAACATACATGCCAGCCAAACGCCGAGAAAATAAGCGGCTAGCATCAATAGCGCAGATTGCACCAAAAAGCTCACTGCTGTCATTGTGCACACACCTTCAACTTTTCATCATCCCAAATCATGTCTGCCATTTCACAACTGCCGACATGCACCTGCCTGGAAGCAGTTGGTCCTCACTCATTCTTCAACAGAAAAGTAATAGAGCTCAAATAGTTTTTGACTCACACCCTACTTTGGCGCGGCACCCGCGGTCACACGAGCTTGCGTTTTCTTCGGTCGCGAGGCGGTCCAGCCAACGATTAGGCCAAGCACAAAAGCCGCGCCCAGATACCACGCCAATTTAACAATCAAATAGTCCATTCCGACCTCACTCTAATTCGCGCACGCAGTGCTTTTGCCCCATTCGGCCTAATTCATAATTACCTCAAATTCGATCCGTCGATTTCGCGCCCTGTTGCGCACATTAACATTTCTTACCACCGGACGGTGCTCACCATAGCCAACCGCCATAAGGCGATCCGCCGACACACCACCTGCCACAAGGTAATTTAAGACAGACGCTGCACGTTCTTCAGATAGTTTCTGATTGACCTCTATCCGGCCCCTCGAGTCAGTATGACCGTGAATTTTTATCTTAAAGCCCCCGCATTTTTTGATCGTCTTAATCATCCGATCCAACGTCCGCTTGCTTCGAGCGACGAGTTGATTGCTTTGGAAAGCAAATCTGATTCGATTTTTGCTAATAGTATTGACTAATCTTTGCCGGCAGCGTCGTCCTCTAGCTCGGCGTTTCTCTCGAAGTCGTTGCAGACGTTCATTTCTCGCTATTTCCTCCTGCCGACGAGCCCCAGCTAAATCATGGTGACGGCGAACTTCCCTTGCTTGCGCATTGTTCTTAATGCGCTGAGCTTCAGCCTGGCGCTGCTTTTCAATTTCAGCTTGTTGGCGTGCGATTTCTGCCTGTCGTTTGGCTTCCTTAGCTTCTTTGGCTTCTTTGGCTTCTTTGGCTTCAGTCCGGCGGCGGACTTCCTCAGCTTCCTTGGCTTCCTTCCGGCGGCGCTTTTCCGCTGCCGCAGCTTTTACCTCAGCCTCAGCCTTCAAACGTCGTGCTTCTTCAACTTCACGCAGGCGCTTAATTTCGGACTCCCGTAATACCCTCTCAGCTTCAGCAATGCGCAGCTTTTCCGCCTCCACGGCCTTCGCCCTAAGTCGGCGAGCTGTTTCAAGTTCTCGTTTGCGTTTGATTTCAGCCTGACGGGCCAATTCCTCAGCTACCCGAGCACGAACTTCAGCCTCCTTACGACGCTGCTTCTCGGCTTCCTCGCGAGCTCTGCGGGCAGCAGCTTCCTGCAGCCTGAGCACATTTGCCTTACGCTCAGCTTCACGCTTGAGCACACCCTCGCGTTCAGCCCACAGCATGGCGGCTGATTTAATCTCTATTTTGCTCTCGCCGGAATAGCCTTTGGAAAAACCATGCTTCGTGCGCGAGTTAATGGCTGTGGCCACCGCTGTATCGGGCGCTTGACCGCTCAACCAAAAATTTTGGCCTTTTATTTTTGCCTCGCCTTCACGCAATTTTGCCAACTCCTCCAATAATCCAATAGCAACCTTTCGCCATTTATTACTACGGCCGGGCTTGATCCGTACGTCATCAGTCACCCGCGCCTTCGGGAACAATCGTTTAGCTGAGGCGAGCAGTTCAGTTCGAACGGCTGAATCGGGCACTTCACCTGTGAAGACTAGACGGCCCTCGCGCCAACGCGCTTCCCAGATAAGGTCTGGCTCTGGAGGTAAATCTACCTTGACTTCGACCTGCTCCTCACAGGCACGGTTGGCTGCGGCACGCACAACGCCTGGTAGGTCCTGGCCGATTTTTTCATTTTTAGTGACACCATTTAACTGCAATTTGCGCCCGACAATCTCAACCCGCCCACTGTCAAGCTTTGATAGCCCAAGCAAACCCGCCATCGTGCACAATCGCCAACCTTCAGGAGCGCCGTTTGCAATCGACAATGTGGAGATTACCTGCGCCTTAACTGGGTTTTTTCTCGCGGTTGCAATCAGACGGTCAATGGCAGGCTGATCGGGCGCAAAACCTGATAATTTAAGGTGCTTCCCGTCTGCGAGAAAACTGGTTACATAGGGCGTGACAGTTGGAATCGTAGCTTTTCTATACTTGATAGTATTGTTGATACGGTATGGCGCACCCAGCTTTGCCATGCGCTTTTGGATCGCTTCAGCAGTGACCTGTTTCTCTGTAATGCCCGATAGGTCCAACCCAATGCCTTTAAGAATGGCTGAGCCGTGCTCCAATTGTGCCAGTATGCCGATTGTGGCTTGTGCCATCCGAAGCCAGTTGACAGGTGCACCGGCAGCAGTTGCCATTCTGTCCACGATGGCTGATTTGGGGAATGCTGCCTTCGCGGCCAACATCAGAGCATCGCGCACGACATCACTAGGAACATGTCCTGACAGCACGAGCTGGTTCGATGCGGTTTTGGCCGACCATGTATAGGGTGTGACGACCGGTGCCCCCACATTATCCGCCACAAGAACGATGCCCGGTGGAATTTTGCGTGCAAGAGCACCCTTGATGCGTTGATATGAACGAGTATCCAACGCCTCACCTTTGAGCCTAAGCTCAGTTCCACGCAGCATAACCTCCCCCCCTATTTTCAGGCGGTGAAGTTGAAGTAGGGAAAATCGAATACCTTGCTGCCACACGCTGGCTTCTGGGGCACCGCGACCGGGCTTTAGCAAATTATCAATTCTGTGGGTGGGAAATGCTGCCGTCACTGCGGCAAGAATCATTCGCTCAGCCTTCAGGTTAGGGTAGTATCCCTTCAAAAGAATACTGTCCCCAACTTGCGCAGCCGACCACAAATAGTCAGTCCGTTTGGCAACTAGATGAGTACCATCATCGACCTGCCAAACGCCCCAGACATCCGCCACCACCTCTTGGGCCGCAGCACGCTCACCCTTTGAGAAAGCGCGCCCCCCAAGATGCGCGTCTAAGCCCATAAAACTTGTTGATGCCCAGTTCAACCCGGCGACCCGTAGCGCCTGATCGGCACGTTGTTTGAGGTCTGCCTCGATGTGACTGCGCTCGCCAAGAATGGCAAACCACCAAATCATCCCGACAATCGGAAGGGCCCAAAGCCAGCGCAACATTGTCCAACCCATTTCCGAGGCAGCTCCCAGGCATTTCTTTCGGTCATTCCATCATCGTGACCGAGCCTTCTATTCATAATTCACTTATAGCTAATCCGGGCGCACGATGGAAGCTACGCGTCGCTGCGTATTGGATGCTAGAGGACAAATAAATCATCAAAATGGGTCAGTCCGCAGCCGCTAACGCCCACCGCCCCAAGGGCCGGTCACACCTCCATCATCGCCAGTCGATAGCCGACTGTGCATTAATACACTAAGCCAGCACTATTCTGTGCGCTACCGACTTGCAGTTGTGACTGCACATGTGAATGTTAGGCCGCACAGCCTTATCTCGATCAGACACCTCACATTGCACTAGGGGCGCCGAAATGAAGGGCTCGTTACAACGCATAGCACTTATCCACGCCACGCCGCTCGCGGTGACACCCATTAATGAGGCGTTCGCGAGATTGTGGCCAGAGGTAAACATTTCCAATCTGTTGGATGACTCTCTAGCGCCCGACCTCGCTCGAAGCGGAAAACTTGACGATCCGATGATTGCGCGCTTTCGGCTGTTGTCAGATTATGTCGTTGAGTGCGGTGCCGATGCAATTTTATTCACCTGCTCAGCTTTTGGCAAAGCCATCGAGAGTGTGGCCGCCGCGCACGCTCCCATGCCGGTGCTCAGTCCGAACGGGGCGATGTTTAAGGAGGCGATTTCATTGACGACTTCACCTAGTGCTGGTGGACGCATTGGAATGGTCGCTACGTTTGCACCCAGCATCCCTTCGATGGAGCGGGAATTTGTGGTGCTAACCAAGTCGCGTGGCATGGAGGTGGAACTCGAATGCGCATGCGCCAATGGTGCTATGGAGGCACTTGCGGAAGGAGATACGTGCACACACGATGCGCTAATCGTTGAGGCCGCGAGAAATCTAGCGCCTTGCGATGCAATTATGCTCGCGCAGTTTTCAATGGCGCGAGCACTCTCAGCGCTAGTCAGCACGGTGACGTCACCCATTCTGACGAGCCCGGATAGTGCGGTGCGCAAGTTGCAACGGCTACAAAGTTAGATCTATAAAACCAAGCCCTTCAATCAGCTCTCCTCTAGCGCCTGATCATGAAAGGTTGAAGCGCTATTGCTTCAGCCTAACGCATCGATCGGCCACTAAAATAAATATTTAGAGCACGCCCAAAGGATCTCATGTAATTCCGTCAAAAATGAAGGTGCTCTATTGTTGAATGTTCCATTGCTGCCGATCAGCAGTTTATTGGCATCTAGATAGAGAGATGGCCGTGGCTAGCTTAACGAGTTCCGCGAATAAGCCCTCGCAATTTGGCCAACCGCGTCTCGGGCTTTTCTTGGTAGGCCAAAGTCGAGACCATTTGGCCTTTGCGACCCATTAAATAGGTCGTGGCAGTATGGTCGATCGTATAGCTGCCCTCGGTCGGCACCTTCTTAAAGTACACCCGATAAGCCTTAGCAATTGCGGCAATCTCCTCTGCCGTCCCCGTAAGACCAACAATGCGCTTATCGAAATTAGAGATGTAGGTTTTTAGATGATCCGGAGTATCGCGCTCGTGATCAACACTGACGAACAGAAATCGCATCTTGTCAGCCTCAGCCCCCAGTTGTTCGATTGCCTGTGTAAGTTCCAACAAGGTTGTCGGACAAACTTCGGGGCAAAACGTAAAGCCAAAAAATATCGCGAACGGTTTACCTTTGAGATCTTTCGCACTGAGGCGTTCGCCCGTATGGGTGGTGAGGGTGAATGGCCCGCCGATTTTGACCGCAAAAGGCATTTCAGACAGTGGCGTTAGGAATGCGCTGCGAACGAGCAGCACACCCCCAAGCAACACACCAACAGCAACTGCCACCCAAGCCGTGTATCTCAGTTTTTTCATCATTTTGGATGCTTATGGTTTGTAATGGTTTTCTCATCATGGCCAGAACCTGAACCATGCCCAGAACCTGAACCGTGCGCGTTCGGTTGCTTCATAGACTGGTGCGCCTTTCCGTGACCCGGCATTGAACCTTGCCCCAGACCGCGAGTCTTGAATGTCACACGAACTGTGCCCGCATTCTTGAACTCCAAAGTGCCGTTGATAGTGTGCCCTACTTTGATTTGTTCGTGTAACCCAATAAACATCAAGTGATAGGAGCCTGGTTTCAATACCACGGTTGCACCAGGCTTGATTTCAAGCCCGTCTGGTAGTTGCCGCATCCGCATGACCTCGTCGACGACTTTCATTTCATGAACTTCAACACGCGCAGATTTCGGAAATGTAGCACCAATCAAACGATCGGACTTGGAAGACTGATTGGTGATTGTGAGATAACCACCAGCAACCTTCGCCCCAACCGGTGTCGCACGGACCCAGGCGCTTGAAATCTTGATTGGACTGGAGGATTTTGTCTGAGCGCTGGCGGGCGCGAGCGAACTGACAGCGATAAGCCCCAAGGCGAGAGAAATGCAGATCCGGTTCATGAGTTTGTTCACCATTCATATCTAAATCATATTGTATCTAAGTCGTTCACGCGCACTTCGTGCCCTGCTTTGAAGGCAGGCGAAATTACGCTCAACCGTTAATTTCTGGATGTCGTATTGTCTCAGAGACGAATGGCAAGCGGGGGCCCGCGTGCACGCACTTGCCGGAGGCGGCGATCACTTAAGGGCTCAGCTTTGGCCCACCCAAGCCAAACACCATCAACATCAGGCGTTTCAAGGTAAGCAAACGAAACCGCAAGCCCCATTGGCGTATCTGCTAAGCCAAAGCAGATCGGACAGAATGCAATGGCATCATCCGATGGAGGTGGCAAAGGATTGCCTGCCGCATCAAAGCTGACAGACACAAGACCCTGGGACGAACAGATAAGCCTGGTTTGTCCGCCAGAAACCACCGAGCCTTTTTCAATACCGGCTGCAGCGCGAACGGCCATGCCGGGCGCGTAAAGACCCGTCATGAAGAGCTGCAGCAAAAGTGCCGCAGTCATCAGCCGAGCCATTGGCCAACCTAGGTGATGTTTAAACCAACACGCCATCCAAACAGCATGCCTAATCGACACGCAGACGAAAGATCTCGAATTGTCACACTAGGGTTTCCAATGTGAGCGAGATCACTCACAATCCGAGATCATCCATGATCAAAGTCTATAAACGCGGGTCGCAGTATCGTGAAATAACGCCGATCGCTCGTCCACAGAGTATCCCTTGGTCAGGCGTTTAAAGGAATTCCAAAGGGCAGTATAACTGCCACTCACTTTATCGACGGGGAAATTTGATTCAAACATGCAGCGCTCAACGCCAAATTTTTCGATCATATGTTCATAATAACGCCGCGTGGCTGCGCAAAGTTCCTCACTGGTCGGAGGAAGCGCATTGTCTTGCCATCCATATCCATTGATTTCCATGTTAATGCCACCCAGCTTCGCCATCACATTGGGGCATTCTGAAAGCGCATTAATCTTTGTCTTCCAGTCTTCAAAAACTTCATCGGCCTTCCCCGCGTAAGGGCCAACACCCAGCGGTCCACCTAAATGATCTAGCACTATGGTCGTATCCGGGAATGCCTTGGCAAGATCAGTCGCATCCGGGATTTGTTCGTGGCAGCACCAAAATTCAAAGCTCAAATTCCGGGAAGCGAGATGCTTGAATCCACGGCGAAAATCTTCGCGCAACGCCAACCCCTCTGGCGGATTGGTACGGTGATTATGGATAGCCGGGCTTTCATGCCACATGATGCCGCGACGAATACCCCTGAAGCGATCTTTGGCAGCTGCTATGTGAGCGTCGAGCACGTCTGCCGCCTCATCACCAATACGAAGATCAACAGTGCCTATGATTCCGGCTGCAAACCGGGTTGGCCCGTATTGTCCTGAGGCGGACATTGCGGCAATACCATTGACAAATTCAGTTTCGCCAACCGGCCGGAAAGCCTCGGGCCCATCCGCTTTAAACATCGCACCGCACTCAATAAAAACTGTTGAGACGATGTTCTGGCCACCACCCGTGTCAGCGAGCATCTCATCGAGCAGATAGTAGGGCTGAGTCGCACCCTTGAAGCCCACCCAGAAATGATGATGAGGGTCACAGATCGGTAAGTCTGGTTCGAGAGCCTGCTCGGTTCTCTGTTGCAGCCAGGCGTTATTATTTGCTTCTCTCACCATAATTTGCTCTCCTAGATGTGTTTCGGTCTTTCAGGTTGTCAATTATCGCGATCTTGGCGCGCGACTGACAACCGCTGCCCCTGTTTTCTGGGCAGACTAGCAAACTCCGAGCGTCTGTACACAGGCATGGCTGGAATTGTCAGCCACAAAAAGCGTATATTGACATTGACTTCTCCTGCCCGGGCGGCAATTCAGATTGCGGCAGGCGACTTTTGCCCGAGCCACGAGCCATCAGCCACTGGAGATGTGCGGGCAACAGCCACCACCGCTATCATTTCCGACATTGATTATAACTGAACCTTGTTAGAACAGACCTTGATTTTGGAAAGGGCTTCGCATGTCGTCGTTCGACCGCACAATCAGAATAGCGCCATCCATCCTCGCCGCGGACTTTGCCAACTTTGGCGCCGAGTGCGAGGCGGTTGAAGCACAGGGATGTGACTGGGTGCATATCGATGTGATGGACGGGCATTTCGTGCCCAACATCACTTTTGGACCCCAAATGTGCGTAGCACTTAGGCCACACATCAAAACGGTCATGGACGTCCACCTGATGGTATCACCGGTCGATAGTTACCTCGAAGCCTTCGCGAAGGCTGGGGCCGATATCCTGACGGTCCATGTCGAAGCCGGGCCGCACCTTGACCGCTCACTGCAGCTTATTCGCTCGCTTGGCAAGAAAGCTGGTGTGGCACTCAATCCTTCGACGCCCGAAAACACCATTCAGCATGTGCTGGATCGGATCGATCTGGTATGCGTTATGACGGTAAACCCAGGTTTCGGCGGACAGACCTTCATCGATAGCCAGATTGAGAAAGTACGCAATATCCGGGCGATGATTGGTGATCGCCCGATCCACATCGAAATTGATGGCGGGGTGACGGCTGAAACAGCCCCGCGTGTGGTAACGGCAGGCGCTGATGTTTTGGTGGCCGGCTCAGCCGTATTTAAAGGCGGCTCCGTTCGAGAGCCCGATGCTTATGGCGCAAACATCGCAGCCATCCGGGTTGCTGCAGAAAAAGCTCAGGCACATGCTCTAACACAGGGAAAAAATGCAGCATGACGGCAATAATCTTCGATCTCGATGGAACGCTGGTCGATAGCGTGTCAGCTATTTGCGACATCGCCAACGCCTACATGACAGAGCGCGGATTGCCATTACTGAACATTGATGAGGCGCGCGGTTATATCGGGCACGGCTCTCCTCACTTCCTGACCACAGCGCTCAAAGCCCGCGAGGGTGGCTATGATGCCGGGCTGTTTGACACTCACTTCACGCGCTTCCAAGAACTTTACGCCTCGGCACCCGGTGAAGCCAACATACCTTATCCCGGCGTGGAGGCCGCGCTGCAATCTCTCAAGCGATCCGGCTCCAAGCTTGCAGTATGCACCAACAAACCGGGCGCGCCGACAAAGATCGTACTCGATGCGCATGGCTGGGACAAGATTTTTGACACTGTGATCGCTGGCGATACACTGACCAAACGCAAACCCGATCCAGAGCCACTTTACGAGGCGTCACGGCGTTTGGGTCGCGGCCGGGTATTTTATGTTGGCGACAGCGATGTGGATGCCGAAACTGC
>Ga0209345_10001040_pt1 | contig 34934 bp, 28 predicted proteins | sample Cruoilmetagenom7_FD_187294 | JGI IMG/M metagenome (GOLD analysis project Ga0209345, IMG submission 187294) | Oil polluted marine microbial communities from Coal Oil Point, Santa Barbara, California, USA - Sample 7 (SPAdes) (version 2) | ecosystem: Environmental > Aquatic > Marine > Oil seeps ...
TTCGACTCCGGTCCGCGCCTCCATCCACCGCCTCGCAACGGTACGCCTGATCCGGCGTAGCTCAGTTGGTAGAGCAGGCGACTGTTAATCGCCTTGTCGCAGGTTCGAGTCCTGCCGCCGGAGCCAATAAAAAGGCCAGTCCAGAAATGGGCTGGCCTTTTTTCGTTGAGCGGTTTTCTAAACCTCACGCCCTGTGAGCGCGCGCACAGGCACGACAGTCGCAATCACGCATAATCATGTCAGCAAGCAAGCTTCCCAAATGGCGCGTTTGCCAATCTTGCCTAAGTCCGCCTCTCCAGCGGCAACGGTCCCGGTTCTCCTCCGGGGCCGTTTTTTTATGCGCCGCTAAAAGTGCATAACCGCTATGCGGTGAGCGCATGTCTGACAAATAATCCATTGTATATTATCATATATCAATGAGTTATGGCTTATATATAAGAAAACACTAATGCAACCTGAACGCAACCTGAACGTCTGTTTCAGGTTGCGTTCATTGGAATGGTTTAAAACAGCTCTCAACAAGAACACAACACGCAACTTATTCATTGTCCCCCGAAAGGACCTCAAATCATGACCCAGACCAACAAACTCGTTTCTGCCCTTGTCTTTGGCGCCACCGCGACGTTCTTCCTCGCCATTTCTGCTGGCAACGCCTTGGCCGCCGACACCTATGCGCAATACGAAACGCAGGCCGATCTGGGCAACATCACGCAAATGCCGGGCAAAACCGCCAGGAAAGCCGGTCCCCGTAAGGTCAACCACGCGTATTACGAAGTGATGGCGGAAAAAGGCATCTTCATTCAGCCTAAATCCAACAAGCCTTCTGCTTCCGAACTGGCCAAACGCGTAAACCACGCCGAATACGACACCCAAAACGACATCGACGGTTAATCCCCTCCCCCCTGAGACCATCGATGTCACATGAGCGCGGCCCTGCCAAAAGCGGGGCCGCGCTTTGTTTTGCGCTCAAATCCGTCATGCAAACGTCATAGAACCTTCGTTTGCGTTAGCGATGTGCTTTTCATAGCTTGCATAGGAAAATACCTTTCCTCGGAAGTGTGAGCCGACACATGCGCATCACGTCGATCATCAAGACCCTCTTTGCTACGCGCTGGAAGCACATCAGTTTCATTGCGATGGTGTTGATCGTGACGACGGCGGCGGGCGGTGTTTTTATCGGCGCGAACGCTATTCGCTTGTTCAACGATATGCGCTCCACTTGGCAGCACTACGACCAAGTATCCGAACAGAAAATCACCTACCTGACGCAGATGCACCAGTATCTGGGTTATTCCGGCTTTGCCCAGCATCTCAAGGATTATTTGTTGCATGGCGAACAGCACGTCCTGACATGGATCGATATCGACCTCGATCAAGCCAAAAATGCCATCGACAGTTATCGCTTGCTTGAGATCAACACGGAAGAAATGGCCGCGCTCGGCGATCTCAGGGCCTTGGTCTTGAAAAGTCGCGCTCAAGTTCTTGAAATTCCCAAACTGCGCCAAGCTGGCATGACCCCAGCCGAAATCGATATGCGCATCGACCTCAACCCCGATGCCGCCATCGCCGCCCTGGATCAACTGCGCTGGGCTTGGCGTCAACAGGCCGCCATTGCCGAACAGAGCCTCAACGAGACCTCCGAAACCGGGGCCAATATGGTTTTCATCGGTTGGGTATTTATCCCTGTCATGGGGGTGCTTGGCATGATTGTATTTGGGCTGGTCGCCCGGTTGCGCCGTCAAGTCACGGCCTATGAGCGTGAAAAAGCCGCACTGGAAACCTCTGAACGCAAGTTCCGCGACATGGCGGCGAACGTTCCGGGGGTGATTTTTCAATGGTACGAACGCCGCTGCGGCGAGCGCGGCTATCTTTACGTCAGCCCCCGCTGCCAAGAATTGTATGGCGTCAGCGCCGCCGAATTGCAGCACGATTGGCAAGCCCTGTCGATCCATCCTGAAGATAAGGAACGCTACCTCAAAGCCGTCAAAGACGCGTTCGAAACGCGCACCGATTGGTCGTTCGAAGGCCGCTTCCTGACCCCATCGGGCGAAGAAAAGTGGTGGAGAAGCATATCCAAGCCGGTGCCGATCAGCGATGAAGAAACGGTCTTCAACGGCATGATCATCGACATCTCGTTGCAAAAAAAGATGGAAGAAGAACTGCGCGCTTTGGCCATCACCGACGGCTTGACTGGGGCCTACAACCGCCGTCATTTCATGTACGAAGCGTCCACCGAAGTGCCCCGCGCCAAACGCTACGGCCATCCGCTGTCGGTGTTGATGATCGACCTCGATTTATTCAAGAAAATTAATGACGTTTTCGGCCATGCTGGCGGTGACGAAGTGCTCCGCAGGTTCGTGACGACCGTGGGCGAAATCTTGCGCGGACCGGATGTTTTGGGACGGATCGGTGGTGAAGAGTTCGCCCTGATGTTACCCGAAACCGACCTGACCGGCGCCATCGCGTTGGCCGAACGCATTCGCAGCGACATTCAAGACCTCAACATCCGTTGGGACAAACGCACCATCAAAGTGACCGCATCGATCGGTGTGGCGATGCTGCAAAAAGACGATACAGACATCCACGACATCATGGCCAAGGCCGACAAAGCGCTGTACACCGCCAAGGCCGAAGGCCGCAATCGGGTGATGGTCAGCGGCGGCGACATCGAGCTGTCTGCCGAGGCCGCGCCGGAGCTGATCGGTCTGACCACCACCGGACCGGGACCGCACGGGGCCAATTGAGCGCCCAACCACGCCCTCCCCCCTACGTTTCCATTTCTCCTGCGCCCAACGCCCCAAAATGATTTACACGGCCTAACCTTGCGAAATATAAGGATTTGTCGTTAAATCAATTCTCGTATACGAACATGAATACGATCACGAATACGATCACGGGCACCCCCAAAAAAATTATGGGACGAATATGGGCGTCACACTGCAAGAAACGGACGAGCTGCTCGTCGCTCAAACGGAAATCCGCCACCTGAAAAACACCATTCAGGCGCTGCGCGATGAAATGGAAAAGGTGCGCTTCGAACGTGACGAAGCCGTCGCCGCCGCCGTGTCCGAAGCCAACCAGGAAATCCAGCAATTGCGCGCCACCGCCGGTGCGTTGCGCGACGAGTTGGAAAGCCTGCGCTTCGACAAGGACGAAGCCGTTCACGGCGCGATCAAGGACGGTAAGGATGAATCCTCTCAGTTACACAAAACTGTTCAGGCGATCCGTGACGAAACCGACGAAGTTAAATTCAAGTACGAAGATCAAATCGAACAGCTGACCCGCCACGCGCGCGACGAGACCAAACAGCTGCATGACACCATACAGGCGCTTCGCGATGAGCTTGAAGTCCTGAAAAAGAACAACGCTTAAGCGGGGGAAGAACATGGCCGACACACAGTCGACCCACGGCGCAACCAAAAAGCCGCGTGCGAAAGCCACTACGGCCAAAACCAGTGCGCGCGCAGCCAGCGCAAGCAAAGCCAAGGTCAAAAAAGCGCCGATCAAATCCAAAACCACCCGGCCAAAGTCTAGACCAAAGGCCCGCGACGTCACCCAACTGAGCCAGGCGGAAATCCATCGCCTACAACGCGCCGATCTTCTGCTCGGCATTTCACGCCATATGGCGGGGATCGAAACGCTCGACGAAGTGTTGCGCGAACTGGTCGAAATCGTCAGCCGCGAAACCAACGCAGAGCGATCATCGCTGTTTCTCAACGACATGGAAACCGGCGAGCTGTATACCCGCGTGGCGCAAGGCAAAAACATCCGCGAAATTCGCATCCTCAACGACAGTGGTATTGCCGGCTGGGTATTCTCAAGCGGCAAGGGCTCGATCATCGACGACGCCCATTCCGACGCGCGGTTTAACAAATCCATCGACGAACAGACCGGTTTTCGCACCCGTTCGATCTTGTGCGCCCCGATCAAAACCGTCAAAGGCGACATCATCGGCGTGGTCCAGTCGCTGAACAAAAAAGACGGTCGCCAACACGTCTTATTCGACAAGGACGACCTGGAATTTCTGCAAGACATCGCCACCCAGGCCGCCGTCGCATTGCAGAGCACCGAATTCGTCGAGCGCATGCAAAAAAAGCGCAGCCAGGAAATGGAATTCCTGGATGTGGTGTCCGACGTGACGTCGGAAATCAACCTCAACGCCTTGCTGGCCAAGGTCATGGGCGAAGCGACGCGGATGCTCAACGCCGAACGCTCCACCCTGTTTCTCAACGATGAAAAAACCAACGAGTTGTGGTCGATGGTCGGCGCAGGACTAAACGCGCTGGAAATTCGTTTGCCCAATCACTTGGGCATAGCGGGCACGGTGTTCACATCGGCTACGTCGATCAACATTCCCTATGCCTATGCCGATCTGCGGTTTAATCCGGCGTTCGACAAAAAGACCGGGTTCTTCACCCGATCGATCTTGTGTACGCCGGTGGTCAACAAAGAAGGCAAGTGCATCGGCGTCACCCAGGTGCTGAACAAGAAGGGCGGACCGTTTAGCGACGAAGACGAACAGCGCCTCAAAGCGTTCACCGCGCAGATTTCCATCGGCCTGGAAAACGCCAAGCTGTTCAGCGATGTTCAGAACATGAAGAACTACAACGAGAGCATGCTGGAAAGTATGTCTAACGCTGTGGTCACCACCGACGAAGACGGCAAGATCGTCACCTGCAACCGATCCGGTCACCGCATCATGAAGCTGGAAAGCGACGACGACGTCATCGGCAAAATGGCAGAAGAGTTCTTCACCGGCGACAATGAATGGGTGATCAAAAAAATCAAAAAGGTCGATGAAAGCCAGGTTCCCGACATCTCAATGGATGCGGAACTAATGTTCGGCGATGAGCCGACGTCGGCTAACGTCACCACCTTGCCGCTGATTTCCAGCGAGGGCCAAAAGCTCGGTTCGATGGTCATGATCGAAGATATCTCTTCGGAAAAACGCATGAAGTCGACCATGAGCCGCTACATGGACCCCGGCCTTGCCGATCAATTGATGGAAGGCGGCCAAGGCGACGACTTCCTTGGCGGGCGCAGCGCCGACGCCACGGTGCTGTTTTCCGACATTCGGTCGTTCACCACCATCACCGAAACACTGGGGCCGCAAGGCACGGTGGCGCTGCTCAACGAATACTTCACCATCATGGTCGATTGCATCACCGAAGAAGGCGGCATGCTCGATAAATTCATCGGCGATGCCATCATGGCAGCGTTCGGCATTCCGGTCGCGCACGGCGATGACGAAGATCGCGCCATGCGCGCCGCGATCAAGATGATCACCAGCCTTAACGAATGGAATATCGAACGCGAAGCGCGCGGCGAAATGAAAATCGATCACGGCTTGGGGCTCAACACCGACAACGTGGTGTCGGGCAACATCGGTTCGCCCAAGCGCATGGACTACACCATGATCGGCGACGGCGTGAACCTTGCCGCACGTTTGGAAAGTGCATGCAAGCAGTACCACGCGCACCTGCTGATTTCAGAATTCACCTATGCTAAGCTCAAGGGCACGTATCGCATCCGCGACGTTGATGATGTGATCGTCAAAGGCAAAACCAAGCCCGTGCGGGTTTACGAAGTGCTCGACTATCACACCGACGAAACGTTCCCCAACTTGATGGATGGGGTCAACTATTTCAGCGAAGGCCGCAAACACTATCACGCGGGAAATTGGGACAAGGCCGTTCAATCGTTCAAAGATGTGCTGAAGGCCAACCCAAACGACGAATTGTCAAACACCTACATCGGTCGCTGCGAACAATTGAAGATCGACGACCCCAAGGACTGGCAAGGCGTGTGGGTGATGAAGTCGAAATAAGACCATAGCGTTCCGGTCAACGGACCCTACATATAAGACGCGCCCTATTTGTGATGTGCTCTAATTGCCGTGTGCTTAGGCGGGGAGTGAAGTCCATGAAGATCGTACTTGTCGATGACGACCCGGACCTCATTGAGGTCATGTATCTTTCGCTTCAGCACGCCGGACATGAGGTCACCGCTTCGCCCGCTAGCGCGCCCATTGTGTCCGCGCTCAAAAGCGATCCGCCCGACGTTCTGATCACCGACTTGGTGATGGCCGAACTCACCGGATTGGAGCTGTGTGAATTGGTCAAGGCCAACGCACGCCTGTCGGGCATGAAGATCATCTTGATCTCGGCGCGCACCGACAAAATATGGAAAGACAAAGCCCGCAAGTGCGGCGCGGATGGCTTTATCGACAAGCCCATCGACCCCGTGACGTTTGCCGCCGACGTGGAAGAGATTGTCGCTCAAGCGTAACGGACTGCGCCTCGGCCCCTGACAACTCTCTAACTTCAAAGACTCGGCCGTTCTGCGTGCTACTTCGTCGTCGCCACGAACACCCCGTCCCAGTCTGCGCCCGGCGGGGTTTGTTCGTAGGCTTTGATGCGGTCTTCGTATAGGGTGTAGAACGTCTCGTCGATATCATAGGGCTCGCCCTGGACGCGGGCTTCATTGATCAGCGCCTTGGCGCCTTCCCAATCTTGAGATTTATAAACCGTCAGCATTTCATCAACCTTGGCTTTGAAGGCGATGAAGTGTTCGTCTTTGGCCATGTCTTCACCACCGGCCAAGGCGAAGATACGCACGCCTTCGGTCTTGCCCTTCACCTGGATGAAGTCCAGCTCGATCGTGGCCAGAGTCGGCACCTGCAACCACGTGGTATAACCGATAACAACCCGCACACCGTAGTTTTTGGACTGCCCTTCCAAACGCGCAGCGAGGTTGACCGTATCGCCGAGCACCGAATAATCGAAGCGTTGATCGGAGCCCATGTTGCCGACCACACATTCGCCGGAGTTGAGGCCCAAGCCGACCTTAAGCGGGATGTGCTTGCGGCCTTCTTCCTTGGCTTCGATTTCCAGGCGCGCGTTGAGCGGTTCCATTTCGTCCAGCATCGCCAACGCCGACAAGCAACCGTGTTTGGCATGGTCGGCGTCATCCAACGGCGCGTTCCAAAACGCCATGATGCAATCGCCCATGTACTTATCGACCGTGCCCTTGCGCTCCAAAATAACGTTGGTGAGCGGCGTTAAAAGCTTGTTGATCAAGCTGGTGAGACCTTGGGCGTCGAACTGTTCGGAAATGGTGGTGAAACCACGCACATCGCAGAACAACAGGGTCATATCACGACTGTCGCCACCCAGTTTCAACTGCTCGGGGTTTTCCGCAACCACGTTGACCATATCCGGTGACAGGTATTTGGAGAACGCATCGCGGGTCTGGCGCTTGGCGGCTTCTTCCCGGGTGAAACTCATGTAGGTCAGCGTCGAATACAGCAAGAACGTCGAAATCACCGCAAACGTCGCATCAAGCAACACCCGTTGCTCGGCAAACAGATACCACGACCCGCCGACAGCGCTAGCCGACAACACGACAAATACCATCAATGACCGTGTCGCCCCAAGCATGGGCGCGATGATGATCATCAACAGGCCACCCAGGGCGACCAGAATCAATTCCCCGCCCTTGATCAGTTTCGGACGTTTGAGGAACCAGTCAGCCGACACCACTGCGCCCAAATTACGGTCAATCGCCAAGGCGTTTTCAACCACCTGAGCGTGAACCTCGACGCCGGGAATGATCGGGTCGATGGGCGTGGATCGAATATCCAACAAGCCCACCGCAGAGGTGCCGATAAAAGCAATTTTACCGGCGATCTTGGATTTATCCGCAGTGCCGTTCAAAACATCAGCGGCGGATACATACATGCGCTGATCATGGTGTGCAAAATAAGGGCGGACCATGCCCTTTTCATTGGTGGGGATTTTTAACCCCTTGGGTTTGACCTTACTTTTTGGCGCAACGCCGATGGCGCTGATGCCAAAGGGATTGACCTCCGCCATCAAGGTCGAAACCCCAAAGCCGACGCGAATGGCCTCAACCGACAGAGCCGGATAAAGATGCCCGTCATGCTTGGTGACCAGCGGAACTTCACGAATGATGCCGTCAATGGACGGATTGAGCGAGAACATGCCCACGCCCTTGGTGTTTTTTTCCAACACCGGCAAGTTGCGAATCAAGGTCGGTACGCTGGTGAGAAACTCGGTCGGTTCGGGTGTGCCTTTCGACATTTTGCGCACGGCGACGGACTTCTTGAACGGCTCACCCGCATTGTTGGGCAGCAGATCCCAATACCCGGCTTGGCCCAACACCACGTTGGCTTGGGACACCATGCGGCCAAAGATTTCGTCATTGCTTTCCAGTTTCAGGATTTTATCGCGCACATCCTCGTCAATACCGACCAGAGCATCAACCACACCCTTGGGGTTCATCCTGTCGGGTTCCGCAAACACGATATCGAATGCCGTCACGCCGACACCATAGTTGTGCAAGCTCGCGACCAATTGCGCCATGGTTTTGCGCGACCACGGCATTTGGCCGACTTCACGCAGGCTGCGTTCATCGATGTCGATGATGGTGACGAGACGATCTTCGGGCTTGGGCAGGGGGCGAGGTTTAATTTTCTGGTAGATGTCGAAGCTCTTCTCGCGCAGAAATTCGACCGGATATGGATCAAACCGCGAAAACGCCAGCAACGCGATCAGCATTGCGAAACCAACCATGCGCTCGAAACTGAACGCTTTTCTCAAAAAAGATTTCATACGAATGCGCCCTCAAAAACTCCGCCAAACGGCATGAGTTTTCCTCCCCGTGTTGCCTTCAAGGTCATCTTGCTATGACATTGTCTTAACTAGACAATTTCCAAGCACGTCAGGTCAAGGAAAATTGCCGTGACTTTTCAGCAAAACAGCCCATATCCATAAAATAGTGCATACGGACGCAATCATACTGACGGATACGGTGTCATGGTAAAGCAAACAGATAGACTCTTCGTGGAACCCATTGGAATCCAATAAAAATAAATTGAAAAAATTCCAGTTTCTCTTTACCCGGCGTTAACCCGATTCTATGATGATATCCATGGTCGTTCATATTGGCCCAATAAACGTCCGCATGCCAGCAAGCAGCCTAGAATAAGGCTTTGATTACAAGCGCTTGATCGGAGAAACCGAATTGGACCCGTCGACCGAACCGTCGGCCAAGAGTTGGCTCAGACCATTTCTAAAACCTCTGACGCCCGTCTTTCGGGAAGTCGTGGCGATGTCGTTCTTCGTCAACTTGCTAGCGCTGGCCGTGCCGGTCTTCACTATGCAGGTGTACAACCGCGTGGTGAACAACAACGGAATCAGCACCTTGCAAGGGCTGGTCGTGGGCATGTTTTTGGTCATCGCGTTCGATTACGTTTTGCGTCAATCGCGCGCGCGCATCTTGCAAACGGTCGCCTTGCGCGTCGACGTCGAGCTCGGACGTCGGTTGTTTCGCAAAATTATGCGCATGCCGCTGCAAAACCTTGAGGCTCAGCCATCGGCCTACTGGTCGTCTCTGTTCCGTGATGTGGACGTGGTGCGCAACACGTTGTCCGGCTCCACCGCACTGCTGGTCGCGGATTTACCGTTCGCCATATTGTTTCTCATCCTTATCTTTGTGATCGCCGCCCCGGTTGCGTGGGTGTTGTTGGTTGTGCTGCCGGTGTTCATGTTCGTGGCGTGGCGTTCGTCCAACGTCATGTCGGACGCCAGTGGGCAAGAACGCAAATCAACGCAAAGCAGAGATTCCTTGGTTGGCGAAATGATCGCCGGACGCACCACCATCAAGGCCCTCGGCCTGGATCGTTCGATGGAACCGGTATGGGAAGAAAAACACGCCGACAACATTGAAACGGCCATTGATCGTGGCTCGAAAACCGATGGTTTTTCAAACCTCGGCGCTTCTTTAGGCCTGATCACATCGTTGCTGCTGACCACGGTTGGCGCGCTGGCGATCATCGATCAAAACCTCACCATCGGCGCATTGATCGCGACCAACATGCTTTCTGGTCGCATTATGGGACCGTTGAACCAATTGGTCGGTACATGGCGTTTGTATTCGGGCTTCAACCAAGCAACAGAGCGGTTGGGCACGGTGTTTTTGCAAAGCACCGAGCGTGAAGCCAGTGAAATCAAGCTGGAAAAGCCCAAGGGCGCACTGAGCATCGAAAACGTTTTCTTCGCCTACGCAGAAGATCAAGCCCCTGTGGTCGCGGGCATCACCGTGGATATCGAACCCGGCGGCGTTCACGCGCTGGTTGGTCGCAACGGTTCGGGCAAAACCACACTGTTGAAAATCATTCAGGGTCTTTACCAGCCGCAAAAAGGCCGCGTCACCTTGGATGGCGCGGACATGGCCCAATTCACGCGTTCCGAACTGGCCGACTGGCTGGGCTATGTGCCCCAAGAAAGTGTGCTGTTCGCGGGCACCGTTCGCGACAACATCACCTCGCGCATGCCCGACGCATCTGACGAAGAGGTCATCAAAGCCTCGACCGAAGCCGGCGTTCATGAATTCATCATCGATTTGCCCGACGGTTATGCGACCGAAATCGGCGAGGCCGGTGGCCGCTTGTCGGGCGGTCAGCGCCAACGCATCGCCATTGCCCGCGCACTGGTCGGCAACCCACCAGTGGTGCTTTTGGATGAGCCCTCATCCAGCCTTGACCGTCATGCGGAAACGGAACTGAAAAACACCCTGATCGAAATCGCCAAGACCCGCACCGTCATCATGGTCAGCCACAGCCCGACACTGCTGTCGGCATGCGATTATCTTTACGCCTTGGACCGTGGCAAGCTGGCGCTGGCGGGTCCCGCACGCGAAGTTCTGCCGCGCTTGTTCGGCGGCAAGGCTCCACCGCCCAAAGACGATGGTCCCGCACCAGGCAAACCGCCGACCACGCCGAAAGGCGGTCCCGGCCCGAAGAAACCGACTGGCGGCGACAAAGGCCTTCCCGGCGTGCTGAGCGCTAAATCGCAGCCCCAAACGCCGATCAAACCCTCAGCTCAGCCCTCTCCCACGTCGCCGCTGCAAAATTTGGTCGGCAATGGGGCTGCCCCTGTCGCATCATCGCAGGCGCGACCGCAAGCAAAAGCCACCAAACCGCAAGTCAAAGCGGCAGCCACCCCACGCGGCAAAGCGCCCTCGATGGCGCGCGCGCAGAACTTAGCCAAAACCGTTCAGCCCAAAGCGCAAGCGCGGGCAGTGCAAAAACCTAAGGCAGCACCACGCTCAATACCCAGCTTGCGTGCCCGCCAAGAGGCCTCGGCAGTATCGTTAGAAGGCGTTAAACCCGCCGCCGGGGCTACGTTGCGCACGCCCGCGTCGGCGAACAAAACAATGGCCAAAGCAACCCCGCACGTGCGTCCTGCTGCACCCAATACCAACGCCAGCGTTCAGTTGCGTGGAAAGGAACGTCCGCACAAACGTTCCACTACGGCGCAGCCCTCGGTACAAGCCGCGTCGAAGTCCCCGATGCCCGACACATCTGCCGCGACACCGACCATCCGTGGGCCTAGGCTTGTAAGGTCCCTGCCAAATTCAAATACACCTCCCTCCCCAAAGAAAGAGGCGAGCAAGCCACACCCCAATATTAAAGCCGGAGCGACGTTACGCCCGACCACCCAATCCATTTTAAAAGATTGGGCTGAGGGCAAGGCTTCGCTATCCTCATCGCGCAGCGATCTCAAAGGTCGCGGTGCGGGTGCACGGGCGCGTTCGACGCCGAATTTGCGTTCCAAGGGATCGGCTGGGGAATAAATGATGTCGTCAACGGCTGAAGCCAACCCACTCAACAAATTGCTGACCCAGCACCCGGTGCCAACGTGGCGAAACGCCGCCTGGCCTGTGATGGCGCTGGTCGTATTCGGGCTGGTCTGGTCGAATTTTTCCAAACTGGACGAGGTTTCCGTCGCCCCGGGCGAAGTGATCCCACTTGGCAAATCCAAGGTCATCCAGCACTTGGAAGGCGGCATCGTCCAAGACCTGTTTATCAAAGAAGGCGATGTTGTGCGGGCTGGCCAAACGCTGATGCAATTGGATCTGGGCTCTAGCGGCGCAAACCTCCAAGAACTTCAAGTGCGCCTGGACAGTGAACTGCTGACCCGCGCACGGCTTGCGGCGGAATCTACCGGCCTGGAAACTCCCGATTTCCCCGCCGAAGTTGCCGCCCGAGTCTCCGACCAGGCCTTGGCCCAACGCCAGGCCTTCGATGCCCGCAAACGCCAATTGGCCGCGGGCCTTGCGGTCATGCATGAACTGGTTAAACAACGCAAACTTGAGGTCCAAGAGCTGGAAGCCAGATTGCGCGCCACCACCAACAATCTCGCCAGTGCGCGCGAACGCTTTAAAATTTCAGAAGATCTGTTGAAAGACGGCCTGACATCACGCGTTGATCACCTGCAATTGGGTGCAGAGGTTGAAACTCTAAACGGCGAATTGGGTTCGATCCGCGCCGGCATCCCGCGCGCCCGCGCCGCCGTGTCCGAGGCCGAACGGCGCGTCCAAGAAGACGAGACCCGCTTTCGGCGCGAGGCCCAAGACGAACTCAACAAGACAGAACAAACCATTGGCCGCATTTCCGAACTGCTGAAAAAAGCCACCGAACAAGGCGTGCGCGCTGAGATCAAAAGCCCCATCGACGGCGTCATCATCAATCTGGCGTTCACCGCCGAAGGCAACGTGGTCAAACCCGGTGAGCCGATCATGGAAATCGTGCCCACCGGCGAAAACCTGGTGATCGAAAGCCGCCTCAACCCAACTGATCGCGGTTACGTCGCCGAGGGTCAAAAGGCCTTGGTGAAAATTTCCACTTACGACTTCGCGCGCTATGGCGGGCTTGAAGCCGAAGTCATATTGGTCGCCGCCGACACCAGTTTGGACGAAAATGGCATGCCCTATTTCCGCGTTGTGGTGCAGCCGGAAAAATCATTCCTGGGCCAAACCCAAGGGTTCTTACCCATCATGCCGGGTATGGAAGCGACCGTAGACATCCGCACCGGACAGAAAACGGTGATGGATTATCTGATTAAACCGGTCCTAAAACTAAAAGAAGAAGCCTTCCGAGAGCGCTGATGTCAGAGAGGTATTTCCCCATTGTGCAAAGTTTGGATATGATGACCGCTGAGGGGCGCGATTCGCGCAGTTGAGAACTTAACGAGTTATTCTCGCATTCACGTGTACGTTCACCGTATATGTTTGACGCGGGGTCCGCCAGAATGGCTGGGACTAAGAGGGGTAGAGCCCAATGGGCGTGTCTTTTTCCACAATTATCTCACTGTTGATCGCCTTTGGCATGTTCCTGGGCTCGATCGTTTGGGAAACCGACCATTACGTCATCTTTTTGAGCGTCACCAGTTTCATCATGGTCGTCGGCGGCACCATGGCGGCAGCGTTCGTTTCGTACGAACCGCGCTACGTCATTTTGTCCCTCAAACTGATCGGGCGCATTTTGTTCACCCCCAAGGTCGGACGCGACATCCTCAAGGCTGAGGTCGGTCGCATGATCCGCTGGGCCTACATCGTGCAAAAAGGCGGCCCGCCTGCGTTGGAATCGGAAGCCTCCAAAGCCGTCAGAGGCGACAAGTTCCTCAAATTCGGTATCGAGATGGTGGTCAGCGGCTATTCCGGCGACGAAGTGCGCGACATCATGACCAACCTCATCGAAACCACATTCGGGCGCAACACGGTGCAGGTTCATATCCTGCGCTTTATGGCCTCGACCTCGCCGGCGTTCGGCATGATCGGTACGCTGATCGGTCTGGTCATCATGCTCGACAAAATGGGCGCCGACCCGACCGCACTTGGTCCGGGCTTGGCCTTGGCGCTGATCACAACGCTGTATGGCGTGCTGTTTGCTCGCCTCGTCTACATCCCTGCGGCGAATAAAATCATGCAGCGTGAGCAGATCGTGCGCTTTCGCAACTATCTCGTCGCCGAAGGCCTGATCTTGATGGCGGATCGCAAAAGCCCGCGCTACATCCAAGATAAGATGAACAGCTACCTTGACCCAGCGATCCACTTCAACATTGACAAGGCGCGGCGCAAATAGCGTGCGCTGACCCGGAGAAGGCATCGTGCCCCCACCACCGCCCCTCACCGAAGAGCCAGATGATGAAGAATGGCTGACGACGTATGCGGATGCCATCACCCTTCTGATGGCGTTCTTCGTGATGCTGGTGTCGTTTTCCAAGATCGACCTGCCACTGTTCGAAGAAGTGATGTCGGGCATCCAGCAAGAAATCGGTATGGGCGCTGCGAAAGAAACCTCCACCTCCGAAGTCAAAACCAAGATCGAGGAAATTGTCTTTCAAATCGGTATGGAACAGATGGTCGAGGTGCAAAAAGACAGCCGCGGCGTGACCATCGAAATGGCCAACGCGGGCTTTTTCAAACCCGGCACCGCCCAAATTAAGGAAGAAGCCATTCCCTTGATCGCCGAATGGGGCAAGGTTTTGGTCAAGGAAGAGTACAAGTACTTCTTGATCGAAGTCGAAGGCCACACCGACGACGACCCCATCCATACAGAACAGTTCCCCAGCAACTGGGAACTGTCATCTGATCGCGCCGCCGCGGTGGTGCGGGTCATGCAGGCAAACGGCGTGCACCGCTTCCAGCTTAAGGTCTCTGGGTTCGGCGATTCCCATCCCAAGGTGCCCAACCGCGACATCAGCGGCAACCCCATTAAGCTTAATCAGGCCAAGAACCGTCGCGTGATCGTGCGTCTGGTGCCGATGGACAATAAGCTCAAAGAAGAATTTGTCGACATCTTGCTCGAAGCACGCTTGGCCAAAGAAGAGCGCAAGCGGCGACTGGAAGAAAAAGCCAAGCAAGACGCCATCCAAGAACAACTCAAAGCCGCAGAGGCCGAAACCAAGGCCACCGAACAGATCCAGCAAGATTTGAACGCGCAGTAACGCAAAATTTCCGTCGCTCCCAACACATCAAAAAAGCCGCCTCAACCGGGCGGCTTTTTTGATCTCTTAAGGGGGCCGCGCATCAATCGTCGCCGTAGCTAAGTTCCATGCCTTCGCGGGCAACAAAGGTCTCGCTCCATTCCTTTTTGGCCTCTTCACCTAGCGCCGCCATGAAGTCGTCTTCATGTTCGGGATCGTGGTGGAAGATCGCCATGGATTTGGCGCCGGCTTCGCGGCACAGCTTGACGCCTTCGTTCCAGGTCGAATGGCCCCAACCGATTTTGGTGGGGAATTCTTCTTCCGTGTAGGTGCTGTCGTAAATAACCAAGTCTGCGCCTTCGATGAGGCCGAGGATGTTTTGATCCATTTTGCCCGGAACGTGTTCGGTATCGGACACATAACAAATTGCATGGCCCGCATGTTCGATGCGATAGCCGGTGGCGCCGTTGGGGTGGTTCAGCGGCGCGGTGCGCACGTGTACATCGTCATAGATGTTGAACGACATGCCAGCTTCGAAATCTTCAAAGCGCATTTTGGCCTGCATCGCCGACAGCGGCACCGGAAACATCGGGTTGTCCATTTGCGCCGCGAGCACGTTCTGAATGCCCTCACCGCCACGCAAGTGCCCGGCCATGATATGGACCGAGCGACGCGGGTCATACGCAGGCACGAAAAATGGGAACCCGTTGATGTGATCCCAATGGGTGTGGGTGAGCAAAATATGAATTTGACTGACGTCGTCCTTAAGGAACGTTTGGCCTAAGCCGCGGATACCCGTACCGGCGTCCAAAACCAGACGACGGTCGCCAACTTTTACTTCAAGACAGCTGGTGTTTCCGCCGTACTTGATGTGGTTGGCCGAAGGACACGCGATGCTCCCTCGCACGCCCCAAAATTTGACCTTCAAAGCCATTAGGATCCCCGTAGCACAAACTCGTTTGCGGCGCCCACAAGTCCCCCCCGATTTAATATCGGGTCAGGTGTTTTATCGATTCGGGCCAGCCGACTGAATAGTAACGCATTTTCTGTCGGAAAAGAAAGTGATCGACATCACACCTTATTGATTAATAAGCGCGTTCCGGGCTCAATATCCAGGATTTTCTGCGCATTTGCCAAATTGGCGGAGATTTCCACCAATCCGACGGCGTTTTTATAGATAAACAGCGTCCCCGCCTCAACGTCAGAAAACGTCCGGGCGCGGGGTAAAACCCGTCCCAGGACCTCAATTTGATCCTCATCGCCAAGAGTTATCCACCGCACCCCGGTGAACATGTTGCCAAAATCATCCACATAGATCACCTCAGCCACGTCATCAGGGAACTCTGGATGGCGCACCGTATCCAAATCCAACTCGACCAGCCCCTCTGTTTGAATACCGGATTGGGCGATCTTCGCGGCGATGGGCGCAAACAGATCTCGACCATGAAAGCTCGCCGACAAATGCTCAGGTCGCCAGGTGATTTCAAACGCCTTGGCTTCGCCCTCGCCACCAGACAATCGTCGCAAAACATGCTCAAACAACCCATTCAAAGGACCGACGAACCAGCGCCCGTCCACGAACACCGCACCGGGTTTGCGCGATTTGGACCCGACGCCGGGGTCAACCACGCAAACGAACACGCTGCCGGGTGGAAAATCCGCCGCATGGGCCGCCAACAACACCGAGCCCGCCCGAACATCGTGCGCGGGCACATCGTGAAACAGATCGATAATCGGATGATGGGGGGCCTGTTCGCCTAACTCTTGCAAGATACGGCCTTTCATCTGCCCGGTGTAGGGCAAGCCGAAATCGCAAAACAAAACAATTGGGACGGACAAAAAAGCCATGACACGATTATCGCGTCATGGCTTTCTAATTCCAAGGAAAATGCGCCCAAAAGGCTTAGCCGACGAACGACACGTCCGCTGTCATAGCGTCTTCGGCAGCCTGTTCACGTCCGCTCATTTCCGCAGTCATGGCTTTTTGAACCTTATCAAAGGCGCGGGCTTCCAACTGGCGCACGCGTTCACGTGAAATACCGTAGTGTTGGCCGAGCTCTTCCAGCGTCACCGGGTCGTCTTTGAGACGGCGTTCGATGAAGATGTGCTGTTCGCGCACGTCCAGGTTTTGGATCGCGCTTTGCAGCATTTCATGACGCAAGCCGCGCACTTCACCGTCGCCGAGCAGCTCTTCGGGCGACGCACCTTCGTATTCCAGCTGATCTTGGAACTCGACCGAGGAGCCTTCGTCCTGACCGACCGGGGCGTTGAGGCTTAAGTCCTTAGACGCCAGACGGCGGTTCATGTTGACGATTTCATCCGCCTTCACGTTCAGCTCTTCGGACAGGCGCTTAGCCTGATCGGGATTGAGTTCGCCGGTGTCTTGAATGCCGAGGCGCTGCTTGTGACGGCGCAGGCTGAAGAACAGTTTTTTCTGCGCCGCCACCGTGCCCATTTTAACCATGGACCAGGAGCGCAAAACGTATTCCGTGATTGCCGCCTTGATCCACCACATGGCGTAGGTGGACAAACGAAAACCTCGTTCGGGCTCAAACTTTTTGACCGCCTTCATCAAGCCGATGTTGCCTTCAGACACCAAATCGGCGACCGGCAGGCCGTAACCGCGATAGCCCATAGCGATCTTCACCACCAAGCGAAGGTGTGACGTCACCAAAGAGTGTGCGGCCTCAACATCACCCTCATCGCGCCAGCGTTCGGCCAAGGTGCGTTCTTGCTTGGCTTCCAACACGGGATAAGACCACGCTTCTTTGAAATAGCGCGCGAGGCCGTTTTCGGCGACGGAGGTAGGTAGGTTACGTGCAGTCATGGCGAGCTATACTCCCGAATCAAAACGATGACTTATTGTCAAGACGTTCGAAATCAACGCCGGTGAACAGTGCGTTTAGAAATACGCACGCACACAGGTTTGAGTTCTGCTTGCAAAGAAAGGAAGTGCGCCAAAGAAACCGACGCGGCCAAAGCCAAAATAGGTGCCAATAAGAACGTTGGATCAAATCCAACCAGCACATCAAATGTCAACATGGCTACCCTCCAATCGAAGCAATAGTCCCGACAAACTTGTCACTGCCCATATAAGACGGACAAAATGGCAATTGGATGGCAACTGGGTCTTCGGCAGCCAACGTCCTCAGTTGGCTCCTCCCGGCTGCATCAAAAGCCCTGACAAGCCCGATCCGCCTTTTCTGGCCGGACCGCCGTTTGTGTTCACCTATATGGTTAGTGGCCTCATGCCACACACAAACGCAATCAGCCCCTTACGGGCACCGACTGAGGTTATATTCACACAATACCCAAGCACAGTCAAGGGTTACCCGCATCGCTGCATCAGTAAGGCTCAGGCAATTATCATGCTAATCATATGGTTACACCAACCTTTAAGATCGGTTACAATCTAAAAGCCTTGGCTGTGAGACCTCTTTTCAGGTTCACGAAAGCGGTTTATGGTTGGCCCACAACAACAATGGAAAATCCATGAGCGCCCCACTTCGCGTCATTTTGGCCCAGCCGCGCGGTTTTTGCGCCGGTGTGGACCGCGCCATCGCCATCGTCAAACAAGCCTTGGTCAAGTATGGTGCACCTGTCTATGTCCGCCATGAAATCGTGCACAACAAGTTTGTCGTTGATGAACTGAAAAGCCTCGGCGCGATTTTCGTCAAGGAACTGGACGAGGTGCCCGACGGTGCGCACACCATTTTCAGCGCCCACGGCGTGTCCGACGCGGTTGAAGACGAAGCCAAACGCCGCGCCCTTCCCTACATCGACGCCGCCTGCCCGCTGGTGACCAAAGTCCATCGCGAAGGTCAAAACCATGCCGCTCAAGGCGAAGAGGTCATCCTCATCGGTCACAAGGGCCACCCAGAGGTCGAAGGCACCCTGGGCCGAATTCACGGCAAAACCCATCTGGTCGCCACGGCGGACGACGTTGGTCAGCTCGACATCGCCCCCGGCGCCTCGCTCGCTTATGTGACACAAACAACGCTCAGCGTCGACGATACGCGCTCGATCATCGATGCGCTGATGGATCGCTTTCCCAACATCCAAGGCCCGGACCTCAAAGACATCTGCTACGCCACGCAAAACCGCCAACAGGCCGTGCGCGAATTGGCGTGCAGCAGCCAACGCGCCGACTTATTGTTGGTGATCGGGGGCAAAAACAGCTCCAATTCAAACCGTCTGCGCGAAATCGGTGCCGATTGCGATGTGCCCAGCTATCTCATCGACGACGCCGACGCATTGGATCCCGCATGGCTGGACGGGGTCGCCACAGTGGGCGTCACTGCCGGTGCCTCGGCTCCGGAAATTCTGGTTCAAGGGGTCCTGGATCGCTTGGGCGAGCTGCGCGATACCACCATCGAAATCCTCACTGGGATCGAAGAAAACATGCACTTCAAACTGCCGGTAGAATTGCGCGACTAATTGCGCAGCGGGGCTCACTGTTGGTGATAGGTGCTGCGAAAGCCTTCGATCGCGAGGTTGATGTCGTCGTCCGGGGTGCTCACGCCGACCAGCCCAACGCGCGCCAGTTCAATGCTGGTTTCCAACGTTTCCGACACGACGACATCGACGCCTAAGGACTTCAGTTTTTCGCACCGTGCCCGATTATGGCCGCGCGCAAAAATGGCCAATTTAGGAAAATTTGCCCGCAGCGTGGCGACAAGCTGTTCGGTGACATCATGGTCGTCCAGCGCGATGATGGCGATGCGCGCATTTTCAGCGCCCATGGCTTTCAGCACCGCTGGCCTTTCCGCGTCACCAAAAAACACCGACCGTCCTTGCGCATGCTCACGCGCGACCAGGTTTGGTTTTTTGTCGATTGCCAAAAATGGCACTTTGGCCAATTCCAGAATGTCGCCGATCTTATGACCGACCCGGCCAAAACCGATGATCAAAACGGGTTTGGGACCGACATCCTCAGTACCCACTGGGTCCGCTGCGGCGGTTGACTCCGCACCCTCGCCCACTGACTTGATTTTGCGTGCCCAACTCGCCAAAATTGGCGTCACCAACATGGAAAAGATAACCACCAGCAAAAGCTGCTGGAATAAGAGCTGCTCCAACAGCCCCGCCCCCAACGCCACCGTAAATAAGACCAGGGCAAATTCGCCGCTTTGGGCCAGCAACAGCGCCGCCGTCAGGGCGTCTTTACTGCTGAGCCCAAACATCCGCGCCAACGGCCAGATCACCACGGCTTTGAGCGCAACCAATGCCACCACCAAAGCAAGGATTACTGCCGGTTGACGTAAGAATTCGCCAATATCCAAAGACATGCCCATCGACATGAAAAACAACCCCAGCAGCAATCCGCGAAACGGTTGGGTTTCGGCGATGACTTGATGTCTAAATGCAGAATCCGCGATCAGTAAACCGGCCAAAAACGCGCCCATGGCCATGGACAGACCGACGTGTTCCATCAGCACTGCTGCGCCGAGCACCAGCAACACCGCTGATGCGGTGAACACTTCCGCGTTTTGCGCCTTGGCAACGCGGTGCAACACCGGCTGCAACAGATATCGACCGGCGAGTATAACCAGGCCGATGATCAACGCTGCTTCGCCCAAAGCGATGAACACATCTTCGGCCAAGGTGAGTTCCGGCATGGCCAGAAGCGACACCAGCGCCAACAGAGGAACCACCGCCAGGTCTTGCAGCAACAAGATCGCGATGGACGCACGACCCGGCCCGGAAGTGAGCATTTTGTGTTCCGTCAACAGCTGCAAAACAAACGCCGTGGACGACAGCGCCAAAGCCGGACCGATGAGCACGGCGGCGCGCAGCGGCACACCGAACAGATAATGAGCGACAAGCACCAATGCGGCGCTGGTGACCAGAACCTGCAACGTGCCCAGGCCAAACAGCAATCTGCGCATCAACCACAGGCGACGGGGGTTGAGTTCGATGCCGATGATGAACAGCAACAACACGACGCCAAGCTCTGCAAACTGGCCGACCTCCTCAACGTTGCCGATCAGCTCCAATCCATAAGGCCCGACCACCACACCAGCGACGACAAACCCCGGAACGGCCCCCATGCGCATCGACTGAAACGCCGGAACCGCAACGACAGCAGCCGCCAGCAAGATCGCAATGTCGGTCAGGTAGGTGATCGTGGTTGTCACGGCGCTCACTCACAGTTGGTTCAATTCATGTTTACGTCATAACTGGGGCAACAATATGAAGTGTCCGTTTAAGCGTGAACGACCCGGCGCAATTCGGTCAGCGCCATGTGCTTGTAGCCTGCGACCAGTTTTTCGCCCTCTTCAGGTTCAACGGAGATCGCCAAGCGCATCGTCGCCTCCCCCAGATGCATCACCAAAAAAGCCGACGCCGCGAGTTCCGCCTCATTCCCATCGGGCTGCAATCGCATCAGGGCTTGGGCTAGGTCGGCCCCGTTCTCGCGACTGTTGGCAAGCTCGATTTCGCGCAGCGCCTTGTCGGCCTGGGTGCCGGACCATATGTCACGCATCACCGGTTCGGCCAAAAACAATTCATAATACTCGTCGACCAGCGCGCCAAACGCTGCACACAATTCGTCCACCGTGCGCACATGCGCCAAGCCGGCTTTGATACAGTCTTTGCCTAGGGCGTTGTAGCGCTCAGCCAAAGTCTGAATGATCGCGCTTTTGTCGGGAAAATACTGATAGAGCGATCCGATCGACACCTCCGCAAGCTTCGCCACCTCACTCATGCGCATAGCGTCGCTGCCGCTTTGTGAGATCAGTTCGATCGCTACACTCAGCATCTTTTCCACCCGCTCTTTACTGCGGCGCTGGTTCGGCGTCTTGCGCAAGCCTTGGCTAGCTGCGTCCTGAACCGAATGGTCTTGCATCTAAAATCTCCAAAATCAGGTAACGACATTTTTATGAGCATAGAAAAAACGTGAGGACTTGTCACTTTTACGTTTGACTCTCCTAATGTGAGTGTTTATCACGTTAAGCACAACATGATAAACACTCACATTAGGAGGTCGGCATGAACACCCCATCAATTTCGAATTCAATCTTAGTGCTGGGCGGAACCGGCAAAACCGGACGACGCATTGCAGAGCAACTGATCCGACTGGGTTATGAAACCCGGATTGGCTCGCGACGCGCAGACATACCGTTCGACTGGAACGATAGCGGCACGTGGTTGCCCGCCTTACAGGGCATCAACAGCGTTTACATTAGCTACCAACCTGACCTCGCCGTGCCCGGCGCGGTCGAAACGGTCCAGGCATTCACCGATTTGGCGGTAAGCAGCGGCGTACAAAAGCTTGTCTTGTTGTCAGGGCGTGGCGAAGAAGAAGCCGAACGCGGTGAACAGGTCGTCAAAGCCTCCGGCGTCAACTGGACAATTCTGAGAGCAAGCTGGTTCGCGCAGAATTTCAGCGAGAGTTTTCTTTTAGATGCGGTGCTCAGCGGTGAAATCGCCCTGCCCGTCGCTGCCATCGGCGAGCCGTTCATCGATGTCGATGACATCGCCGACGTCGCCGTCGCCGCATTGACCCAAACGGGTCACGCCGGTCAACTTTATGAACTATCAGGGCCGCGTCTGCTGACGTTTAAAGACATTGCCGAAGAAATTTCAACGGCCAGCGGACGTCCCGTACGCTTCGTGCAAGTGCCCGCTAAGGACTACGAAGACGCCCTCAAACAGGCTGACATTGATGACGACTTCAGGGCCCTGGTGATGTACCTGTTGACCACCGTGCTCGATGGTCGCAACGCACACCTGACCGACGGCGTGCAGCGCGCGCTGGGCCGCGCACCACGCGACTTTAGCGATTATGCCCGCGACACCGCCTTGAGCGGCATTTGGTCAGAACAACAAATGAAAGAAAGCGCTTAAATTATAGCCTTGCGTGCGGCAGAAGCAGCGTTCTTGAAATCACTGAGTGCTGTTTCTGCCGCCAGCCGCCCGGATTTGACCGCGCTTTCCAGCGTTGCGGGCAGGCCCGTGTCAGTCCAGTCACCCGCCAAATAAAGATTTTTCAAGTGCGTGCGGGTGGTGGGACGCTGGGTCAGAGATGCCGGGGTCGCGGCGAAGGTGGCGCGGCGTTCTTTGATGACCCGATACGCCAGAGGATCGCCACTGAGGTCGAGCGCGGTGGCGACTTCTGGCCACAGGGCGTGGGCGATGGCGTCAGTGTCTTTGTCCATCCACGCGTTCGCCCCACTGATGGTGATGGACACAATATTGTCGCGCTGAAGCAACCATTCGACTGCACCGCCAACGACGCCCAACATCCGCGGCCCGTCCACAGATTGCACGACGCGATAATGCACGTTCAAGATCGCTTTTGAGCCCGTCGGCGCGTTTATACCCGCAACCAAATCAGAAACATTTTGATGGGGTACGGCCAAAACCACAGCATCGTTTTCGCTTAACACTTCGGCGGCGTTGGCAAAGCTGAGCGCGCCCACCCGGCCGCCATCTTCACTTAAGCTCGTAATGCGGCGCTGAAAGTGCACGTCCACGCCGTGTGCATTCAGCGAAGCCAGCGCCGGATCTATCAGCGCCGCCCCCAGGCCTTTTGGCGCAAACACCGGTCGGGCACTCGCACCGCCTTTGAGCACCGATGCACGCAGCATCGCCCACAGCAAGCACGCCGCGCTTTCATCGGGCTCGCCATTGAGCACCGCCAGACACAAAGGCCGCCAAAAGGTCTCAAACAACTGCGACGTGGGATCGACGCACGCGACCACGCTTTGATCACGCGCACTGCGCAGCGCCCACAGATCGCGCATCAATGCCAGCGGTTTCAAACCCGGTGGTTGACGCTTGGCATCCAACAGCCAACCGATCAGAGAGACTCCCTTCGACGCGCCCAGATCAACGCACCACTCAGCGCCCGAAGACACGTCTTTGAAATCAAACGCCGCACGGGGGGCTTGGCACAACGCCCCGCCACCATCAATCAAATCGACATAATCTAAAACGTCGCGATTGCCGCTGAGCAACAGGTGCGTGCCGTTGTCGATGGTGGCGTCCAAGGCATCATCGAAAAAGCTACGACAGCGCCCGCCCGCGTGCTTGGCGGTTTCGTGGATGCTGACGTTGAGGCCAGCGTGACACAGGCGCACCGCAGCGGACAACCCCGCCAGCCCCGCACCGATCACATGAACGCGGCCCGCCATCGTCACAACACGCCATGGCGCAAAACCAGCCACAGCTTTTCAAATGTGTTCAACCGCACGCGGGTGTGGACGAGACCCAGCCCGCGCGCCTCCAGCTTTTGCAACAGCTTAAAATACACCGCCATCATCATCCGCGCCGGACGGGTTTTAGTTTTGTCCAACTGAGCGAGCGCTGTGCGCGCACCGTCAAAGTGCGTATGAGCGCGCGCGGCCAATTCAGATAGCGCGGCGAGCAAATGAGCATGCGCAAAAACGGCGTGCGGCTCATCCGTGTCGATGCCATGCTTTTGCAACAGGCTGAGTGGCAGGTAAAGACGATTGCGATCCGCATCTTCGTCCAAATCACGCAAGATGTTGGTGATTTGCAGCGCCCTCCCCAAATGATGGGCTAGCTGTTCTTCAGCCGGGCCGCTGAGCCCGAACACCTTGTCCGACAAACGCCCGACGGACGATGCGACCCGGTCGATGTACACATCGAACGCGGCTTCGTCAAACATACGCACGGCATCATGGGCATCGGTTTGCATGCCGTCGATCACCGCGATCAAATCAGCTTGGTCCAAACCGTAATCGTCCACCACCGGCTTGAGGCACGCAATCGCAGGCGTAGGCGGACCATCGCCAAACAAGCTGTCCACATCGCTGCGCCAGGTTTGCAAGCGGGCCATTTTAGTTGCAGCGTCATCTGTTCCGTCCGCAATGTCATCGACTTCACGACAAAACGCATAGACGCGAAACATCGCGTCGCGACGATCAGGGGGCATCAGGCGCAACGCCCAATAAAATGAACTGCCCACCGCTTTTGCTGACGGCGGGTGCTGGCATAATGTCGGTGCATGAGCGGCCGAAGTATCAGTCATCGCACCCATGAATACACCACTCAGGCCCGCAGCGCACGCCGCACGAAGCGCGCCCCACACGAAACGCACCGCCATGTGGGCTTTGCTCAGCTCAACCCGCTCGGACAACGGATCGCGACGGCGCAACGCTTTCGCCAACGATTGTGCAATGGACAAAATGCCGCCCGCCTCACGCGCCAAAGCCCGAGATCGGATCTCTTGGGGCAGCGGTTCGGCGTCAACCAGCAACGCATCGACCCCGTCCAACATGCGATCCAAAACCCGACGCAAACCGTCTGAGCACACCGCCGCGCTAAGGTCTGCGTCCGTTACGCCCTCAGCCGCCAACCAATCGTCGGGCAGATAAACACGCTGCAAGTTGAGATGGTCGTCCTTGACGTCTTGCAGATGATTGAGCACCTGCAGTGCCGCGCACAATGCGTCCGACGGTTTGTAATTGTCACCCTCTACGCCGCCCAAAAGATCAATCAGATAGCGCCCCACCGGTGCCGCCGACAGTTCGCAATACGTCATCAACGCCGCCCAGTCTGAGGTGCGCGGGTGCTCTGCATCCCACATGAACGCTTTCAGCAGATCTTGCGGGTGACGAGGAGATACATGCGTTTCGAGCAGGCTTTGGTGAAGGGCGAAAACCTGCGCATAAGGTTCACGCGCACCGCTGTGCAGCTGTGCGCTCATCGCCTGAAGCTGATTGAGTTTTTCGTCTGCCGTCAGGTCGGGGGCGTCGGCGACGTCATCAGCGGCGCGGGCAAAGACGTAAAATGCCATGACGTGCGGGCGTGACCACGCGGGCAACAGTTTAGACGCGACGGGGAAGTTTTCGTTTTCCGCCCCTTTTGGCGCCGCCCCTTGTTTCACCTCACGCGCCAAAGCAACACATCAGTTCGAAAGGCTTTCGACTTTCTTACGTAAAACATCGAGCAAGCCGGAAACCGTGCCGCCATTGGCGCGGATGACGGAGGTGAACTCCTTGCGCTGAGACTGGCTCATGGAGATGCCTTCAACATACACGTCGATGATCTTGTAGATGTCGGAGTGGCTGCGCACCCGCCAATCGATGCGGATCGGCTCGCCGCCCGTGGGACGGTGGATTTCAGAAAAGACCAACGCGTCCTTACCCGGATCGGCAACCGATTTCACCACCTTAATGACTTCACCGGAATACTGATCGAAACGTTCGACGTAGGTAATGACCACGTAGTCTTCGAACAGCTTCAGATACTCTTCTTTTTCCGCATCGGTCGCGGTGCGCCAGTAACGCCCCAGCACCCACTTGCCGATCACCGGAACGTCGAAGTTGTGGCTCAACAATTCGCGAAAGCGGGTCACGCGGTCGGCGCGGGTCACGCCTTCGGCGGTCAGCGCCTGCACGGCCTCATCGGCCAGGCCTTCGATGAAGACTTGTGCGGTGACGTCGCCGCTTTGTGCGGCGTTGGCGGATACGGGAGAAACCCAAAAAGCCAGCGCCCAAACAAACAGCGAAGCCCATACGGTATGGCGTGTCATCATGTATCAGCGTTCCCAGACTTAAACTTTTTAACAATACGGCCTAAACTTTACCCCGGAGCCTCGATCAAGGCTCCCCCTTCTGATTCCCTAGCAGCGGATCATAGGGTTTTCGTCGGCAGTTGGCAAATGCGCCAATCGTCGTAGACGCAAGAAATTGAGATCACCGATATTAGCTTAATTGGCGACGCACATCGTCGGTAAAGCCTTGTAAAACTGAACCTTCCTGTTCAAACACCGGTCGTTTGACCAACGTTGGGTGCGCCACCATCAAAACAATGGCGCGCGGGCCGTTCAAATCTTCTTTGGCCGCATCGTCCAATTGCTTCCATGTGGTGGAGCGTTTGTTGAGCACCGATTCCCACCCCATTGCATCGACCCAACGCCCCACCGTCGCCGCATCCAAGCCATCGGCGCGGAAATCGTGAAAAGCGTGTTCGATGCCTTGAGCATCCAACCATTTCAGAGCCTTGCGCACGGTGTCGCAGTTTTTGATGCCGTAGACGGTGATCATCCCTATATCGTCCTTATCGCTGTTTTTGACCTTAGGCGTGCTTTTGGCCTAACGTGTCTTTCCCTTTGGAACAAGTCTAAACGAGAAACCCGTCATGCTCTGCGTCATTTCCCCTGCCAAGCGCCTCAACCTCAAAGATTGGGATCGCGACACGCCCGGCCTGACCACGCCGGATTATCCCCACGACACCACCAAGTTGGCGAAAATCGCGGGTGCGCTGGACACGACCGAGATGGAGCGATTGATGCACATCAGCGCCAAGCAAGCCGTGCAGGTCAAAGAAGACTACGGCGTTTTCTCGTTTCCCCACACCCCCGGCAACGCCAAGCCCGCGTGCTGGATGTTTTCTGGCGACACCTACGTGGGACTGGATGCGGAAACGCTCAGCACCGAGGATCTCGCCTACGCCCAAGAGCATCTGGTGATTCTCAATGGGCTGTACGGCAAGCTGCGCCCGTTGGACTTGATCCGCGCACATCGCTTAGACATGGGCGCACGGTTGGAAAACCCCAAAGGCAAGAACCTTTATGAGTACTGGGACGCACGCCTGTCCGACGCCATCATCACCCAAGCCAAGGCCAAAAAAACCGACACCGTGGTGTGTCTGGCCAGCGTCGAATACTTCAAAGCGGCGCGCGGCGAAAACTTGATCGCGAACGGCCTGCGGGTGATCACCCCGGTGTTTAAAGAAATCCGCGAAAACGGCGAGATCAAGATCATGAGCCTGTTCGCCAAGCGCGCGCGCGGCATGATGGCGCGATGGATCGTGCAAAACAAAATTACCGATGCCGAACAGCTCAAATCCTTCGACGTCGATGGCTACGCCTTCCAGGCCGATGCTTCTGAGGGCGACGAATGGGTGTTCGCCCGTCCGCAACCTGAAAAGAAAAACAAGCCGAAAAAGAAAGCCGATGATCAGACGCCGCGATTGCGCAAATACCGCGAAGGCGCTGCGGTGTAAGCGCCCCACGTTGCAATGAGCCCCACTGCAACCGTCACCATGGTGGCGATCAACGCCAACTGCAAGCCGCCGCCAAGGGCAATAAGCGCGCCCGTTAAGCCCGCCGCACGACTGACGCCTGCGGCAACCGCCAATCCCAACGGCACCGCGACGACGGACACCAACACGCCCAAAACCGCGAATTCAACCGCCAAGTGGCCGAGCATCTGGCTGCGTTTCGCGCCCAAAATCTTAAACAGCAAGGCTTCGTCCATACGCGCGCTGAGGCCTTGCAAGACGCTGCCCGCCAACACCACCAGCGCCGCCACCCCGGTCATCAACGCCGCAATGCGCAAGCCCGCGACCACAGCGTCCAGCGCGCTCGACAATGCTAGAATGACGCCATCGACGCGCACCCGCGCCAAATCGGCAAAATTTTCTGCGATCAGTTGTTCCAGTTCCGCCCCACGCCCAGGCTTTGCTTTGAGCGACGCCGCATACGTGTGGGGAACGGCCTCAAGCGCGCCGGGGCTGGCGAGGATGGGAAAATCCAGATCCAGCCGGGTCCAGTCGATTGTGCGCAAGTTGGCGATGCGGCCCGTCACAGGCAAACCCGAAACATTAAGCGTGATGGTGTCGCCCACCTTTAAGCCCAGCTTGGCGGCGATAGCGGTATCAACGGACAACAGCTGCAAGCTTTCGTCTTGCGGTTCCCACCACGTCCCGGCGGTGAGCGTACTGTCAGCGGGCATGCGATCAGCAAACGACACACCGCGATCACCGCGCACCACCCAATTCAACGACGCGGGGATGTTCAAGTCGCGCACCGCCACGCCGCCAATGGCCTCAACGCGGGCGTGCAGGAACGGCATAATGCGTTTGGACTGTAGACCATCCCATGCGTCCAACGCAGCACCCAGGTCTTCGGCGCGGTCTTTGGCAATGGAAAACAGCACCAGATCAGGTGCGGTGGTTGGTAAAGTCGTCGCGACGTGTTCACCCGCCGCACGCTCAATACCGTCCAACGCGACCAACAGCGTCAACGTCAGGCCCAGCGCCATCACCACCGCACTGGTCGGCGCACCGCCGCGGTGCAAATTGCCCAGCGCCAGACGCAGCAAAACACTGTGTGCCGACAAGCGACGCGACAATCCCCGCGCCAATTTCATCAACACTTTTCCGAGACCGAAGAACACCAGCGCCAACATCAAACCGCCGAGCAAGAACACCACCGTCAACACCGGCATCGGCGAGACCCAAAACACCAATGCAGCCAGCCCCGCGATGATCATCAGCGCCCCCACCGCACCGCACCAACCGATACGCCCCGGCGTGTGGTCGAAGCGTTCCCGCAGCAATTGACGTGTCGTCACTCTGCGCACCGCCATCAATGGCCACCACGCAAACAACAGCGCCACCAACACGCCGAATCCCGCCGCACCGACCAGCGCTTTCACAGATGGCCATGGGCTCAAAGCAAACGGCAATTGATCGGCTAAGGCGCCAGCAGCAACCACAGGCCCCAATGCCCCCACAGCAACGCCCAAAGCCGCGCCTAAGCCCGCGCCGACCATAACCTCAAAGCCCAACGCCAAAGCGATCACGTTGGGCGAGGCTCCGATACTTTTCAAAATTGCGATGATGTCCATCTTGGCGGTGATGTGCGCACGCACCGCACCGCTGATGCCCGCGCCGCCGACCAACATCACGCCAAGGCCTAAAAACAACAAAAGCACATGCACCATCGCCAAGGTGCGTTCAATCCCCGGCACGCCCTCATGTGCGTTGACCATGCGCCAGCCCGACTGGGGAAAGCGTTCATCGATGCGCCCCAGGGCTTTGCCCGCGTCCGCTTGCGCGGCCAGTTTGACGCGGGTGTAATAATAAACCTCCGCCCCCGGCGTCACCAATCCGGTGCTTGGCAAGCTGTCCAAAGCCACCATCACCCGTGGACCCAATGAGAACGCGCGAAACGCACGGTCAGGCTCAGCCAGCAGTTTGGCGCGCAGGGTATAGCTGTTTGCGCCGATCACGATTTCATCACCGAGACTGAGGCCTAAGTCGTCGAACACGGCTGCATCCGCCACCGCGCCGCGATCTTGCAATAGGTCCGTCAAGGTGTTGGCGGGTTCGGTGACGACCTGACCAAAAAGCGGGTAAGCCGGGTCGACGCCCTTCAGTTCGATCAGCAGGCTCTTGGCCCCGACTTGAACCATAGGGCGCAGCTCGGCGGTGACGCTGGCCTTGCCCTCAGCCGCAATCGCGCTCAACTCATCCGCTGTCGGGGCGCGATGGAACAGACGCAAAGACAAATCCCCGCCGACGGCTTCCAGCCCACCTTGCCGGGCGCCATCGCGCAGGCTTTGCGAACTGGCCCCAACCAATGCCACGGCCGCGACGCCAACCAACACACCCGCGACCAACAGCCCCAACGTGCGCGCACGTCCACTTAGGCCGCCGCGCAAATCACGGCGCGCGATGCTCATCGCCAATATGATGGTGTGAAAAAAAGACACGGCCCCTCACGCGGTTGGAAAACCCGCGTTCAAGATGGTCATGTTCGCACGACCTGTCCAGTGGGCGCTTACCGACTGTGCTTATTGATAACCTTGGCCGTTGATGTAATCGCGCATCTGCACGGTGTCGATCTGACATTCAGCAAGGCTGTGTTTGATCAAATCGCCGATGCTGACAATGCCGACCAGATTGCCCGCGTCCTTAACCAAGACATGGCGGGTACGTTTTTCAGTCATGATTTCGCGCACCGTTTCCAACGGCTCTTCAGGGCTGATGCTGACCAGATTGTGAGTCATAACATCGGCGACTTTCAAGTTGTCGAAATCTGCATGCACAGCCAGCGCCTGGATGATGTCGCGTTCCGAAACCATGCCGATCGGGGCTTGGACGCCATCTTCGACAAGCGCGCAGCCGATCCGTTCGGCCTTAAACAGCTGAGCCGCCTCGCGAATGGAAGCATTCTGCGAAATTCTAATCAGTTCCGGGCCTTTTTCGGCCAAGATGGTTTTAACAAACATTGGTCGTTCCTCCGCTTACGCGTAAAACAGGAACCCCCACACCAACATTCTCCTACATATGGTGGCATTGAGGACAATTTCCAAGATTTTTTAGCTCATGCCCCTTTTTCGTGATCCTTCATAAAATATGAAATATTCGGCGCCGATACTGTCTCAACGTCAACAAAACTGCGAAGCCACGTCATGACAAAAACAAATCTAACGAACGTGCGAAATCAACTCGTTAATGAGCGAGAATCTCTGCTGCACGACGCCGAAGTTACCGCAGGAGAACGCGGCGTGGTGGAGCTTGACCAGACCAGCGTCGGTCGTTTATCGCGCATGGACGCGCTGCAAAACCAAGCTATGCAGGTCGAAACCGAGCGCCGCCGCGAGATCGAGCTCCAACGCATCGACGCGGCGCTGGCGCGTTTGGACAGCGACGAATACGGCTACTGCGTATCGTGCGGCGAAGAAATCTCGCCCAAGCGCTTGGACATGGACCTCGCCACACCGGTGTGCGTGGACTGCGCCCATAAATCCGACTGATGGTGCACGCCGTCTTATGAACTCTTTCGTTTTTCTGATCGAAAACCGCCGTTTTCTTGGCTTTGGCTTGGCCTGCACGTTGGCGAGCAATTTCGGCCAAACCTTTTTCATCGCCCTGTTCGGCGATCACATCCGCTCAGATTTTGGCCTTAGCCACAGCGACTTCGGCGGCATTTACGGCGTCGCAACGCTGGCCAGCGCAGTGGTGATCTTGTGGGCTGGACGACAAATCGACCGGGTGGATTTGCGCCTTTATGCGGGTGTTATCTTTGGCGGACTTGCCATATCCAGCGCGCTGATGGCCGCCTCCACTTCACCGTGGCTGTTAGGACTGGCGTTTGTCGGTCTTAGGCTATTCGGCCAAGGCTTGCTGCGCCACACCGCCGTAATCAGCATGGCGCGCTATTTCGACAGCGCGCGCGGGCGCGCCATGAGCGTCGTGGGGCTGGGCTATCCCATCGCCGAAGCGGTCTTCCCCGCCGCATTGGTCTTGATCCTCAGCGTGTTAAGCTGGCGTGAAGCCTGGGGCGGCTTTGCCTTGTATATCGTCGCCCTGCACCTGCCGTTGGCGCTATGGCTGCTCAAAGGTCACGGCGTGCGTCATGCCGAGCTGCAAGAGCGCCTCAAGGCTGAAGATGACCCCGAAGACGAACTCACCCAGCGCCGCTTGATGAGCGACTGGCGCTTTCAAATGATCGTGCCTTCATCGCTTATGGGGCCGTTTTTAATGACCGGTTTGTTTTTCCACCAAATCGCCATCGCCGACGCCAAAGGCTGGGACATCGCCTTGCTCGCCGCCAGCTTCCCCGCCTTCGCCGCCGCCACCGTCACCGCCAGCTTGATCACCGGGTGGGTGGTGGATCGCTTTGGTCCCGGCGTGGTGCTGCCGGTGTTCGCCATCCCTTTGACGCTGGCCTTGATCGTGGTCGCCACCTTGGATCAGACTTGGTCGGCGCCACTGTATTTCAGCCTCGGCGGGTTGACCGTGGGGGCCAGTGGCGTATTGATCAGCGTGGCGTGGGCAGACACCTTCGGCATGCGCCACTTGGGCGCGATCCGCTCGCTGACCTCATCGATGGCGGTGGTGTCCACCGCGCTGGCTCCCGTGCTGGTCGGTTGGCTTTTGGATGCGGGATTTGCCATTTCCGCCATCGCGTACGGCGGCGCAGGATTGGCCTTGCTGACCAATGCGTTGGTGCTAATTCCGGCGCGCGAGCTGAGACGTCAAAAAACAAAAAAGACGCTTTGAACAATTTCTTTAACATCTGTTTTGCTAAAATAGTCTCATCGGTCGATTCGCAAGGAGAGACATTTCGATGCCAAATGGTCCTGCACCCGGACATGAAACAAGTCCGCCACTTGTGACAAGCGCACCGCCAATATGCGTTCAGGGCGCTTTGGCATTGCTCTCTTTCGAATCCTCCGCAACATTGCTCGACTCTCACAATCTAAAACATCTTCAGCGCCTCCGCTTTTGGGGCGTTTTCCATTTGTGCACAACCTCAACCATCGGAGAGCATCATGGGTAAGAAGTACCGCCGTCACCAAGCCGCCAACACCGCCGACGTTCACCACCTGCGTCCAGATGATGGAAATGGGAAATGGCATCCTCTGCTGGATGGTCCCAGCGGTGAAGAAGCCCTCAGAGATCAGCGTTACGTGAAAAACGTATCGCCACGGAGCGAGGGCCAAAAGCGATTGATGCAAGCCATCGACGAGCACAACCTGGTTATGGCGTTAGGACCGGCGGGCACCGGCAAGACCTACTTGGCGATTTCCAAAGCCGTTGAGGCGTTTGAGAAAGGCGAGGTTGGCCGCATCGTGCTGACCCGCCCGGCGGTCGAAGCAGGTGAAAGCCTCGGCTACCTGCCCGGCGAGATGGAAGAAAAAATCGCCCCTTACCTGCGGCCCCTGTTTGACAGCCTGACAGATCGCATGGGCGGGCGCAGCCTCAAAACCATGATGAAAAACGGCGAGATCGAAATTGCGCCGGTGGGCTTCATGCGCGGACGCACGCTCAACAACGCCTTCGTGGTGATCGATGAAGCGCAAAACTGCACATATACTCAGATCAAGATGCTGCTGACCCGCATGGGCTGGCATTCGACCATGGTGGTCACGGGGGACCCCGATCAGACCGATCTGCTTCCCGGCATGTCGGGGCTGGCGGATATTTCGCATCGCCTTGAAGCGCTCGACACCGTTGGCGTGGTTCGCTTGGAAGACAAAGACGTGGTGCGCCACCCGCTGGTGGCGGAGATGCTCAGCGTGATCTAATTCGCTTCATCCCCAATGCATGAAAGCCCCTGTCGATATGATGGGGGCTTTTGTGTTAAAAGAGCCAAAGTTCATCAATAGAGGAAACGTCCATGCGCACTGTCTCTCGTCACAGCATCACCATTGCCGCCCTCGCCGGTTTGGTCGCAACCGCCCACCCCGCGCACGCAATTGACCTCAACCCATTTTCTTACGTCAAAGGCGCGGTCGAAGCGGTGATCGAAGATCGCTCCTCCGGCGACATCGCCAAGGACACCGAAATCAAGGCCAAAATCATCGCCACCATCACCGACCAGATGGGCTCTGACATGATTGCGTTCAACACCGACGTTTATGAGCAAGAGGTGATGATCACCGGCGTGGTCGAAAACGGAAAATTGAAGACTCAGGCTGGACAGATCGTCAAAAGCATCGAAGGGGTCAAACGGCTGTACAACGAAGTGCTGGTGATCCCCAAGGTCAAACAAGAAAAAGGCATGGTCGAAGGCTTCGTCGACGACACCGTGATCGAAACAAAAATCAACGCCCAGCTGCTCGACGCCAAAGCCGTCAACGTCACCAATTTCCGCTGGCGCTCCATCGGCGGCCACGTGTTCTTGTTCGGTCGCGCCTTCACCAAGGATGAGTTGAACAAGGCCGTAAATGTGGTCAAAGGGATTGAGAACGTCACCAAGGTCACCAACCGCGTGAAGATCAAACCGAAAAGCTGACCTGGACATGCCCACATCACTGATCCGCTTAGACGCCATGCCGTCCGCCGGCGACTTCTACGCCCACTATTGGAACAAGCGGCCCTTCGTCGCGCCCGGTGCCATTGCCCCAGCCGACATGGCGCGCTTAATCTCAGCCGACGAGTTGGCGGGGTTGGCGATGGAAGAGGCGCCGCGTTCGCGATTGCTGAAAACCACTGGCGAGGCGCAAGACTGGACCTGCGCCTACGGCCCCTTTGACGAAGACGATTTCACTGCGGCGGGCGAAACCCAGTGGAGCTTGCTGGTGCAAAACGTCGAACAGTTTCACCCCAACACGGCGGAGCTGCTGAGCCATTTCGACTTTGCCCCACGTTGGTTGATGGACGACATCATGGTTGGCTTTTCCGCCCCCGGCGGCACCGTCGGCCCGCACTTTGACACCTACCACGTGTTCTTGGTGCAAGGTCCCGGCAAGCGCCGTTGGAAAATCAGCCACGCTGAAATCGACGACACCGACTATCTTGATGGCATGGATTTCAAGGTGCTGAAAAACGGTTTCGACGGCGATGAGATCGAGGTCACCTGCGGCGACGTTTTGTACGTGCCGCCGAAGTTCGGCCATGAAGGTACAACGATTGAAGATGCGCTGACGT
>Ga0209345_10001042_pt1 | contig 34896 bp, 31 predicted proteins | sample Cruoilmetagenom7_FD_187294 | JGI IMG/M metagenome (GOLD analysis project Ga0209345, IMG submission 187294) | Oil polluted marine microbial communities from Coal Oil Point, Santa Barbara, California, USA - Sample 7 (SPAdes) (version 2) | ecosystem: Environmental > Aquatic > Marine > Oil seeps ...
GTGACGACTGGCAAGATTCTGTGGCAGGGGGCCGCGCTGCCGGAGCGCCGCGCGCGCAATCTGGACATGCGACGATTGATCCAGCCGGTTTTTCAGGACCCGGTTGCCAGTCTCGACCCGCAATGGCTGGTCAGCGACATTGTGGCCGAACCATTGCGCAATCTGCAACCCGAACGGACCAAGGGCGAACGCAATGCGATGGCGCGGCGGGCCTTGTCCGACGTCGATTTGGCGGATGATTTCCTGACCCGTACGCCGGCCAGTCTGTCGGGTGGGCAAGCGCAGCGGGTTGCGCTCGCTCGCGCGATTATCGCTTCGCCGCGGCTATTGGTGTTGGATGAAGCAACATCCGCGCTCGATCCGCTGGTCGGGGCGGAAATTCTCGCGCTTCTGCTCCGGTTGCAGGTTGCAAATGGGTTGAGCCTGCTGTTCATCACCCATGACATTGCCGCCGCCCGCCGACTATGTCACCGGATTGCGGTGATGGAAGAGGGACGGATCGTCGAAACCGGTGCCATGCAGGAGGTGATTGACGATCCCCGGCATCCGGCAACACGAAAGCTTATCGCTGCCAGTTGAAAAAAGGGCCACCCGGTTGTCCGAGCGACCCCTTTTGTCAGCATTTTTTTGTGAATTCAGAAGGATATGCCGAGAGTGAAAACAATTGCGCTATCAGTGAAATTGTTGATCGCTGGCGCATCTGTATCGGTATAGGCCAGTGTCGCGGTCAGGTTCTCTGTAATCGCCCAATCTGCTCCGAGCATCCAGTCTACATAGTTATTGGAGCCCAACACGCCCGCCGGATTCCCCAAGGAACCGTCATTAAGGCCGATATTGGCGTTCAACGTAATGGGAGTGTTTGGAATACCACCTGAAACACCGGTGTAAATATAGACATTGTCGGAATTGCCAAGGCTGTCCTGGCTCCAGGCATAAGCGATGCCGCTCGTGACTTCGACCGGGCCGAGGGTGGCGGACACAGAGGCATATGGCTCAAAATAATCGCTCGGGCCAGCAGCACCATCTTCACCATTGGGGTAGAAGAAGTAGAGCAAGCCGGCATCAAGGGTCAGTCCGGAAATGACTTCGCCTGACCAGCCACCGTAGAGATCGAGTTCGGTATGGCCGAATGTCGCGCTGTCTTCGATGGAAGAACCCCAGGTGCCGATATAAAAACCGCTTTCATGGGCAACATCAATGCCGCCCTGGATGGCGATATCACCGTCCGAGAAGGACAGGCCGCGGAAACGGTAATCGGATGTAACCGCAGCATTGCCTGAAATGGTGATCCCGCTGGAAGGATCTTCCTGAGCGAGAGCTGGTGCAGCCGTGCTCGCCAGCAAGATAGCCGAAAGGCCGACGATGGTTGATTTGGCTTTTCTGCCAAGATTGACTTTATTGGACGTGCGCATGGAAATTCCTTTCTCGTTAATGCGTGTCGCCCCTCCTGGATTGGCTAGGCTGTCTTTTTATTGCGTCAGATGCCCCGAACGCGAACAGTCTCTAAACTTGTGCAACAAGGCTGCTCCATATTATTGCGCTGCACAACAAAGAAAATGACAGTAAGGATGACATAATATTCGTATGTGGCACTTGCGCCACAAACTGCTTTCGCATCGCTTAAAATTTAGGCGAATTCGATTTCAACTGATTAATAAAGCGTCAAATGGCCCTGCAGACAAGAGTTGCCACCATCATGGCCCGACTCAGCGCGATTTTGTGGAGCCGGTCGATTCTTTGTCTGGATGGGACAATTTCGGGGTCGCTTCAAGCCTGACCGTTCCATGCTCGGGCAATGATTTGATATGAACGTCGCGCTGTGGGAACGGGATTTCTACGCCATGTTCCTTGAACAGATCCCACACCCGTTTGAGTATCGCTGCCTTGAAATTGCCGACGCCCGATTGCGGGTCCTTGATCCAGCAGCGGATTTCGAAATTGACACTGCTTTCACCAAATTCGAGCATCCAGACCACTGGTTTGGGATGGTTGAGCACGCGCGGCACGTCGACGCAGGCCTGTTTCATCAGTTCAATGGCCTGATCCATGTCGGTATTATAGGAAACGCCAACCGGGATACTGATCCGGACATTGGGGCTGGAATAAGACCAGTTTTCCACTTCGCGTGTCATCAAATCCTCGTTCGGGATCAGATGTTCCTTGCCTGCCCGGGTGAGGATGGACACCGCGCGTACACCGATCTTGTTGACCCAGCCGTATGTATTGCCGACCGCGATCACGTCACCGGGCTTGATTGAACGGTCCATCAACAGGATGATTCCGGCTATCAGGTTACCGATCGTCTTCTGCATGCCGAATCCGATGGCGAGGCCGAAGGCACCGGAGAAGACCGCCAGTGCGGTGAGATCGATCCCGACGATGTCGAGGCCCAGGACAAAGGCTCCGCCCAGAATTGCAACGGTGGCGAGTTTCTGACCCAGAACCTTTTGTGCGCCATCCAGTTCGCTGTTGCCGATAATATAAGTGACCAGCTTCATGAGCACACGCGCCACCGCGAGCATGATCACCGCGGTCATCGCCAGCGTGACAATCCAGAGCAGCGAGATTCTTCTCGAGCCGAGGCTGAAGCCGACCTTGTCCATGGCTTGTGTGATCGGTTCTATGCCGCCCACCAGCCCCGATCCGATACTCACGAAAAGAGTGAGGCCAATGATCGTGCCGAGCCAGTTCGGCATTCGTACGCCGCGGATCAGGTCATTGGCAAACAGTCCGACAGTTATCGCAATGGTCAGGGAAAAGACCACCTGAGCGATCAGATGCCAGGGATAGAAAGCGAGGAATATGCCGCACAAAATGAATGTAGTGGCACGCCGGGTCATGTCGCGGATTCGGCGACCGGCCAGTTCGCTCTCATAGCCGGCCCGGGCTTCCCACAAGTGGCGCAGTCTGGGACCGATATATTTGCTTAGATACCAGCCAGCGGTCAGCGCCAGTGCGACCAGTGCGGCAGCGATGATGCCTTCAATATACTGGACGTTTTTTGGCGTCTCAGGCGCCAGACTTTCCAGATAATTGAGGACATTTTGGATCATGATCGCGCACTGTGATAATGTTCAAAGCCTTTGGCAAGGTCGGCAATCAAATCGTCGGGATCCTCGAGGCCGATATTTAGCCGCACCAACGGGCCCTTTCCGGTCCATTCGGTTGCCGAACGATGTTTTTCGGGATCCACAGGTAGCGCGAGGCTTTCGAAGCCACCCCAGCTGTAACCGATGCCGAATAGCGTCAGCGCATCGATGAATGCGGCACGGGAACGCTCGTCACAATCGGGCAGTTCGAACGAAAAGAGACCGGATGATCCCTTGAAATCGCGTTTCCACAATTCATGGCCGGGACAATCGGGCAGTGCAGGGTGAAGGACGAGGCCAACCTCGGGCCGGTCCTTCAGCCAGCGGGCAATTTTCAGCGCGCTGGTTTCGTGTTGGCGCAGCCGGACATCCAAGGTTCTCAGGCCGCGCGCTGCGAGATAGGCATCATCCGGCGAGACCACCTGGCCGAGCTGTTGCGCGGTGCGCCGGAGAGAATTCCAATATTTGCTATGGGTGGTGACTGCTCCCATCATTACATCGCTATGCCCGACGATATATTTGGTGGCAGCGGTTATCGCGATATCAACCCCATGTTCCAGCGCCGGGAAAAAACGAGACGTTGCCCATGTGTTGTCGAGCAATGTCACGATGCCAGCATTTTGCGCCACCGTGCAGATTGCCGGGATATCCTGAACCTCGAAGGTCAGGCTGCCGGGGCTTTCCATCAATATGGCTTTGGTATTCGGGGCGAACAGTTCGGCGATGTCCGCGCCAATTGTCGGATCATAATAGCGGGCCGAAATGCCCATGCGTTTCAGAAAGACATCGGCGAAGCTGCGGCTCGGGTCATAGCTGCTGTCGGCAAGCAGAATCTCGTCGCCGGGTTTCAGAACAGCGAGCAAGGCGCAGGAAATGGCGGCAACGCCGGAAGGATAGAGCATGGTTCCGGCCGCGCCGGGTTCCATTTCGGTGAGCGCTTCGGCGAGCGACCATTGGGTTGGCGAGCCGCGGCGCCCGTAGAAGAAACGACCATCTGCGTTGGATTTTACGCCGTCCCGGAGATGCGCGACATTCTCGTATAAATGCGTGCTTCCACGCCAGACAGGCGGATTGACCACGGAACCGGTCCATTCTGTCCGTCGCCCACCGGTAACGACCTGCGTTGCAGGATTTTTTGCATCGGATTCGGTATCGGCCAATTATCGATCCAGCCGTAAAGCCATCTTCAGCCAGTTTCTTTCGGGGTGTCCGCGTCAGCGCCCCATTCGGCCCAGCTGCCATCATAAAGAGCGGTTTTTTCGGCTCCGGCAAGCGCTGCGGCAAAGGATACTACCGCTGCCGTCATGCCTGAACCGCAGGTCGTGATCACGGGTTTGGACAAATCCACGCCAGCATCACTGAATATCGCCTTGATCTCGTCGCTGCTCTTCCATGTTCCGTCAGCGTTGAAAAATTTGCTGTGCGGAATATTGGTCGACCCGGGAATATGGCCCGAGGCCGTGCCTACGCGAATATCTGATGCTTCACCACTGAACCGGTCAGCAGGGCGCGCGTCGACAACCTGCTCGTTCTTGCTATGCAGATTGGCGAGCATGTCTGCCTTGGAACGGACGTCCTTGTCATCTTTCCAGACGGTGAAATGACGGTGACGCAACGCTTCCTTGCCGGTTTCGAGCGGCCGGCCTTCTGCCTTCCACTTCGCAATGCCGCCGTCCAGAAGAGCCACTTCATGCGCACCAAAAATGGTCAGCATCCACCATGCGCGGGCTGCACTCTTGAGCGGACTGTCATCATAGAGGACCACGCGGCTGCCATCGCCAAGGCCGAGAGATTGCATGCGGCTCGCAAATTTTTCAGCCGGGGGCAGCATATTGTCAATCGGGCTGCTGGCATCGGTCAAATCGCCGAGATCCATGAATACCGCGCCGGGTATGTGGCCAGCTTCATATTCAGCGGCAGGATTGCGCCCGGCGTCGTCCAAAAATTTTGTCGCGTCGACAATCCGCAAGTCAGACGCGCCCAGTTCGTTGGCTAGCCAGTCGGTCGTTACCAACAATTCCATATTAAACTCCTCATGCCCGCAACCATTTGCGCTAATCTTCTCGCCGTTTAGCGATTCGATTTCCAGACGTCGAGGCTATAACGCATTGCCTGACGAATCCACCGCTTATGTGGTTTTTTTACATGCATTCTTGTCGGCTCCGTCCACGATTTGCAAAGGTGTCTGCGCTGGTCATTCGCGGGCCGGAAAAAATATCATCCCGCCGGCAGCCGGCGTCATCGGTATATTCGATCGAAAATTGTACCTGCGGGACAAACAATGTCTGGGATCGGAAGACGATCGGGCGGATGCTGGCCAAGGGGATGCGAAATTCCGCAACCATTGTCTCGGTTTTTCCTGCGTCAAGCACCGACATTTCACGAAATATGGGATCGTCGGACATGGCGGATTCGCCGATTGTCTGTTCGCCCGCCTGATCCATGGAACCAAAGACCCTGATTCCCGTCAGAGCTTCGCCGCAGTGGTTCGACAGAGTGAGTTCGAATCCCAATACGGCGTTGAACAGCGTTGTATTTGCTCTATCCGGCCGAAAGCTGATCGTAATGGCAGGCGGGGATGAAGAAACGGGGGGAAGTGGTTCCAACGTTTTTGCGATATCGTCCGGCGGGATGGTATCCACGCGATCTGCTGCTGTGGAGATTGATTGTTCGGTGGTTGCCCGGCGTGCGCGCCAGAAAAATAGTGCGCCAAGCAGAATGAAGATCAGTCCGGCGAACAGCAGAAGATTCCATTCGCTGCCCTGCTTTGCCGCTGGAGGTTCCGGTGGGGATTCCGGCACGGATTCAGGGGGAGATGAGTCCGGAGCGATGATTGACGCCGGGACGTCAATGGATACGGGAGGTTGGTCTGACGCGGGAGTTGATGCTTCTATCGGTGGTTCGGGTGGCGGTGGGGAAATATCGCGTGTGACCTGCGGGCGGGGTGGGGCTTGCTCGACGGGTTGTCGTCCTTGTTCATTTCTGTTCCCGTTGTCGGTGATGACAGGCTCCACCGCCGGAGTGGTGGATTCCGCCGGTGTTTTTGCGGGCGCGGTTCGTGGCGCTACAACAGATGGTCTGGCAAGGGGGATTTCGGCGTCAGCAGGTCCCTGCAAAACATTAGCTTCCGGCGTGGAGCCGAGGCCGGGGGGTAGCGAATAGCTCTCCACAGATGGCCGGGATTGCGGGTTGGGCAGCGGTTCATCAACCGACGTTTGCGCCACAGCCGCAGCACCCGGTAACATCAGCAAAGCTGCGCCCGTCAATATATTCCTGAAGCGATTATGTCCGATCGACTGAAAAACAACCATATCCCTGTGCATTCCCGGATTGATTTGCAGCCCGAAGCGCTGAACCGTCGATGAATGCAGCAGGGTGATGACATGAAGCGCCCCGTGCACTAGATAATCTGCATGAACCATGATCCTTCCGCTCCGCCCGCACCGAAATTTCTGGGTAAAACGAGTGCCATGCCGGCGTCGCCCGAAGAGGCGATACTCGATTATGTCCCCAATCCTCGTGCTGGCGAGCTCTATCTGACGCGCTTTGCTGTGCCGGAATTCACCTCGCTGTGTCCGGTGACCGGTCAGCCGGATTTTGCCCATCTGGTGATTGACTATGCGCCGGATCAGACGATCGTCGAATCGAAATCACTCAAACTGTTTCTCGGATCGTTCCGCGATCATGCCGCCTTTCACGAAGACTGCACCGTCGGGATCGGCAAGCGCCTCTTCGACGAGATGCAACCGAAATGGCTGCGGATAGGCGGCTATTGGTATCCGCGCGGCGGCATACCGATTGATATATTCTGGCAATCGGGCGAGCCACCCAAAGGCTTGTGGTTGCCGGATCAGGGCGTTGCTGCTTATCGGGGGCGTGGCTGATGACCCATAAATTATACGCTGCGCCGCTTTCGCTCTATTCCGGCAAGGCTCGTGCCTATCTGGATTGGAAAAAGGTGGATTATGAAGAAATCCTGAGTTCCACGGACGTCTACAAGACGATCATCGTTCCCAAAGTGGGCCGCCCGGTGATCCCGGTGATGGCAACGGACGAAGGGGAAACGCTTCAGGACACAACATTGATCATCGACCATTTCGAAGCGAAGCTCGGCGGGCCGTCGGTCTATCCAGAAACGCCAAAGCAGCGGCTGGTGGCCTTGCTGCTGGAAGTGTTCGGTGATGAATGGCTGGTGATCCCGGCGATGCACTATCGGTGGAATTATAACGAAGAGTGGGTCTACGGCGAATTTGGCGCGACCGCAGCCCCGGAAGCCAGCAAGGAAGAACAGCTGGCTATCGGACGGAAACGGGGTGCCAGTTTCAAGGGCTTCTGTCCGGTTCTCGGTATTAATCCGCAAACCATACCGGCAATCGAAGCCAGCTATGAAGCCTTGCTCGCCGATCTCGACGCGCATTTTGCGGTCCACGATTATCTGCTGGGTTCGCGTCCTTCGATCGGCGATTATGGTTTGATTGGACCGCTATATGCCCATCTTTATCGCGATCCTGCATCGGGCGAGATTATGAAACGTCTGGCTCCGCGCGTGGCCGCTTGGGTCGAACGGATGGTGGATGTCAAGACGCCGCTTTCGGGTGAATTTCTGCCTGATGACGCAATCCCGCAAACCTTGATACCGGTTCTCGAGCGGATGATGAGCGAACAGATACCGTTTCTCCAGACCACCGCGGACATGCTGGCAAGCTGGGCTGCGGACAATCCGGATGCGGAATTGCCGCGTGCGGTTGGCATGGCGGACTTTGTGATAGAAGGCGTGGAGGGACAGCGGATCGCGCCTCCGTTCAGCCTGTGGATGTTACAACGGCCGCTGGACTATTATCGCCAGTTGCAAGGGGCCGACAAAGCGGTCGCGGATGAATTTCTGGCGACGATCAACGGTACATCGGCGTTCCGCGATTTCACGATGGAACGGCCGTTGGTTTTTGAAAACTTCAGGCTTTTACTGGGCTGATATCAAAAATTGCCGGGCTATTCGGGGCAATAATCTACTTTGCCCTATCAATCGACTGCTCCCAATCTTATATATTGATATTATGAGCAGTATTTCACACCAGCACAGCATCGCCATCGAGCCATCCGACATCGATTTCATGGGACATGTCAATAATGCGAATTATCTGACTTGGGTACAGGATGCGGTGGTTGCGCACTGGCAGAAATTTGCACCTTCAGAAGCCGTGGCGGCTCATCTCTGGGTGGCGATCAAGCATGAGATTACCTACCGCAAGCCCGCGTTTCTGGAAGATGATGTGATCGCCGAGGTACTACTTGAAAAAGTACATGGTGCCCGGGCATTCTACAGCACGGTCATTCGTCGCGGTGAAGAAGTACTCGCCGAAGTGCAGTCGAGCTGGTGCTGTATCGATGCCGACACCTTGCGCCCAACCCGGCTGGCAAAAGACATTGTCGCACGATTCCTCGGCAACAAGGATAGCTAGTTTGCAGCGCTTTTGAAGCGATGCATGATAGCGGTTATCGCATCAACCCGCCGATCAAATTGCGCACGAATCGTCCGGCCACAGGTCCCGCAAGGTCGGTAACGACCGAACCAACCGCCGAAGTTACACCTGATCGCATCGGGTCAGCCCGGGATTTCTTCCCCAGCATAGTCGAGGCTGCCATGCCTGCTGCGGAACCCATCGCAACCTTTGCACCGCGGCTGAAGGCTTTTTCCCAGATGCTCTTGCTCTTGCGGGGTTGTTTGCGGACTTCCTCTTCACCTTTTTCCGCAACTTCCTTCGCGGTTTCGGTAGCATCGATCACCTTTTGCGCCAATATTTCCTCGGCGCTGTTCCGGTCTATTTCGGTATCATATTTGCCATCATAGGGAGAGAGCGAGTTGATGATCGCGCGTTCCTTGGCCGATACTGGTCCGAGACGCGAACGGGGCGGTTTGATCAGCGTCCGCTCGACGATCGACGGAGCGCCATCTTCCAGCAGCGTTGAGACAAGCGCTTCGCCGACGCGCAATTCGGTTATGGCTTCCTCGACATCAAGATCTGGGTTGATCCGGAACGTGTCGGCGGCGGCCTTGATCGCTTTCTTGTCACGCGGGGTGAAGGCACGCAGGGCGTGCTGCACCCGGTTGCCAAGCTGGCCCGCCACTTCCTGGGGAATGTCGACCGGGTTCTGGGTCACGAAATAGACCCCGACGCCTTTCGACCGGATCAGCCGCACGACCTGCTCGATCTTGTCTTCCAGTGCTTTTGGAGCGTCGTCGAATAGCAGATGCGCTTCATCAAAGAAGAACACCAGCTTCGGTTTGGCTGGATCGCCAACCTCCGGCAAGGTTTCGAACAGTTCGGCCAGCAGCCAGAGCAGGAATGTCGCGTAAAGTTTCGGACTGCGCATCAGCTGATCGGCAGCGAGTATGTTGATATAGCCCCGGCCCTGATCGTCGCATTTGATGAAATCATCGATCTCGAGCGCCGGTTCGCCAAAAAACTGGCCCGCACCCTGGCTGTCGAGCTGGAGCAATTGACGCTGGATCGCGCCGACGCTGGCCTTGGACACATTGCCATATTTGGCGGACAGTTGTTTCGCATTTTCTGCGGTATAGGCAAGCATGGACTGCAGGTCGTCGAGGTTGAGCAGCAGCAAGCCTTCTTCGTCGGCAAAGCGGAACACGATGTTGAGCACGCCTTCCTGCGTGTCATTCAGATCCATCAGGCGGGCAAGCAAAAGTGGTCCCATTTCCGTAATCGTCGTCCGGATCGGATGACCCTGTTTGCCGTAGAGGTCCCAGAAAATTGCCGGATTGTCGGAATAGGCATAGTCGCTCATGCCCAGTTCGCTGGCCCGTTCCTCGAGCTTGTCGGCATGTTTGAATTGCGAGGAGCCCGCCATGGAAACGCCGGAGAGATCGCCTTTGACGTCGGCGACAAAGACCGGAACGCCATTGGCGGAGAAGCTTTCGGCTAGCCCCTGCAGGGTGACCGTTTTACCGGTGCCGGTGGCGCCGGCGATCAGGCCGTGGCGGTTCGCGCGGGAGAGATTGAGGCTTTGCCGTTCACCACCGCCCAGTCCGAGAAAAATTTCAGTTGCATCGGCCATCGGCGGTTTCCCTCAATTGTTTTGCAAAGCTGCGCTCAGCTTGACGCAAAAAAAAGGCCGGCGTCAAGCACCGGCCTTTTTCTGTTACATATGTTTATACGCGTTTAGCTGTCCTGCAGACGAACCGCGACAAACAGCGGATCGCGGGCACCGCGACGAACCTGCAGCAGCACGGCTTCGCGGTTCGCACGCTTCGCGTTGTTGATCGCCTTGTCCAGATCAGCGGCGCTGGTGACTGGCTGGCGGTTGACGCTGGTGATCAGGAAACCCCGCCGGATACCTTTTTGCGCGGCATCGCTGTTGGGGTTGACGGTCGACACTACGACACCTTTTTGCGTCGACGGTACGCCAATCTGACGAGCAATTGCCGGTGTCAGATCAACGACCGACAAACCGAGAGCATCGGCTGTTGCCTGTGCGCTGGCGCCATTGTCGTCCTGACCCATGGCATTGTCTTCCGCATCCGGATCGAATGTATTGCCCGCCAGTTCCTCTTCAGAAGGCCGTTTGCCAAGCTTGGCCTTGACTTTTATCGTCTTGCCGCCGCGGATAAGTTCGATCGGAACTTCCGTGCCGATAGGCAGGTTGGCCACCAGATAGGACAAGGTCTGATCCGGGGTAACCGTCTTGTTGTTGACTTTGGTGATCACGTCGCCCGCCTGGATACCAGCTTTTTGCGCGGCTTCACCCGGCTCTACCCGTTGCACAAATTCGCCCTGGTTTTTTTCCAGACCAAGCGATTCCGCGAGATCTTCAGAAAGCGCGCTGATCTGGACGCCGAGATAACCGCGTTCGATTGCCTGCCCGCTTTTCAGCTTCTCGACGATTGGCGCGGCAACTTCCGCGGGAATCGCAAAGCCGATACCGACATTGCCGCCGGTTGGCGAAATGATTGCGTTGTTGATACCGATGACATTGCCATTGAGGTCGAACATTGGTCCGCCGCTATTGCCGCGGTTTATCGACGCATCGGTTTGCAGAAAACTGTCATAGGCACCCGATCCGGTTCGCCGGTGAATGGCCGACAAGATGCCGGTGGTTACGGTTCCGCCCAGACCAAAAGGATTGCCGATGGCGATAACCCAGTCGCCGACCCGGGCGCTGTTGCTGTCGCCGAATTTGACGAAGGGCAGGGGCTTGTTCGCCTTGATCTTGAGAACCGCAATATCCGATGCTGCATCGCGACCGACGAGCTCAGCCTCATATTCGGTGCGATCCGGCATGATCACGGTGATTGATTCGATGGTTGCATTACGATCACCCGGCGCAACCACATGGTTGTTGGTGACCACATAACCGTCAGCCGAAATGATGAATCCCGAACCCAGTGATTGTGCCTCGCGGGTCTGGGTACCGCCGCTGCCGCCCTGACGGTTGCCGAACAGGCCGCTGAAGGGGGTCCCCGCAAAGGGATTGGCGGTGTTCACTCGCACACGCTGCGTAGTGGATATATTGACCACCGCAGGCTGCAATTGTTCGGTCAGGTCGGCAAAACTCATTGGCGCACCGGCGCGTGGTACGACATTGCGCATCACCGAGCTGTCATTGGCTGCGGTTTGCGCCCCTGCCGGACCGATCCCGGTCAGGGTGGCTGCACTGCCGGCCAAAAGCAAAGCTGCTGAAATTCCGTAAGCGTAACGCACTGATATGTTCCTCTCAAAATTCTGGCGGGAAAACGGATATATGGTGCCAAAATCCGTTCAAAGTCGCAAAATTAATGGCGCAAATTTCATGAACGGAAATTGAATATTACCATATTTGTTCGCCGATCCTGTACGCAGGACTGCGACACATTCCCGATGCCAATCTATTTGGGTGTTCAAAAGCCTTTTCGCAAGCCGGGAATCGCCCCTTGGTCGAAAAAAACCGTCCTTGTGCAGAAAAGACGACGTTTGTAGTCGAAAGGCTTTCAATGGCAATTATTGCCCCCGGAACTGACGCAGATATTCATTGTCCGGCGAGAGGACAAACGAACTTTGTGCATCGCCTGAATTGCCGGAAAGGAATGTCGTTTCATAGCTTTTCATGGCGCGATAGAAATCATAGAATTCCGGGTCCTTGCCAAAGCTTTCGGCATAGGTACGCGCGGCACTGGCATCGGCTTCGGCGCGAATGATCTGTGCCTGCTTGGCCCCTTGCGCGCGGATCGTTCGCGCTTCCTGATCACGTGCGGTCCGCATTCTTTCATAGGCGCTATCGAGCGGCGTTCCGTCGGGCAGATCGGCTCGTTTGATCCGCACGTCGACAATCTCTGCGCCATATTGACGGGCTACCCGGTTGAGACCGGCCTGGATATTATCCATCACCTGACCGCGTTCCGGGCTAAGCAAGGCGGCAAATGGACGTTTGCCGAGTTCGTTTCTCAGGGCCGATCCCAAAATCGGCCGGAGTTCATCGGAAACCCGCTCTTCACTGCCGGCAGCAATATACATGCGCAGCGGATCGGTGATCCGGAAACGGGCAAAGGCATCGACCTGCAGACGAAGCTGATCGGTTGACAGCACCTGCTGCTGTTCCATCTCGACGTCGCGAATACGCTTGTCGATCCAGACGATCTGTTCAAAAAACGGTATTTTCGCGATCAGGCCAGCGCCGGTTTCGCCGAACGCTTCGCCAGCCTGATAGCGATTGACGATTCGTTTCGGTTCACCAAGCTGAACCACCACGCCTTGCCGCGTTTCCGGCACGATCACGATGGTGTTGAGCAAGATGAACAATGCGGCGATGACGATCACGCCGAGTGCGGCGGGGTTTTGCAATAGCTTGCGCATCAGTTGCCCTCCACGGCTGTCGACGGTGCTTGCTGCGACCGCTTCTTCAGTTCAGGCAAAGCCAGATAAGGCGTCACGCCTCTCGCTTCCACGACCGTCTTGTCGACCTTCGACAGGACGCGCTCCATTGTTTCATAATACATGCGTTGCCGCGTAACCCTCGGAGCCAGCCGATATTCTTCATAGACCTTGTCAAAGGCCGCAGATTCGCCCTGTGCCTGGGCGGTAAGCTGCTGGGCATAAGCGCGTGCTTCATTCAGATAGGTTTGCGCCGTCTGCTGGGCGGCGGACACTTCCTTGAAGGCATCGTTGACCTTGGCAGGCGGGTCGGCTTTCTTGATCGCAATGCCGCGAATGACAACGCCAGCGCCATAGCCATCGAGTAATTCCTGCATATTGCGTTCAACCTGCTGCTCTATTTCAGTCCGTTCCGAACCGATGGTGTCGTCCAGTGTGAAATTGGCAACGACCGCGCGCATCGCGGCTTCGGCCACTTCCTTGATCGTTTCTTCCGGTTCGGCGATCTGGAACAGGAAAAGCTCGGGCGCCTTGATGTTCCAGCGAACGGAATAGGCGAGATCGACAATATTCTGATCGCCGGTCAGGATTAGTTTTTCCGCTTCTCCTTCGGGAATATCGATCGTCCGGATATCTTCTACGTCAAGCTTTGTTACCTGTTCAAGCGGGGTCGGGAGCGAAAAGTGCAAGCCGGGTTGCAGGGTCCGTGAATAGGATCCCAATAAGGTTACAACACCGCGTTCCTGGGGACTGATACGGTGAATGCTGGTTAATGCCAACCAAAGCACAACAAAGCCGATTGCCATGAGCGGCCACCAGGACCGTCCGCCCGGACGTTTCGGAATGCCACCACCAAAGCCGCCGCCAGTGCCTTTTTTGAACAGTTCTTCGAGAGAACCAGCGCCTTTGCGACCGCCACCGGAAGACCCGCCGGGAGGATTGCCCCATGGGTTGCGAGGACCGCCGCCATTGCCGCCATCATTGCCGCTGTCGCCGTTGTTGCCCCAAGGACCGGCCATGTTCAAGATCGAGCCCAAAATTGATTTTCGGCGCGCTTCACCGTTAATATTATCATTCATAGTTTCTTTATAGGTAGCACGCCGTCAGAAAAACAGTGTCAATCCGATAAAAGTGTAACTATGTCGATCCCATGACTGATATATCTTCTATCGAAGCAGCGCTGGATAGCGTCGCCAAGGGCCGTTTCAGCGCCGTAAAATTCGCGCAAGGCCGTGTTTCTCTGGTGCTCAATGTCGGCGGGCTGGATGTGCGCGAACGCGGCCAGGTCGAGATCGCCGTAAAATCCGGCCTGCTGGCTCTGGACGGCGTTGAAAAAGTCGATGTGGCGATGACTGCGGAAAAGATAACCCGGCGTCTGATCGCCGTAGCCAGCGGCAAGGGCGGTGTCGGCAAGTCTACACTCTCCACCAATCTGGCAATTGCGATGCAGCGACTGGGTCGCAAGGTCGGCATGGTTGATGCCGACATATATGGTCCATCCCAGCCGCGGCTGCTTCATTGTGAAGGCCAGCGGCCGGAAGTCGAAGGCAAACAACTGATCCCGGTGCCCAACGAATATGATGTGCCGGTCTTGTCGATGGGCCATCTGGCGAAGCCGGGGCAGGCCATCGCCTGGCGCGGGCCAATGGCGGGCAAGGCGCTCGATCAATTGATCGATGCCCATTGGGGTGATGTCGAGGAACTGATCGTCGATATGCCGCCGGGTACCGGTGATGTTCAGCTATCGATGATGCAGCATCACAAACCGGTTGGCGCGGTGATTGTTTCGACCCCGCAGGATCTGGCCTTGATGGACGCAAGCCGGGCGGTGGATTTGTTCAACCAGGCAAATATTCCGATCATCGGCATGGTCGAGAATATGGCCGGCTATCAATGTCCACATTGCGGGGAAGTCAGCGACCCATTTGGTGCCGGGGGGGCGGAAGCCGCCGCGAAAACAATGGGCATGCCATTTCTGGGCAGAATTCCACTCGATATCGGGATTCGCAAGTCGAGCGATGGCGGCACTCCACCGGCTGGCACCGACGCCGTGGAGGGGCAGGCTTTCCATGATATTGCAAAGAAGCTCGCCACATGGTTGGATAATCAATAGCGCGAAGGAAGGACATCATGATGCTGGAAAGCGATCAGGACATTGCTGCCTTGCTGACAACAACCCAGCGTATCGCTCTGGTCGGTGCGTCGGCCAGGCCGGGTCGGGCGAGCAATGAGGTTTTCAAGTTTCTGCTCGGGCAGGGCTATGATGTGACACCGGTCAATCCGGTTCTCGCCGGACAAACATTACATGGCGTGCCGGTGGTTGGATCATTGGCGGATATTGATGGCGATATCGATATGGTCGATATCTTCCGCAATTCCGAAGCTGCCGGCGATGTTGTCGATGAAGCCATTGCAACAGGTGCCAAATCGGTGTGGATGCAGCTTGGGGTGATCAATGAAGCTGCGGCAGCGCGCGCAACCGCTGCTGGCATAAAGGTGGTCATGGATCGTTGCCCGAAAATTGAAATTCCCCGACTGGGCCTGTTGAAGGAGCCTCATGGCGGTTGAACCAGACATCGAGCAGGCCGAAGACTCATCCACCGGATTGACCCGACGCAAATTCCTGATCGGTGGTACCGTTGGTACCGGTCTGCTGGTTGCCTGGGCGATCTGGCCGCGCAACTATGAGCCAAATGTTGCAGCAACCGAAAATGAACAGGTGTTCGGGGCTTTTCTGAAAATATCCGAAGATGGCCAGGTTACCGTTGTCGTGCCGCAAAGCGAAATGGGGCAGGGTGTCTACACGGTCCTGCCGCAAATCCTTGCCGATGAACTGGGCGCGGACTGGCGAACGGTTGCGGTTGAACCCGCACCGATCAATCCCTTGTACAGCAACAGGCTGTTGGCCGAACAATGGGCGGAATCCTTCCTGCCGGCGGGTGCCGAAAAAATTGCTGAAAATGCCGAGGTGCAGTGGATGGCCCAGAATGTGGCGATCCGCGATCAGTTTATTGTGACGGCGGATTCCACGTCAATTCCGGCCTATGCGGAAAGCTTCCGTGAGGCGGGCGCGGCAGCCAGAGTGTTGCTGACAAAGGCAGCGGCGGACCGGTGGGACGTGGCTTGGGAAACCTGCGCTGTCGAGAATGGCATGATCTCCAGCGGCGACAAAAAATTGCGGTTCGGAGAATTGGTGCGCGATGCCGCTATCCAGACTTTGCCCGATCCCGTACCGCTCCGGCCGGCCGGTGAAGGGCATTTGGTCGGGCAGGACGTGCCGCGGCTTGACATGCCGAGCAAGCTTGATGGCTCGGCCAATTTTTCTGGCGATATCAGGCTTCCCGACATGGTGTTCGCGGCCATCCGGCAAGGGCCCATTGGCGAAACCCGGTTGAAGTCGTTCAACCGCGGCGGGGCGAGCAAGATCACCGGTTTCATCGATGCCGTCAAAAGCGAAAAATGGATCGCGGCGGTGGCGACCAACTGGTGGGCGGCCAATCGGGCGCTGGATAAATTGAGCCCGGTGTTCGAAACCAAGGGCTTTATGGCCGACAGCGACAGGATCGACACGGCCTTGCAGGAAGCGCTGGACGATGGGCCGGGGATACGGTTTGTCTCGCGTGGCGATACCAAGGGCCGGTTCAAGGACGATAATATCCACAGGGCCCGCTATCACGCTGACGCTGCTGTGCACGCGCCGATTGAAACGCGGACGGCGACCGCGGAATTCAAGGACGGTGTTCTGGAACTCTGGATGGCGACGCAGGCGCCTGCCGCAGCGGTCCGGGCGGCTGCCGAGACGCTGAATATCAGCCAGGACCGGGTGACGCTTTATCCGATGTTGAGTGGGGGATCATTCGACCGCAATCTCGATAATGAAATCGCCGGACAGGTCGCGCGGATTGCCAAGCACATGGGGCGACCGGTACAATTGGTCTGGTCCCGCGCCGAAGATTTGATGCATGACCATTACCGGGCACCCAGCCAGGCCCGTCTGGATGCCGCGATGGAAAAGGGCGGGCGGGTTGAAGCGCTGCAGATCAAGGTCGCCGCGCCGCCCTCTTCCCGCGAACAGGTCAAGCGCCTGTTCGATGCTGTGGACAATGTCGACGCGATGCGATCCCTGATCGGGGAAGCTGATAGCAAGGCCGTGGCCGGTCTCGACGTGCCCTATGATATTCCCCATCTGACCGTCGATCATCATAGCGCCTTTGTCGGCGTACCGACCGGCAACTGGCGCAGCAACGCCCATAGCAGCAATGTATTCTATCTCGAATCGTTCATTGACGAACTGGCGGCGAAAGCGGGGATTGAACCCTTGTCTTTCCGCATGCAGATGATGAACAATCAACCGAAACTGGCCCGATGCCTGACCGGTGTTGCCGCCATGGCCGCCTGGGATGGCGGCCTGGATGGCAGCGGTCAGGGCATGGCCTGTCACAGCATGCGCGGCGGGCATATTGCGATAATCGCAAGCGCGAGCAGAGGTCGTACCGGCCTCGAGGTAAGTCGGATTTCGGCAACGGTCGATATCGGCCGGATCATCCACCCCGACATCGCCCGGCAACAGATAGAGAGCGGCATCGTGTTTGGACTGGCGATGGCACTGGGCAGCGCAACCCGGTTCCAGGATGGACTGCCAACCGCAAGGCGATTGCGCGATCTGGCCTTGCCACGACTGGCAGAAATTCCGCCGATCCAGATCGAATTTCTGAGAAGTGACGAAGAGCCGGTCGGCTATGAGGAACTCGGAGTACCGGCGGTCGCACCGGCGATTGCCAATGCGTTATTCTCGGCCACCGGCACCCGGTTCCGGCAATTGCCGCTGTTTGGGGAAGTGTCGTGAGCTATGCGTGAAACAGGACCCTTGCCAAATCAACACCCGCCTGTCGTGACACAGAAAACTGGCGTTTTGCTGGTCAATCTCGGCACACCCGACGCTCCCGAGAAGAAAGCCGTCAAACGCTATCTCAAGCAGTTTCTGTCGGACAAGCGGGTCGTGGAAATTCCCTCAATTATCTGGCAGCCGATACTGCGTGGGATCATTCTCAACACCCGTCCGGCAAAATCTGCCAAAGCTTATGGTCTGGTCTGGACCGAAGATGGTTCGCCGCTAGCGTTCTACACTCGCAGGCAGGCGGAGAAACTCGGCGTCAGAATAGCCGGTCAATCCGATGGGCTGATGGTCGACTGGGCGATGCGCTACGGCAATCCAAGCATCAGCTCGCGGTTGGACAAGATGAAGGCCGCAGGCTGCGACCGCATATTGATCGCGCCGCTCTATCCGCAATATAGTGGTGCCACCACCGCTAGCGTTCATGATGCGGTGTTCGACGCGATTGCCGACATGCGCTGGCAACCGGCCATCCGGCTGTTGCCGGCCTATCATGATGACCCGGCCTATATCGACGCGCTGGCGACCAGTCTCGAGCGCGATATTGCGGCGCTTGATTTCGAGCCGGACGCAATTGTCGCCAGTTTCCACGGTATGCCGCAGCGCACGCTGGAACTGGGTGATCCCTATCATTGCCATTGCCAGAAAACCGCGCGGCTGCTGTCGGAGAAAATGGGCCGGGAACTGGTCGTGGCGTTTCAGTCGCGTTTTGGTCGGGCTAAATGGCTGGGTCCTGCGACCGATGCAGTGCTGGAGTCGCTGCCCGGACAGGGAAAGAAGAATATCGCGATTTTTGCGCCGGGATTCTCGAGCGATTGCCTCGAGACCCGCGAAGAGCTGGCGATCAGGGGCAAAGAGCAGTTTGAAGCTGGCGGCGGTGAGAAATTTGCCTATCTGCCCTGCCTCAATGATAGCGAAATCGGCATGGATATGCTGGAGCATCTCATCCGGCGGGAGTTGTCGGGGTGGATTTAGAATCTCCCGAAATCTTTCACCCTCCGGTCAAGCGCAGCATCACCATCGCCGGGCATCAAACCTCCATTTCGTTGGAACCATTGTTCTGGGACATGCTGAAATCAGCCGCCGACAGGCGCGATCTGCCGCTCAACGCATTGGTCGCCCGGATCGACGTCGAGCGGATCGCCGTGGCGCAACCGCCGGGCCTCGCGACCGCCATCCGCTTGTGGTTGACCAATGATATGCTTGGAAAAATGTCTCAAGCCGACTAAGGGACGCCCATGAACGCTACCCTTCTTGTCATGGCAGGCGGTGCGATGGGTGCGGCTGGACGCTATCATCTCGGCCGACTTGTCTTTCACCTTGCTCCCGTGGGTTATCCGATTGGCACTTTTGTCGCCAATGTGACCGGTGGTCTGTTGATGGGTGTGCTGGCCGGTGTGCTGGCCCGCAGCAATTTTGTCGATGAGCCGTGGCGGCTGTTGCTTGGTGTTGGCCTGCTGGGTGGTTTTACAACTTTTTCGGCCTTTAGTTTGGAAGTCCTCAATATGATCGAACGCAGTCAATGGGGCATCGCAATGATTTACGCCCTGGTCTCCGTCGTCGGTTCCGTGCTGGCCGTATTTGCCGGCCTTGTGGCGGTGAGGGCGCTGGCATGAGCGGCTTTGATCCTACCGCGGAAAGCGGTTCCGAGGAAGAAACGCCGCAAGGCTCGACCAAGGAACAGATGCAGGCGCTGAAGACGCTCGACGTCCGGCAATTCACGATCTCTCCCGATGATGACGATATCAGGGTGGATCGCTGGTTCAAGCGGCATATGGAAGATGTGCCGTTCAATATCGTGTCGCGCTGGGCGCGGACCGGACAATTGCGGCTGGATGGCAAGAGAGTCTCGCCGGGTGACCGGATTCAGGCCGGGCAGGTTTTGCGCGTGCCGCCACAGGAAATCGAACGACCGGGTCGCGTTGCCAAAGCCAAGGCGGATCTGACGCAGGACCAGATCGATTTTGCCAGGGAACTGGTTATTCACAAGGACAAGGCCGCGATCGTGGTCAACAAGCCACCCGGACTGGCCACGCAGGGTGGCAGCAAGACGACGACGCACCTCGACGGTCTGCTCGATGCGCTGACCTATGATGCGAAGTCACGGCCCAAGCTGGTGCACCGGCTGGACAAGGACACGAGCGGCGTCATTCTGCTGGCGCGTTCTCCGGGCGCAGCATCCTTTTTCTCGAAACGCTTTTCCGGCCGCGACGTGCGCAAGGTTTACTGGGCAATTGTCATGGGCGTTCCGGAAATTGCCGATGGCGTGATCGACCTGCCGCTTTCGAAGCAGCCGGGTTCCGGCGGCGAGAAAATGCACGTCGACGAAGAGAATGGTCAGTCGGCCAAATCGCGCTACCGGATCATTGAACGTGCCGGTAACCGCGCTTGCTGGGTGGAATTGCAACCCCATACCGGACGCACCCATCAGCTGCGTGTGCATATGGCGGCGATCGGCCATCCGATCGTTGGAGATGGCAAATATGGCGGCAAGGATGCGTTCCTGACCGGTGCGATTAGCCGCAAGATGCACTTGCATGCCCGGCGACTGCGGATTGAGCATCCCGACGGACATAATCTGGATGTGACCGCAGACTTGCCCCCCCATTTTGCAGAAACCGTTGATAATCTCGGACTCGATTTGAGTCTCGGCAATCTTCCCCTCGACGAGAAGAAGCCGGGTGGAAAGATGGTGCGCAAACGGCAGGCCAAGGCCCACGCCAAGATGATCCGCAAGGACAAGCGCGGCGAGCGCCGGGGGCGTGGTGAGAGCGATGGCAAGCCGGCGAAGGCCGGGAAACCGACCAAGCGGGATCGGCCCAATGCCGGCAAGGCAACCCACAAGAAAAATATGCCGCACAAGGCAAAAGTTAAACAGGCCCTTCACAAGAAACGGAAATAATGCATCCAGATCCCGCCTTCAGATGGCCCAAATCCAATAATGACCACCAAGACGCGGACGAACGGGCTGCGCTCGAGGCAATGATCGCCGATATCGGTTTTGGAATGATTTTTGCCGAAACACCGGATGGTCCTCGGGTGGCGCATGTGCCGTTATTCTCCACCGGCGATGGCGCGCTGCAATTTCATCTTTCGCGCGGCAATGCATTGACCCGGCATATCGTGGAGAAAAGAGCACTTTGCGTCATAAACGGTCCTGACGCCTATATCAGCCCGGATTGGTATGGGGTGGAGGATCAGGTGCCGACGTGGAATTATCTGGCGCTCGAGCTGGAGGGCAATGTACGCCAGATGGAGCGTGAAGGATTGATCGGCCTGCTGGATGATTTGTCCGCCCAGAATGAAGCGAATCTGGCGCCCAAAAAGCCGTGGCATCGGGACAAGATGGATAGCGCGAAATTCGACAAGATGGTCGGCGCGATTGTCGGCTTTGAAATGGAAATATTGGCCTGGCGGCCAACCGCGAAGCTAGGGCAGAACAAGCCGGCTGCGGAACGGGAAAACGCCGCTGCGGCGCTGGATGCCACCGGTCGTCGCGCGATGGCCCATCTGATGAAGGAATTCGGGACAAGATGACCAACAAGCTTGCCCTGTTCGATTGCGATGGCACAATGGTTGATAGTCAGGCCAATATCTGCGCCTCTATGGATCAGGCCTTTGAAAAACATGGTCTGGTTCCGCCCGATCACCATCAAGTACGACGGATTGTCGGTCTCAGCCTGATTGAGGCGGTCAGCCAGTTGCTGCCCGACGGCGATGAAGAGACGGTTGCGGTGATCACGCAATCCTACAAGGATGGCTTTTTCGAACTGCGGCAGGCTGGCGGTGTGCACGAGCCGCTCTATGAGGGATTGCTCGAGACGCTGGAAGATTTGGAAGCATCCGGCTGGGTCTTGGGTGTAGCGACCGGCAAGTCGGATCGCGGTCTTCGGCATGTGCTGGAAACCCATGGGTTGTCCAATCGCTTTGTCACGCTGCAAACCGCTGACCGCCATCCTTCCAAGCCGCATCCGGCGATGGTCGAGCTGGCGATGGCTGAAGCGGGCGCGGTGCCGGAAACCACGGCGATGATTGGGGATACCAGCTTTGACATGGCGATGGCGGTCAATGCCAATGTGCGCCCGGTCGGGGTCGACTGGGGCTATCATGACGAGCAAGAATTGATCAATGCCGGAGCAGAAATTGTAGCGGCGACGATGGCCGATCTGAACGGGATATTGAATCAATGAGTGAGCCGATGGACGACCAGCCCGAATATATCCCCGATCCCGAGAAAGAAAAGCAGGCCAAGGCCGTGCATTTTACGGTCAGCATCATTCGTCTGCTCGGCGTGGTGCTGGTGATGTTGGGGCTGGCGATTGTGCTCGATCGCCTGCCGCCGGTTCCGCCACCCGCGGGCTATGTGCTGATCATTCTCGGTCTGGCGCAAATGTGGGTCGCGCCGGTCTGGATCATCCGCAAATATGTTCGCGCGCGGGTTGCAGAGGAAGCAATGGCCAAGGTGGCTGAGGGTGCGGACCAACCGTGAAACGCTTTTACAAGACCGCATCGGTATCGCCCGCCGGTGACGCCTTTGGCATCGCGCTCGACGGGCGTCCGATGAAGACGCCGCAACGCAATCCGCTGGCCGTTCCGCAAGCGGCGCTTGCGGACGCCATCGCGGCCGAATGGATGGCGCAAGGGGAAGATATAGTCCCCGCATCAATGCCGCTGACCGGTCTCGCCCAAGGCGCGCTGGATCAGGTTGATAGCGACCGTGACCGGATTGTCGGGCGGATCGCCGCTTTCGCAGACAGCGATATGCTTTACTATCGTGCGGATGACAGCCAGCAGGCGCTGATCGATCATCAGGCGCACCACTGGGACCCGCTGCTCGATTGGGCGCGGCAGCGTTATGATGTCGGTTTCAATCTGATCCATGGCATCAGATATACAGCGCAGCCGGCCGAAACCATCACCCGTCTGACCAATGTGGTCGAGGCGCAGGACGGCTTTGCGCTGGCGGCGATGTTGTCACTCGTCGGTCTTTCCGGATCGCTTGTCGCGACGCTGGCTCTGGTCGAAAGGATCCATGATATCGAAACACTCTGGCTGCTGGTCAATCTCGAGGAGCTTTGGCAGGAACAGCAATGGGGTCAGGATGATCAGGCCTTGGCAGCGCGCAATGTCAAAAAGGCAGAATTCGAGGCTGCTGCCCGCTTTCTGGAGCTTTCCCGGACATAGGTTTTCCCTTTCCTTTGTTTTTTCGGTAAAGGATTGGAATTATCACGGAGACTGCATGACAAGCGATTCCACTTTATGCGCCACGCCCGCCGAAGCTGTGGCGCTGCTTGAGAAACTCTACGCCGCACAAATAGATATCACGGCAGCCCGCTTTCGCCGCTATGCGACATCAGAACTGGCAAAGGACGACCGTCAGCAGGGTCTCTATCCGCAGATCAGCGTCCAGATTCCCGCCGATCAGGCGACAGAAACCAGCCATCTGGCGTCAGGTCATCTCGCCGATATCAACACCTATCGCACGACGATTACCGAACCCCGTCTCTATCGCCTCTATCTGCTCGACCAGCTTGAAAGGATAGCCGAGACCTTTACCGCCAAAATCTGGGTTGGCCTGTCCGACACGCCGATCCCGCTGGCCTTTGCACTGGAGGATGCCGGCGCCGGGCTTGACCGCGCGAAAAAGGAAAAGTTGCCCAATTATTTCCACACACCCAATCTGGTCAAAACCAACGACGAGATTGTCGATGGTGGCCAGATATTTCAGGGCGAAGAGGCTTCGGCGCTGGCTTTGTTCACTGCCGAGCGGGTCGATTATTCGCTGCACCGGATCCGCCATTATTGCGCCACCGATCCCGAGCATTTCCAACCGTTTATCCTGTTCACCAACTATCAGCGCTATGTTGACGAATTTATCGAATATGCGCTGGCAGAAGTGAAAGCCGGCAAGGCCGAGATGCTGGTCGAACCGGGCAACCGGATAACCGGCAAGGATGGCAAACCATCTGCACCACCGATCGCCAAGCCGCCGCAAATGCCCGCCTATCATCTGGTCCGTAGCGATGGCCGTCCTGGCGTCACACTGGTCAATATCGGCGTGGGGCCGAGCAATGCCAAGACCATCACCGACCATCTCGCGGTGCTTCGCCCGCATGTCTGGTTGATGATCGGTCACTGCGGCGCGCTCCGCCGGACCCAGCGGCTCGGGGACTATGTCCTGGCCCATGCCTATTTGCGCGATGACAATGTGCTCGACGATGTCCTGCCGCCGAGCATTCCGCTGCCGACCATCGCCGAAGTGCAGCTGGCGCTGACAGAAGCGGTGCAGGCGGAAACCGGTATCGACAAGTCCAAACTCAAACAACAATTGCGCACCGGTACGGTTGTCACCACCGGCGACCGCAACTGGGAGTTGCGCTTCGAACAGATTGCCCGGCGGCTTAACCAGTCGCGCGCAATCGCTATCGACATGGAAAGCGCGACCGTCGCGGCCAACGGCTATCGCTATCGCGTGCCCTACGGCACATTGCTCTGCGCCTCTGACAAGCCGCTGCACGGCGAGATCAAGCTGCCGGGCATGGCCGACGCCTTTTATCAGGAGCGTGTGGGCCAGCATCTCGCGATCGGATTGCGCGCTATCGACCTGCTGGCGAAAGAGGCGGACGCGGGAACGTTGCACAGCCGGAAATTGAGAAGTTTTGGCGAACCGTTGTTTCGCTAGAGACACATTTTCTTGCCTCAAGGGGGAGGAAAATTCTGCCTTCAACCATGATGTACATGCTGCAGGAAAGACCGGCAAATGTGCTCGCTGGTTGACCGGCTGGATGCGAAGAGCAGTTTCATTTTCCCGCTAGGCGAGCGATGCAAGCGCTGAATCGAGATCATATATTAGATCATCAACATCTTCGAGGCCGACCGAGAGGCGTACAAGCCCGTCATCGATCCTGTGGTCGTGGCGTTCATCCGGCGAATATGTCGAATGGGTCATGCTTGCCGGATGTTGAATGAGCGTTTCGGTATCACCGAGCGATACCGCGCGCTGGACGAGCGCCAGTTTGTTCATCAGGGCCAGCCCTGCGTCATAACCGCCGCGCAATACCACCGCTATCATGCCGCCAAACTGATCCATTTGGCTGCGAGCCAGATCATGTTGCGGAAAAGAGGGCAGTCCCGGATAGAAGACCTCTGAAACAGCGGGGTGGCGATGCAGAAATTCGGCAATTTCCTGCGCCGATTCTGCATGTTGGCGCATGCGTATCTTGAGCGTCTTCAATCCTCGCATCACCAGCATTGCATTGAACGGAGCCATGACCGCGCCGGTCATGTCCTTCATGCCCACCAGACGGATTTCCGACATATCATCTGCACTGCCAACAACCAATCCTGCAACCACATCACCATGCCCGCCGAGATATTTGGTCGCGGAATGGACGATGATATCTGCCCCTCGTTCAAGCGGACGAGTGATTACGGGTGTGGCATAAGTATTGTCCACGACCGTTCGCGCACCGGCCTGTTTTGCAATGGCGGAAATTGTCGTGATATCGACAAGCCGCATATTGGGATTGGCCGGCGTCTCGAAAAACACAATTTTGGTTTTTGACGAGATGGCTCGAGAAAGCTGTTCCGGATCGGTCATGTCGACATGCGTGATGGTAATCCCGAACCGGGCAAGACCATGCCGCATGAATGCGAATGTGCAGCCGTACAAAGTCTTGTCGGTGATGACTTCATCACCCGGTCGCAGAAAGGTCCATAATGTCGACGTTATCGCGCCCATGCCGGATGCTGTCGCCAGACCGGCTTCACCATTTTCCAAAATGGCAATCCGCTTTTCCAGGAGATCGGTGGTTGGGTTGGAAATACGCGAATAGAAATGCCCTTGCTGTTCTCCGGCAAACATCGCGCCGCCCTGTTCAGCGCTTTCAAATGTGAATGTCGATGTCATGTGCAAGGGCGGCGTCAGGGCACCTTCTGATCCTCTGGCGTCATAGCCATGGTGGATCGCACGGGTGGCGAAGCCCAGTTCGGTGGATTTTGATTGATGTTCGCGTGACATGCCCTGTTCTCCTTTCGCGCCGATATGGCATGACTCGGGAGGCGTTAGGTTGCTATGTTAGCTAAATTATTCTGGTTTTATGGCATATATGACCCTAAATACGCGATATGGACACAAAAGATCGACAAATCATTCGCGAACTCCAGAAAAATGGGCGACTTACAAATCTTGAACTGGCGGAACGGGTCAATCTATCGCCGTCCCCATGTTTGCGCCGCCTCAGAAGCCTTGAAAAAACAGGTGTCATTCAAGGATATACCGCTCTTGTTGATCAGAAAGCTTATGGCGTCCCGTTGACAGTTTTTGTGAGCGTCGCGCTCGAAAAGCATTCCAGGGAAGCCGTGCGCATTTTTGAACGGAAGATTGGTGAAATTGATGCCATTCTCGATTGTTTTCTGACAACCGGAGATGCCGATTACATGCTGCGGGTTCTGGTGTCCGATCTGGAAGCCTACGAGAATTTCGTGCGAACCGAGCTACACGCGCTTCCCGGGATTCGGTCCATAGACAGTAGATTCGCTTATGGTGTGGTCAAAAACACCCCTGTCTATCCGGCTATGCAAGGATGACAGGAGAAAATTACAGCTAAACCCCCAGCGCCGCCGCAGCCTCTCTGATCCGCTTCGCCTCCGCACCGTCATTTTTGAACGCGTCGAGCCCGCGCTGAAACGCCTGCTTCGCCTGCACCGTCTGGCCCAGTTGCATGCGGCTGCGGATCAGCATGATCCAGCCATTGGCATCCTTGGGATTGGATTGCAGGCGCTTGTCGAGGCCGTCGACCATATTGGCGATCATTGCTTCCTGCTGGCCGGGCGGCAGGGCAGCGGCTTCCTTCATCTCCTCGCGGCTCGGGCCGGGAATCGCAGCTGTGGCGACCGCGGGGCCGTCGGTGGAGATGCCGCCGGTTGGCGCGGCGGGCGCGGCCTTGGCGAGACGGGCGGCGACATCAATGCCTTCATTTTCGGCCACCTGTCCAATCACCCGCCGGATATCAGCGGCATAAGGCGCGTCGGCGGGCGTGTCTTCGAGCAGCGCGAACCAGTCCTCGATCGCGCCTTTGTGATTGCCCGCTATGTCTTTCTGCACCGCCAGGAAATAGCGCGCACGGGGATCCTTGGCGTCATGTTTCAGGGCATTGCGAAAAGCTTCAGCGGCATCCGGCGGGACTTGCTGTCCATCACTTGCCATCACCAGAGCCTCACCCAGCATTGACCAATATTCCGGATTGTCCGGGTCGAGTGTGGTCGTGCGCTTCATTGCGGTAGCTGATTCAGCAAATTTTCCTGTTTCAAAATAGCTCCACCCGAGCATTCGCCAGCTTTCCGCATCATCCGGATTTTCCTGCAACTTTTTTTCCAGACCAGCGATGACTTCATCGACGCTTGGTGCCTGTTCGCTGTCGGTACCCGAAGCAACTGCGTTCGCGCCGGAGTCCCCGTTCATGCTGCGGTATATCTGTACCGCAACCGCGCCCAGCGCCAGCACAGCCGCCATAATCAGCGCAATGCGGCTGATATTCATCGAAGAAGCTGATTTCGCCATGGTCAATCCTCAAACTATTTTGTGTCGTAATATTGTCGCGCAGAGATACGGGGCGGAATGCTACCTGACAAGCACCGAGATAGCTGTGATATTTTACACTGGCAAAGAAGACGCATTTTGGTAAGATACTGCCAAAGTTCAATCTTTTGGGTCGCGCTAAAGCCGGACAGATAGCCACGCCGGATCGTTAAAACGCATGAGGGGCGTTGATCAGGGGGGCTTAAGGGGGGAAGCAAGCGCGTGTCGGACAAGTTTCGAGTAGTCATTATCGGGTCCGGACCTGCGGGCATGAGCGCCGCTGGGCGCGCTGTACAGCTGAAGCTGAAGCATGTGCTGCTCGAGAAGACCGACCATCTTTCCGACACCATCTTCAAATATCAGAAGGGCAAGCACGTCATGGCGACGCCGAGCCAGCTGATGTTGCGTTCGGACATGGATTTTGATGCAGGCAAGCGCGAGAATATCCTCAGCACCTGGGACGAGCAAACCGCCGGTCATGGCGTCAATGTCATGTACAAAGCCGAACCGGTGAAGATCGAGGGTGACGAAGGTAATTTTACTATCACCCTGAAAAGCGGCGACACGTTGCAGGCCGAGACAATCGTCATGGCGATCGGCACACAGGGCAATCCCAATCTGATGCGCTGCCCCGGCGGCGACAACAAGATGGTGCAATATCAGCTCGATGATCCCGGCGAATATTATGACGAGCATATCACCGTGATCGGATCGGGCGATGCAGGGATCGAGAATGCACTGGGTCTTGCCGCCGATGCGGCGCAGAATAATATTGTCACCATTCTCAACCGCTCGGCGGAATTTGCCAGGGCAAAAAAGGCCAATGTGAAGCTGCTGATGGAAGCGGGCGAGCAGGGCAAGGTCAACATCCGCAACGAGACCACGCCGGCCGAGGTCAAGGATGGCGAGCTGGTGCTGGAAACCCGCGATGGTCAGGAGACCATCAAATGTGACCGGATCATCGCGCGTATGGGCAGCGCGCCACCGCGCAAATTTGTCGAAGAATGCGGGATCGAATTTACCAGCGAGGATCGCGAGGCCTATCCCAAGCTGTCGCCAGCGTTCGAAAGCACCAAGAAGGGCATATATGTCATTGGCGCGCTCGCCGGCTATCCGCTGATCAAGCACTGTATGAACCAGGGCTATGATGTTATCGAGTTCATCAATGGCAATACCGAGCTCAAGCCGGCCGACGAACCGATACTTGAAGCAAAATTCGCCAGCCTGCCAACACGCCGCTCGGTCGATGAATGGCTCGAGTTTTTCCGGTCCAATGTGATCATACTCAACGACCTGTCACCTCTGCAAATGCGTGAATTCATGCTCGACAGCGAGCCGCAAAGCTATCGCCGGGGCGAGGTGATTTTCGAGAAGAACGACCCGGGAAGTTCGCTTTTTGCCATAGCCGAGGGTTCGGTCGCGGTCGAAATCAATCCGGATGATCCCTCGATCACCGTACCGATTGAACAGGGTTCCATCTTTGGCGAAGTCGGTCTGATTTCCGGTCGCCGCCGCGGCGCAACCATCCGCGCGGACGAAGATGTCATATTGGTTGAAATTTCGCGTACGGCAGCCTTGAAACTGCAGGCATCGGTCCCCGCCGCCAAGCGCCGGATCACGCGGATATCAACGGAACGCCAGCTTCTGCAAATGTTCGGGTCGGGTCTGACCAAGGAGGATATTGCCGAGGTCGTTGAATCCAGCGAAATTATCAATGTCCGCGCCGGTGAAGCGATTATCGAGGAAGGCGGCGAGGGCAATGATATTTATGTCATTCGCGTCGGGTCGATGGTGGTCGAGAAGGAGATTGGCGGCAAGCCGGTGTTCCTGTCCTATCTGCCCGCCGGATCCTATGTCGGCGAAATGACCCTGATCGCCGGTGGCTATCGCACCGCGACGGTCAAGGCTGCGATCAAATCCGAAGTGATCAGGATCAACGGCGATGCATTCAAGAAAGTGCTCGACGCCAATCCCGATTTGTTGCGCAAGGCGAAAAAGGAAATGGCGGCCCGCCAGGATATCAACGCCTTTGTTGAAGCGAAAAAGGACAGTTTTTCGGGTATCGTCGACTATTATTCCGGCGTCGCCAATTTCCTCGTCGACAATGGTATTGGTGAAGCCACGGACGTGTTGCTGATCGACGAAAACCTGTGCGTCGGCTGTGACAACTGCGAGAAGGCCTGTGCTGACAGCCACGAAGGGCTGTCGCGGCTCGATCGAGAGGCAGGCAAAACCTATGCGCATCTCCACGTACCGACCAGTTGCCGCCACTGCGAGCATCCGCACTGCATGTCCGACTGTCCGCCGGACGCGATCCACCGTGGTCCCGACGGAGAGGTATTCATCGACGACACCTGTATCGGCTGCGGCAATTGCCAGCGCTATTGTCCTTATGGTGTGATCCGCATGGACAAGGTGCCGCCGAAGAAACCCGGACTGCTGAGCTGGCTGTTCCTGGGTTCCGGGCCGGGGCCGGGTGAGCCGGACAGGGAATGGACCGCGGAGCATAGTGATCCTTCGGTCGAGAAGCCGAAAAAAGCGATCAAATGCGACATGTGCGCCGGGATCAAGGGCGGACCCGCCTGCGTCCGTGCCTGTCCCACGGGCGCCGCTATCCGCGTGGCCCCGGAAGAATTCCTCACGGTCTCCAAACTTGAAGCGGAGGATGTGTGATCATGCCATTTTCTGATCATACCGTTCGTCCTGAGCCTGTCGAACGACAACTGGCAAGACTCCATGTTTCGACAAGCTCAGCGCCAACGAAGAGAGCCGACGCTGAACCGTCTAAGAACGGGGGAATTGTCTGATGGCTAGCCAGGCAATATCCGCAAAATCCGGTCGCAAGAAAGTCGTGATGCATGACGGTTTCCTCAAACATGCCGGTTTCCGCTGGCTGAAAATATCCGCAGCGATCATGCTGATCTGCATCGTCAGCTACCTGTTCATCGATGTGTCGCCGCGCCACAATGGCGGTAGCTGGTACGGCTATACGCTTGGTACGATTGGCGCGTTGCTGATCCTCTGGCTGACCATGCTGGGTGTACGCAAGCGGGCAATGACGCCGGGACAATGGTCGCTCAAGGCCTGGACATCGGCGCATATCTATCTCGGGCTCAGCCTGATCGTTATCGGCACGCTGCATACCGGTTTCCAGCTCGGCTGGAATATCCACACCGCGGCCTATGTGTTCATGATGATCGTGATCATTTCGGGGATCGTAGGGATTTATTTTTATGTCACCATCCCCAAGGCACTGTCCGACAATCGCGACGAGATGACCGAGACGGAGATGCTCGAAAATCTGCGCTCGCTTGATCGGCAGTTGCACGAGGCAGCACAGCCTCTGTCGGGGGAACATGCTGCTCTGGTGCTGCAGTCGCTCGAACAGGATCCGTTTGGCGGGGGGTTCTTCCAGCGGATTTCCGGAAAATATCCCGATTGTGCCACCCGGCAGGCGCAGGCTGATCTCCGCCGCGAGCGTGCCTATCAGCCGAGGATGGGCGGCGACGATCCGCTCGACAAGGTTGATGCGCTGCTCGAGAAAAAGGAAGCCACATTGGCCCGTGTCCGTCGCCATCTGAAGCTCAAGGCGATGCTGCAGGTATGGCTGTTCGTGCATGTCCCGATGACATTCGCGCTGATCGCAGCGCTAACCGCGCATATCATCAGCGTATTTTTTTACTGGTAGGATGGAAAGCCAGACATGACCTTCATTGTTCGCCAGATTGCGACCACCGCCGATGGCCGGGAGATTATCCGCTCCAATCCGTTTGATACAGACGAGATCGGTATTGGCCGCAGCACAACAAACGCGATCCATCTGCCCGACCTTGCGGTCAATCCTGACCATGCTGTCATCCGCAAGCGCGACGACGGGCAGATCATTGTCGAAAGCACTTCGGGCCAGAATTTCACGCTTGATGGCAAGCACAGGATTTCGGTTACCATCGATCCTTCCGCCGGTGCAGAGCTTGGCTTTGGCGGTCATGTCATTGTTGTCAGCGAAGAGGGCGACGATATTGTCCTGACCGTCAAGCGGGTCGAGGCCTTGTCCGATTCGGCCGAAACGCGGAACGAAAAAACTCTCTATACGCTCAAGGACCTGCTGCCGAGCAAGCGGATCAGTGCATGGAGTTTTGTTGCGCTGGTGCTCGCCGCGTTTCTCATCTGGCCGATTTATACATGGGCGACCTGGCGCGGGGTCGAGGAACGGCCTGACCAGTTCCACGCCGACAGCATGTGGTCATCCGGTGCGCTCAGCAGCGCGCATCACGCGCTCGAGAAAGACTGTCAGGCCTGTCATGTCGATGCCTTTGTCACGGTGAAGGACAAGACCTGTCTCACCTGTCACGAAGATGATGCCCATGACCATGCCGCCAAACCCCGTCTGTTGACCGCGCGCGGTGAGCCGGAGGGCTTCGGGAAAATCGGCGCTGCCTTTGCGTCTGCTTTCAACAAGCCACCGGGCAGGTGTGTCGAATGTCACAGCGAGCATGAGGGCAGCGGTGCTATGGAACCGACTGCGCAAAAATTCTGCGCGGATTGTCATAGCGGGATGGATGAGCGTTTGACCGACACAAAACTGGAAAATGCGTCGGATTTCGGCATCGAACACCCGCAGTTCCGGCCTGCCGTGCTGGTAACGCCGGGCGGCAAGGACCCGCTGCGCAAGCGAGTCTCGCTCGACCGCAAGCCGACCGACAATAATGGCCTCAAATTCCCCCATGACCTGCATCTGTCGAAGACCGGCGGAGTCGCGCAAATGGGGAGGCGGCTGTCGAAAGATTACGGATTCGGCTCCTCGCTCGTCTGCAAGGACTGCCACACGCCAGATCCGAAGGGCGTACGCTTTGAACCCGTTGACATGAAGGAAGACTGCAGCATGTGCCACAGTCTCGCCTTTGACGAGATTGGCGGCACGGTGCGGACCTTGCGGCACGGCGAACCGGCCATGGTACAGGCCGACCTTCAGGCTTATTATCGTTCCACCCGCCCGACCCGTCCGATCAACCTTGGCGGGATGAAGCGTCGCCGCCCCGGAGCCAGCAACGATGTCCGGGTTGCCAGCGACTATGCCCGCGCCGTCCAGTTCCGTCCGAGCCGTGCGAATCTGGCGATCAGTCAGGTCTTTTCGCGTGGAGGCGCCTGTTTTGACTGTCATGGCGTTACACCGCCAACAGCGCGCGGCTGGGTCGATTACGGGATCAAGCCGGTGACGCAGACCGATCGCTATATGCACAATGGCTGGTTCAGCCATGACGCCCATATCGACGAGACATGCGAAAGCTGTCACAATGCGCCGACGTCGAAGCAAGCGACGGATCTGTTGCTGCCGGGAATCAAGACCTGCCGCGAATGTCATGGCGGGGAGTTCCAGAAAGCATCCGATGTTCCATCGACCTGCGCCATGTGTCACGATTATCATGCCGACGATGGCGCGCCCTGGCTGATCAAGGAACAACAGAAAGACAAGCAGGCCAAGCCGGAGAAGCCGATTGCCTGGAAATAAGGCAAGGAAAAAAAGGGGAGGGCGTCCATGTTGATGGCGCAGATCACTGATATTCATCTCGGTTTTGACCCCGATAATCCAACGGAATTCAATCGCAAGCGGCTCGACCAGGCGCTCGAGACGATTTGTGCCATGACTCCGCAGCCCGATCTGTTGCTGGCCACGGGTGATCTTGTCGATCGCGGGGATCAGGAAAGTTACCGGCGGCTGGAAACGGCGCTGTCTGCGGTACCTTTCCCGGTGCACATGTGCCTCGGTAATCATGACCTGCGCGCGCCGTTCCGGAAACAATTTCCCGATGTTCCGACGGCGGATGGCTTTGTCCAATATGAGGTGGACACGCCGGCGCTGCGGTTGCTGTTTCTCGATACGCTCGACGAAGGAAGACATGGCGGGGCCTTTTGCGAAACCCGCGCGGCATGGCTGTCGGCCAGGCTCGATGAGAACAGGGGCAAGCCGACGATCCTGATCCTGCACCACCCGCCGGTGGAAACCGGAATCGAGTGGATGACCACGCATCCGGATGAACCATGGGTTTTGCGGCTGGCCGATACGGTGGCCGGCCACGATCAGGTCAAGGGCATGGTCACCGGGCATTTGCACCGCAATATTTCAACCTGGTGGCAGGATATAAGCCTGGCGATTTGCGCCTCGACGGCACCGCAAGTGGCGCTGGATTTGAAGCCGATTGACCCCGATAATCCCGATGGCCGCAATATGATCGTCGCCGATGCACCGGCCATTGGCCTGCACTGGTGGAACGGCCGTCAGCTGGTCAGCCATTTCGAAACCGCAGAAGACCATGTCCTGTTGGCGCGCTATGACAAGGACTTGCAACCACTGGTGCGGGCGTTGCTGGCTGAGAGACCGCAATAGCCGTATCTTCTGATGCGGTTCATCGACGGCTAACAGTCGTTCGTCTAATAACTGATTTCCAACGCAACCTTTTTTGCGTTTCCGCTTCGCATTGGCTAGAACAGCCCGAAATATACGTAAGGTGTTTTTGAGAGATCCGCGCTAGCGGGCCCTTATTTGGAGAAATATACATGCGATTCACGATATCCACCCGCAAATTCTTTTTGGGCGTGTCCAGCGCTGCGCTGTTCGGCGCGACCGCGACACCCGCTCTCGCCGACGATCATGGAAAAAAGATGACCACTGCAGAATTGAACAAGATGAGCGCGACGCAGGCGGCTTCGGCCACGGCGAGCGACAACAGCCTTCTCCAGCCCTGGACCGGGCCCTATGATGGCGTGCCGCCATGGGATGAAGTGAAAGTCTCCGATTTTCCCGCCGCCTTTCAGGCGACGATGGACAAGATTCAGGCCGACGTGAACGCGATCCGCGACAATCCGGCCCCCGCGACCTTCGAAAATTTCACCGTGCCGATGGAACTGGTCGGCAATGAAGCCAATAATCTGTTCGCGATCTGGGGGGTGTATAGCAGCAACCTTTCCAATGACGAGGTTCGCGAGATCCAGGGCGAATGGATGCCCAAGATCTCGGCTTTCTTCGACCAGCTGACCCTCGATCCGAAATTGCTCGCCAAGACCAAGGCGGTCTATGACAATCGCGATACCGCCGGACTCGACGCCAAGCAGAAAAGGCTGGTTGAGCGCAACTATGAAAAGCTCGTTCGTGATGGTGCCCTTCTGGGTGACGCCGACAAGGAACAGCTGATCGCCTATAACACCGAATTGTCGAAGGCGTTCAACGACTTCTCCAACAAGGTGCTGGCTGATGAAGAAACCTTCATCTTCCTGACCGATGAAGCGGATCTGGCAGGCCTGCCAGACAGTTTCGTCGCCTCGCTCAAGGCTGCGGCCGAAGAACAGGGCAAGACCGGCTGGGCGCTGAAAAACACCCGCTCGGTGATGCAGCCCTTCCTGCAGAATTCGACCCGCCGCGACCTGCGTGAGAAGGTCTATAACGCCTATATCAACCGCGGCGACAATGAGATC